>Ga0180215_1006039_pt1 | contig 10132 bp, 14 predicted proteins | sample eDN3rd37CBELigBY_FD_128871 | JGI IMG/M metagenome (GOLD analysis project Ga0180215, IMG submission 128871) | Enriched backyard soil microbial communities from Emeryville, California, USA - eDNA 3rd pass 37_C BE-Lig BY (version 2) (version 2) | ecosystem: Environmental > Terrestrial > Soil >...
CGCATTCCGCGGATCCTCGGTTCGGCCATACGCGGGGAGGTGGCTTGGCAGACGCTTGGGTCCGCCACCGTGGCCGGGCTACTGGTAGCGGCTGGCGTGGGTATCGGTCTGCATTCGTACGGAGCGCTGGCCACGGCGCTGGGCGGCTCGGCAAGGCACGTGCACGACCTGGCCGCGGCCGTGGGCCACGCGCACGCGCATGGGACGGATATGCATGCGGCCGCCGTGGGAATTGCACTCGCGTCGGTCATCGTCAAGGAGCTGTTGTACCGCGCGACCATCCGCGTGGCCGCGCAGACTAACAGCTCCCTGCTCGCGGCCAACGCGTGGCACCACCGCAGCGACGCCTTCTCCTCGCTCGTCGCGCTGGGTGCGTCCCGGAAGGCAAAATGCACGGTCGCATTTCGCTTGCCGAGCATGACACTGACAAAGTCAAAAGCCGGCCGCTGTTGTTGTCGTTCCTAGCCGGCGTCGGCGGCGCGTACCTGGGCATGCCGCTGCTGGACCCGCTGGGCGGTCTGCTGGTGGCGGGCATGATCACGCAGGCCGGCGTGGTCATCGGGTGGCGCGCGGTGCAAGAACTCATCGACGGCAGCTCGGCCACCCAGGAGACTGTCAAGGCTGTCGAGGACGCACTTGCGACCATCACGGTGCGCCCCACCGCCTACGCCATCGGCCGCGGGCGCTAATTTGCTCTTACGCATTTGGAACTATACTTTCTGGTGCTGGGCGACGTCGCAGAGGCTGGACGGCGAGATCCGCAACGTGCACGGCATCCGGTGCCGCCGCATGGGCCCGTACACGCTCGTGGACCTGCACATGCAGGTGGACCCACTGCTTAGCGTGTCGGCCGCCCACCAAGCAGAAGCGCGCGTGCGCCGCCTCGTTCAGCAGCAGGTGCGCGCTGGGCTCTTAGCCCCATGGGTGCGTAAGGCGTGCTAAACGCAGCAATTGGTTTTGCACGACGAGGCGCACGGTCGGCCCGCAGCTGCCCCAAGTGAGCGAAGTGCTGGTTCACGTTGACGTCGAGGAAGGCGAGGCGCTGACGCCGTCGTCTGAGGTCACATTACCGCCGGAGCGGATCGAGGCGGGCGTGCGCGCCGCGCTCGCGCCGCTCGCGGACGTGAAGGGCGTGGCCCACGTCCTTGTGCACTATCTGGACCGCAACACGCTGGTGGAGGTCCAAGTGCACGTAGACCCAGGCCTGCGGATCACGGAGGCGCGCGACATTGCGCGGCGCGCCAAGGCCGCCATCGAGCAGCTGCCCGAGGTGGACGAGGCCCATGTCGACGTCGAGATCAACGAGGAGCACCGGTGGGAGCGCTTGCAGTACAGTCGCCCATCCCCGTCAGCTATCGCCTCGGCCGCCGCTGCAGCATCCGCAATGGCGCCACCGCTGGCCGGCGCCAGCAAGACAGCATAAAAAGTGGTTGTACAGTTGCATTTGCGCAAACTATAAGCAGGAAAACTCGCGCTGTACAGAAACGCAAAACTGTCATAATTTGTCCAAATTAGAAAATTGGCGAAGTAGCGTGTGCAGGGATGGGCCTAGTCCAGCATCATGATGCGCGAGCGCGAGTTGCGACGGCTCGCCAGCCACTTGGAGCGTGCTTTGGCGTACGGCGAGCTGGGCGAGTACATCATGCGCTAACTCCCCCAACGCCAAGTCAGCACGGGAGTTTAGCAGCTACCTGTTAGCCTTCGCGGGCCGACAACGCCACCGCCCTTGTCGACCAGAGCCACCGAACCTTCTCGACCGCCGTCAGGCGCTCTGGAGCCGCGGCCTGCAGCTTGGGCGGCGGCAAGCCGACGAGGTCGCGCACAATCGGGTTCAACTGGTGCCATGGCAACGCTGACTAGAAACCCGCGCCGTCGTTAGTATGCAAGGGTATCATCCTGTTCGCGTCTCCCACCCGCCCACAAACGTACTCGCAGGTGGATGTGGAAGCCTTCACCAAGCAGCTCACGCAGGCTGTCCACGCGGCGCTGGCCGACCCACGTCTCCACGTCCAGCATCTCCGCTTGAACCTTGAGGCTCTCCACAGGCGGCTGGCCCTCAGCAATGGCGCGGCCGATCTCGCGGAACGCAGCGCGCTGCTTGGAACGCTCGCGACGCGCGCGGTGCTTGCTGCTCTCAGTCGCCAGTTCGTTGAGCAGGTCGGTCAAGCTGTCCAGATCGGCCCACTCAGGCAGGTCGCCCTGTAGGACGGCACGCGACCAAGTGTTTCTGGCAACAGCACGCGAATGAGTCCATATATGGTCGAGTCGGCCGCGCTCGCAGCGTGGCAAACGCACCTCGTCGTTACGCATCAGCTCCAGCAAAAGGGCGATACCTTCGCCGGCCGCCAGGCGCAACTCGGTACCTTCCGCCGACAGGTGCTTCTGCAGCTGCTTGAACACACTGTGGGGTCCGCACGAACCCCATGCTCCCCAACGTTAAAGTAACGTCAGTACTGCCACCACAGCGCCCCTGCGGGAGGTTGACGGCAAGCAGCCTACCGCGGCGACGCTTGCTGCAGGCGGCTGTACGTCACGGTGGGGGCAATGAGGCCCCAGGCATCGACGGCTGCCGCGGCGACGTCATCGTTCGTGCTGCGGTTCGTAAAAATGTCCTCCAAAAAGTCCAGCGTCGCCTCGGTGCTCGCCATCTCGGTGCTGGCCAGGATGCAACACATGGCCAGCGCGCCCACGCACTGCCGCAGCAATCGCACTCTGTTCGTTGGCCGCCCGCTTCGGTCAGCGCTTCCGGCAAAAGGCCATGCCCGGACCGCCGCGCGGCGGAACGCACGTACCGCTGCCTGGGCGTCTACATTGCCATGGCGGCGGATGGCCTCTTGCAGCACCGGCGACACTTCGTCAAATCGCGCGGCGTCGTCGACGATCGAGGAGAGAAACACTTTGGCCAGCGCGTTGGCCGCGCCCGCCGTCTCGGCGCCGCCGCCTTTCCGGATGCTCCGAACGAGCGCGTCGATGACCGTCTCGATGCTGTACCGAAGAGATCCGCTCAGGACGAGTCTACAGTGCATCAGTGGGGAGGGCGTCGCCGCCCTTTGCGTCGAGCTCAAGCGCCACCACATACTAATCTTCCAGCTCGTCGGCTACGTTCTGCTCGGTGAGCAGTTGATTCAGCGAGGCCAGCGACGCCTCGCGGGTCGATGCCCTGGCGCGGCGGGTGAGCAAAGGCAGGCTGCCATTCCGTATGAGTGTGCGCGCATCGCAAAGCCGGGCCGGCTGCGGCGGCGCAGGGCCCGCACCGCTTCTCGGTCATGCCCTCCAGAGCGTCCTTCAGTTTGTCGGAGATGGCCGCCGACGCCATTAGGGCCTCGGCGTCGTCGTCGCTGTCGACGCCAGCCGCGGAGCCGCCTCGGTCGTCGTCGTCGCTGCCCGAGTCGTCGCCACCGTCCGCCCGGCCCCGGGCGCGACGTTTGGCCGTCGCGAGCGCTGATGCAGGCGTGCGCTCGACGAACTGGAGCAACATTCAGCACCAGCGGCCGTCTCTCGCGGCTGTCGCCCTTGTGCCACGCCTTACCTTGCTGGGCTGCAGCCGACGCGGCGGCCGCAGCCGCAGCTACCTCGGCCTTGCTCGGGGCGCTGCTGGTCTTGGCCGTGCGCTTATCGAGGGTGCGCCGCTGCGTCATGGTCGTTGCTCAACGCCTGGCGTACACTACGCCAAGGGCAGAACTAGGCGGGTAGCGTCCCGGCTTCAGTTATGCCCGACGTTAGTCTCCTCCTCTCTCCGCGGCATGCATGGCCGTGGCGGACGCACCTTAGCGCGTCGTGCGGCGTTCGGTGCGGCGCAGTGGTGCTGCGTGTCCGCGGTGGTGGCCGTTTCACAGCCTACCAGCGCCGTTAATCTCGGAACGTGGTGCGTCCACACGCTGTGAGCTCCGTTGGCGTCCGAAACCGAATGCAGTGAGGTGAAAACGTGCGTACGGCTGGCCCGAGCACCGAAGAGGCCGCGTAGCACCCAGCCAAGAGCGCCGCCAGGCGTCGGCGCGTCGTGCGTCGGCGGCGCTGCCTGCAGCTTGGCCTGCGGCTCGGCGATGCAGCGATGACGTGGCACAATGAAGTACGTCATCGACCATGCCCAAAGCCGCGTCACTCTGTGAGGCGCATGACGTGGCGGCTTCCGCCCGCAGTGGCGGCAGGAAGGGTTCGGCGTCCCGTATGTGCGGTGCGACGCTGTACACACCGCGGCCAACTGGCCCAGTTCTGCGCATAGAAAACGCGTCTTTAGGAACAATGCTCAGGGCTGGTGGAGACTAGTAGGAGAAACACGTCGAGCTGGAGCGTGCGACGCGGTGCACATCCGGCGTGCAATCCTGAACCGCCGACAACGACGACTGACGACGACGCCCTTCGCGCCGGACCGCGCCGCTGGATCATGCCTGCCCGCGCGACCCAGGGCAGCCAAGCTTCGTGACGCGGCCATGGATGCCGCGAGCGTGCTCGCCATGGCGGCTCACACGGACGCCGCCGTGGGCGACGCGGCCGACACCGCCGACTTCGAGGACTACAGGTGGGCGCAGGACATGGGGCCCCCGTCGTTCACATTCGAAGACACGGCCGTTGAGGCAACGGCCACAGTTGCAGACACCTCGTTGCATAGCGCGGCGGCGGTGGGCGAGGCCATGCCCACGACGCCGCCCGCCGTGGCGGCCGTGCCTATGATGTCCCCGATGCCGCCGCCGCTGCCGTTAGGCGGATGCGGGACGGCGGACGCGGGGCGGGACGGGCCGCGCCATCCGGCAGCCGTGGTGACGACACTGGCGCTGACGCGATCGCCGCTCGGCACCGCCACTACGGCGGAGAGCAGCAGGCGCAGCTCGCCGCGCCAGGCGCCGCAGGAGGGTTGGGAATGCCCGTTCGGGCCAGCGACGGTGGCGCCCGCGGGCGCGGCGGCGGCCGTGCCGGCGTGGACGGATGTGCACCACAAGGTGAGCACACAGCACATCTACATGACCCTCCACCGATGGCGCGAAGCCGGCGTGGTGCCGAGTACGCAGCATATCGACAATCCGCAGCCGGGCCAGGTTTACGTGGTCGACAAGCTCGCGCTCAAGAACTTTCGGCGCGACGGCCACGACTGGAAGCCGCGCATGAACAGCCGGAACCCGCGCGAGGACCACGTCAAGCTGCGCCTACACGGCCACTTTGTCGTCTACGGCTGCTACAGCTACTCGGCGACATTGCCGCTGTTCCAGCGACGCACGTTCTGGCTGGTCCAGAGCCCCAACATTGCGCTCATCCACTACCTCAACGAGCCCATTGGCTTGGGGCCCCGCAGCGAGCAGCCGAGCCGCGCGGCGTCCGCGTCACCCGTTGCCGCGATCCCCCCCCAGCCACTTCCGCCGAACCGGCCAGCGGCGCTGGCGCGCCGATTGTCGTACTCGGCGGGCGACCCGAGCGCCGCCCCGCCGGGGCCGGCGTTGGCAGCGACAGCGGCAGCGGGGGCGGCTGCGGCGCCTGGCTCGGTCCGCTCGCGCTCCATGTCGATCGACGGTGGCAAGCTGACGCGGAAGCTGTCGTTACCAGCGACGCCGCCATCGCCAGAGCCGCAGGCGCTCGTGCCACCGGTGCGCATGGCTGCCGGCCCCGAGGCCAAAGCCTTGGCCATGCCACGCGCACGGACTGCAACGGCCGTCAAGGTCGAGGACGCGAGCCGAACAATGGGCGCGGGGGCGTCGCTTCGACCCAGCGAGGCAGCCGCCAAAGCCGGGCTACTCGCACCACTGGTTATGCCGCGGATGTCGCAAGCGATCGTTGTACCGAGGGCAAGCGCAGCTGTTGCTGGTTCCAACGCAGCCACAGCCGAGGCGTTGGACGCGCCCACCGAGCTGCGCATCGACGAAATGGCGCCAGATGTCATCGACGGCCGCGTGCCGGCCAAGCTGCTCTTGGTGGGCGCATGGCCGACCGCGTCCACGGGAGGGGATGGCGGGCTGTCGGGCGCGCCGCCGGCGTCGGCGCTGCTCGCACCCGTACTCGGCCCGCCCATGCTGGGCCGCGTGGGCGCTGCGGGCCGGTCGACCGCGTACTGGGTGTACTTTGGCACGCGGCCCGTGGCTGCCGAGCTGGTGACGCCCACGGTGCTGTGTTGCACCGCGCCGGCCATGCCGATCGGCACGGTACACGTAACGGTGCGCGCGTTTGGGCGCAGCTCGAACGCGTGGCCGCTGTACATAACCGGCGGCAAGGCGAGCCACCTCACCGCCCGGCGACCGGGTGCGCCCCTCCCCACGGCGCAGCCCACGCCAGCGGCGGCGGCGGCGACGGCGGCGGTGGCGGGAGAAAGTGGCGACGACTACTCGTTTGCGGTGGTGGACGAGCGGTGCTTCCAGACGTACCTGCTGGACGCGCTGCATGCGTGGGAAGCCGAGGTGGTCAGCGAGGTGCGCCGCCTCTCCGAGGACGGCGCGGCCGCGGCGCTCGCCGCCGCCGACCGGCCCGCGGCGGCCGCTGTTGACGACGACGACCCGCACCAGCCGCCGAGCGCGCTCGAGCTGCAGGTTATGCGCAGCATCGTGCGCATCATGACGCTAAGCGGGCAGGAGGCCTTCCGGTACCGCTTCTGGACCATGGAGGACGAGCGCGGCCTCACCCTTGCCCACTATACGTGCGCCTTGGGGTACGTCAGCAGGCATAGGCGCGTGCGCGCGCGAGTGCGCTAGAATACTCACAACTATGCGCCTTTAGTCGCTCTACGCCAACAGGCTCGCGTCGGTGCTCATGCTGGTCATCTCCACTATGACCCCAAATGATTATCAGCTGCTGGTGTACGTGGACCGGCCCTACGTCCGACTGCCGCCGTCCAAGCGCACAGACCGGCCGGCGGATTGCGGCGACGCACTGGCGTGGGGGACGCGTGCCAAACGCGCACGGACCGACGCCGACCCCAGCGGGTCCGCGCTGGCGCTTGTGACCGACGACGACATGGGCTCCCGCCTACTGGCCGAGGTCGATGCGTTGGCTTCTGCGACGGCGGTTGGGAGTGCAGCCGCGGTGGGCGACGACGGCATCGACGACGAGGATGACGAGGACGACGACGAGGACAGCGTCGCAGCCACGCCGTTCGCGCTGGCCTGCATCTACGGCCGCGCCGATATCGTACGTGGGGCTTGGAGCCACCAGCATCTCTCGATCCTGTGTGCTGACGGTTGGATACCGTTGCGAACAGAGCGTGGGTTTGCAGATCGAGGTGTACATGAACACGGGCCTCGTGGCCGCCGAGACGGAGCGGCAGAAGCGGCGGCTGCGCCAGCTGCAGCACGTCTGCCGCACCCGCTGCCACCGCGACGCCGTCGCCGCACTGGAAGATTGCCTTGCCGCAGGCGACCGGCGGTTTCTCCTCTCAGTCTCGAGCGCGCCCGCGCCAGCCACGGCGCCGAGCCAAGCCGCGACGATCGTCGGCGGCGCCGACGGTGCGTCCTGCCGCGCGTACACAGCCGTGCAACGTTGCGTAGACGCATTGATGATGGAACTGCTGTGGTCGTATTCGCGGAGCGTGCTGATGCGCAGACCCGAACGCGACCGTGGCGGAGCTGCTGCACCGCGAAGCCGCCAAAATCCAGGCCGCGTACCGCCATTACCGGGTTTGTCGCCGCGTCCCAATAAGCGTTTCTGCTGGCTTGGTCAGGTTCTAATTCGATGGAAAGGTGCATGGATTTCGTTTCCATGGTGGGCTCCTCCGCCCAGCAACGTATGATCTGGCGCCGGTCGCCGCGCGCCCGGCCGCAGGGCCCGCCCGCGCCGGCCCAGGCGTCGTCCATGGCAGTGCTGCAGCCACCGCTGTCGCCCCTCGCCTTGGCGCCCCAAGCGTTCGAGTCCCCGGCAGATGCACTGGGCGTCCCTGCGGCCGGCGCCGCCGCCAGTGCGCCCCCGCAGGCGGTCGCGCCGGCCGCGGAGCAAGTGCGCATGGGCCTCAAGCTGCTGGCCATGTGGCGCAACTATAAGAAGCGCAAGGCCGCCGCTGCCGTTATCCAGAACCAGTTCCGCGCGCACCGCCAGCGCCTGTATGCCATGTCCAACCGAGTTCTGCTACAGCGTCCGGGCCCCTCCACATCGTCCTAGACCGTAGACGCGTTTTTCTTCGTTCGCCGTGTGTACAGCTGCCGCGTGTGTGGTCGTCAGTGTGCTTTGCTTGTACAGTGATTCAATTCAGTTATGTAATCCTATAATTATGTGCCAGTTCTCTCGCTTCTAATGGTGGGTGTGCGTGTATTCGTCGCCGCACAGGCCTCGCCAGGTGGCCAAGCTGCTGCGCACAAGAATCAAATGGTACAGAACGCATCAGGCAGTTGAATGGACAACACAGACAATGCACGTGCAGGGCGAGAAATACACTTGAGCTGGGCCAAAAAAGGTCCCGGGAACGCCGGCCGCTTAATCGCCGCCGCCGCCCTGGAGGAGCTTGGAGTTGGTCGAGTCCAGGCCAGTGAGCGCCAGCTTGATGTAGTCGTAGGCGACGAACTGGATGGCGGCACCCGGGGCGGTCTTGATGGCGTTGGCCCACAGACCGCGGTAGAACGAGGTGATGCCCTCCTGCTGGTACATCTTCTTAATGCAGTCCCAGTTGCCGCTGTACTTCTTGGCCTGGCCCGCACCACCGTTCATCTGCATACGGCGGCGGATGGTGTCCAGCGGGTAGGTGAGGGACTGGGCGAAGACACCGGCGGTGGCGCCGACGGACATCTTGGCGAAGGGGTACCACCACGAGGTCCTCGATTCCTTGTCAGTCGGGAGCAGGTTTTTGAGCTCGTCGTAGGCGGTGAACGAGACGGCGAGGTACGGGACGATGCCGGCCAGGGACATAACCAGACCCTTGTACACACCGGAGATACCCTCGGTGCGGGCGGTCTTGATGGTGCAGTCAATCAGACCATTGTAGATCTTCTTCTCGCCCTTGCGAGCCACGTCGGCGGTGAGGCGGGTACGGGCAATGTCGAAGGGGTAGAGGAGGATGGTCTTGAACGCACCCGACGCGCCGCCAGCGCCGAGCTTGCCCCAGATGGAGATCTGCGAGCCGTCCTTCGGGGCGAACATCATCTTGAACTGGTCGTTCATGGTGAACTTGACGGCGGCATCGGGGATGATGCGCGCGACGTTGGTGCCATTGCCACGGTAGAACGCGAGCCAGCCCTCGCGCTGCGGGATGCGGACGAGCGCGTCGATGATGCCCTTGTACTTCTCGTTCTCGGGAATGGTCGTGTTGGTGGCCTGCACCTGGAGGAGCACCTTGACGCGCTCCAGCGGCGCGACGGCCGTCTTGGCGATAGCACCGGCGCCACCACCAGAAACAATCTGGAGGGTGAACACCTTGAGCTGGTACTGCCACGAGGCAGCCTTGAGCTCGCCCTTGCCCGACATTATGAGTGGAGTTGAAAGGGACCAAGGCCCTGCGAGAGCGTGCGAACGCGAAGATTAATGGGACAATCGTCGTTAGCATATGCTCGCGACCCAGCAAGGCCAGAGAAGGGCAAGAAGGAGAGGAAAATCGCGCAAGACAAGGAAAAAAAAACGCGCGTGAAGGACACGGATGGCAAAGAAAGCCGTTAAGCAGAAACTACGCGACCCAGACGGACTAGCACGCACCGCTGCCGCGCAAGGGGTGCTTGCGCACGCGTGCAAACGCGGCAAAAGCGCGCCAGCCAGCGCCCTGCGCGTTATCACGCGACATATTCCTCCGCTTCAGCGTCCACCGACACGGCAAGAAAGAGAGAAAAGAGAAACCCACGCGGCGCACTCCCCGGGCGTCGTGTGCACACCGCGGTGCACGCTGCTTCTTCTCCGCGCCGCTGCCATCGCTTACGCGGTGCGCAAACGCGGTTTAAGAATACGGCGGGAGGAAAAGAAAGAAAAAGAGGAGCGAGCGAAAAGAAAAATGGCTGGCGGCACCAGGAAATAGAAAAAAAGGAAATACTCGCGGTATATATATGCAGCGGAACGCACGCCGCCGCAGCAGGAAAGGAAGAGCAGGGTGCGTGTGCGTATATGTGCACTGTCTATAGGCTCGTTATGGGCGCGTTAGAGGCGCGCTGTACCTTTTCTCAACTTTTTTTTTTTGGGTTCGACCACGCGGGCGACAACGAGAAGTGACGCCGCATCGCCGTCGCCGCCGCCGGCTGCCCACGCC
>Ga0180215_1006040_pt1 | contig 10131 bp, 8 predicted proteins | sample eDN3rd37CBELigBY_FD_128871 | JGI IMG/M metagenome (GOLD analysis project Ga0180215, IMG submission 128871) | Enriched backyard soil microbial communities from Emeryville, California, USA - eDNA 3rd pass 37_C BE-Lig BY (version 2) (version 2) | ecosystem: Environmental > Terrestrial > Soil >...
AACGGCGTCACGGGGCTGATGATCCTGGTGGGCTGGGCGACAGCGCTCTCACTTCTGGTGCCCGGCATCGCCGGGGCAGCCCTCGCACTCGTGTTGGGGCAGCTGCAGATGCTCGTCGACTGCTGTGACGGAGAAGTCGCCAGGTGGCGTGGAACCAGTTCGCCGGCCGGGGTGTTCCTCGACAAGGTGGGTCACTACACGACCGAGGCGCTCATCCCGATCGTGCTGGGTGTGCGGGCCGCAGAATACCCGTTCACCACGCCCCACGACTTCGTGTGGACCACGCTCGGCTTCGCGCTCGCCGTGCTGATCGTGCTCAACAAGGCGCTCAACGACATGGTGCACGTGGCGCGGGCGAACGCCGGACTGCCCAAGCTGGCCGACCGCAAGGGCGAGGCCGAGCCGAGCCAGCGCCTCGTCGCAAGGCTGCGGCGTGCGGCCCGGTACGTGCCGTTCCACCGCCTGTACCACTCGGTCGAACTCACCATGCTCGCCTTCTCCGCCGCAATCGTCGGCCTGTTCGTCGGCGCTGGCGTCGCAGACCGTGCGCTGCTCGTCGCGCTCGTGCCACTCGCCGCGCTGGCACTCGTCGGTCACTTCGTGGCGATCATGGCGTCCCGCCGGGTGCGGACCTGATGGCAGAAAGTGTCGGGGTGGTGGTGCTCACCCAGGGCAAGCGCCCTGATGACCTTGCCGAAGGCATCCGGAGCGTGCTTGCCCAGCAGGGCGTAGAGCTCGACATGGTGGTGGTGGGCAACGGATGGCGGCCAGTCGGTCTTCCCGCCGGGGTGAAGACGCTCGCCCTCGACGAGAACCTGGGCATTCCCGCGGGTCGCAACCGGGGCGTCGCCGAGGTCACGGGCGACTACATCTTCTTTCTCGACGACGACGCCAGCATTCCCTCGCCCACCTTCTTGACGGATGCCATCGGCCTGATGAGAGCAGACCCCACGATTGGTCTCATCCAGCCCCGCGTCGTCGACCCGGCGGGTGCGACAAACCCGCGCAGGTGGGTGCCACGCATCCGCAAGGGCGACCCCACCCGGTCGAGCAACACGCTCTCGGTGTGGGAGGGGGCGGTGCTGTTGCCTCGCGCAGTCTTCGACCGCACCGGCGGCTGGGCCGACCCGTTCTTCTATGCCCATGAGGGAATAGAGCTGGCGTGGCGCGTGTGGGACCAGGGTCTGCGCGCCTGGTACGCGGGCGACCTGGTGGCACATCATCCGGCAATCGAGCCCACCCGGCACGCGTACTACTACCGGCTGAACGCCCGCAACCGGGTGTGGTTGGCGAGGCGCAACCTACCGCTCGTGTTCATCCCGCTCTATGTCGGGAGCTGGACCGGGGTGCAGTTGCTGCGCTGGGCGCGACGGCCCGCTGCGCTGCGCGCGTGGTTCTCCGGCTGGGCAGCGGGGTGGCGGGAGAGCGCGGGCGAGCGTCGGAGCATCAGGTGGGTAACGGTTTGGCGGATGGTGCTCGCCGGTCGACCCCCGTTGATTTAATGTCATGGTGCGCCTGATCCACGACATCAAGACCGCGAAGCGCGTCGCCGTCAACCTTCTGCGTTCGCGTCGCAACCGTCGGGCGATGGCGGTGAAGCAGGCGGCCCAGGTTCCTCCGGCGCCCGGGACCATCCAGATCGCCGTCTATTTCGCCGACACCAAGGTGAACCTGTACCAGCTGCGGCAGTGGTATGCGCCGCTCGCCGAACTGTCTGAGTCGTGGCCGGTGGCCATCATCTCCCGCTCGCCGAGTGCCGCCCTGCACCTCCTGGAGGAGGCCCCCGTTCCCACCCTCTACCTGCGCAAGGTGGCCGATCTCGAGAAGTTCGTCAGCGAGCAGGAGCTCAAGATCGTGTTCTACGTGAACCAGAACGCGCGCAACTTCCAGATGTTCCGCTACGGGCGCATGTGGCACGTTTTCATCAACCACGGTGAGAGCGACAAGATGTACATGACCACGAACCAGTTCAAGGCGTACGACTACAGTCTGGTCGCCGGTGATGCTGCCGTTGACCGGCTTCGCCGCAAGCTGTGGGATTTCGACGTCGACAACAGAACCATCAAGATCGGCCGCCCGCAGGCCGACCATTTCGCGGGCGACCTCCCGTACACCCCGGATGACCGCACGGTCGTGCTCTATTCGCCCACCTGGGAGGGCGATCGCGACGCGGCAGCCTACGGTTCCGTCCAGTCGCACGGGGTTGCGCTGGTGAACGCCCTGCTGGCGGATGCCCGCTACCGGGTCATCTACCGGCCACATCCCCGCAGCGGGGTGCTCGACCGCGACTTCCGGCTGGCGAACGAGGCGATCATCGCCGCGATCGCTGCGGCGAACGACAAAGATCCGGGCGCGCAGCACATCTATGACGACGGCGCAGAACTCGGCTGGCAGCTGGCTGCCGCCGATGTGGCGATCACGGATGTTTCGGCCATGGTCTACGACCGGCTCGCGGTGGGCAAACCCCTCATCATCGCTCGGCCAGTGTCGCCCACCGCGGAGATCGACGACGCCGGCTACCTCGGCCACGCGGAGTGGCTTGACGCGGAGGACGCCCCGAACGTGATCGAGCACATCGAGCGGGTGCGCACCAGTGAGGACGCCCGTCGAACGTTGGAGTACTGGGTTGAGCGGCACTTCGGCGACACCACCCCGGGGGTGACGACGAAGAGGTTCCACGCCGCCGTCGAGCAGCTTGTCGCCGAGTGGCACCGCCACGCGGCGCTGCACCTGGGCGACCGGCGGGTGCGCGAGACCGACCCGTTCGAGAGCGACGACGAAGAAGACGGCCCGCCCACAGACTGAGCTGCTCAGGCTCCACTCCGTCACCTCCCAGTGGGGTTCAGGGTTGCCGACCTAGGCTCGCCCGCATGCCTATTGCTGAGGACGTGCGAACGGCGAGGCGCATCCTGGGGAATGCGTGGCGGTCGTGGAGGTCGCGCAACAGGCTGGAGGCGCTCAGTCGGGGCGGTGAGCTGAAGCATCCGGAGCCCGGATCGGTGCGGATCGCCGTCTATTTCGCTGACAACAACGTGAACCTGTACCAGTTGCGGCAGTGGTATGCACCGCTGGTCGAGCTGTCGAAGACGTGGCCGGTCGTGGTGGTCTCCCGCTCGCCCGGGGCAATGCTGCGGCTGCGCGAGGAGTGCCCGCTGCCGGTCGTCTACCTGCGCAAGGTGACCGAGCTTGAACAGTTCGTGCTCGACCAGAACCTCGCCCTGGTCTTCTACGTGAACCAGAACGCGCGCAACTTCCAGATGTTCCGGTACGGGCGCATGTGGCACGTTTTCATCAACCACGGTGAGAGTGACAAGGCGTACATGTCGAGCAGCCAGTACAAGGCCTACGACTACAGTTTCGTGGCCGGGCGCGCTGCCCGCGAGCGGCTGCGGAGCGCACTGTGGGGGTTCGACGTCGACCATCGCACTTTCGAGATCGGCCGCCCGCAGGTCGACCACCTGGCGGGGGAGCCGCCATACCCGCGCGATGACCGCATCGTGGTGCTGTACTCGCCCACCTGGGAGGGTGACCGGTCGTCGATGGGCTACGGCTCGGTGGTGTCGCACGGGGAGAGCCTGACCGAGCTGCTGCTGGCCGATCCGAGGTTTCGGCTGGTGTACCGCCCGCATCCGCGCACGGGTGCCGCAGACGCGGAGTACGGCAGGGCGAGCGCACGCATCGTCGGTGCCATCGCTGCGGCGAACGCCCGCGACCCGGACGCCCACCACGTGTTCGATGACAGCGCAGAGCTGGGTTGGCAGCTTGTGGAGCCGGATGTGGCGATCACGGATGTCTCGGCCATGGTCTACGACCGCCTCGCCACGGGCAGGCCCCTGCTCGTGACTCGACCGGTGTCGCCGGAGGCGGAGGTCGACGAGTCTGGGTACCTGGGGGCGTGCGAGTGGCTGACGGTGACGGGTGCGCGCGACGTGGTGACGAGCATCCGTGAGGTGCTCGGGAATCCGGATGCTCAGCAGCGGCTGAAACACTGGGTCGAGTTCTACTTCGGCGACACCACGCCGGGTGCGGCCACGGAGCGGTTCCACGACGCCGTGGGGCGGCTGATGGCGGAGTGGGAGCGGCACGCGCGCCTGCACCGGGGAGAGCCGCAGCTTCGTGAGCCCGACCCGTTCGTGGACGAGCTCGAACACGAGGAGGGGTTGGCGGCTCAGTAGCCGGAACTCTTGCGGGTTGAGCAGCTCGCGAAGCGAGCGTATCGAAACCTACTCTCCGCCCCCGGGCGGCAGCTGGCTGCGCAACGGCACCACAGGCATCCGTCGCTTCTTCGGTTCGCGCACGCGTGGTTCGAGGTTTTCCGGGAAGAAGGCGGGTGCCGGCCCGAACGCCAGGCGCGAGCTCTGCACGATCTTGCGGCCGAGCAGGTTGCTGCCGACGCCGCCGATGACCGCGCCGATGCCGAACGGCATGATGCGCCCGATCGCGCCGGTGGTGGTGTTGCGCGTGAACCGGCGCAGGAACGCGTTCTTCACCCGGTCTGCGATCGGTCCCATGAACGCCTGTGGCACGTTGCGGCCGATCACGTCGCCCCAGAATCGAGTGCGGGGAACCGCTTGCCCGGTCGCCTGTGCTGCAAGGTTGCGCACGAGTTCCGCACCGGATGTTCCCAGCATCATGGCCATCACGATGGTGCGGGCCCGGTCGGGGTCTGTGACGGCGATGCCGTGGATTTCGGTGACGGACTGTGCGAACAGCGCGCTCGCCTCAAGAAATACGGCCGTTTCGACCCCGGTGAGTGCGAGGCTGATGCCGGTGCCGACCCCGGGAATCACGGCTGTGGCGCCGACACTCGCGCCGCCTGTGGTCACCGCGGTGAGGAAGTGCTTCTCGAGGATGCGGATGACCTGCTCTGGCGTGGCATCCGGATGCCTTCTGCGTACGTTTCGCACGTGCGCGAGCACCGCGGGGCGCTGTGTGGTGAGCAGCCGGTCGAAGCCGCGCACCGCCATGGTCTGTTCCGCTGTGGGCGGGCCGAAGGCATCCTGCTCTGCGTTTGCCTGCGGGAGTGCAGGGGTGGGCTCCGCCTGGTGCATTGCGGTGTCCTCTCGCGTCGGGTGTTCCAGCATAGGTCGTCTAGCTGAGCAGGCACCCTCGTGCTGGTCGCAACGATGACGGGGTTTGTCGACGGTGACGGCGCCATTAACGGGCGCATCGTCGACAAGCGCCGTCATCGTCGCGGTGCGAGCTGCGCAGGCGGGGTGCCAGCCGCATTGCGGGAGGAGCGCTACGCGGGCTCACCGTAGTCGGAGTTGTAGCGGGCGAGCACGTCTTCGATGGGTGCATCCAGCACCAGGGCGCCCTTGTCCAGGTAGAGGCCCCTCGTGCAGAACCGCTTGAGGTCGCGCTCGTTGTGCGAGACGAAGAACAGGGTGCGACCGCCGGCAAGCAGCTCCTCGATGCGCCGGTAGCACTTCTCGCGGAACGCCTTGTCGCCGACCGCAAGCACCTCGTCGACCAGGATTATGGGCTCCTCCAGGCGGGAGATCACTGCGAACGCGATGCGCACCTTCATCCCGCTCGAGAGGTGCTTGTACGGGGTGTCGAGAAAGTCACCGATCTCTGCGAAGTCGATAATCTCGTCGAAGCGTTCCTCGATCTCGCTCCGCTTCATGCCGTGCAGGCCGGCGGTGAGGAACACGTTGTCGCGCACCGTCAACTCGTCGACGAAACCGCCCGTGATCTCGATCAGCGGGGCGACCCCACCGTGCACGCTCACGCTGCCCTCGTCGGGCAGGATCACCTCGGCCACCAGCTTCAGCAGCGTCGACTTACCCTGGCCGTTGCGGCCGACCACGCCGATCGCCTCCCCAGACGCGACCGTGAAGTTGACGTCACGCAGCGCCCAGAACTCCCCGGGGCGGCTGCGACGGTTACGCCCGGCAAAGAGGTCTTTGAACGTGCGGCGAGCGCGCCGATTCCTCTTGAACCGGATGCCGGCATCCGCCACCGAGATGACGGTGGCCGCTTCGACGCGTTCGGCGGGCGGAGACATGACCATCAGATCTCCTTCAAGACGGCACGCTCGGTGCGACGGAACACGAGGACGCCCAGCACGAGGAACAGCAGGCACATGCCAGAGCCGATCCCCACGGTCGCCCAGTCGAGCTGGTCGGGGAAGAACGCGGCACGGTACAGGCTGAACACTCCGGCCAGCGGATTGAACGCGGCCCAGAAGTGCAGGCCCTCCGGCAGGTCGACCACCCCGTAGATGATGGGGGAGGCGTAGAACAGAAAGCGGAGGGCCAGCTTCGTCGCCCGCTCGAGGTCACGGAAGAAGACGACCATCGGGGCCACGATCAGTCCGACACCCATCACCAGGATCGCCTGCAGCAACACGGCGAGGGGAAAGAACACCACCTGCCAGTGCAGCTGGGCACCAGAGAAGATGGCAAACACGGCGAGCACCGGGATGCTCGCAAGAAACTCGATGCCCTTCGACAGCACGAGGCGGTTGACCCAGATGGTGCGCGGAATCTTCGTGGAGCGCACAAGCTTCGCCTCGCGCAGGAACGCCCGGGTGCTGTCGGAGACGGCACCGTTGAACCACATCCAAGGCAACAGCGCAGTCAGCAGGAAGACGATGTACGGCTGCTCGCCCACCGAGCGATCGAACACCTGGGTGAACACGAACCAGTAGATTGCCGCCATGACCAGGGGGTCGAGAATCGACCAGACGTAGCCGAGCGCAGACGTCGAATAGCGCACACGCAGGTCGCGCACCGTGAGCAGCCACAGGGAATGCCGGTACCGCGCGAAAGGCGACCACGAGGGGCGCGAAGGTGCGAGTGCTGACACGACCACTATCGTAGGGTCTCAGTCCTGTGCGGTGAGTAGGTAGCGCGGCGGCCGTACGGAAACCAGTCAGTCATTCGGGGTTTCGATACGCGCTGCGCGCTACCCAACCCTCGTACTGAAAACGGTCCGTTGTCCGAGGTTTCGATACGCGCTGCGCGCTACTCGACCCGCAGATGCGCGCTGCTCAACCCGCAGATGCGCTACACGTAGAGGTTCGCGCGCTCCAGGTCTTCCGCGAAGTCGATCTCCACCGCGTACAGGTCGGAGATGTCTACCGGCTCGAACCGCAGGCCGTTCTGCTCGATGGCCAGCTCGATGCCGCGCTCGAAGTAGTCCTGGTCGCCGACGCGCGCCAGTTGGCGCAGCAGCACCGGCTTGTCGTCGCGCGACACATAGTTGATGCCGACCGCCTCGCCCAGGCCGTTCTTCACGGTCTTGGACAGCTCGCGAATGTAGCCCTCGGCATCCGTCGTGTACTTGACCTCTTCGTCGGCGACGCGGGCCGTGTTCACCGACACGAACGACTGGTCGCGGGCGACCATCTTCGCTGCGCGTTCCAGAGTCTCGGGGTCGAAGACCACGTCACCGTTCATCCACAGCACGCCACCGGGGGCGGATGCGCGCAGCGCCCTCATGAGCGACTTCGACGTGTTGGTCTGGTCGTACTGCTCGTTGTAGACGAACGCCGCCTCAGGGAACGCCTCGATGATGTACTCAAGCTTGTAGCCCACGACGATCGTCACCTTCGCGCTGTTGCCGAAGGCGTGCCGGATGTTGTCGAACTGCTGCTGCATGATGGTGCGGCCATCGCTGAGTTCGGTCAACGGCTTCGGCAGCGACCTGCCGAGCCGGCTTCCCATCCCGGCGGCCAGGATGACGATCTGGGTGCTCACGAGTTTCTCCTCATGTCTGTGACGCATGTCTGTGACCGGTCTGCGCACGCGCGCGACCATGGACGACACCTCGTTGTGCTCAACCCACGTTAGCCAAGTCCCGGCGTTTTTCACGGAATTCTCAGGAGCTTGTAGTCAATTCGTGATGAGGCGGTCAGGCGCGAACTGAACGCCGTTAACCGCTTGGTACGGTTGCTGAATGGCCATGAAATCGAGCCGGCAGTCCGGGTATCCGCTTGATGAGGCCCTCGCGCGCTTCGACGTGCTGATCGACCAACTCTCGGCCCCGGTCGAAGAGCCCGAACTGGCCGAGGAGTTGGTGGCGCAGCCGGAGGCAACCCAGCCGGGGCGGACACGGCCGAAGCAGGCACCGGTCGATGCGAAGCCCACGCAGAAGACCAGCGTCAAGCCGAGCGACAAGAAGTCGGCCCCCGCAGTTCCGGGTGACGTGGTGCTGTCGGTCAGTGGCCTCGTGAAGTCGTTCGGAGACACCGTCGCCGTCGACAACGTCGACCTCGAAGTCACCGCGGGCACGCTGTTCGGCATCGTCGGCCCCAACGGTGCCGGCAAGACCACCACCCTTTCCATGGTGACGGGCCTCCTGCGCCCGGATGCCGGCAGCATCCGTCTCGCAGGTTCAGACGTGTGGGCGCCGGGGTCGCCCGCCAAGCGTGAGATGGGCATCCTGCCCGACCGCCTCATCCTCTTCGACCGCCTCACCGGCCGCCAGCTGCTGCACTACACGGGCCTACTGCGCGGGCTCGACGCCAAGACCGTGAAGTCGCGCACCGCAGACCTTGTCGCCACCATCGGGCTCGATGACGCCCAAGACCGCCTGGTCACCGACTACTCGGCCGGTATGACCAGAAAGCTCGCCCTCGCCGCGGCGATGATCCACGCACCCCGACTGTTGGTGCTCGACGAGCCGTTCGAGTCTGTGGACACTGTCTCTGCCGAGCGCATCATCGACATCCTGCGCCGCTATGTCGCGGGCGGCGGGACCGTCATCCTGTCGAGCCACAGCATGGAGCTGGTGGAGCGCATCTGCGATCGCGTCGCCGTGGTCGTCGATGGGCGCATCCTGTCGGTCGGAACGGTGGAAGAAGTGCGCGGCGACCAGTCCCTCGAGGATCGGTTCATCGACCTGGTCAGTGCCAACAATGCGGGGGAGGACCTGGAGTGGTTGCGGTCTTTCTCCGACTGAGGCTCACCCAGCTGGTGAACGCCCTGCGGCGCCCTCCCGTGCACCTGCTGGGGCTCGCGGTGCTGATCGGCTACGCCGTCGCGGGCACCCTCTACGCGCTTCGCGTGGTTCACTCGCTGCACGACGAGCGCGTCATGGCGAGCGTCATCGTGGTGGGCGGCACCATGGTGACCCTGTGCTACCTGCTGATTCCACTGTTCTTCGGCGCTGACGACCCGGCCGACCCGCGGGCGACGATTCCGGCGGGTGTGCCCGCACGCAGGGTTGCGGTTGGGCTCGCGGCGTCTGCCCCGTTGAGCGTTCCCGCGGTTCTTCTGGCAATGCTCGCCGTCGGGCAGGCCATCGCGTGGGACGACGACCCGGATGCCGCGGCTTTCGCCGTTCTCGCGGCCGCGCTCATCTTCGTCACCGGTGTGCTTGCCGCCCGCCTCACCCGGTCGGTTGCGGCTTTCTGGCTGCACGGTCGCCGGGCGCGCGAGACGATCGGCCTGATCGTTGCGACGGCCCTGCTGGTCTCAACCCCGGGGATCATCGGCATCGCCCTCACCGACTGGACCAGCGACGAGGCACGTGAACATCTCGAAGGCGTCGCGACCACTCTCAGCCAGACGCCGATGGGGGCCGCGTGGGCGGTGCCGGCGCTGGCATCCGGTGGCGACGCCGGAGCCGCCTGGTCTTCGGTTCTCTACGCCCTGCTCTTCATCGTCGTGCTGTGGGTGGCTTGGCAGCTGCTGGTGATGCGCATGCTCGTCACGCCCCAGCTGCCGGATGCTGCGGTGCGACGCACCAAGCTCGGCTGGTTCGCGCTGCTCCCGGCAACCCCCACCGGCGCTGTTGCGGCCCGCAGCCTCAGCTACTGGATGCGCGACGGCCGGTACCGGCTCTCGCTGCTCGCTGTTCCCGTTGTGCCCCTGCTGCTCCTTCCGCCGCTCCTGGTCGCGGGGGTGTGGTGGCAGAATCTCGCCCTCATCCCGCTGCCGGTCATGTGCCTCTTCCTCGGTTGGATGATCCACAACGACACCTCGGCAGACAACACCGCCATCTGGCTCCATGTCGCCGCGGAGGTGCCCGGGTGCGCAGACCGCATCGGCCGCACCGTGCCGCCGCTGCTGCTTGGTGTTCCGCTTCTGCTGGTGGGCGCACCGCTCACCGCGAACCTGTACGGGGTTCCGGATGTGCTTCCTTCCGTCGTGGGGGTGAGCGCGTGCCTGCTGCTCGCAG
>Ga0180215_1006043_pt1 | contig 10130 bp, 9 predicted proteins | sample eDN3rd37CBELigBY_FD_128871 | JGI IMG/M metagenome (GOLD analysis project Ga0180215, IMG submission 128871) | Enriched backyard soil microbial communities from Emeryville, California, USA - eDNA 3rd pass 37_C BE-Lig BY (version 2) (version 2) | ecosystem: Environmental > Terrestrial > Soil >...
CTTCCTGTTAGGTGAGGTCATACCCCCCTTACCAGCAAATACGTCAGAACATTCAAACATTATTTTCAATTTAGCATCCTGCTGGATATCCCTACCACCTTACACAAACTTCTTGACGCTACCGACTATACTTCTATATTCCTGCAAAATTGCATCCTTTTTTTCGAATTTTGAGCGTTTCCGATTAAACAGCCTATAGTAACTGCACTTTTGCATTTATTTCACCAAATGTTAGATTACCCGCTATAAAAGCCTGCACTTTTGCATGTTTGCCAGAATCTTATACGTTTGAGTTGGAAGTTTGTGAAAATAGTAAAAGTCAAGGTTGGAAGTTTGTCGGAATCGAAGAAGTCAACGCTGGTCGGAATCGTAGAAGTCAACGCTGGAAGTTTACTAGCCTCACATAGTGGATAAATCCAACCAAGTAGTATATAATAGTATCTCGAGACGAAGAACGTCCTGTTTCCATTCCCTATGATGGAGACAGGGCGTTTTCTATTTTAGGAGGGATATCCGCTATGCAGTTTGAGGAAGCGCACGCTCTTTTTATTCAAAAGCACCTTCAGCAAAGAACCGGCGAACGCAAAGGAAGACTTGAACGAGGACATCGCGAAGCAGAATTGCTATTCTGCAAAAATGTATGGTGGCCGCTACAAGGAAGCTTTGACAACCTCCATCCCGAATATGAAGTGCTCGATTGGAGAGGCTTGTCTTATTTCTGCGATTTTGCTTGGATTGCGAATCAAGTAAAGCTCATCATCGAAATTAAAGGATTCGGTCCTCATGTAAGGGACATGGACAGGCAGAAGTATTGCAATGAGCTTAATAGAGAAACCTTTATTACAGCTATGGGCTACCACATCATATCTTTTTCGTTCGATGACGTTGCGCACAGGCCAGAATTATGCATGACACTGCTTCGTTTAATACTAAGCCGCTATATGCCGCACGCCTCGCCGGTAAATCTTGATTCTCTGCAGGAACAAGAAATTATCCGTTTAGCCCATCAGCTTGCTAGAGCTATAAGACCAATCGACGTACAAACACACTTGGGCATTAACCACCGCACCGCCGTTCGCAGGCTGAAGGCTTTATGCGAGAAAGGCTGGTTTTCAGCAAGAGCTGGATTGCAGGGCAAGCATATTGTGCGGTATGAGCTGCAACGAGGTGTCGGAGTTTATTGAGAAAATTTGATGCATAAATATATCTTTATTCAGTAATGATCTGCGTTTTGGAATAAAGGATGAAATTATACAGGAATAAGAGCAGCAAATGCTCGATTTTGATAAAAAACGAAAAAAAGCCTGTTCTGGCGCAGGCTTTCATTGCTATCGACTTGCTTCATCCAAAAAAACTGTACATCGGCAGCTTTTTCAATTACAGCGTTACTCTTTAGCGCTATTCTTTAGTTCTATTCTTTAGTTCTATTCTTTAGTTCTATTATTTAGCGTTATTCTTTAACGCTATTCCTTGACTCTATTTGTCACGAAACCGAAAAGTTGACGGCGGCAGCTTCCGGAATAACATGCCTATATAAGCTTATGCCGGTACCATTTGTCGCCCTTAAAGCGCCATGCGAACAAGGCGCCGCGAACACCCCATTCCGCCACCATGGCGAGCCACACGCCAACAATGCCCATTTCCAGCGTAATGCCCAGCAAATAGCCCAGTATAATGCGGAACAGCCACATCGACAGCAGCGACGCGACGGACGTAAACTTAGAATCGCCGGCCGCCCGCAGCGCCGATGGAAGGATGAAGCTTAGCGACCACAGCAAAGGCTGCGAAATGGCGAGCATAACGATGAGCCAGAAAATAGACGACACGATTTCATCCGGCGGCGAATAAAGCTTCATCAGCATAGGGAACAGCGGCAATATAATCGCAGTCATAATTAAGAAAAACAACGAAGACAAGCCAAGGAACGATTTGATGAATTTTCTGGCGTCCTCGGTATCCTTTCGCCCGATGCACTGGCCGACAACCGTTACGACCGCCACGCTCAGCGATGTGCCGCCGATCTGAAAGAGCATGGATATCGAATTGGCGATCGCATTGACCGTCAGCGCCATCGTCCCGAGCTGCACGATAAATGTCTGCGTCAGCAGCTTCCCGCCGTTGAAAAACATTTGCTCCATGGCAAACGGAATGCCGATGAACATAATCTTTTTCAAAATCGAGAAATTGACCTTTAGCGCATTTTTTATTTTAAAGCGAAGCGTTTGATTGTACTTGACCAAATAGACGATCGACGCGGCCATCCCCAGCATTCTGCCGACAATAAGCGAAATCGACAAGCCTACAACACCTAAATCAAAAATCGTAATGAGCAAAATATTAAGAAGAAAATAGGTTACATTCAAAATCAAAGAAAGCATGAGGCATGCCTTCGTCTCCGATACGCCTCTGAGCGCGCCTGTCGCTGCTTGGTAGACAGCTATAAACGGATAGGAGATGCAGCTGCCGATCAAAAAGATTTTGGCGTTGTGCAAAACGTCCGCATCCGCGTTGCCGAATAGGAAGCCTAACACAGCATTATGAAAAATAATGACGAGCGCACTAATCACAACAGAAATAATAGCGACGGTAGAGATCGCTTGCGCGGCAGACTTGCTGACCATCTCATCGTTGCCGCTGCCCTTATATTGCGCGACTATAACGGTTCCGCCCGTTGCCACCGCGATGAACAAGCTAACGATAAAAATATTGATTGAGTCGACCATGCTGACCGCGCTGACGGCCGCGACCCCGGAAGAGCTGACCATCGCCGTATTCAGCATGCTCATCAATACGATAAAAGCGGAATCGACAAATATCGGAACAATGAGCGCAACAATTGACTTGTAATCCATCGAATTTCCCGTAAAATACTTAGTTAACAATGAATCTGTTTTCTTCCCCAAATAAGCGCCTATCCTATGCAAGCCGTCATCACTTCTTTTCGTATACTCTGTATCAGCTAATATTACATAGCTGATCATCTGATCTCTTCGCACTATTATATCATTGCTAGCAAAAGAGTACAGCATTGACATCGCATTGCTAGTATGGATTGACTTCCGTAAGCCAGTCTTATATATTCTAAGCATCTTTCATCTACTATTTTAAAAGGGGAGCTTCCCGTGCCGACAGAAAAAGGCGCCAATATGAATATACAAGCAGTTATGGCGGAGATGCGCCAGGTGCAGCAAAAATCGAAAATATTTATCGAGAAGCTTACGGCGGACGATGTGCTCTCGCAAAATCAGCTGATGCTGCTCATGGACTTGAAGCTGACGGGAAGCATGCGGATTACCGATATATCCGAGCGCTTCTTTATTACGGCTGGAGCGGCAACGTCGATGTGCGATAAGCTTGAGGAGCAAAACTATATAGCTAGAATCCGTTCGAAGGAGGATCGCCGGGTTGTTATGGTCGAGCTTACCGAGGCAGGCGAAGAAAAGCTGCAATCGGTCTTTATGCGCCTCCCTTCAGAGAAGCTCCAAACGATCGCCTCCGTATTCAAGCAGGTGAACGAGCTCATGAATGAAGTTACGGAATAACAAGAGCCTTTCGCGGTAAGCGAAGGCTCTTTTTTTTACGCAAAATTGAATTTAAATTCCTTGACATCAAACAGCTTCGTATATTATTTTAATTGTAATATATTTTAATTATTAAAATAAATGAAGGAGCTATGCCATTATGAATCAACACGCCGCAGAAGCGGCAAGCCAACTCCATATTAACGGCTCTCGCACCTTCGCCGGGGACGTCCGCGCTCAAAGCATTGGAATCGCAGGCCAAGGCCGTTTTCGAGGCGAGGTTCGAGCGGATAAGTTCAGCAGCTTCGGCTCTTGTATCGTGGAATCGAGCTGCACCGTTCAACAATTAGCATGCGCGGGACATGGGCGCTTTCACTCTGTCGCCGCAGAACGTATCTCCGCCACCGGTTCTTTTCGTGCAAATACAACCGTTAAGGCGGAGCTGTTTCATGCAAAGGGAATCATCCATATTGGAGATTCATTGACAGCGGATGAAGTTCAATTAGCGCTTAAGGGCAAAAGCTTCATTAGAAACCTTACCGTAAAAGGTAAGCTTGAGATTCGCGCCGATCGGCTTTCGATCCTCAATCTGCTGAGGCTTCGCAAAAGAATCCTCATTTGTACGGTGGTGAATGGCGCGAATATGGATATAGAGCATGTTGAAGCGGAGCTTGTCGTCGGCGATGAAATTCGAATCGGTGCAGGCTGCGCCATACGAGAAGTGCGTTATACGAAAAGCCTCTCTATTTCGCCAAACGCCGTCGTTAAGCATGCTGTGCAAATAAGCCGATGAGGTGGATGCCATGAAAGGGATTTATTCTGGTTTAATTAAAGGAACCGTTGGATTGTTCGCATTTCCTGTATTTAGCGTATTAACGGCAGGCTTGTTCGCCAGCGCTTTGCTATCCTTCGCGGCAGGGCTCCTTCGGACATTCGGCATGGACTTGAAGATGAGTGCCGGAATTGCAGAAGTTCCGCAACTGCTAAGTCTTCCCTTCGGGCTAATTTTCAGCATGCTATTTCTATATTTGGCGGTCATGAGCTGGAAGGCGCTTCGCTTCTTCTATCGGTTTGTCGCAGGCGGACCCCACCCTGCAAAACGGCGTTGAGAATTGGCAATGCAACAGAACATATTTCTAGCTCTATTTGCCTCAATTTAGTTCGTTCAGCAGAAATAAGGCAAACGATTAGCTCAATTGCAGCTCAGTTGGCTCCGCTTGACTCCCCTCTACTGCTGGAATATATCTTTGCTTGCTTTGGAGCGGTTAATGGCAGACAAATCGGCTTTGGCAAAAACAGCCGTCGAAAGCAGCAGGAACAGCAGTCCAAAAGCAGCGACGATCCACATGCTTATTTGAGGCGTAATTATGAATCCGCCCAGCTTGAACGCAAGTTGATCCGCCAGCAACTCATCCGCAGGCAGCGACATTTTCTCCAAGCTTAGCGCCCTGAAAAAAGCGGCCGCATAGGTCATCGGATTAAGCAGCGCCGCGAGCTGCAGCCCCTCGGGGAGCAGGCTGAGCGGAACATAGACGCCGCAAAGAAAGGTGACCGGCGTCGTAACGGCCATCGATACGATTTGATAAGTTTGCGCGTTCTTGACGGATACGGCAAGAAACAAGCCTAGCGAAGAAAAAACAAGGCCGACTCCGATCATTGCAGCTAGGACGGCAATAGGAGTTAAAACCGAGGTGTAGGTCATGCCAAGGAACCAGCCGACAATGAGTATCATCAGCCCTTGAAGCGCGGCGACCGTCGTCGAGGACAATATTTGGCCGAGCGCAATTTGTATACGTTTGACCGGACTGACCAGCACTTCCTTCATATAACCGGAAACGATGTCGTCAATCGTAGAGGTTGCAATATTAAGCGAGGTTTGGAACAGGACGATCGATACGATGCCCGCAAGCAAAAATTGCACCGGATTGGATACGGATGCAGTTTTGAATATGGCGCTGAGCAAATAAATATAAAAAAAAGGCATAACGACAATCAATACCAGCTGCACCCGATTTCGAAGGAACAGCTTCACATTTCTTAACCATAGCGCTGCAACAACCCGCATCGTATTACCCCCTTATATCCTTGCCTGTCAGCTCAAGGAACACGTCGTTCAGCGTACCTCTTCTGATCTCAATATGGCTGATTGAACCGCGATGCTCGCTGATCAGCTCCATCAAGTCGGAGGCATTCGCCGATTCAATCAAGTAAGCGCCAGATTCTCCTCTTGCCGCATTCAGCTTATACTTGGAGGCTAACGCCTCAAGCGCTTGTCCGTCGCTGCTCGCAATCGTCGCTTTGTCCTTCGTATACCGCTGCTTCAATACTGCCGGACTGTCATACGCGATAATTTTGCCTTTATCCATAATCGCCGCCTTATGAGCGATTTCCGCTTCCTCCATATAGTGGGTCGTCAAAAAGATCGTCATCTCCCGCTCAAGCTGCAGCTTGATGAGATACGCCCAAATATGCGCCCGCGTCTGCGGATCGAGTCCGGTCGTCGGCTCATCCAAGAAGAGCACATTCGGAAGATGAAGCAGGCTTCTCGCAATTTCCACTCTTCTTTTCATCCCCCCGGACAGGCTTCCGGCCGGCGCCTTTTTCCATTCGGTCATATCGACCAGCTCCAGCATTGCCGGAATGCGCTCTCGAATGACGGCTCTCGGTAAGCCGTAGAAGCAGCCGTGCATCGTCAAGTTTTCCTCCACCGTCATCTTCAGATCGAGCGTCGATTCCTGAAAGACGACGCCGATCGCGCTTCTGACCGCGTCCCGCTCCCGTTCCGCATCCTTGCCGTCTATGAGCATCGTTCCCGACGTTTTGGAGCATATGGTGCATAAGGTGTTGATCGTCGTGCTCTTGCCTGCCCCGTTCGGGCCAAGGAAGGCAAATATCGACCCTCTGTCGACTTCGAACGAAATGTTGTCCACTGCGGTAAACGTCCCGTACTTTTTCGTAAAATCTTTCACGACAATCATTTGGTCTGAAGCAGACAGCTCTCCATTTCCCGCTTTCGTATAGCTCATCGTTTTCACGCCTCTCTGATTACCGACCGACTGTCGGTCTATTAAAAACATAGCATGGTAAAATCCATCTTGTCAATGAAAAGTTGGCATAGTTTAGCAGTCTTGGCGGCTGCAGAAAATAAAAAAGCAGACGGCATCCTTTTGGATACTGTCTGCTTATAGAAGGAAAGAAGCTACCCCTAATTTAGCGATATATGCAGCTTTACCAGCTATCTCCGTTGATGAAAGTGTTTATCTAGCTATTTCCCCCGTTAATAAGCGCTTGGCTCAAACCCCATATTTTTTCTGCATTTTGCGGATCGCGGGCGTACTGCGGATAAGTGCCCGAGCCGAAAATATTTTTCAACTGCTCAAAGCCTATCTCACTTGCGGAGGGCTGAACAATTTCCAGCTTATGATTAATTAATTGCCCCGTCACATTACTGAATGTATTAGAAGTGCAAATGTGATAATAATTGTCCGCCATGCCCGACGGCAAAGGATTGGTCAAATTTTGCGCCCTTGCGAGCAAGCGCCAGACCGGGCTCATTTTGCCGATCGTTTCCTTGGAGAGCTTAACCCGATTGATCTGAATCGCATTAACCTTAATGCCGTGATCCTTTAATTGCTCCGCCATTTTGAAGGTCAGCATGAGAAACGCCATCTTCGAATCGCCGTACATTTTATAGGTACTGTGCCTCCGCGTATCCCGATATTCGCCGCGCAAGTTGTCAAAATCAATCGTTCTCTTCGGGTCGAAAAAATTTTTAATATTCGTCGTGCAGGCGTTAAGCACGCGCGGGTCCTGCGATCTCTCAAGATGATCCGCCAATAGCCCGGTCATGTAACAAGGCCCAAATGCGTTCGTCGCAAACGACAGCTCCACATGCTCGGGGCTAAGCTTGTATTCCTTCTCCCCGTGATTCAAATAAGCGGCGTTATGGATGAGGATGTCTAGCCTAGGATACTTCGCTTTAAATTCCGAGCAAAATGTGCGAATCGATTGAAAAGAGGAAACGTCAAGTCTCATCAAATCGACCTGGGCACTGCCTGTTGCTTGGGCAATTTCTTTCTGTGCAGCTTTGCTTATTTCCATATTGCGGCACGCCATTATAACATGATAGCCCTCTGACGCAAATTTAAGAGCAGCCGCCTTGCCGATCCCTGAATTTGCACCGGTAATTATAACGATTTTATGTCCCAAAGCCGATCCCAGCCTCCATTTTGGACGATTTTTCATATATTGCTCTATTATACCACAACAACAAAGCTGCCGGCCTGGGAGCTTGCCGAAAAAAAAGACTGTCTCGGCAGCCTAAACGGCCGCCCCGAGACAGTCATTCCGAAATTAATTGTTTGTCGCCAGCGACTTGCGGGCAGCCTCAGCAAATTGCTTCAGCGCCTGTTCAACGATCCATCTTGGACAAGCTAGGTTTATGCGGAGCCAGCCTGCTCCTTCTGTTCCGAACATCGAGCCTTCATTAAAAGCTACCTTCGCCTGCTTGAACATAAGCTCCTTCAAGCCTGCCGGATCGAGCCCGAGCCCGCGGCAATCGATCCAAAGCAAATAGGTGCCGTCCGGCCGCAATGGCTTAACTTCAGGCAGATGCTCCGACAGATACTGCAAGGAATACTCCAGATTGCCCTTCACATAGACAAGTAATTCGTCCAGCCATTGCTCGCCTTCGTTATAGGCTGCCGTTACTGCGTCCTGCGCAAAATGCTGCGCCATATGGATGCTGAGCGCTTTAACCCGCTTCTCCAGCTTCACGCGCATTTCCCGATTGGATATAACGGCAAAGGACGTGTTGAGGCCCGGCAGATTAAACGTTTTGGTCGCTGCCAGCGCGGTTATTGTCCGGTCGGCTATTTCCTTGGAAATAGAAGCGAAAGGCGTATGCTCCTTGTCCGGGAACACCAAATCGCAATGAATTTCATCCGATACGACGATAACTTCATACTTCAGGCATAGATCGGCCAAAGCTTCCAGCTCTTCGCGGGACCATACGCGTCCGCCCGGATTATGCGGATTGCACAGCAGCATCAGCTTGGCTCCGCTTTGGAACAGCGTCTCCAAATGCGCTAAATCCATTTCGTACCGTCCGTCCCGAATAACGAGCGGATTTTTGGCGATAACCCGTCCATTGCTTTCGATTACATCATAGAACGGATAGTATACAGGAGATTGCAGAACGACCGGAGCGCCCGGTTCGCTGAACTGCTCAACGGCAAGACTGAGCGTTGTAACGACGCTAGGCACATCCGTTATCCAGCTCTTCTGAATGCTCCATTTATGGCGGCGCTCGAACCAGCCGATAATTGCATCAAAATAGTCGTCGGTACGAACCGCGTATCCGTAAGCTCCTAATTGAGCCCTCTTAACGAGCACATCGCGGACAGCCTGCGGGCTAGGGAAATCCATATCCGCCACCCATAGCGGCAATATATCCTTGCTTCCGAATAATGTCTCGACTTGATCCCATTTGTAGGAGCGAGTATTGCGGCGGTCGAGCAGCTGATCAAATGAATTCGTCATGGGGTCCACCTCTTCACAATCATTTCTATATCGCATAGTTCAACAATAGCTATATACTATCCTAACCATTCTTATAGGAATTAAGCAAGTGGAATCGTTGCATAACGAACAAAAAAAGGCAGCTCTCTAAACAGCTGTCCGAACTGTTAAGAGAGCTTCTAACTATCATGGCTATTTGACGCTTGCCTTCTCCGAAGGCTGGCGCCAATATAGCAAGCGATTCCCCAGCCGCACCATCAGCAGATCGGTCAGCTTGCCGAATACGGCAAACAGCACCAAGCTTGCCATAATGACCGCCGGACGCCCTGTCGTCTGCCCGTCGATCATTAGAAAGCCGAGCCCTTTGCTCGCTCCCATAATTTCCGCTGCCACAACGAACATCCAGCCGAGGCTGAGTCCGCTCCGCAGTCCGACGACGAGCGAGGGGAGCGTCGCCGGCAAGAAAAAATGCCAAATGAGGCTAGGCCCTTTGTAGCCGTAAACCAAGCCGACCTCTATGAGTCTTCGGTCCACCCCCATAATGCCGGTCAGCAAGTTCAAATAGACGGGAAAAAATACGCCGACTGCAATTAACGTTATTTTCGAAGTTTCATAGATGCCCATCCATAATATAAATAGCGGCACCCAAGCCATTGATGGAATATTTCTGAGCGCCTGCAGGATCGGATCGAACAAATAGCGGAATAGCCTGAAATATCCGTTCAAGATGCCTAGCGCTATGGCAATCGACGCTCCGGCGGCAAATCCGGCGAAGACGCGGTATAGCGTTATTCCGATATGCTCATACAGCTCTCCTGAGCGTAGCAGCTGCGCAAAGGTGTCCGCAATGCGCCTAATCGGCGGCAGCTGATTAGGCGCGGCAAGACCGGCTGAGGTCGCGTACTGCCACAGTAGGAGCAGCAGCACGGGAACGAGAAAGCCCGCGCCGATGCGGACAGCCCGACTGTCTAACCATTTCAAGGGCAATACCTCCGTTTACTTTGCCAGTTTGGCGACATATTGGGGATCGATCAGCTCATTGATGACATCCTCCACTTTGGTCGAGTCTGGAATAATGCCGCTCTTCAA
>Ga0180215_1006044_pt1 | contig 10126 bp, 7 predicted proteins | sample eDN3rd37CBELigBY_FD_128871 | JGI IMG/M metagenome (GOLD analysis project Ga0180215, IMG submission 128871) | Enriched backyard soil microbial communities from Emeryville, California, USA - eDNA 3rd pass 37_C BE-Lig BY (version 2) (version 2) | ecosystem: Environmental > Terrestrial > Soil >...
CAGCTCAACCTCTGTCAAATAACGAAGTGAATTATATACTGTTCCATAAGCGAAGTTAAAGCCTTTCGTACGTAAGCGTTCAATAATATCTGCCGCCGTAGGATGATCATGCGACTCTTGAACCACTTCTAGTATTGCTCTACGCTGTACGGTTAAATTTATTTTTTGAGCCATTGTTTTGCACCCTCTTTCATTATTAGACTAAGTATAAATCTAATAGTAGGTTACGTCAATTATTTCAGTACAACTACACTACAAATAACTATAATATTGGGCTCAATAGCCTTGAAATTGACTCTCTAAAGCGATTAAACAGCGGTCTGCGTTGATACTCCTCTAACGTGAGCAGATGGGATACTTTAACATCATCATAAAATATAGTTTCTAGCTGCTCCGCCACTCCCCGATTATAGATGAAAGCATTCATCTCAAAATTAAGCTTAAAGCTGCGAATATCAAGATTGGCAGTGCCTACTGAAGCTACCATGCCATCTACAACTAATGTCTTAGCATGTAAAAAGCCAGCTTCATAGCGATAAACCTTCACCCCACAGGATAGTAAATCCTCCAAATACGATTGCGTTGCCCAAAAAACAAAGAAGTGGTCAGGCTTACTCGGCACCATTAAGCGCACATCCTTACCTGACAATGCCGCAGTACGTAATGCATTGAGCAGGCTGCTATCAGGTACGAAATATGGGGTCTGCAAAAATACGGTTTGCTTTGCCGAATAAATCATTTTAATGTAAGAATTTTTAATTTCCTGAAATTCTGAATCTGGTCCACTAGCTACGACTTGAATCCCAATATGCTTATTATGTGTTTCAGGCATCGTGCGATAGTATAACGGATCAAAAGCGATCTGAAGATCTTTAACGGCAATATTCCAGTCCATCATAAATTGAGCCTGCATCTGCAATACAGCATCGCCTCTAATCCGCAAATGCGTATCTCTCCACTTACCGAAATGCTTATTCAAGCCCAAGTATTCATCACCAATATTAAAGCCACCGATATAGCCGATATGCCCATCGACAATGACTAGCTTGCGGTGGTTGCGGAAGTTAATTTTCACATTAAGAAACGGAATTCTCGAAGGGAAAAATGCCGCTTCCTTACCTCCCGACTCATGAAGCTCTTTAAAAAACTTTCTCGGTAAACTATGACTGCCGATATGATCATAAAGAAAACGAACCTCTATCCCTTCGCGGGCCTTTTTCGTTAATGCTCGCATTAGCCTACGCCCTAGCTCATCATCACGCACAATATAATATTCGAGATGGATATGATGCTGCGCCGCCTCTATATCGGCAATCAGGGCATCAAACTTTTTATTACCATCCGTATAAATGTCGACCTCGTTACGTGACGTAAACAATGAGAAATCTGTGGTCAAATTCATTGTAATGAGATCCGCATAATGATCGACCTCTGGACCTGCAAAATCCAGTTCTCCTGAGTGCAGCTGCCTTCGCTGTTCCAGCACCAAATCCTGAATCATACTGGGCGTAATACCGAGCAGCTTAGTAAATTTACGCTTCTTGAACTTCTGTCCCAATATAAGATAAAGCACGAATCCTACAATTGGAATGAAAAATAATACCATGACCCATGCCCATGTAGAGCTAATATTACGCCGCTCAAGGAAGATAATCGCCATTGCAAGAAAGATATTAAGAATTGTAATGATCCAATAAATTTGCTGCCCAATAATCATTTCTTAATTCTCCTTCACTGTGGTTTGCGTTACCGTTTTACAGGTTCAACTCCATAGTATTCCTCTAATGTTAACCCTTGAGCAGCAATTTGCTCAGCAATTTCTACTCCTACATAACGCAAATGCCACGGTTCATATTTATAACCGGTAATATCCTGTTTACCTTCTGGATAACGTATAATAAACCCGTATTTTGCTGCATTGTTTTCTAACCATACCGCTTCAACTGTTTCGCCGAAGCAATCCTGTGCAGCACATTTACCATCACTACCCGATACGTCGATGGCTAGACCTGTTTCATGCTCACTTGTACCCGGCTCAGCACTATAGGTTTTCGCTTTTTCCAAGCCATCTCGCTCTACATAGCGATTAAACAGCGCAGTTTGTGTACTATGAGACCGATAAGCTGACACACCAGCCAAATAAATACCGTCAACTTCAGCAGCTTCAAACATTGTCTCTAACGCACTTGCAGCTTCTTCTCGCATCATACGCTTTTCGATTTTTTCGTTAAACGTAAAGCGTACATCGGGATATACAAGATCCTTAGGCTCATAATTATCTGGCAGCTTGTAATTAGGATTAACGATTACTCCAATACTTTCCGCATCAGTGTCAGGTTCGCTTTGCTGCGGATCATCAGTCGGCTCCGCTGGCTCCGGGCTTGCCTCTGGCGCTGTTTCAGTTGGTTCAGCTGTTGCCGAAGGTGATTCAGAAGGCTCATTTTCCAAATTTCCACCAGTTGGTGCAACCTTATCTGGTGTTTGTTCGTTATTATTATTATCTGAAATTTGGCCAAGCGGTGGAATATCTTCTACTTGCTCCTGCTTCTGACCTACAAAATATACAACTACTGCTACTAATATGGCTAAAGAAACTAAAAATGATAACAACTTGCCAAGTTTCATATGGTTGTTGCCTCCTTGAGTGAATTCCCTTAAAAAAGATACGTACAATAAAGAAAAGCGGGGTGATCTTCATTATTTTGTTGCATATACTGTAAAATTGTGTGCAATTTACATTATTTCGATTTTGACATTACACATTGAGAGCAGCATAATAAGTAAGTATTATATCATCTATGAAGCTTTCATGAATATATAAGTTATACGAAGGGTAGGATGTATGGTGTTAAACGAAAGCTACAAACGCATTTTTAGTATGCCACCAATTTTGTTTTTCTCCTTAATTATGCTGCTAAAAGGTGCATTAGCTTGGCTAGTTATTTTCGAGAATGGCGCGTCCTGGATGGTGATGCTGAAAGAACTTCCATTCGTGTTAATTGTATTTAGCCTAATCGAAGCTTTTGCCAAGAAACGCAAAATGCTCTATTATTTGATCGCAAATTTACTCATGACTACTATTTTATTTGCCGTCATCATGTATTACAAGTACTACGGTGTCATTGTAACATACTTTGCATTAGCACAGGTCAATCAAGTCACAGCTGTCAAAAATAGTGTGTTTTCATTAATGGATCCGTACTTCTTGTTTATTTTTACTGATGTTGTTGTGTTAGCAGCACTAATGATTAAGAAAAAGAGAGACCTTAACTGGAAAACAAAATTCAATACACCAAGCAGTCGTAAGGTTGCCCTTGCATTGCTAACGGTGTCACTGATTGTGTGTCTATTCAACATCGTTCCGAACCGTGCGAGCATGAACGAAATTGTAAAAGCTGAGCAAATGGGTATTCTAAACTACGAGGCTTATATGATTTTCTCAAACAAGGATCAAGAATATGTAGAGCCTGAGAAAATTACACAGGCTAATATCAATAAGCTGAAAAATGTACAGCAAGTTGAACAGCCGCTATTACATGGTTCGGCACAAGGTAAAAATTTAATTATTATCCAGATGGAGTCGCTGCAAAACTTCCTTGTAAACCTAAAGGTTGAAGGACAAGAAATATTGCCGAACTTCAATAAATTAGTGAATGAGCACTATTATTTCGATAAGTTTTATCAGCAAGTAGGACAAGGGAATACTTCCGATGCAGAATATGTTGTCAATACGTCGCTATATATTCCGCCTCGTGGTGCAGCTACACAAATGTATGCTGATCGCGAGCTGCCGAGCATTGCAAAATTGCTAAAGAAACACAACTACGTGTCTACAACCTTCCATACCAATGTGGTTGAGTTTTGGAATCGTGGAGAGCTTTATGAATCACTTGGCTTTGATAGCTATTATGATGCCAAATACTTCGGTGACGAGGATACTGTATTTTTCGGCGCCTCTGATGAAGTGCTCTATCGTAAAACATTAGATCAGCTTGAACAATTAAATGAGGCTGATCAACGTTTCTACGCACAAGTGATTTCGATGACAGCCCATCATCCTTACACGATGCCAGAAGAAAAGCAGCTAATTGAATTACCTGAGCGTTATAAAAATACGCTTGTAGGTAATTATCTTATCGCTCAATACTATGCCGATCAGCAGCTCGGTAAATTTATTGAGGATTTGAAGGAAAGCGGACTTTGGGACAATAGCTTGATTGTTTTATATGGTGACCATCTTGGCTTACCAATTTACTCATTAGACAATCACGAGATGAATTTGATGAAGGAAATGTACGGACGTGATTACACGTACACGGATATGATTAATATTCCGTTAGTTGTTATTAACGAAGGTACGACAGAAGGTAAAGTATTCAGTGAAATCGGTGGTCAGGTCGATATTTTACCAACAGTAGCCAATCTATTAGGGGTTTCCTTAGAGGATCAAATTCATTTTGGTCAAGATATCTTCAATACAAAACAAAATTTACTGCCTCAGCGTTATTACTTGCCAACGGGTTCGTTCTTAACAAGTGAGGAATTGTTCTTATCTGGTAGCGGCTATGAGGATGGTAAGCATTATTCGCTATCTGATGCAAGTGTAGGCACTGATGGTGCTTCAGAAGAAGAATTCCAGCGCTCACTTGAGCTGCTGAAAATGTCAGACAGCTATGTAAACTCTCTGCCTCTAAAGCCTGGTAAGACGAAGGAAGAAAAATAGAGGATCAGCATTAAGCAAGCAGTGAAACTTTATAGATACAATAAAAGGCATGCACGTTTGAACGTGCATGCCTTTTGTATGTGATTCTAATTCTAATTAACTCGGTGAAGCTCGTAATACAGCTCCTCGTCCTTCATAAACGTAATGATGTCCTCGCGTTTGGATAATAAGGAATGAGCGAGCATTAGCTTTGTAATGACTGCTTCAGGTGCAATGCCTGCAAGCAAATGTGCTCCTGCAGCAAGTAAGCTAGCTGTAGAGGCATATTGTGCCTCGTCTATACTTTTCGCGGGAGTAAGATACACCTCTATCCCATCCTGCTGACAACGAGAGATAAATGCCGTCAATGATGCTGAACCACTCTGCAACGAGTATGCCGTTGCCGAATGATATAAGTCATGAACAATCGCTTTTGGCTTGTTGTCTCCCCATTGGTACAGCTCGTAATTCAGACCTGGATACGGCTTAATATATACAATATCGCTCGCCAGTTGATCTAGCTTCGCAATCTTTTCTACCCAACGGTGCGTAACAGGAGCGAGTGATTCAAGCGCTGGATTGCGTGAATCAGTCTCAGGCTGCAGCTGTCCGTCTTGCAATGTTCCCAAGGTTAGCTCATATGGACTGCGGAATTGATCGGTAAACGCCTCACATTGCATCAATCTAGTTGCCAAATAGAGCTTACATTGACTGCGATTATTCTCATAAGCAACGAATACGCCTGGAGCCCCTTGTCGCTGAATCCAAAGCGTCGCCTCTTGCAAATTACGCATGCCGTTAGCGCGCTCATCATCGAGCGGATAGTTGCTGGCTATAAGCACAATCGGAATTTGCGTTGCCGACAGCATATAACCTAGCATAGCAGCACTATAGGCTAATGTATCGGAGCCATGCGTCACAATAATTCCAGCATATTGATCCTGCGGGATGCTGCGAATGCTGCGTGCTAACTCTATCCATTGCTGGGCGTGAAGATTTTCGCTTAATATATTCAACGGCTGAATCGTATCAAACGCCACTTCTTCACCATACAGCTCCTTATATCTCTCGAGAATAACATACGAGCCTGAGCTGCTTACATCAATTGCATTCGTTTGCTTGGAGCTGCCGATTGTACCGCCTGTAAATACAACCATGATTGACTTCATCTTCAATTCCCTCTTACTTTCTAACAAATGGCCACCAGTTATATTTTCCGAACAGCTTCACTGCTACCGGAATAAACAATGGCAATATGATGAGTGCGTACAGCATTAGTCCACATAATACAAGGGTTGCGATTTGCAGCAGGCTCATTACTCCTGAAGGAAGCATAGCCGCAAACGTACCTCCTAATATAATTGCCGCAGACATAATAACTGAACCCATGCTTTTCATTGCTTCATGAATTGCCGTTGTTGGCGACATCTCTTTGTTTTCTTGGAAACGATCCATTAAGAAGATACTATAGTCTACGCCAAGCGCGATAAGCATAACAAAACCGAAGAATGGCACCGCCCAGCTTACGCCTGACAATCCAACAATATCTACGAAAATGAGCTCTGTTATTGCCAGTGATGTGCTGTACGTAATAAGCAAAGACAACACGATATAGATCGGAATAACAATCGAGCGGAATAACAAGAGCAGGATAATAAATATGCCGATCAGCATGAGTGTTACGGTACGCGAATAATCCTCATCACTTAATGTCTTCAGATCATGGTTCATACTTGTAACACCGCCGATTTGAATATCAGCGCCTTCATGCTTCGAGCCTGCAAGCTGCTCCACAACAACAGGCTTTAAGCCGTCGACGACATCGATGGCATTAATAGAGTAAGGATTATCCTCCATAATGACATCAAACGTAATAATTTTGCGATCAGCTGACATATATTGCTCAAGCACTGGTGCAAACTCCTCATTAGTAATTGCTTCAATCGGCATATACCAGCCTGCCAGCTCCTTATCTGGAGACTCGACAAGCCCTTGCAAATATGCTTCAGCAGAGCTAAAACCATCGGTTACTTGCTGCAAGCCATCCACGCTTAAGCCTAAGCCCTCAGTCAATTGAGTAAGCTGATCTTGAATATCAACAAAGCCTTGCTTCAATTGTGATCCGCCATCAGCAACCCCGCCTAATCCTTCGGCGATTTGAGGCACTTGACCGCTGCCTTGCTTAGACCCAGCAGCAAGCTGCTGCAAGCCTTCACGAAGCGCACTCATACCGCTAGCAACCTGCTTCATTCCATCTGAGAATGCTTGCTGACCGTTGCTTGCTTCCGCTAAACCACTATTTGCTTGGCTTAAACCACCCAATACGCCAGATAACCCCTGATTAAGCTGCTCCATACTGGAAGATAATGCTTTTGCTCCAGCAGAAAGCTGCTGCAGAGAACCAACCAATGCTTGATAAGTCACATCCTCTGCAAGCTCTGGATATTGTGCCTGCAAGCCTTGCATTCCTTGCTCTACACCTACCAAGCCCTCAGCAAGTGCTGCTTGCTGCTGTGCAACACTACCATATCCATCAGACAGCTGCTCAGCACCTGCATAAAGCTCCTGATAGCCCTTAAGCAATTGATCGCTCGCCTCCGCTAGCTTAAGCGCATTGCTTTCTAGCTCCTTTATTCCCGCTTCAAGCTGCTGGGCAGATTGTGCGCCCTGCTCCATACCAGAGCTGAGCTCTTTTAACCCTTTAGATAGCTCATTTACACCAGCCTGCAGCTGTTTGCTGCCTGATACGAGCTCTTCCGCACCTGCGATTGCTTCATCTAGCTGAGGCGTATGCTCGCTTAGAGCCGATTGTGCCTCTGCCAATCCACTAACGATTTCTTCTAAGCCCTCTTGTCCCTGAGAAAGTCCATCCTCAAGCAAGCTCACTTGATCGGTTACAAGAAACTCATCCATCTGTTCACCTAAAGGACGAGTAGCGCTGCGAACACCCGATACTCCGTCCTGCTGCAGCAGGGCGCGCGTCGTACGTTCAATCATCGCCATCCCCTCTGGGTTATCGAATGGCTGATCACTTTTAACAACGACCGTTGCAGGCATAACCTCACCAGCCGCAAAGTTTTCAGCGATAATATTAAAGCCTTTCACCGAATCGTACTTCTCACCAATTTCATCCAATGAATTGTATGAGACAAGATCATCCTTCGTTAATAGCAGTGGTGCAATAATAACGGCTACAATCAGTAGAGCAAACATCGGTCGTTTTAGTGAAAATGCTCCAACCTTATCCCATAGCTTGCTATGGCCATGCTCAAGCTTACCCCGGCTAGGCCAGAACAGCTTGCTACCAAACGTATATAAGAAAAATGGTACGATCGTATACAAAGCGATAAGCATCACAACAATACCGACCGCTACGGCTACTGCGGAACGATATAATATAAAGGTCGATAAACCAATTGCACTAAATCCAACAAGTACTGCAATACCAGAAACGAGTACTGTACGTCCTGCCGTGCGGTAAGTCGTCAATATCGCTTCTTGCTTATCGCCATGCTTACTCATTTCTTCCTTATAACGGCTAATGAGCAGGATGCAATAATCCGTACCAATACCGAATAAGATTGCTAGCATAAAGATTTGTGTAAACGTCGATAATGGAAAATCAGCGTATTCTGCAAGGAAAGATATCACTCCTTGGGCAACAAGGTATGACAATCCTACCGTAAGCAACGGTACAAGTGGTGCAACGGCGGAACGGAACACAAGAAACAGTACAATTAAAATAAATACAACAGTAATAAGCTCCGTCCGTTTTAGCCCTTCCTCCGAACTAAGTAAAACATCCTGACTAATGATCCAGTTACCTGTTAAGTAATGATCGATCCCTACATTTTCTAATGCAGTATACAGCTCCTCAACCGCTACCTCAGGTTCGCGATCAAGCGAGTCAACATTAAGCAAAGCGATAACGGTTGATTGGTCAGCCGATACCATCTGCTCCTCTAGCTGACTATCTTCAAAGTGAGTCATAATTTCTGTTATACCTAGCTCAGATTGCTGACTTTTCAACAATTCAATTGCTTGTTTAACCTCTTCCAGCTCACTTGTCGATAAGCCGCCTTCATGATAGAAAACCAATGCGGTAGAGTTACTACTACTTCCTTCTCCCTCTTCACTGCTTTCTTTCTCTGCAAGCAGCTCACTAGCAAGCGAGGATGAGTAATTATCTGGCACTGTAATTTGGCCCTTTTCCCTGACTAGCTCTGCTAGGTTTGGTGCAGTAATCATCATAACAACTACAGCGACAAGCCATATTACAAGTATTGCCCATCTAGCTTTTAATATTGCTTTCACTCCTGTACCTCCTGTTCAATATCAAGCTTCAATACATCAGCGACATATTCTAGCACCTCAATAAATTCAAAGCCTTTGCGTTCACCGATTTTATCAAGATAAGGCTGAATAATATCATAAATCGCGCGTTCAATAATCTCATACTCGCGATGGCCTTCCTCAGTTAACGTTAAGTATACGACGCGTCGGTCATCTAGGCTTGGTGTACGCTCTATTAAGCCTTTATTGACGAGCTTGTTGCAAAGTGAAGTAATCGTGCTCCTGCCAACACAGAGCTGATCGGCAAGCTCCGATGAGGTAACACCATTGTTGCGCATTAAGTATCGGACGACAAATAATTGCTCAGCAGAAATATCGGTAGGCAACGCCTCTCGAATTTTACTGAAAAGCCGCCGTTCAATTAAAAATGTTGCTCGTTCATATCGTTCAACTATTTGAGCCATAATATGATCAGACGCCATCATCTCACCTCCTTCTGATCATCGAAAAAATTAGTTTTATCATGAAACTATTCTACCATTGAACTATTTGTCCGTAGAACTAATTTTGCCTAAATTTCACAAATTAGTCAATATTGCAATTGATACTGCAACACAAAAACCATCTCGCCCTAGATTCTCTGCTTCATCAATAGAAGCTAATCTCAGTGGGATGGTTTAGTGTTACCTTAATATTTACCTATTATTACACTATCGTCTTTACATGACCACCGACATGTTATAATGAATCTAAAATTATTACTCGTTTAGGAGATTGCTTGTGAAGCAGCATTTAGATTTATTAGGTGAGCTTTCTGAATCGGTTTTTCTGCGTATGAACTCCGTGTTTGATCCTAGCCATCACGGTAAATGGCCAATATATCTATTACATTAGAATGAATAGGGCGAGAGGATATCTCCATGCCAACAAATACACCATTCAACAGATTGAAGAAAAACTCGGCTATCCTGATCCCTCAAGCTATAGTTAGCATTAAAAAAGTCGTGAGCGTTGAAGCTCACGACTTTTCTTACTTAAAGTGATTATGAAAGCACTGCTGTACCGCCGCCTTGAAGCTGATACATGAGGTAGTATTTACCTCGCTGCTCCATTAGCGTCTCATGAGTACCA
>Ga0180215_1006045_pt1 | contig 10123 bp, 8 predicted proteins | sample eDN3rd37CBELigBY_FD_128871 | JGI IMG/M metagenome (GOLD analysis project Ga0180215, IMG submission 128871) | Enriched backyard soil microbial communities from Emeryville, California, USA - eDNA 3rd pass 37_C BE-Lig BY (version 2) (version 2) | ecosystem: Environmental > Terrestrial > Soil >...
CCCAGCACAATTTGTGCAACATGAAGTGCGCTTACCGGAATTTCTGGAATCTCGATAGTTGCAAGTTGTAAGCCCATAAATAAAAATACCGGACCAAGCATATAGCCGGTAGGGATTTTTATTTTCATGGCGATAAAGCCAGCAATGTAACTTGAAGCAAAAAACAATAAAAATGGCAACGTGTAATGCGCGTCTGAAACAGATGTGCTCGAGCTACTGCTACTACCTACAACGAGCATTGGTACAAAGCCGACAATGCAGAGTACACGGAGCACTTGATAAAATGTAATCATCGTAATATGTTTACTACCTTGTTCTTCAGCATAAGCAACAATTTGTGTCATACCACCGGGCACACAGCTAGTAAGTGCGGTAAGTTGGTCAACTTTCACACGTTTAACTATAACCCAGCTGATGAAAATAAATAAAATAATATAAAGGACATTTAATGAAATCATCGCAGGTAAATAAAGCCGAATATCTGCAAGTGCCTCAAGAGTAAAGGCATGGCCAATCGAATACCCAGCAATAACTAAACCAAAATTTCGAAAGTGTTTATTCCATTTTAAAGAAAGCGGGGTCGTTAATTGTAAAACTAATATTGTTAGCAAGGGTCCGAGAAGCCATGGCATCGGGATATGTAACAATTGAAAAACATAGGCGCCAATGACACCAAGTATTGCAGTTAATAAATAGCTTTTGGCTATTGCCATAAAGGACACCTCAATTCATAAAAAACTTGTTCTATTATTTCATATTCATCCGATTTTTTAAAGGAATTGTAATGAATTTGAGGTAGATGCAGCTTGTTTTACCGTGGCTATTCAAAATCGTTCACTATTTAAATATGTAAGGGAAAAGGATTGTATAGACGACTTTCTAATAGCTTTTGAGCATGTTGTATTAGCAGTTGCCAGTTGGAAAAGTAACAGCGGCGACTTTGACAGAAGAAGGGGTAGAGTGTTTGATTGTACCAGATAATGGAATGATGGGAGCGGTGGTTATAGAGTTGTCACGTTGTTTTCACAGCACTGATAGATGATCGAGGGTAACGATCTGTAAAAATATCCTTAGAAAACCGTTACATTATTTTTCTAGAGTATGATAAGTGATACCAACGTCAAAAGACGTCTCTACAGATAATTGTAGAGGCGTTTTTTGATTGCGTGCCAAACTTGAACACCTTCATAAAGTTGTCTAGGTTAATGTTGGTAATCCAGTTTTTCTCTAACGATAGGAAGAGTGCAGCATCTGAATGCTCCTCCAGATTTTATGATTTCCGTAATATCAACCTCAATCAGTTCGTAGCCTCTTTTTCTCAGTTCTTTGTTAACCTTTGTATTGACAGGCAGAGAAATAATTTTCTTATTTCCGATTGAAAGCACATTCGTCCCAAGAGTAAATTGCTCCTCTTCGGTTACTTCAATTAAATCGTATCTAGATGCCAGCAGGTTCAATTGTTCTTTATTAATTTCTCCAGGAAAAATCAATGCTTCGTTCGGGGAAATGATATTAAATACACAATCTAGATGGAGATAGGTATCAGTAAATGGAATAGGGATGACATCAAATTCAGGAAGAAGCTTCTGGAGCTTTTCAATAGACTCGATGTTTGTTCGCTCACTAACCCCGACATAAATCGTATTTCGATCTATCAGGACATCGCCTCCCTCTATTCGATCTCCTGTTAGGTTATGAAAAGGTACATGTTTGTTTTGAAGCCATTCTTTCAGCACATTTTCTTCGCCTGTCCTGATGTCTGTCCCCATCTCGGCTACAAAAACTTTCTCTCCGAGTGTAAATCCTATATCCCGAGTAAATACTTGCTCGGGATACTTGTTATAAGAAGGAAGTAGGATAACCTCTATTCCTAATTTTCTAAGGGCTGATACAAAATTAGCATGCTGAGTCATTGCGGTTTTAATATGAATGCCCTCATCTTCAAAATGTTTCTGTGTTTCATTAATCACGTCTTTAATTCTCATGTATTGTGGTTCACATAAAATAACTTGTTTCAAAGGATTGTACTCACTAAAACAATTCGCTCTCATAGCTATCACTTCCTACAAAAAGTTCTAGTCATACTATCTCCTAAGTCTATTGAGATATACCATAAAAAGGTTAAAACAAAATATTAAGTGGCACAGGCTTGTTTATAATAATCTTGATAAGGTTAAATCAGTGATTGGAGGGATTCGATATGTTTAATCTTTTAAATCGTAACAACTTAAGGTTTATCGATAATCAAAGGACTTGGTAGTGGAACAAGAAAAAACCGGATATGTTAGAGCTTAAAAGAATTATGTAGTTTTTCGGAAATCAAATTTCTTCTGCTTATTCTTTGTATTCTGGATGGTTATGTCGCTTACATCCGAATAGATAGCAAGCTCCAGTTGCTGCAGGTTCAAATTCTATCAACGGGTTATGTCCAGATGAAATTAGTTTGACCATATTTTCATACTGGTTTTTATCCTTACGTAATTGCTGGATATATGTTTCTTTATCACTTTCTGCCCAATTTTCTTCACATTCTTCTTCATGAGCAGCTTTAATTTCTTCGTCTTTTTGTTGAATAGCTTCATGTACTACTTCATGGATGCGGGGGATATTGTTTGTATTAAAAAGAGCATAGATAAATCGGCTTATCCAATAAGGTTCTTTCCAGTATTCTTTCCATCCTTTTTCAAACCAATGTATCGCTTCTTTAAAACAATCTAATTCAACATATAAATCAGCAATCTCAATTTCTCTTACAAATTCGTCCACTCCTACATTGAACGCATCTAGTTTGTCTTTTGCTTCTATTTTCTTTCCAAGTTCAATTAAACATTTAATATGACTGTACATGGCATCGTCGGAATTTCCTGCAACTCGTAGAAAAAAGTCACAAGCTTCCTTTAAGTCTCCAAGATAATACTTTGCTACGGCTAAATTATGATAAGCTTCACTGGATGGTTGAATTGAAATGGACTTCAGTAATACGTCTGAAGCAAGCTTCCACTTTTTTTGCCTAATATAAATTTCCCCCAATATGTTATAAGGAAAATAAGAGGAGGGATTCATATAAATTGCTTCTTGAATTAATTCGAGGGCTTTGTTATCGTCCTCCTCTTCGTAACTGTACATCCAAGCAAGATTATTCAGAGACTGAATATTTCTTGATTCTTTTACTGCTTTTTGAAAAAGTACTAAGGCTTCTTCATACTCATTTTTTTCAAATAGATTAATAGCCTTTTGGTTGGTATTCAATCATGTACCTCCATTTCTTGATGATTTTTATTATCTAGCATATTATTTCAAACTATGAAGTGCAGTTGAAACTCGAAACAAAACGAGTGGGAGAGTTTCAAAGTCCTTATTCAATTATTTGCTTACGTTAGTGGAATAACAATATTTTTTAATTTAATTTAATAATCTATTCACACGAACGACATTTCGCAGAACTTGTATTTTATTGAACATTTCTCCTCTATAAACATGTTATGATAGATTATAAGATAGATTTTGACACCGTCTAGAATGTGAGGTTCATGATGATTACCAATACAAAAGAATTGAAATCCCAATTGAATAAGTTAATTAGTGATCCCGATTTTTTACGATTACAGGAATCTTTTGAAAAAGAAAGTTTGTTTCAATTATTAGGTTTTGGACACCGCGAGACAATGCATAGCGCATTTATTAGTTGGCTACTCTCGCCAACTTCTTCGTTAAATTTAGGCTCATTCCCACTGAAGCGTTTTCTCTACTACATTTGTGAAGAGAACGTTTCGAATATGAAAACAACTATTGATTTTGATTTGATTGAATCGGATGCAATGGAGTTAGAAAAAATGGAAGTCGCTACTGAGGTAACAGCTTCTGCCGTTGATCCGGATACAAATACGAAATTAAAGGCCCGATTTGATTTGTATTTAACGAACGACTTTATACGAATTATTGTGGAAAATAAAGTATTATCACGTGAAAATAAAGATCAAACCGAAACATATACAAAAATTTTAAATAATTTGGATGACTCGTATACATATGATTTAAAGGTATTTTTATCTCCTGATTCTACAGTAAAACCAAAATGTCCGGAGTTTATTCAAGTCGATTATCAAGGACTATATGATTTTGTCATTGTACCTTGCTTAAACCATCCCAAAATTTCAATTGCGAATAAAAACCTTTTAGAACAATATGTCCATAACTTACGCATGGTATATAGAGGAGTGAATAAACCCATGGCAAAAGTAAACGATGAATTATGTATCGCCATTTATAATAAATATAAAGATGTATTAGATGAAATTTTTGATGCCGTAAAAAATGAGACACCTGAAAAGCGGAAAGTTAAAACTTCTTCTACCGTTCGTACATCGAAAATATCTTGGAATGAAATCTATCCTCGTCTAAATGAAGACGAGAAATATTTAGAATCTACTTATGGAAACACCATTACTAAAGCAGAACTCGATTTAACTAGCGGCCATATACTTTTCCAAGGTAAAGAATACAGCAGTCTTTCAAGTGCCGCAATTGCAGCGGTTAACTCCATCAAAGGTGAAAACTACACAGACCGTTACAACGGATTTGAATTCTGGAGCATCGTCTATCCAAATGGTGAAAAGAAAAAACTATCTGAAGTACGTGTTGATATCGCATTAGCACTTGCACAAGATGAGGAAGATTAAAAAGAAGAAAAGTCGTAATAAAAAACGCTCAGAAAATTGTTTCTGGGCGTTACTATTACTGGTCTTATTTAATGGGTAGGTATAACAAGAGAAACAGTTTCCGGAGCTTCTTATGACATTCTAAGTTCTTCACCACTTGCGCTCCATTTATTAGCAATGACTTGTGCAAAATTGGGTTACTGCAACCACGAAATCGGACAGCATATAAAAATACGCCGCATCCATCCAACGTTCAAAATCAACCTCAGTCATGGTCATTGGGTCTGCAATGATGCATTATTTATAACGTAATACGGTCAATTTCCTAAATGAAACGGGTTGTTTTAAAAGGAAAATCCCACGAATTTAGCTAATAATCCCGCCAAATTCGGAGAAAATCTCGCCAATTCACTATTTTTAAGTCAGCCCTGTTATCATCAACTATTTCAATTGAGTATAAATCTGATGATAAGCTGTTGCTTCTTTAACCATCCCTTTATTTTGATATATTTTGGATAGCTGCAATACAGGAGCAGGGGAGTTCGGATGAAGTTCCATTTCCCATGAGAAACATTCAATGGCTTCATCATATTGTTTAAACTCTGCATAATATTGACCTAATTCCAGCATGTGATCGGGATCTTCTAGTAAGGTTATCATTTTATTTATTTTCTGAATGACTGAAGAATGTGGAACCAATTTTTGAATCGGTAGAAGTTTTTCATGAACCGTTTTAAGCTCATAGGTTACTAGTAATTTACCAATAATCTGTATTAGTTTTTGTTCAGACTGGTTATCGTCATCTTTTAGAACTAGTTGTTGAACGACCAACATAAAGGTATCTAAATGAGAGGCGATAAATGTGGAATCTAAATGCTCCCATAATGAATGTAAGATGTCATCATAGGCAGTAGGGAGAGCATCAAGGAATTTTAATAAAAATAGAGCGGCTGTTTCATAATGCTCATTTTGAATCATCTCGTCAATGATTGATTTTGTGTGAGGTAACACTTGAAACGGATTAATATTCAAGTAGCCTAAAGTTAGAATCCACTTTTCCATTGAAATATATTGCAAGGCCATACGTGTATACTTCTCGACTGAATCTGCTGGAGAACATTTTTCTACTTTCTCCATCCATAGTAATACGATTTCTAAGAACGAGTCTTGTTTTCTCAATAAATCTTCTAGAATTTTATATTCATCAGGTTGAAATCGATTTTGGAAGCAATACCATTCGACAAAAAGAGGATCTTTTTGGTGAATGACAGGTAGTGATGAGGAGCTGTAAAAATCTCTATAAGAATAAAAATCTAATGAATTCTTTATTTCTCTGGCTGAATTTAAATCGGGAGCAAAGTCCGCTAATATCCGAATAATTTGAAAGGCCTGTATAAAGTTACCGTTTCTTCTGTAGTGGTAAAAGATTTTGTAAATGACATTTGTTAGTTGTTCTTTTGAAAAATAGGAGTCTAGAGTTGTAGAGATGTAGGCAACTTCCGGAAGAGAATATTTCTGTTGAAGTTGAGAGAAAAGCTTGTTTTTATTTGGAATAGTGGCAGTTTCGCTGGGGATTAATGCGGGTAGAAACGGATGGTCTTCATGTAAGATGATACCAGTTTTACGTATTTTGTTTATAAATGATTCTTTCTCTACTTTTTCTAATGGTTCACCATATACAAGAGAATTTTTATAGTAAATAAGATAATAATTTTCATTTAAAGAGGTTTGTACTTCTACCATCGTACATCGTGAGAATACGACTGCTTGTTTCACTTGTCCCTTTGATAGTTTCTTTTTTTCTTTGATGGAAATTTCAATTGGCATTATAACTTCATTATTCATATCTAAAACAGCCCCTTATGATCGTCTTGTTATCTCATTATAACATAGCATTTTTCTAATTTTCAGAGGGAGCAGGCATTGAATGCTAGGGAAAACAATGTTGAACAGAGATAGATTATCTCATGTGTCAAAGAGGCTGGGACAAAACTCTCCTCCGCACACTCGTGACTTCAGTCGTGAGTAGTTCAAAAGGTTAAATCAGTGATTGGAGGGCCTCGATATGTTTAATCTTTCAAATCATAACAACTTAAAGGTTCAGTGATAATCAAAGGACTTGGTAGTTGAACAAGAAAAAACGGGATATGTTAGAGCTTAAAAGGTGACTACCTAAAGTTAAAATTGTGTTTTTTATTAGAGGGTTTGTCCCATACAAAAAGCTCTCAAACGAATAGATTAATAATAGATTTAAGTATATTTTTTAAATCTAAAACAATATTAATGGAAGGGAGTTTTTATCCAGAATGAAACGGCATGACTATCTCTATATTGGAGACGGCTTCGACAACACTGTGAAGACATTTGATGCAGAATCGGGCAGGTTCCTTGGAAGATTTGTTCCATCAGGTGACAACGACTTAAATGGTCCCCGAGGGCTTATCTTCGACCATAATGGTAATCTCCTTGTTACTAACCAAAACGTTGAGCCTCCTCCTCCTCCAGTACCTCAAAATGGAAGTATTTTGAAGTACGACGGACACACTGGAAAGTTTCTGGGATATCTCGTCAGTCTCAACGACCCTAACGCCCCGTTCGCCCCGCGCGGTATCATTCTTTCGAAACAAAATATTCTGTTTGTGGCAGACGTTATTGTACAGAGCGGACTGAATGGAGAAGTGCGGACATATGATGGTACCACTGGACTGTTTCAGGGGAATCTTGAGCACCCACCTGCAGTACAGTTTTTCCCTCGAAGTGTAGTAATTGGTCCGGACGGCTTGTTATATGTGTCTGTCAGCAACAACATTACTACTCCAGAAGGTCAGCTTGGTGGACGGGTAGTGCGCTATAATCCGAAAACCCGGGAATTCATTGATGTGTTCATTGAAGGCGATTCCAACCCCGATTTTAATCGTCCGGAAGGTTTGGTCTTCGGTCCTAATGGCAACCTTTATATCACAAGTTTCAGAAGGGACCCAAATGACACAGACAAAATTCTTATCTTCGATCGTAAGGGAAGGTTTCTTGATAAAATTGATCTATATGCCGTCGGACAGCCCCGCGCCTTTGCGCAGGCAATCCTGTTTGGTCCAAACGGTAAACTGTTTGTTCCTATTACAGGACCGGGTCCCGGTAATGGCCAGCCTTTGGGACCTGATACAGGTTCTGTACGTCGCTACAACGTTAAGAATAAAACATTTGATGTGTTTGTACGTCCGGCTCTTTTGGGAGGACCGTTAACGGAGCCCTGGTATCTGACATTTGGCAAAACGGACCCCGCAACACTAGCTTACGGGCATGACGAGGAAGAAAGCAGCGACCATGATCATCATCACCACCATCACCACCATAATGATGAAAGCTGTGACTAGAATAGTAGTTAAAATTTGAATATATAAGGAAAGACCGCTACTTGTGTTTAGATAGCGGTCTTTCTTTGGACAAGGTGGTTCTCACGATACAAGTATTACGTCTTTATTTTCTTCATGGAGAGTGTGAAAAAATGTACTTACGCTAACGGGGTGCGATTGCGAAATAAGAGCAGTCGCTTTTTATACGAGCGGTGATTGTTGCATAAGATATGTAATATTTATAAATAGCTAACATTTAACAGGGAAGAGGGGAGTGACGTGAAAAATAAGAAGTTGGGTAGGTGCGATTCTTTAGGATATGAGCAGATACAGGAATTTATCTTACTATCTGCTTTTTGTTGTCTGTAAATGATTCGTTCAAAGAGTAAAGTAATCTAATGTTTTAAAACACTAAAGGCTTTTGCGACTTTTTGTGCAAACGTTAACGGAGGCTCCACAGATTGAAAATGAACATATAAAATATTGGGATTGGTAAAAATCCAGTGATTATGAATAGCGCTTATGATTAGGTTATTACGAACTAATATATTAACAAAAGGCGAGATTTCTTCTTCTAGGAGGACAACTTCTCCAAGATTAAGTGCATTTCCTTCGTGATCCATTGATTCAAACGATATTCCTGCGTGAAGTTCACCACGACTTGGACGTCCTTGAATAGTGACATGAAGATTTCGATTGATTTCTACTGAACAAACTCCATGTTTCAGACTAGCCTTCCCGTTAACAATTTGAGCATATTGATGGCATATATCATGGAAGTTCAGCATAGTAAAACACCTCGTTTTTTCTAAAATCTATGAATTAAGGGGAAGGTCTAGAACTAATAATCATGATGTTAATGCGGATTTCATTGATTATATGCAATAAAAGAAGGTTCTTATTTAATTAATTGAGGGCGTTTCTACAATATGTGGAGGCGCTTTTTTTACTAACGGTTGAACGTATTAGCTGGGGAAACTTAGAAAGTAAGTCAAAGCTCTCAGTTATTCAATTAACGGCAGGCAGTATAAAAAAACTTTAAAACTCACATAAAGTCCTTTTTATACACTAGGGCATATACATGTAAAAATATTCTTTATGTGGGGGATTATATGAAGTTGCAGGGGAGGATAAGTTTAGGTGTTGGTTGGATAACTTTGTTTCTAATGGGTACTGATTTATTTGTGGTATCCCCATTATTACCGTTTATTTCGGAAGCATATGAAGTTAGTGCATCGACCACTGGATGGATGGTAACCGTTTTTGCAGTTACATATGCTTTTTCAGCTCCTTTCTTTGGTTGGTTTTCAGATAAAAAAGGACGGAGAACACTGATTACATTTGGTTTATTGCTGTTCGCTATTTCTAATATGCTAACTGCATTTTCTCCTTCATTTCTATGGCTGATTATTAGTCGTATTTTAGCTGGTTTATCCGTTGCTTCAATCACTCCTTTGATATACGCAATCATTGGAGATATTGCGCCACCCAATCGAAGAGGGACATGGCTTTCGATTGTTGTTTCAGGACACTTAACGGCTCTTTGGGCGGGAGCGCCATTCGGTACGTTATTAGAGCATTTTCTTGGTTAGCGCTCCGTATTTGTTGTAATGGCAATCATAGGGGCCGTATTGGCAGTAGTGAATTTTAAAACGTGGGAATATATTCCTAAAAGGGATTTAACAAGAAAACTCTTAGAAGGAAATCTGTTACGAATACTTGGTTCCGTAAGTGTTACCATCATTTGGGCGATTTCAATGTATACCCTTTATGTTTATTTAGGTGCAGCTCTTTATTCTGAAAATCGATTTTCTTCATCAGAAATCGCATTAGCTGTTACTTTTTATGGTGTCGGTGCTGTTTTAGGAAGTCTTACAAGTGGGAAATTAACAGATAAATTTGGAGAAAGGAAGATTTCGAAGACTACACTAATTTTCTTGACTCTAGTACTCATTTGTTTAGGGATATTCTTCTCATCAGGCGATTGAGTTTATCAAAAAAATAGGCGAGAATACCCCTTCCTCAAGGAATGTGAAGGGTGATAGCCCGATGAGTAGGGAGGGGATGAATCGCCTTCTGATTGGGATGGCTTACTTGCCATCTCGATTGTCC
>Ga0180215_1006046_pt1 | contig 10123 bp, 8 predicted proteins | sample eDN3rd37CBELigBY_FD_128871 | JGI IMG/M metagenome (GOLD analysis project Ga0180215, IMG submission 128871) | Enriched backyard soil microbial communities from Emeryville, California, USA - eDNA 3rd pass 37_C BE-Lig BY (version 2) (version 2) | ecosystem: Environmental > Terrestrial > Soil >...
ACCTACGCGGTCGCAAGCGCGCTGCGCCCGATCGGGCTTGATGTCCAGGTGCTGTCGCTGTCGCGCAATTTCGGCAAGGAAGCCGCGCTGACCGCGGGCCTGCATCACGCACGCCACGCCGCGCTTCTGTTCATGGACGGCGACGGCCAGCATCCGCCGGCGCTCATCGAGCGCTTGGTTTCGCACTGGCTCGATGACGGCTACGATGTGATCTATACCGCCAAGGCGCATCGCGATCGTGAATCGCTGTTGCGCCGCGCCGGCGTGAAGACCTTCTACGCGTTGGTCAATTTCCGGGCGCGCCACAAGATTCCGGAAGATGCCGGCGATTTCCGCCTGCTGTCGCCGCGTGCCGCCGATGCTCTCAAGCGATTGCCGGAGCGCAATCGCTTCTTCAAGGGGCTGGCAAGCTGGATAGGATTTCGGCAATTGCGCGTGGATTACGAGCCGGACGAGCGCGGCCATGGTCGCACCAGCTGGAATCTCGGATCGCTGATCGGCCTTTCGATCGAGGGGCTGACGTCATTCTCCGTCGCGCCATTGCGGGTGGCGAGCCTGCTCGGCGTGCTGCTCGCGACCGGCGCGCTGATCTTCGGCATGGCGATCCTGTACGAGACGCTGATCTACGGCAAATCGGTGCCGGGCTATCCGTCGGTGGTGGTCGGCCTGATGGTGCTCGGCGGCGTGCAATTGATCATGATCGGCGTGCTCGGCGAATATATCGGCAAGATCCTGTCCGAGCAGAAGGCGAGGCCGGTCTATTTCGTGGCCGAGCATCAGACTCGCAGCGCGGCGGACGAAGGTGCCGGTGAAGAGCGCCGGCCCGGCGCAGCCGCCTGACGCATGAGCGAACAAGGTGTCCGGCGCATCGTCCTGTGCGCGGACGATTACGGGATCTCCCCGGGCGTCAATGTGGCGATCCGCGAGCTGATTGCGCGCGGCCGCCTCAACGCGACTTCGGCGATGGTGGTGGCGCGCGCTCTCACGCCGTCAGAGGCTGCATCGCTTCTGGCGCTGAAGAAGGCGGCGCCGCATCTGCAGATCGGGCTGCATTTCACGCTGACGGCGCCGTTCCGCCCGCTCAGCGAGGGGTATGCGCCGCTTCGCCAGGATGCGTTCATGACCCTGCCGGAGACGCTCGGCAGTGCGCTGACTGCGCGGCTCGATCGTGATCGCGTCGCACGGGAATTGCGCGCGCAGATCGCCGCCTTCTCGGTCTTGTTTGGGTGTCTTCCAGATTACGTGGACGGCCATCAGCATGTGCAAGTCTTTCCGCGGATTCGCGACGCGACGCTGTCGGTGGTGCGAAACGCGCTTCCCGGTGCATGGATCCGGCAATGCGGGCGGGTGACGCCGCTCGTCGCCCGCCTCGCCGATCGCAAGGGCATGCTGCTCGACGTTATGAGCAGGGGGTTCCGCCGGCGCGCCGCGGCGGCCGGCGTCGCCTTCAACCCAGCCTTTGCCGGCTCCTACGATTTCCGTCCGGATGCCGATTTCGCCGCGTTGTTTCCGAAATTCCTCGATGGACTGCCGCAGGGCGGCGTTGTGATGTGCCATCCGGGCTTCGTCGATGACGAACTCAGGGCGCTGGATCCGCTGACGGAGCTGCGCGAGCGCGAATACGCCTATTTCGCGTCCGACGCTTTCCTCGAAATTTTGCGCGCGCATCGGCTGACATTGTCGTGACGCGGCTGGCTTCCTCCGGATGTCTCGCCGGAGAGCGAAGGCACGGAAACCGCGTCATTGAATGATTTTGCCGCGCGCGGTACACCCTGCCGCTCACCCCATCAACCCGGCCTTCCCCTTGACCATCTTCACTGATCATTTCTCGGCGCTTGCGCCCGACTACGACGTGGTTTTGTCCGACGTGTGGGGGGTCGTGCATAACGGCGTCGCCGCCTTTCCCGAAGCTTGCGAGGCGCTGACGCGCTTCCGCGAGGGAGGTGGCACCGTGGTGCTGATCACCAATGCGCCGCGCCCGAACGGCGTGGTTGCCACCCAGCTTGCGCATTTCGGCGCGCCACGGTCGATCTACGACGCGATTGTCAGTTCAGGCGATGTCACCCGCGACGAGATCGCCAAGCGCCCTGGCCAGACGATCTTTCATATCGGACCAAAACGTGATCTCGCGATTTTCGAGGGGCTGGACGTGACTTTTGCCGGCGTCGAAGCCGCAGATTACGTGATCTGTTCCGGCCTGTTCAACGAGGAGACCGAAACGCCGGAAAGCTATCGCGCCCTGCTGGAACAGATGCTGACGCGCCGGCTGTTCATGATTTGCGGAAATCCGGATGTCGTGGTCGAGCGCGGCGAGGACCTTTTGTATTGCGCCGGCGCGATCGCCGATCTTTATGCCCGCATGGGCGGCGAGGTGCTTTACGCCGGCAAGCCCTATGCGCCGATCTACGATCTCGCGCTGAAGCTGGCGCAGGGGGCACGCGGAAGGCCGGTCGACCGCAAGCGCGTGCTGGCGATCGGGGATTCGGTGCGCACCGACTTCAAGGGCGCCGCGTCCTACGGGATTGACTGCCTGTTCGTGACCGCCGGCATTCACGCTGCGGAATTTGGCGGGCGCGACGATCCCGATCCTGACGCGGTCGAACGTGTGCTGATCGCCTCGGGCGGCAAGCCGCGGGCAATCGCACGAAAGCTCCGGTGGTGAGCTTGTTTTGTCATCCCCGCGAAAGCGGGGACGCTGCGAGGCTACGCCGCGTAGTCCGGCTGCCGCTGGAACACCGCGTCGATCTTGCCCTTCAGCGTCGCCGCGTTGAATGGCTTGACGATATAATTGTTCACGCCGGCCTTCTTGGCGGCGATCACATTCTCGGTCTTCGATTCGGCGGTGATCATGATGAAGGGCACCGCGGCGAGGGCCGGGTCGGCGCGCATTTCCTTGAGCAACTCGTATCCGGTCATTGGCTCCATGTTCCAGTCGGAAATCACGAGGCCGTAATTCTGCTGGCGCAGCCGCCGGAGCGCGCTGAGGCCGTCACAGGCGTCGTCGACATGGGTGAAGCCGACCTGACGCAGCAGATTGCGGATAATGCGGACCATCGTGCTGTAGTCGTCGACCACGAGGACCGGCATGGACAGATCGGCAGACATTGTCGCAGCTCCGTCTTCGCGGCAGGCCGGCGCCCGCCGCACCGTTGAGCGTTCGGCGCAAGGTATGCCTAAGGTAGCACCGGTGCCTTGAACATCCGTTAAGCGCGCAAGTTCTGCGTGCAGGCGCAGGTCTGCTCCAACGCGCTCCGGCCTGCCTAAAGGCGCATTGCAAGCCGCCGAAGCTTGCAGCAATTTAAACCGTGTTAACCGCCCCGACAGAAGCAGATGAATACAGCGCCCAGAGCCGCCATTGACCCGCGTATGGTCCGCACCCTCGGTTTCGAGGACTTGCATGTCGGCATGCGCGAGACGTTGATGAAATCGGTGATGGAAACCGACGTGGTCGGCTTCGCCAACATCTCCGGCGACGAGAATCCGATCCACCTGTGCGACACCTATGCGCAGGGCACGCGGTTCGGCCAGCGCATCGCCCACGGGCTCTATACCGCCAGCCTGATTTCCGCGGTGCTCGGGACGCGATTGCCGGGGGCGGGCGCGGTCTACCGCTCGCAGACCCTGAACTTCCACGCGCCGGTCAAGATCGGCGATGTGGTGACGGTGATCGTCGAGGTGATCGAACTCGTCCCGGAAGGCCGCAAGGTGCGCCTGCACTGCGAGGCACTGGTCGACAACATGGTCGTGCTCGATGGCGAGGCGATCGTCTCGGTGCCGGGGCCGCCGCGGCAGTAGCGACTTGACTTGCGGCGGCCGCAGGTCGACACGTGCCGCCCCGCCGACACGAAATGCACGCCGCCGGATGCCGCAATTCCAGACACACAAGCCGTTTACCGTCGTCCGCGACGACGGTCCCGAAACCGCGAAGCTGCGCGGGGCCGTGGTCGCGATCGGCAATTTCGACGGGGTGCATCGCGGCCACCGTTCGGTCATCGACTTTGCCACAAAGCGCGCCGTGGCGGCGGGCCGGCCGTCCGCGGTGCTGACGCTCGAACCGCATCCGCGCAGCTATTTCCGCCCGGACGAGACGCTGTTCCGGCTCACCGACGCGCGCCAGAAGCTGCGGCTGCTGGCCGCGACCGGGCTCGATGGCGCCGTGGTCCTGACCTTCAATGCGGAACTGGCCGGCCTCCCGGCGGAGCGCTTCGTGTCGGAAATCCTGGTCGGGCGGCTCGCGGTTAGCGGGGTGGCGATCGGCTTCGATTTCCATTTCGGGCAGGGCCGCGGCGGCTCGCCCGCCTTCCTGATGGAGGCGGGGCGGCGCTATGGCTTTCCGGTCGATGTGGCGCCGAAACTCGAGGACGAGGGCCGGCCGGTGTCGTCCGGAACGATCCGGGCGGCGCTGGAGGCCGGCCGCGTGGTCGAGGCGGCGGAACTGCTCGGCTATCCCTGGTTCGTCTCCGGCGAGGTGATCCATGGCGAGAAGCGCGGGCGCGAACTCGGCTTTCCCACCGCCAATCTGCGGCTGGACTCCGCCTGCGGGCTCAAGCACGGCATCTATGCGGTGCGGGTGGGTCTCGGGGACGCGCGCTATGACGGGGTGGCGAGTTTCGGCCGCCGGCCCACCTTCGACAACGGTGCGCCGCTGCTGGAGGTGTTCCTGTTCGATTATTCCGGCGACCTTTATGGCCGGACGATCGACGTCGCGCTGATCGGCTGGATCCGGCCGGAGGAGAAATTTTCCTCCATCGAGGCGCTGATGGCGCAAATGAAGCTCGACGCGGAGCGGGCGCGCGACGCGCTGGCGCGCAGCCCCGGTGCTTTCCCATCGCTCGGGCCGATTTAACCTCCGGTCACCCCGCGAAGGCGGGGGGCGGCAATCCGGCGCTTCCGGCTCCGAGCGCCGCATTCCCCCGATGAGCGGTTAGGTTCTTTGCGCGCAACGTCACGCCTGCTACACCACGCCCGCCAGAGGCGATTTCCCGACATGACCAAGACTGAACGCGACTATTCCGAGACCCTTTTCCTGCCGCGCACCGAGTTCCCGATGCGCGCCGGGCTGCCTGAGCGCGAGCCCATGCTGCTCAAGCGCTGGAGGGACGAGCATCTCTACGGCAAGTTGCGGCAAGCCGCGCAGGGCCGTGCGAAATTCATCCTGCATGACGGGCCGCCCTACGCCAACGGCAACATCCATATCGGCACTGCGCTCAACAAGATCCTGAAGGACGTGGTGACGCGCAGCCAGCAGATGCTCGGCTTCGATTCGAACTTCGTGCCCGGCTGGGACTGTCATGGGCTGCCGATCGAATGGAAGGTGGAGGAGGAGAATTACCGGGCCAAGAACAAGGCCAAGCCGAATCTCGAAGATCCGGCCGCGATGATCGCGTTCCGTCAGGAATGCCGCGCCTATGCCCAGCACTGGCTGAACGTGCAGCGCTCCGAATTCATGCGGCTCGGCGTCGAGGGCGACTGGGACCATCCCTACACCACGATGAGCTTCCCGGCCGAAGCGCAGATCGCGCGCGAGATCATGAAATTCGCGCAGAACGGCACGCTCTATCGTGGAAGCAAGCCGGTCATGTGGAGCGTGGTGGAGAAGACCGCACTCGCCGAAGCCGAGGTCGAATACGAGGACTATACCAGCGATACCGTATGGGTGAAATTCCCGGTGCGCTTCGCGCGCGGCAAGCGGCATGCGGCGCTGGAGCGGAAATATAACGGTGCCTCGGTGGTGATCTGGACCACGACGCCGTGGACGCTGCCGGGCAACCGCGCCATCAGCTATTCGCCGAAGATCAGTTACGCGCTCTACAGGGTGACGGATGCTGCGCCCGACAACTGGGCGAAGTTCGGCGATCTGTTCATCCTGTCGGAAAATCTTGCAGGCGATGTGTTCAAGCAGGCGCGCGTCACCGGCTACGACAAGGTCGCCGACGTGCCGGCTGACGATCTTGCCGATCTCGGCTGCGCGCATCCGCTGCGCTCGCTCGGCTATGACTTCACCGTGCCGCTGCTTGCCGGGGATCATGTCACCGACGACACCGGCACCGGCTTCGTGCATACGGCGCCCGGCCACGGCCGCGAGGACTTCGAGGTCTGGACCGCAAGCGCCCGCGCGCTCGAAGCGGATGGCATCAACACTGCGATCCCCTACACCGTCGACGAGAACGGCGCCTTCACCGCGCACGCCCCCGGCTTCACCGGAAAGCGGGTGATCAACGACAGGGGCGAAAAGGGGGATGCCAACGACGCCGTGATCAAGGCGCTGGTCGAGGCCGGCACCATCATCGCACGCGGGCGGCTCAAGCATCAATATCCGCATTCCTGGCGGTCCAAGAAGCCGGTGATCTTCCGCAACACGCCGCAATGGTTCATCGCGATGGACAAGGATATCGCCGGCAAGGGCGATACCCTGCGCGCCCGCGCGCTGGCCGCCATTGCCGTAACCCGATGGATTCCGCCCGCCGGCGAGAACCGCATCACCGGCATGATCGAGAGCCGCCCCGACTGGGTGATCTCGCGTCAGCGCGCCTGGGGCGTGCCGATCGCGGTGTTCGTGAAGGAGAAGGCCGACGGTTCGGTCGAGATCCTCAACGATCCCGCGGTGAATGAACGCATTGGCGATGCATTCGAGCAGGAAGGCGCGGACGCCTGGTATGCCGAAGGCGCGGCGGCGCGTTTCCTCGGTGATCGCGCCGAGGAAGGCTGGCAGAAGGTCGACGACATTCTCGACGTCTGGTTCGATTCCGGCTCCACGCACGCCTTCGTGCTGGAAGACGAAAAGAACTTCCCGCAGCTGAAGGGTATCGTCCGCAAGAAAGACGGCGGGCAGGACGTCGTGATGTATCTCGAAGGCTCGGACCAGCATCGCGGCTGGTTCCAGTCATCGCTGCTGGAGAGTTGCGGTACGCGCGGGGTCGCGCCGTTCGACATGGTGCTGACGCACGGCTTTGTGCTCGACGAGCACGGCCGCAAGATGTCGAAGTCCCTCGGCAACACCGTCGCGCCGCAGGACGTGATCAAGAATTCCGGCGCCGACATTCTTCGGATGTGGGCCTGCGCGTCCGACTATGCCGACGACCTGCGCATCGGTCCGGAAATCCTGAAGACCAATGTCGAAACCTATCGCAAGCTGCGCAACACCATCCGCTGGATGCTGGGTTCGCTCGCGCATTTCAGCGAAGAGGATCGCGTCGCCGTCGAGAAGATGCCCGAACTGGAGCGGCTGATGCTGCACCGGCTCGCCGAGCTCGACGTTGCGGTGAAGGAGGCGTATCGCGCCTTCGACTACAAGCGCATCTTCGCGATGCTCAATTCGTTCATGACCAGCGACCTGTCGGCCTTCTATTTCGATATCCGCAAGGACACGCTCTATTGCGATCCGATCTCGTCGGTGAAGCGCAAGGCCGCGCTGACCGTGATCGATCATCTGTTCCGCTGTACTGTGACGTGGCTCGCGCCGATGTTGTGCTTCACCGCTGAGGAAGCGTGGCTGTCGCGCTATGGCGAGGACGCGCAATCGGTGCATTTGCAGCTTTTCCCCGACGTGCCGGCGCAATGGCGCGACGACGCGCTGGCGGAGAAGTGGCGGAAGATCCGGCAAGTGCGCCGCGTCGTGACAGGCGCGCTCGAACTCGAACGCGCAGGAAAACGCATCGGTTCTTCGCTCGAGGCGGCGCCGGTCGTCCATGTCTCCGATCCCGATCTGTTCAGCGCGATCGTCGATGCCGACCTGGCCGAAATCTGCATCACCTCGGCAGCGACGCTTGCCGAAGGCGAGGGGCCGGCCGAGGCGTTCCGGCTCGACGACGTGCGCGGTGTCGCGGTCGAGCCCATGCGCGCGCACGGGAAAAAATGCGCGCGCTCCTGGAAGATCACCGAGAGCGTTGGGGAGGATCCGCAATATCCCGACGTGACGCCGCGCGACGCGCAGGCGCTGCGTGAGTGGGATACGCTGCGCAAAGCGGCGGAGTGAGCAACGCGCGCGGGTGGTCGCTTTCCCTCTCCCCCGAGGGGAGAGGTGGACGATCCGAGCAGGCGAGGATCGGCCGGGCGAGGGGTGACCGATACTCATATGTCTGTTGCCCCCTCACCCGGCTCGCAGCTTCGCTGCTCGCCACCCTCTCCCCCCGAGGGGAGAGGGAAAAAACCGAGTGCGCTGCGGACGCTTCTGGTCTGGTCGTCCCAGCGAAAGCGGGGACCCATATGCCGTGACCGAGCGGTTAGGGGCGACCTGGCATTGCGTGAGGGGCCACTTGGGTTATCCTTGAGCATCGGTGGCTATGGGTCCCCGCCTTCGCGGGGACGACGGCGCTGTGTGCTGCGATGCCCTACCACGTGTATATTCTTGCCAGCCGCCGATACGGCACGCTTTACGTCGACATCACGAACAATCTTCAGCGCCGCCTTGAGCAGCACCGTTTGGGTGTCGGGTCGGAGTTCGTGCGTGAGTACAAGGTGCATCGCCTTGTTCACGTCGAAACCTTCGACGATCCGCAATCTGCTATCCAGCGCGAGAAGCGGTTGAAGAAATGGAATCGCGACTGGAAGATCAGGCTGATCGAGGAACACAATCCGGATTGGGCGGACCGGACGAATTTGCTGACGTGAGACGTGATCTAATCCGATACCTGGTCTAGTCGTCCCCGCGCAGGCGGGGACCCATACGCCGTGACCGAACGGTACGGGCGACCTGGCATCGCGCGGAGGTCTCTTAAGCCAACCCTGAGCACAGGTGGCTATAGGTCCCCGCTTTCGCGGGGACGACGCTGGAGCGGAAAACTCGCCACCCATTGAGGTCCGGGGCTATGGCTCCCCGCCTGCGCGGGAAGGACTGCGCTGCAACCGGCGACCCGAACGCGTTAGCGGCACGCTTGAAAACTTGCACCCGCAATCAAGCGAACTTGCAACACGGCGATATTAGCGGTTATGGGTCCCCGCCTTCGCGGGGACGACCGTCTGTGCTTTCCGGAAAATCGATTTCTTCCTACCTCTCCGGTCCCTTCACTCGCGACGGCGTCGCGGCGGCGCTGGTCACCGCGCTCGCGGACCAGGCGCTCAAGCTCTGGCTCCTCTACGGCTTTGAACTCGGCAAGCTCGGACGCGTGGTGATCCTGCCGTTTTTCGACCTCGTCCTGGTCTGGAACCGGGGCATCAGTTACGGCTGGCTGGCGCAGGACACTGCCCTCGGGACATGGATGCTGCTCGGCTTCAAGGCGGTCGTGGTGATCGTGCTCTGGGCCTGGCTGTCACAGGCTGAAAACCGCCTCACGGCCCTGTCGCTCGGCCTGATCATCGGCGGGGCGATCGGCAACGCCATCGACCGTCTGGCCCATGGCGCGGTGGTCGATTTCGCGCTGCTGCACATCACCACGGCCTCGTTTTCCTTCAACTGGTATGTGTTCAACCTGGCGGATGTGGCGATCGTTGCCGGGGTCGCGGGCTTGTTGTATGAAACCCTCCTGGGCGGCCGCGCCGCAAAAGCGCCCTGATTCCACATGATTTTCGGGTCCGGGGTGCGACGGGGGTATCCATCCTGCGGGGACACGTCTTGCGAACAGCGATCGATGGTTTCGACTTTCGCCGGGCCGGCTGGCGCCGGGGCCTGATGGCTTGCCTTGCCGCCGTTGCGCTGGCTGCGGCCGTGACCGTGTCGGTTCCTTCCGGGGCTTTGGCCCAGGACGATGAGGAAGAGGAGAGCTTCGAAAGCAAGTTCTTCAAGAAGCTGTTCGGCATCAACGAGAGCGGCTCGATCAATTACCGGGAGCGTCCGCCGCTGGTCGTGCCGCCCAATCTCAGCCGCCTGCCGCAGCCGGAAGCGAATGCGGTCGCGAACACGCCATCCTGGCCGAAGGATCCCGAGGTGGTCGAGCGCAAGCGGCGCGCGGCGGCCAGAAAAAATGAGCGGCGCAGGACCTCCGAGGAGGACGACCGGGCGCTCAGTCCGGCCGAGCTCGACGCCTATGGCCGCAAGCCTGTCGGCAGCACCGTACTCAATCCCACCGGCCCGCAGGACGCCGAGGCCGACGGGCAGCGGCCGCAGCGACCGGGCGAACTCGGCTACAAGGGTGGTCTGCTTGGCCGGCTGTTCAAGGACAATACCAAGCCTGAGGCCGCCACCTTC
>Ga0180215_1006047_pt1 | contig 10123 bp, 13 predicted proteins | sample eDN3rd37CBELigBY_FD_128871 | JGI IMG/M metagenome (GOLD analysis project Ga0180215, IMG submission 128871) | Enriched backyard soil microbial communities from Emeryville, California, USA - eDNA 3rd pass 37_C BE-Lig BY (version 2) (version 2) | ecosystem: Environmental > Terrestrial > Soil >...
TAGAGTCGGCCGCCCCATGCCGGCCTTCTTCATCGCGCTCGGCGACGGCCGCTACCGCGCGACGGAGCGCACCAGCGGGCCGTGGGACCCGCGCCACCAGCATGCGGGCCCGCCGTCCGCGCTGCTGACCGGGCTGCTCGAGCGCACCCGGCCGCGGCCCGAGATGGTCCTCGCGCGGGTGACGGTCGAGATCCTCGGCGCGATCGGAATCGGCGAGGTCGAGGCGACCACGGAGGTCGAGCGGCCGGGACGCTCGGTCGAGCTGCTCGCGGGCGAGCTGCGCGCCGGCGGTCGCACGGTGCTGCGCGCCCGCGCCTGGCGCGTGCTCGGCTCGCCCGTCGGCACGGAGCCGGCGCCGCCCGCCGCGTTGCCCGCCCGGGCCGACGAGCCGCCCCCGTCGCTGGGCGAGGGCTTCGGCTACGCGCACGCGATCGAGTGGCGCTGGGTGCGCGGCGGCTGGGAGGAGCGCGGGCCGGCGACGGTCTGGACGCGCATGCGGATCCCGCTCGTCGAGGGGGAGGAGCCGACGCCCGCCCAGCGCGTGCTGGTGGTCGCGGACTCGGGCAACGGCGTCTCCAACGTGCTCGACTGGGGCCGCTACCTGTTCATCAACACTGAGCTCAGCGTGCACTTCACGCGCCCGCCGGCGGGCGAGTGGGTGCAGCTCGACGCGCGGACGGAGATCGCCGCGGGCGGCGCGGGCCTGGCGAGCTCGGTGCTCAGCGACCGCACGGGCCCGGTCGCGCGCGGCGCGCAGGCGCTGTTCGTCGCGCCGCGTTGACGCTCACCAGAGCGCGTCGTGGCGCTCCATCACGCCCCACCCGCGCAGCGCCCCCGCGACGGGCAGCGCGCCCGCGAACGTCCCGAAGGGCTGCTCGTAGTCCGACGCCAGCACGAGGTAGTTCTCGCGCTTGGCGCGGGTGGCGAGCGGGCTGAACTCCAGCTCGCCCACGCGGCGCAGCCCGTCGAAGGGCTGATGGGCGACCTCGTGCGGCTCGCCGTCGACCCAGACCGTGCGCTCGGAGGGCGAGCCGTCGTGCATGCCCTCGACGAGGTTCCACACGACCGCGGCGCCCGACTCGGCCACCCCGGCGCCGGCCGACCACAGCCACGACGTGCGCCGCGCGTGCCGGCCGGCGGACTCGTCCAGCAGCCCGGGCAGGTCGATCTCGCGGCCGCCGACCGTGCCCGTCACGCGCAGCGGCGTCTTGCGCGTCCACGCGGGGCCCGTCGTCACCTCGATCGGCGTGCCTGCCTCGAGCCGCAGGTCGAGCGCCCCGCGCGCGGTCGCGCGGCCCGCCTGCACGCGCACGCCGCGGGTGCCCTGGCGCAGCGTCCCGTCCCAGACCGCCCACCAGGCGCGCGCGAGCGGGCCGACCCGCGCCTGCGCGACGCACAGCATCAGCTCGGGCCCGAAGGCGCCGACCCAGCGCCAGGATTTCTGGAGTGGCATCGCCCGCAAACGATATGCTCGCCTGACTGACGGGTCAGTCCGTCTGGGAAGGAGAACCTCGTGCGTGCCGCCGCCGTCCAGCTGCAGTCGACCCCTGACCGGGACCGCAATCTTGCGGCCGCCGACCGGCTCACGCGCGCGGCCGCGAAGGCCGGGGCGGAGCTCGTGGTGCTGCCCGAGAAGTGGCCCGCGCTGGGAACGCCGGAGCAGACGATCGCCGCCGCCGAGCCGTTCGTCGGCCCCGTCCTGCAGTGGTCGCGCGACATCGCGCGCGAGCTCGGGATCGACCTGGTGGCGGGCTCGTTCAGCGAGCGTACGGGCGAGGCGCGCGGGGCCAACACGAGCATCCACGTCGGCCCCGACGGCGAGCTGAAGGCCTCCTACCGCAAGATCCACATGTTCGACGTCGAGGTCGGCGGGCGCGTCTACAAGGAGTCCGAGCACGAGACGCCGGGCGACGAGATCGTGCTCTCGGAGACCGCGAACGGGCTCGGGCTGGGGCTGACGATCTGTTACGACGTCCGCTTCCCGGAGCTGTACCGGATCCTGGCCGTGCGCGGCGCGGAGGTGATGGCCGTCCCGGCCGCGTTCACGTTCGCGACCACGCGCGACCACTGGGAGGTGCTGCTGCGCGCGCGGGCGATCGAGAACCAGGCGTTCGTCGTCGCCGCCAACCAGATCGGCGAGCACGCGCCGGGCATCCGCTCGGGCGGGCGCTCGATGATCGTCGACCCGTGGGGCGTGGTGCTCGCGACCGCCCCGGACACGGAGACGTTCGTGATCGCCGACCTCGACCTCGAGCGCCAGGCCGAGATCCGCCGCACGCTGCCCTCGCTGGCCAACCGCCGGCCCGAGGCGTACCGCTGGCCGACCGAGGTGCCGGCCTAGTGGCGAGCAAGCAGGCCGTCGACAAGCGGCGGATCATCCTCGACGCGGCCGTCCGCGTCTTCGCCCGCGAGGGCTTCCACGCCTGCCGCGTCTCGGACATCGCCAACGAGGCCGGTGTCGCGTACGGGCTCGTCTACCACTACTTCAAGTCCAAGGACCAGGTCCTGGACACGCTGTTCCTCGAGCGCTGGGACGTGCTGCTGGAGGCGATCCGCGAGACGGACGCCCAGGACCTCCCGGCCGAGCAGAAGCTGACCGCGATCGCGGGCTTCATCATCGAGTCCTACCGTCACGATCCCGACCTGATGAAGGTCATCATCGTCGAGGTCACGCGGGCGGCCAACACGTTCGGGGCCACGCACATCGGCAAGATCGGCGAGGCCTACGCGCTGATCCGCAGCGTGGTCGAGAAGGCGCAGCGGACCGGCGAGTTCCGCTCCGAGATCCCGTCCGAGTTCGCGGTCATGGCCTTCTACGGAGCGATCGAACAGGTGCTCACGGGCTGGATCTTCGGGCTGCTGCCGGAGACCGACGCCGAGTACGAACTGGCCAAGGTCCACATCGTGAGAACGATCTGCGGCGGGCTGGCCGCATAGACTCCGCCGCCATGAGTGACAACGATCTCGTCAAGCGCCTGGCCTGGTCCGGCCTGCTCGCCGGCACCGGCGCCCTGGCCTCGATCGTTTCCAGCAAGATCGCGGCGATGGTTTTCCGCCGCGTCTTTGGGGAAGATCCGCCCGAGTGAGAGACGAAGACCCCCAGCGAACGCAGGAGTGGGACGCGCCCCCCTTCGATGACGCCGCGGGCGCGACCGCCGAGGAGGCCCAGAAGGCCGCGGCGGCGCGTGAGGCGGCCGCCCAGGCCGAGCGCGCCGACGCCGAGGCGCGCGGCGCCGAGCTGCGCAAGGAGTTGCGCGAGACGGACGCGCGGCGCGCCGAGGAAGAGACCGCGAAGGCCCACGAGGAAACCGAGGAGGCCTCCAAGGCCGAGGAGAAGCTCTCCCGCAAGGAGCGCAAGGCGCGCGAGCGCGCGGAGAAGGCCGCCGAGGAGGCGGCGCGCGCGTCCGAGCAGGCGGCCGCGGCGGAACGGCTGCGCGCCGAGACCGGCACGGCCAAGCCGGCCCCGAACCTCTCCGGCGCGAACGTGACCTCGCCCGGGGTGGGCTCGGAGACCGACCCTGCGGCCGCCGCCGCGGCGGCCGGCGCCTACTCGCCGCCTCAGGACGAGCCGTCCGAGCCGGGCCCGCTCGAGCGCCCGGAGGTCCAGGCCGGCATCGCGTTCGCGGGCGCGTTCCTGGTCGCCCGCATCCTCAAGAGGGTCTTCGACTGAAGCCATGACGGACCATCAGACATCAGAGCTCGGCAAGGCGATCCAGGAGGTCTCCGAGAAGGCCTCGCTGCTCGTGCGCGAGGAGATCGCGCTGGCCAAGGCCGAGCTGACCGAGAAGGTCTCCGGGCTCGCCCGGGGCATCGCGATCGGCGCCGCGGCGGGCATCTTCATCCTCGCCGGGCTGATCTACTTCCTGCACTTCCTGGCGTTGCTGATCGCCGACCTGCTGGGCGACACGGTGTGGCTCGGCTACCTGATCGTCGCCGGCGCGCTGTTCCTGTTCGGCGGGCTGGCGGGCTTCATGGCCGCGCGCTTCGTCAAGAAGGGCACGCCGCCGACGCCGCAGATGGCCATCGAGGAGGGCAAGCTGATCAAGGAGACGCTGACCGCGCCGCACCCGGCGACGCCGACGACCGTGCCCGTGAACACGTCCAAGCAGCAGGTCGAGGCCAAATGAGCTCCCAGCGGACCCCTGAGGAGATCCGGCGCTCGATCGAGGCCAACCGCGCCGAGCTCGCGGTCGCGGTCGAGACGCTGCGCGGCGAGGTCACCAAGGCCACGGACTGGCGCGCGCAGCTGCGCGCCCACAAGCGCGAGGTGATCATCGGCGCGGCCGTCGCGGGCTTCGTGCTCGGCGGCGGGATCGCCGCGTTCACGGGCCTGGTCACCGGCCGCCGCAGCTCGCGCCGCTACTACTAGCCGGCCGCCTTCTTCGGCGGCGGCTCCGGGGCGAGCAGCTCGCCGACCGTCCGGTCGTGGCGCCAGCTCCACCACTCGCGGATCGCGATCTGGACGGACGCCGCGACCGGGATCGCCACCAGCGCCCCGAGCACGCCCACCAGCGTCGAGCCGAACAGCACGGCCACGACGACGATGAACGGGTGCACGTTGACCGCGCGGCGCTGGATCTGCGGCTGGATGAAGTTGTTCTCCACCTGCTGGTAGACGATCGAGTAGATCGCCCACACGATCGTCGCCGTCGGGAAGTCGGTGAACAGCGTCACGATCCCGACCAGCAGCGCGCCGATCGTCGCGCCGACCAGCGGCACGAGGTCGGCGAAGAAGATGATGATCGCCAGCGCCGCCGCGAACGGGACGCCGAGGATGCTCAGCACGATGTAGGCCGAGACCGCGGCCAGCGTCGCCTGGGCCAGCATCCCGCCCACGTAGCCGCCGACGGCGTGCCCCATGTGGTCGAACGCCGCCCGCAGCCGCGCGGCCTCGGCCGGCGGGCGCAGCTCGAGCGCGCGGTTGACCCAGTTCTTGCCCGAGCCGAGCAGGAACGCCGCCAGCACGAGGATCGTGAACAGCGCGAACAGCGAGTTGACCACGCCCAGGCCGATGTCGCCGAGGATGTTCGCCGCGTCCCCGATCCGGCCCGGCAGCCGCTCGGCCTGCTCCTGCAGCTTCTCGGTGATGTTGTAGTCGCGCTCGATCCTGCGCAGCCGCTCGTCCTTCTCGACGAACTCCTGCGCGTCCGCCGCGTACTCCGGCAGGTTCTGGATCAGGTTGTTGCCCTGCTCGACCAGCGGCGGGACGATCACCGCGCCGATCCCGATCGGGATCAGCAGCAGCCCGAGGTAGACGATCGCGATCGCGAACCCGCGCCGCATGTGCTCGTTGAGCCGGTTGACCGGCCCGGACAGCGCGACCGCCAGGAACGCCGCGATCAGCACCCACCCGATCGGCTTGCGCAGCAGGTAGAGCAGGTACAGCGTGATCGCGAACGTGACCGTGATCAGCAGCGTGCGCGTGACCGCGCGCGTCGAGAAGTACGGCGTGGCTTGCACGACCGGGGGCTCTTGGCGCTTCGGATCGATCGGGACGCCCACCGCCCCGTGGGTTCAAGCCCTGGGGCGGGATTCCTTCAGACCTGCCCGAGCAGGCTGGTGCGCAGGCCGGCGACGCCGAGCACGCCCGGGCCCGTGTGGGTGCCGATCACCGGGCCGATCTCCGACAGCAGCACAGGATCGTTGCCGAACAGCTCGCGGCCGCGCTCGGCGAGCCGCTCGGCCTCGGCGGGCGCCTGGATGTGCTGGATCGCGAACGCGTCGCAGCCCTCGGCGCGGCGCTGCTCGAGGTGGGCGACCAGGCGCTCGAACGCGCGGCCCGCCGTGCGCACGCGCTCGACGGGCTGCATCTCGCCGTCGATCGTCAGCAGCGGCTTGACCTTCAGCGTCGCGCCGATCCACGCGCGCGCCGCGCCGATCCGCCCGCCGCGGCGCAGGTACTCCAGCGTGTCGACCATCACGATCACCTGGAAGTCCTCGCGCAGGGCGCGCGCGGCCGCGACCGCCGCGTCGAGGTCGCCGCCGTCCTTGACCGCGTTGGCCGCGGCGACCGCCATCAGCCCGTGGCCCGCGCAGCCCGTGCGCGAGTCGATCACGACCATGTTCTCGGCGGGCATCCCGCGCTCGACCAGCACGTCGCGCGCCTGCTCGGCCGCGCGCACGGTGCCGGAGATCGCGCCGCTCAGGTGGATCGACAGGATCGCGTCCCCGCGCTCGACCAGCGGCTCGTAGACCTCCAGGAAGTCGCCCACCGAGGGCTGCGAGGTGCTCGGCAGCTCGGCGGCGGTGCGCAGGTGGTCGTAGAACGCGTCGTAGTCCGCGAGGTCGCTCTCGCGGTCCGTGCGCCCGTCCCAGTTCACGTACAGGGACACGAGCGAGATGCCGTGGCGCTCGATCACGTCGGACGGCAAGTACTGCGTGGTGTCGGTGACCACTGCGACCCTGGGCATCGCGCGGGGAATCTACCCGGTCGCCCGGTCGATGAGCGCCGGCGCGCCAACAATGTCGCACACGCGGGCGCGGGACGTCGTAGGGTCGACACCGATCCACAAGGAGGGTCACGCATGAAGTTCCTCGCGATCATCTACAGCGACGAGTCGCTCTGGACCAACGCCACGCCCGAGCAGGTCGAGGCCTCGTTCGCCGGCCACGGCGCCCTGACCGAGGAGGGCGCGAAGGCCGGCGTCGTGCTCGGCGGCGAAGGGCTGCAGCCCGTGGCCACCGCGACCACGCTGCGCGTGCGCGACGGCGAGCGGATGCTCACGGACGGCCCGTACGCCGAGACCAAGGAGCAGCTCGGCGGCTACTACCTGTTCGACTGCAAGGACCTCGACGAGGCACTCGACTGGGCCGCGCGCATCCCCGAGGCCGAGATCGGCGCGGTCGAGGTCCGGCCGGTGATGGACTACGAGGCGGTGCAGGCCGCCGCCGCCGCACGCGCGGAGGGCGCCGCCTCCTGAGCGCGCAGGCCGTCGTCGTCGACCGCCTGTTCCGGCGCGAATCGGGACAGGCGACCGCGCTCCTCGCCCGCATCCTCGGTGATCTCGACCGCGCCGAGGAGGCGGTCCAGGACGCGTTCGTCGTCGCGCTCGAGCGCTGGCCCCGCGACGGGCTGCCGGACAACCCGGCGGCCTGGATCGTCACCGTGGCCCGCAACCGCGCGCTCGACCGGATCCGCGCCGAGCGCCGCTGGGCGGGCCGGCGCGCGGCGCTGGAGGCGGAGCTGCGCGCGCTCGGCGGCGGCGAGCAGGACGAGGTGCTCGTGAGCCCGGTGCCCGACGAGCGCTTGCGGCTGATCTTCACCACCTGCCATCCGGCGCTCTCGCCCGAGGCGCGCGTGGGCCTGACCCTGCGCGCGCTCGGCGGGCTGACCACGGCCGAGGTCGCGCGCGCCTTCCTGGTCTCCGAGCGCGCGATGGCGCAGCGGATCACGCGCGCCAAGGCCAAGATCGCCGCCGCCGGGCTGCGCTACGAGCTCCCGCGCGACGCGGACCTGCCGGAGCGCCTGCGCAGCGTGCTGGCCACGGTCTATCTGATCTTCAACGCGGGCTACGGCCCGCCCGTGCGCCCGGCGCTGTGCGCGGAGGCGATCCGGCTCGCCCGCGTGCTCGTCGAGCTGCTGGGAGACGAGGGCGAGGCGATCGGCCTGCTGGCGCTGCTGCGGTTGCAGGACTCGCGCCGCGCCGCGCGCGTGGACGCGGCCGGCCGGCTCGTGCTGCTCGCCGACCAGGACCGCTCGCGCTGGGACGCGGCCGCGATCGCCGAGGGCGAGCGGCTGGTCGCGCGCGGCCGGCGGCTCGGCCGGCTCGGCCCGTACCTCGTCCAGGCCTCGATCGCCGCCGAGCACGCGCGCGGCTCGGACTGGGCGCGGATCGTCCGGCTCTACGACCAGCTGATGGCGATCGCCCCGACCGACGTCGTCGCGCTCAACCGCGCGGTCGCGGTGGCCGAGCGCGACGGGCCGCAGGCCGGCCTGGAGCTGATCGACGGGCTCGACCTCGGCGCCTACCACCTCTTCCACGCCGCCCGCGCGGACCTGCTGCGCCGGCTCGGCCGCCGCGCGGAGGCGCTGGAGGCCTACGCGGCGGCGCTCGAGCTGACCGGCTCGGCGGTCGAGCGCGAGTTCCTTCAAGGCCGCGTCGAGGAGCTGAGGAGATCCCGTGCAGATCCCGCTCCCGGCGCGGATTGCCTCTAGGTTGTTCCGCCATGCCGGCCCTCGCCGTCCAGGATCTGCGCAAGCGCTACGGCGCGGTCGAGGCGCTCAAGGGCGTCGAGCTGACCGTGGACGAGGGCGAGCTCGTGGGGCTGCTGGGGCCGAACGGCGCGGGCAAATCGACGCTCGTGAAGATCGCCTGCGGGCTCGTGCGGGCCTCGGGCGGCAGCGCGACGATCGCCGGCGCGCCCGCCGGCAGCGCCGCCGCCAACCGCTCGCTGGGCTACCTGGCCGAGCTGTTCCGCTTCCCGGACTGGCTGAGCGCGGACGAGCTGCTGGCGCTGCACCAGCGCCTGTCGGGCTCGGACGGCGGCGCGCGCGAGCGCGGCGAGCTGCTCGAGCTGGTCGGGCTGGGCGAGGTGCCGGACCGGCGCGTGGGGGCGATGTCCAAGGGCATGCAGCAGCGGCTCGGGATCGCGCAGGCGATGATCGGCGCGCCGAAGCTGCTGCTGCTCGACGAGCCGACGAGCGCGCTCGACCCGGCGGGGCGCCGGACCGTGCGGCGGCTGCTGGAGCAGCTGCGCGAGCGCGGCGTCGCCGTGCTGCTCAACTCGCACCTGCTGTCGGAGGTCGAGCTCGTCTGCGACCGGGTGGCGATCATCGCGCGCGGCGAGGTCGTCGCCGCCGGCTCGCCCGCCGAGCTCTCGCAGCCGGGCGGGGTCGAGATCGAGACGGGCAGCGGCACGCGCCGCTTCGAGCACGCCACGCGCGAGCAGGTCCCGCAGCTCGTGCGCGAGCTGGTCGCCGCGGGCGAGGACGTCTACGAGGTGCGCGTGGTGCGCTCGACGCTCGAGGACACCTACCTGGACCTGGTAGGCGGCCGGTGAGGGGCGCGGCGATCGTCGCCGGCTTCGCGCTGCGCGAGTCGCTGCGGCGGCGCGTGTTCATCGTCGTCGCGCTGCTGACCGTCGGCTTCCTGGCGCTGTACGGGCTCGGCACGTGGCAGATCGCCAAGGACGCCGACCAGATCGGCGGCGTCGACAGCGGCAGCGGCGTCGAGACCCGCACGCTCGCGGGTGCCACCCTGCTCGGGCTGTCGATGTTCGCGACCCTGTTCCTGGGCGCGATCCTCGCGGTCTTCGTGACGCTCAACGCCGTCCGCGGCGACGCCGAGCGCGGGCTGCTGCAGCCCCTGCTGGTGCGGCCGCTGCCGCGGGCGACGTTCCTGCTCGGCCGCTTCGCCGCGGCCGCGAGCGTCTGCGCGGCCTACGTGATCGTGGTCTTCCTCGCCTCGGCCGTGCTGACCGAGGTGTTCGTCGACTGGTGGCCCGACCGGGTGGTCGTCCCGGCGCTCGAGCTCGCCGCCGCCATCGCGGTGCTGTGCGTGCTCGCGCTCGCCGGCTCGGTGGTGCTGTCGAGCACCGCCAACGGGATCGCGATCTTCATGCTCTTCGGCGCCGGGCTGACCGCGGGGCTGCTGGGGCAGATCGGCGAGGCGCTGTCGAGCGACACGCTCGAGCGCGTGTCGAAGATCGCGTCCTGGGCGCTGCCGTTCGAGGCGCTGTACCAGACCGCGCTGCAGTCGATCACCGCCGACACGTTCGGCTTCACGCGGCTGGCGATCGACCTCGGCCCGTTCGGCGGCGCGCAGACCTTCGGCGCGGCGCTGGCGCCGTTCGCGCTCGTCTACGTCGCCGTAGTTGGCGCGGCGGCGCTGTGGGCGTTCCGCAGGCGCGACCTCTGATCCGGGTAGTGGAGGACCATGATCGCGGTCGAGAACCTCACCGACTGGCACGGGCAGGACGTGGTCGATGCGGTCGGCGAGAAGCTCGGCAAGCTCGAGCACGTCTACTTCGACGGCGAGACCGACGCGCCGACGTTCATCGGCGTCAAGTCCGGCACGTTCTCCAAGAGCCTCACGCTCGTCCCGCTGCGCGAGGCGACCGTGGGGCGTGACTACGTGCGGGTCAACCGCGCCAAGTCCGAGGTCAAGAAGGCGCCGAGCTACGA
>Ga0180215_1006051_pt1 | contig 10121 bp, 11 predicted proteins | sample eDN3rd37CBELigBY_FD_128871 | JGI IMG/M metagenome (GOLD analysis project Ga0180215, IMG submission 128871) | Enriched backyard soil microbial communities from Emeryville, California, USA - eDNA 3rd pass 37_C BE-Lig BY (version 2) (version 2) | ecosystem: Environmental > Terrestrial > Soil >...
AAACCTCATTTTGCCGTGGTTTACAAACGGTTAATAAAGAATTCATAGTACGTTAATACAAATGGCATATGATAAGAAATAATCCCTTCAAAAATAAGGAGTTACTATGAATTCTTTACCATATACACGAGAGCATTCTCTTAATTTATTTTCATATTTAAAATATCTCTTTAACAAAAGGCAAGATGATATTTTGTTCTATAAAAGATATAACGAATTAAAAAAAATTATGCAAAATGAGTCCCTAGAGACATTTTTTCAGCCAATCGTTAATCTCCAAACAGGTGAAACTTTTGGGTATGAGGCATTAAATCGTCCTTTGCAATCGGGAATTTTCTCTAGTGTTGATCAGTTCTATGAATTTGTTGGGCAAACGGACAAAGTATTTCATTTTGAGAAGTTTTGCAGAAATCTATCTTTGAAAAGATATATTGCGGGTTTAGATGAAGAGCATAAAAAAGAAGAGCTGACCCTATTTATTAATATCCATCCTCATGTATTGCTGGATAATAATTACCATAGTGGGGATACTTTACAGCAGTTGGTTAATATCGGAATTCAGCCGGAACAGGTTGTATTTGAATTAACAGAAAGAAGTGCTGTGACAGATTTTCAGGAATTTGAACGTGTATTATCGCATTATCGCGCCCAAGGATACAGGATTGCCATTGATGATGTAGGCTCAGGATATAATAGCTTAAAGACTTTAATCTTTTTAAAACCTGAATTTATAAAATTAGACCGTTCGCTGATTCAAAATATAGATGAAAGCAGGGCTAGCCAACAGTTAGTATCCTTGATCTATGACTATGCTGTACAATCCAATACGAAAATTATTGCAGAAGGTATTGAGCGAAAAGAGGAAATAAAGTATCTAAAAAAATTAGGCATTCATTATGCACAGGGCTATGCCTTAGGCAGGCCAAATCGAATTATTAAACCTGGTGCATTACCAGTATTAAATTAGAAAAAGCTATGTAAAATTGATGCAAATAGGTGAGTGGATGATGACGAAAACAGGTGAAACAGTATCAAATATCGGGCGAATTGTTAAAATGGTTCCCTCTATTTCTCCATCCTTAAAAAATAAAGAAGTAGACAAATTATTTACAGAAAATCCGGATTTGCGGGGAATTGTAGTCGTACATCATGAAAAACCCATTGCTCATATTACAAGAACACATTTCTATCAAAAAATTGGGACGTTATATGGTTATAATTTGTATATGGGAAGAGAAAGTAAATTGCTCGCTAAGACAAGTCCATTGATAGTTGATTTTCATCAGCCAATCACTGAGGTCAGTAAACTAGCAATGGAAAGGCAGGAAGAAGAGCTATATGACGATGTAATCGTGACAAAGGATGGCAAATTTATGGGGGTTGTAAGTATACGAGCATTATTAATGGAATTTGTTGATATCCAAGTGCAGATGGCAAGTTTCCTTAATCCGTTAAGTAAATTGCCTGGAAATCACGTAATAGATCAAAAGTTAATGGAAATCATCTATTTAGATGAATACAGCATACTTTATTTCGATTTAGATTATTTTAAAACCTATAATGATTTATATGGTTTCAATAAAGGCGACAAGGTACTTCTGCACTTAACGGGCATTTTAAAAAGCAAAATTACGCAGCGGGGCTATTTTTTAGGGCATATAGGTGGAGACGATTTTATGGCTATTCTTCCACATCGTAAAGTAGATGAGATTTGCAAGGAGATTATTAAGGACTTTGATGAGACGATTTCAGGCTTCTATGAAGAGAAGCATTTAACAGATTCGAACTTTCAAGTGAAAGGAAGGTCTGGCTATATGGAGAAGTTTACAATCATGTCCTTATCAATAGCTGTTTTAACGAATGAAAAACAGCAATTCGACAAAATTGAAGGTATATCGAATGCCGTAGCTGCAATTAAACGGAATTGCAAAAAGATTAAGGGAAGCTGTTATATTGTCGACGAAACGGATTGTTATGCTCCGAATGTTTTACATTAAAATTAGGCTGCATCGAATGAAAAAGCAAATACCTTTTCCATTCGATTTTTTTATTTCCCAAGGTATAATAAAACTAATAAATCCTTTAAAAGGGTGTGATGAAATGGCAGATCAAAATATGCCGCTTAATGGAACTACTCATGCAAAGCCTATGAATAATGTGGCGATTCTTTGCATGAGGTGAATTAATTTTTTATCGCCTAACTGTTAAGTCACTTTATTCATGTGCGCTTTGCCCTTCACTTTGAAAGTATAAAAAGTAAAGGAGCGAAAGTTTCAATGCGTTACGTAAATGCACATGAAGTTTTGCCAGAGGACCTGCTACTGGAAATACAAAAGTATGTTCAGGGGGATTTAATTTATATCCCAAAACCTGAGAAAGAACGTATACAATGGGGAGTCTTATCTGGTGAAAGACAACGGCTGCAAAAAAGAAATGAGCAAATAAAAAAGGGATATCAGGGTGGAATGCCCTTATCCAAGTTAGCGGAGCAATATCATTTATCGATTGAAACAATCAAAAAGATTGTATATAGAAAGTAAGGAACTGGTGAACAGCCAGTTCTTTTTTATGTATAGTTTAATTTTAAAAATACTTGGCAATTGCTGTTTTCTGTACTTTTTGTGTACCCTTAAGAGTGAGGAGTGGATATCATGCATTTTATGACACCGGAACAATTTCAATTTGTTAAAAAACAAGCAAAAAAAATAGTGAACACATATACAACATCTAATGATCAAAAGGTAATTCAGGCTATTCAAGCACTCGTTCAAGAAGAAATCAATAGCAAGTTAACCTTCCAGGACATTGAACAGCAGTTAGTGCTGCAACCGATTTTCGATATTAAATCAAAAGATCAGTTAGAACAATTTCTAGCTGGCATCAAACAGTATGTTGAACCTTTTAAGCAGCCATCAGAAGCAGAGCTGAAGAAACTGTTTCCAAAAGATAAAAAATTGAAGCTGCCAAAGCTTGAAACTTTTGATTGGCAAGAAACTTCCTATTTAAGCTGGTTTGATGCAGGAACAAATCGGAAGTACATTGTATACAGGGAAGACGGGGCTTTAAAAGGTGTGCGCGGTACCTTTAGCAATTCAGCGAAGAATGGAATCTGCACGGTATGCAATCAACATGCAAAGGTAGGTATGTTGTTGGTATCAAAGAAGGGTACCGATTTAGGAACATACACGAAAAGAGGCAACTATATTTGTGAAGATAGCAAATCCTGCAATGAGGCTTTGTCGGACTTAAACAAATTCGTGGACTTTGTGAATAACTTAAAATAAACAAAAAAAATCGAGGTGCGCATCTAACACGCAGTCTCGATTTTTTGCTTAGTTGCTAAGATAATCATATGCATTCTTTGCAAGTAAAAGAACTGTCACAACTATAAATAAAATACGGACGTAGCTACTCCCCTTCTTAATAGCAAACTTAGATCCGCATATTGCCCCAATAATTTGAGCAACCCCCATTATCAGTCCATAGGCGAAGTTTATCTGCCCTAAAAACAAAAACATCACTAATGCCCCGATATTGCTGGCGAAATTTAAAAACTTAGCATTTCCAGCTGCTTTTAAGAAGTCGAAGCCAATCATTAAAAACGCGAAGATAAGAAAAGAACCTGTGCCAGGGCCCAAAAATCCATCGTAAAAGCCAATAGCCGCAACTAAAAATATAAAGCCGATATATTTTTTAGTAGTTAGTTTCTTATAAGTAGAGACACTTCCCCAATCTTTCTTGAAGACAGTATAAACAGCTACGGCTGCCAGCATGACCAGCATGAGCGGTTTTAAGACATTCGGATCCATTAAGTGGACAACCCATGCTCCGAACATTGCGGCTAGAAAGACGAAGGGGAAGATTTTCGCAATCGACTTGAAATCAATTTTTCCTGAACGGTAAAACGTGATTGTACTAGTCAAAGAGCCCATTGTTCCTGCAAGCTTATTCGTTGCAACGGCTGCTGAAGGGCTTAACCCCGTAAACATTAGTGCCGGCAAAGAGATTAACCCGCCGCCGCCAACAACAGAATCAATAAATGCAGCTAAAAATCCAAATAGAAATAAAACAATTATGAGCGAAGGATCTAAATCAAAAAACATATGAAGTAACTACCTTTCAATTAACTTAAGACAATCTGTAATCACTTTTAAGTGATTACTAAATTTGCAATTAATAAGAGCAATAGTATTGTCATACAAATATTAGTCTTAAAAAAGCCGATTTTCAAGTTGTTTGGGAAATTAAGCCATGCAAAACCCTTGTTTTTAATATGAAATGCTGTGATTTTCATCGTTTAAAAGGGAAAGGTGCAGATAATAATGTAATATTGTTGAACATATAATGCTGTGTGACATATACTGTATTATACACAGTATTTATTTTTGGAGGTGATCACTTGAGTAATTTGCTGGATTCTTTAAGTACAGAACTTAGAAGAGGTACACTGACTTTAGCTGTGCTAAGTCAATTACAAACACAACAATATGGGTACTCCTTAGTCCAGTTGCTGGAGGAGTCTGGAATCGCGATTGAACAAAGTACACTATATCCACTGCTTCGTCGGCTGGAAAAGCAAGAATTAGTGAAAAGCATATGGGATACAACAGAATCCAGACCAAGAAAGTATTACATTTTAACGGATTTAGGGGAAAATGTTTACGAAAAGCTTAAGGAAGAATGGCTAAAAAACTCGAAACAGCTTTATAAATTATTGGAAGGGGAGGAATAGTATGAATTTAATCGATGTTTATATATATGAAGTAACAAGAAGGCTACCGGAGAAAAACCGTGAAGATATTGGGCTTGAATTAAAATCAACTATTGAAGATATGTTGCCTGAAGAATATACAGAAGAAGATGTAAAAGAAGTTCTTAGCGAGTTAGGTAATCCGGCAGTTTTAGCTGGTGGTTACAATGAGCGTCCTATGCACCTCATTGGCCCGAAATATTTTGATATTTATGTTTCGCTATTAAAGATGATTGTTCCAATAGCGGTTGTTATTGCTTTTATTTCGGTTTTGGCCAAATATGTTGTAGGGTTTGAGCAAGGCGATACAGTCTTGAATGTGGCACTTATAGTACTGGGGGAAGGGATATGGAGTATAATCACTGTATTTATGCAGGTCTTCTTTTGGTTAACTCTAACCTTTGCTATTCTGGAACGATCAGATCGAAGCAAAGATGAATACCCGAGGACAATGAGTCTCAATAAATGGACACCGGAAGATTTAAAAAATACCTCTTATATTCCACAAAATCGAGTCGTTTCGAAAGGTTATGTATTTGGCAGCTTACTATGGACGGCAATTTGGGGAACAATTTACTTTAATGCTGATCACTTGGCGGGCGTTTATGAAAACGCGGGAAATGGACTTGAATTTATTTTGCCAGCACTAAATCAAGCTGTGTTAAATTCTTATTGGCAGCTTATTGTTGTTGTAATCGGTTTAGAGATTGTCTTTGCTTTAACTCTATTTATTAAACATCAGTGGACAAAGAAAATTGCAATATTCAATCTAATACGTGAAGTTATAGGGCTAATTGTTTTGATATTCCTTATAACAAACGCAAATTTATTTAACATTGAATTCCTAACGTATATGAGTCGTATCTTTCAATCTACCGAAGAGCAGATAAAGATGTTTATCATTTGGTTAACACTGATTCTATTCCCAATTTTTTCACTTTATAATAGCTTTGAAGGTTTTCGAAAAGCAAGCCGGTAAAATAAGGGTATCTCAATTTTTTGAGATGCCTTTTTTGCATTATTTATTCATTTAGAACCAGGTAAAACTAACCTTTTCATATAATAAATGAGAATTATTACATATCTTTCTGCCTAGCAAACCCTTATTTTATATTAATTTTAACTTTTAATTTACAAATTTTAATTATACTTCAAAAAGTATTGTTGATGAAAAACTATAATAATAAAAACTATTCAAATAGAAAAAACTTCTAAAAGCAAGTAGGTTACACGAGCTATTGTTAAGAGATGCTTCACACTAAAATTCACTATTTAGTAGGTTTCTATGGGGAATGGATATTGCAAATCGAGGTTATTACCGCTTTTCATTTAATAATTTTTAAACATTAAATAGCATCAAATAACTAAAACCAGAATTATATCAATATAGCTATTAATCTAAATTTTCCTAGTACAATGAATTTTTTGTTTATTTCGTAAATATTTTTTGATATGATGGGAATTGTTAATCCTATTATCTGAAAATAGGGAAAAAACAAAAAAGAGGGGGATTCGCATTGAAAAAGCGTAATCTATTTTTAATGCTAATGTTACTAGCTTTAACTCTAGTACTTGCAGCATGTAACTTCGGTGCAGAAAAAGAAGAACCAGCATCTGAAGATGGAACAGCAACAGAAGGCGATTCTGAAACAACAGAAGGACCAAAAGAGATTAACTTATTAGTCGCATCAGAACCACCATCATTACACCCGCAATTAGCAACAGATACAACTTCTGGAGTAATCATCCAAAACGTATTTGAAGGCTTAACAACATTGGTTAATGGTGAAGTGCAAAATGCTGCAGCAGAAAATGTAGAAGTTAGTGAAGACTTATTAACTTACACATTCACATTACGTGATACAACTTGGTCAAATGGCGATCCTGTAACTGCTGAAGACTTTGCTTATGCTTGGAAATTTGCTTTAACACCTGAAAATGCATCTGAGTATGCTTCAATCCTTTACCCAATTAAAGGCGCTCAAGCTTTCAACGAAGGTACTGGTACAGTTGAAGATTTAGGTATTAAAGTAGTTGATGATAAAACTTTAGAAGTAACTTTAGAAAATCCAACTCCTTACTTCTTAGAATTAACAGCGTTCAAAACATACTACCCAATCCACCAAGCAACTGCAGAAGCTAACGAAACTTGGTTTGCAGAAGCTGGCGATTCTTATGTAACAAACGGTGCTTATACGTTAGCTGATTGGCAGCACAGTGCTTCAATGACTTTAAAGAAAAACGAATCTTATTGGGATGCTGACAATGTTGCAATCGACACAGTTAACATCGCAATGGTCGAATCAGAAGCAACTCAATCTACTATGTTTGATGCAGGTGAAATCGATTACTTAGGTGCACCATTCGGAAGCATCGCTCTTGACGTAATCGACCGTTATAAACAAGAAGGCATTTTAACAATTGCTGACTATGCAGGTTTATACATGTATAAATTAAACACAACTGGCGAATTCACTTCAAATGCTAACATCCGTAAAGCTTTAGCACTTGCAATTGACCGTCAAGGTTTAATCGATAACGTATTAAAAGGTGAGCAAGCACCAGGTGTAGCTTTAGTTCCTGCTGCTATTAAAGGCTTTGAAGAAGATATGGGCTACATTAAAGATAACGATATTGAAGGAGCAAAAGCTGCTCTAGAAGCTGGTATGAAAGAACTTGGCATTTCTGATCCAAGCGAAATCAAACTTAACCTTTCATTTAACACAAGTGAAGCTCATGCTGCAATCGCTCAATTCATCCAAGAAGGATGGAGAACAGCTCTAGGTATTGAAGTAACTCTTGATAACTCGGAGTGGCAAGTATACCTAGATAAAGTTTCTAATTTAGACTACGATATCGCTCGTATGGGCTGGATCGCTGACTACAACGATGCATACACATTCTTGGAAATGTACAACTCTGCTGAGAATGGCAACAACGATACTGGTTGGGAAAACCCAGAATACACAGCGTTATTAGAACAATCAAATAAAGAATCTGATCCTGCAAAACGTTTAGAGTTAATGAAGGAAGCACAAGGAATCTTCATGAGCGAAATGCCGATTGCACCAATTTACTACTATACTAACCTTTCTGTTAAGAAAGATTATGTAGAAAATATCGAACCAGATTCATTAGGTAACATTAATCTTAAATATGTAGATATCAACAAATAATCTATTCAATAGATAAGGTAACGTACTTCTTAGGCTGCTTAAAATCGAGTAATCGATTCAAGCAGCCTTTTTTAATGATTGATGTATAAGTGCAAAACGTTGAATTGGAACTTAAATAGGGAGGGATTTATCATGCTGAGGTACATTTTTAAAAGGTTGGGTTATATACTGGTTGCGTTATTTCTCATTATTACAGCAACATTCTTTTTAATGAAACTAGCACCTGGAAGTCCGTTTGCTAGTGAACGCTCCTTAACACCGCAAATAGAAGAACAATTGAATGCAAAATATGGACTGGATAACCCTTGGTATATTCAATATAAGGATTACCTAGTAGATACGGTTTCCTTTGATTTTGGTGAATCGATGAAATATAAAGGGCGTTCTACAAATGACATTATTTCTGAAAGTTTTCCCATTTCTTTAACGCTGGGAATCGAGGCCATGATTTTATCAATTGGCTTGGGAATTTTCCTCGGTGTAGTTGCAGCCCTATACCATAATAAATTTCCTGATTATGTAGCATCCACGATAGCGGTCCTTGGAATATCTGTTCCTTCCTTTATTTTAGCTGGGCTTATGCAGTATTTCTTAGCTTATAAGGCTGGACTATTTCCTGTTAGTGGATGGAAAGGGTTTAATTATAGTATTTTACCCGCTCTTGCAATAGCGATTACTCATGCAGGTTTCATTGCAAAGCTTACACGTTCAAGTATGCTGGAACAATCCAATAGCGATTATGTAAAAATGGCTCGTTCCAAAGGACTTGGTAAATGGAGTATCGTCATACGCCATACATTAAGAAATGCACTTATGCCTGTTGTTACATATCTAGGCCCTCTTACTGCCGGAGTCGTGACAGGAAGCTTTATTATTGAGCAAATTTTTGCAATTCCAGGTCTGGGCAGACATTTCGTAACAAGTATTACAAACCGTGACTATACCGTTATTATGGGGACGACTGTCTTCTATTCAATTATTCTTTTATTTGCAGTACTTATCGTTGATATTTTATATAGTGTCATTGATCCACGAATCAAACTGAAAGGAGCGAAAAAGTAATGGTTAAACAAGGATTGCAATTCGAAAAAATTGAACCGGACAAGTTTAAAGTTGTTGGAATCAAACAAGAAGAGAGTGAAAAACTTGCCGATAAATCTGTATCTTTCTGGACAGAAGTATTCTTGCGTTTTTCACAAAACAAACTTGCTATTTTTGGAGTAATTGCCTTAGTTATTATTACGCTGCTGGCTATTCTTGTTCCGTTTTTTTCTCCATACAGTTATCGGGAGCAATTAGGACTTTATAATTCACCACCGTCTGCCAGTCATTGGTTTGGTACGGATGATTTGGGAAGGGATGTTTTTGTTCGGGTTTGGCAAGGGGCGCGTATTTCCTTATTTATCGGAATAACTGCTGCTGTTATAGATTTAATTATTGGTGTCCTATGGGGGAGTATTTCCGGTCTTTCAGGAGGAAGATTGGATAACATTATGATGCGAATTGCTGACGTACTATCAGCAGTACCTTATTTACTAGTTGTAATTATTTTGCTGGTTGTATTAGAACCAGGTCTGCTGCCTATGATTATCGCGTTGTCCATAACGGGGTGGATAAATATGGCGCGAATTGTACGTGGAGAAGTGTTATCGATAAAAAATCAGGAATATGTGTTGGCGGCTCGTACACTTGGTGCAAGTACATGGCATTTAATCAAGAAGCATTTGGTGCCGAATGCATTAGGTGCAATCCTGGTAACTATGACTTTAACAATTCCTTCTGCCATTTTTACGGAAGCATTTTTAAGTTATTTAGGTCTGGGTGTTCCTGCTCCGATGGCAAGTTGGGGAACGATGGCTTCAGAGGGAAATAAAGCACTAACTACAGCGCCATGGCGACTTTTCTTCCCGGCATTTTTTATTTCGTTAACGATATTTGCATTTAATGCAGTAGGCGACGGGTTACGGGATGCATTGGATCCTAAATTACGAAAATAGAGGGGTGAGAAAATGACAAAGAAGGTATTGGAAATAAACGATTTGAAAATCAATTTTAAAACCTATGCTGGCGTTGTTCAAGCGGTAAGAGGTGTTAGCTTTGAACTGTTTGAAGGAGAAACATTAGCTATCGTTGGCGAATCGGGTTCTGGAAAAAGTGTAACGAGTAATGCGATTATGAAACTTATTCCGCAACCA
>Ga0180215_1006052_pt1 | contig 10121 bp, 11 predicted proteins | sample eDN3rd37CBELigBY_FD_128871 | JGI IMG/M metagenome (GOLD analysis project Ga0180215, IMG submission 128871) | Enriched backyard soil microbial communities from Emeryville, California, USA - eDNA 3rd pass 37_C BE-Lig BY (version 2) (version 2) | ecosystem: Environmental > Terrestrial > Soil >...
CCGAGCGCGAGCGCGCGTCCAGCTTGCGGTAGATCGCGTGCGCCTGCGTCTTGACCGTGTTGGCGGAGACGTGGAGCTCCGCGCCGATCTCGCGGAACGTCAGGTGGCTGGGAAGGAGGCGCAGCACGCGCAGCTCCGCCTGCGTCAGCCCGGAGGACGGGGCGCCGGGCTTCGTGGCGTACTCGTCGACCAGCGCCGAGGCGCGCTGGATCCAGGCGTGCAGCGCGGTCGCCGCGGGCAGCCTGCGGCACGACACCCTGGCCTCGCTCAGCAGGCGCCGCGCCTCCGCGGCGTCGCCGAGGTGCACCGCCGTCCGGGCGAGGAGCACGCGCACCAGCGCGCCGTACCAGCGCGGCGCGTCGTCGAGGCGGCGGATGCGCCGGGAGGCTTCGTCGAGCGAGCCGGCGGCGGTGTCCCGCCGCCCGTCGCCCGCATGGCAGAGCGCCCGCACCGCGATCGGCAGCACCGCGAGCGCGTCGCCCGCGCAGGCGGCGCGATCGAGCGTGCTGCAGGCGCGAGCGGCGAACGCGTCGCACTCCTCGCCGTCCCCACGGTCCAGCGCGAGGACCGCCAGCTCGGCGAGGCACAGCGCACGGGTCAGGGGCGCGTCGATGATCGCGGTCCGCGCGCCCTCGTCCAGGCTCCTCGCCGCAGCGTCGCCGCGGCCGGCGAGCAGCGCTGCGGTCCCGTCGGCCAGGTGGGCCAGTGAACGCCACGGCCCGTCCGCCGCCCGCGGCGGCTCGCCTCGGGCGGCGCACGCGTCCTGCGGCGCGCACAGCCCGCGGACCACCCCCGCGGCCCACCGGATGAGTGCGGGGTCGCCGGCGCCTTCGCTCTGCAGGGCCAGGGCCGACCAGTGGTCGGCGGCGCCGGCCTCGCCGCGCGCGAGCTCGCCCACCGCCGCCGCGAGGGCGAGCGCCGGATGGCGCGCCACCTGCGTGTCGCCCAGCCGCCGCAGCCACGTCCGGACCAGCTCCGCCCGCCCTCCCGCCGCGAGCCCGGCGGCGCACACGGCGAGCAGGTCCGCGGCGCGACGCGCGTCGCGGGCCGACACGGCGTGCTCGATGGCGAGCTCCTGGTCACCCTCCGCCTCGTGCCATCGGCTCAGGCGACGGTGCAGATCGGGCTCCACCTCCGGCTCGACGTGTCGCAACTCGGCCCGCAGGGCGTCCGCGAGCAGGGGGTTCATCCGGTACTCGCGCTCGGTGCGGTCGAGCGGGACGAGCGGGACGCCGCTGCGCGACAGGCGGCGCAGCACAGGGGCGCTGCCGCGACGGGCGAGCGCGGCGTCGCACTCGCGGCCGGTGATCCGGGCGAGGATGCTGATCCGCCGCAGGAACGCCCGGTCCTCCGGGGCGAGCGCCGAGAGCACCTCCTCGCGCACGTAGTCGGTCACGACCGCGTCCTCGCCGCCGAACCCGTCGACGGCGGACGGCGCGCCGTCCTGCTCGGCGACCGCGCGGGCGGCGAGGCGCAGGGCCCCGGGCCAGCCCTGCGTCAGCTCGTGCAGCCGCTCGGCGTCGCGGTCGGTGAGCCGTGGCTCGATGCTGCGCAGGACCTGGGCGGCCTCGAGACGCGTCATGGCGAGGCGGCGCGCGCGCAGCTCGATCACGTCGTCGCGGCTGCGTCGCCGGGCGAGTGGAAGGTCGAGGTCCGTCCGCGAGGCGAGCGCGAGCGTCCCGCCGGCGGGGACGCGGTCCGCCAGGCGCGCCACGAGGTCACGAGCGCCCGGCGCGCGCAGGACCTCGAGGCCGTCCAGCACGAGGACGCAGGGCCCGAGGCGGGCGAAGGCCTCCGGCACGTCGCCCTCGGGAACGGCGGCGCCCAGGTCCGCGAGGGCGGCTGCGACCGACGCCTCCAGCGCCGCGGCATCGTCGTGCGACCGGCTGAGCGACACCGCCCGCAGCGGCCGCGGCTCCACGCGCCGCCACTGGGCGAGCACGGTGCTCTTGCCCCATCCGGCCGGCGCGACGAGGACGACGAGCGGCCGCGGCGCCTGCACGAGCGGTGCGACGAGACGTGACCGGACGACGGCGCCGCGTCCATGCGGGCCGCGTCCGGGCACGAGCTCTCGCAGACCGCCGGTGTCGCGGCTGCGGGGCGGGCGACGGGCGCGACGCGCTGCGCCGGGCGGGGGATCGAGGAGCTTCGGCGTGCCCATGCGACGCCCGGAGGCTCCCAGCGCGCCGTGCGGCGGGCCAAGGGCGTGGGCCGGTCTCTCGGCGGAGGCGAGCACCACGCGGCCACTGGTGCCGGGCGGTCTGTCAGGCGCACGCCGATCGTCGTCTGCAGCGGGTGGGCGTCAGTCGCCCAGCGCGCGAGGCGCGGGCGCGGGCGCCTGCCGCCGTCGCAGGATCCGGCGCGCCACGCGCTCGAGGCGGGCATCGGCGTCGCGCGCACGGTCGCCGACCTGGGCGGCGACATCGTCGAGGAGGCCCACGCTCTGCTCGGAGATGGCGGTCGAGACCGCCGGGCTCCTCGCGATCTCCTCGATCATGACCCACAGCTCGTCGCTCGCCAGGACGCGTGCGACGCTCGCGTCGACGAGGCGGCTGTCGACCACCTGGGCGACGAGGCGCTCCATGCCGTCGCTCTCGAGGATCCCGTCGGCCACCTGCGTGAGACGGGGGCTCTCGACGGCGGCGGCGAGCACGCGATCGAGCTCCGGCCCGGCGGTCAGCCGCCGCAGGGCGCGCTCCACGGCGCTGCTGTCGAGCAGGGCGTCTGCGATCCGCTCGACGAGGCGGGCCCGGATCGCGCTGTCGATCGCGACCTGCGCCAGCGGGCCCTCGAGCACGCCGCGCACCACCCTCTCGGCGAGCGGGCTTCGGAGCACGGCGTCGACCGCCTCAGCCGTGGCCGGTGCGCCCGCCACGCGTTGCGCCGCGTCGCGCGCCCTGCGCCCGGCGGCCCCGGCGGCGGCGCCGCCGAGGCGCGCCGCGCGCACATGGACGCCGAGCGGGTCGACGACGGTCGTCAGGCGGACCATGCCGCGCAGCGGACGGGGATGTCAGCGACCCGATCCGGCGGTGGCCTCGGTCGCGTCCAGCGCGGCGATCATCGCCTGCACGGGGATGCGCCCGCTCGCCACGAGCTGGCCGCCGGAGCGGCGGATCGCGGTCGCGACCGGCGCGGCCCAGCGGTTCTCCCAGACCAGGACGGCAGCGGACGTCCCGGGCTTGAGCACGCTCGCGGCCTCCTCGAGGTCGTCCTCGCCGAGGATGCCGGAGGCGGCGCCCGCGAAGAGCCCGAAGCCGCTGTCGCGTCCGAGGTCCTCGAGGTCGAGGCCCACGGCGCGTCCGTCCTCGCTCTTGGCGAGCAGCGCCACGTCGAGGATGCGGATCACGCCGCGCTCGGCAAGGTCCAGGATCATCGGCGTGATCTCGCCGTTGGGTTGATGGCCGGGCCATTCGAGGACGACGTAGTCGATCGGGCCCATCTCGGTCACCCGCGGTTCCCCAGGTGCTCGAGTCTCCATGCGGCAGACTCCCTTCATTGCCGGACTGCCGGACGTGGCGACGCTACGGGCCGTGCCAGGGCCGGACATCACCTGCTTGGGATGATGTCTCGCGATCCGCGGCTCCTGGCGTCGCGACGCTGACGCGCCCGCGTGAGACGGTCAGTGACGGGGTAACGCCTGGCCCGCCGTGTCGCACCCGTACGCCCCCGTTCCGCACCATGCCACGCGCGCGACCGTCGCGTCGCTGCTGACGGTCGGGGCCTGCGCCGCACTCGGCACCGCCGCGGTGGTCGTTCCCGCGCCCGCGACGGCCTTTCCCGCCGTCCTCGCCGCGTGCATCGGGCTCGCGCTCCTGGTCGCCCGCGACGCAGGCCGGCGCGCGGGGCCTCGCCCGCTCGCGACGGCGGCGAGGCCGCCGCGCCTACCGCAGCCGGATCCACGCGAGTCGCCCCTCGCGCTCGCGCCCGCCGCGCCGCTGCCGGCCGCGACCGTCATCTTCGCCGCCGGCCCTCCATCGCCGGCGACCGATCACGCGGCCGAACGGCTCCTCGAGCTGCGGCCGGGCCTGCTCGTCGTCGTCGCCCAGGAGTAGGCGCCCGGCGCGATTCACCCCGTCGGGGTGATGCACGCGGCCACGGCCGCGAGGACCGTGCGGGTACATGACCGAGGATGCCGTCCTGCGCGTGTACCGCCTCGAGGGGGGCGCTCGGTTCGACGGCACGCTGATCGGCGCGCTGGAGCGCGCCGGGCCCGGCGACGGCGCGGTCCTCGACGCGCTGCTCGTCGCCCGCGACCTCGCGAGCGGGGAGCTTCAGGCCATCGACCTGTCCGTCGCGAGCGCCGACGGGACGCTTGCGGCCATGCTCGACTTCCGCATGGACCCCGGGCGTCGAGCGACGCTCACCCGCCGGACGATGTCCGAGCGCGCGGGCGGGCTCCCGAGGTCGGCCCTCGAGGGCATCGCCGCATCGCTCGGGGCGGGGGACGCGATGCTCGCGGTCCTGCATCGCGGCCCTGGCGCGGCGCTGCAGGACGCCGTCGCGCGCTGCGGCGGCCGGCTCGTCGCCGCGCGCCCCGTCCGCGCCCGGGCGCTGCGCGACGTCACGCCGAGCCTCCTCGCGTCGGTGACGAGGTGGCACGAAGGAGACTGAGGTGCGCACAGCCTGGCTCGCCCGCGTGCGCTGGTCCAGCATCGCCTCGTGATCGACGAATCCGCCGACGGTGGCGGGGGGAGGCAGGCCGATGGTTCTTGCAGCGGACTATCCCTTCTTGGACGTCCTCTGGACGATGGTGATCTTCTTCGCCTGGGTCGTCTGGATCTGGATGATGGTGATCATCCTGACCGACGTGTTCCGCCGGCGCGACATCGGCGGCTGGAGCAAGGCCCTGTGGACCGTGTTCCTCATCGTGCTGCCGTTCGTCGGCGTGCTCGCCTACCTCATCGCCCAGCACGACGGGATGGCGCAGCGCAACACCGAGCGGGCCGAGGCCCAGGATCGCGAGATCGACGCGCGCATCCGTTCAGTCGCCGGCGGCACGGCAGACGGCGCGGCCGAGCAGATCGAGCGGGCCGAGGGCCTGCGATCGCGCGGCGTGATCACCGACGCCGAGTGCGACGCCATCAAGGCGAAGGCGCTCGCCGCCTCGTAGGAGGCGGCGGCGGGGCCCACGCCGGGTGCGCCCCGGCGTGGGGTGATGCGCTGGGTCTCGTCTGGAACCTCTGGGCTCAAGGCGGCGTCCGATCGGTCGATTGGACAGGCAACGCGCCGGTGATGCGCACGCCGGCGCCCGCCAACCCCTGGAGAGAGCACACCATGAAGACGTTCCTGAAGTGGGCCGCCGTCGGCTTCGTCGGTCTCGTCGTCCTCGGCGCCCTCATCGGCGGCAGCGAGGAGGAGAAGTCGGCTTCGGCGGCCGACACCCGCGCGGCGCAGGCCGATCAGCCGAAGACCGAGTCCACGTCCGACGCCCCCGCCGACGTCACCGAGAAGGCGGCCGACGAGGAGCCCGCCGAGGCGCCCGCGGAGGAGCTCGCGGAGGCCGAGGAGCCCGCCCCCGAGCCGAGCCTGACGGCGGGCCAGCGCAACGCCATCAAGTCCGCCGAGTCCTACCTGAGCGGCCCGTCGGCGTTCTCGAAGAGCGGCCTCATCGAGCAGCTCGAGTTCGAGGGCTTCTCCCGGTCCGACGCCGCCTTCGCGGTGTCCCACGTCGACGTCAGCTGGAAGGAGCAGGCCGTCAAGTCCGCGGAGTCCTACCTCGACGGCCCATCGGCGTTCTCTCGCTCCGGTCTCATCGAGCAGCTCGAGTTCGAGGGCTTCACCTCGAGCCAGGCCGAGTACGCCGTCGGCAAGGCGTACCGCTAGGCAGACTCCCGGGATTCAGCACCGGCTCTCCCCTCGCCAGGGGCGAGCCGGTGAGGGAGCGGCGGGTGCTCGCGCAGGCGCCGGTTCCAGAGCCGACGGGGGGACTCGAACCCCCGACCCCTTCATTACGAGTGAAGTGCTCTACCAGCTGAGCTACGTCGGCGCCGAGCGATGATCGTAGCGTCCTCATGCGGAGGATCGGCCGCGCGAGCCGCCCGCGCTCACGACTCGCCGATCACCCGCGCGCGCCCCGCGAGCACCCCGGCGACGCCGATGCCCGCCCACACCGCGATGAACACGACGACGGGCCACGTCCACCCGTCCGTCGCGTCGTGCAGGGCCCCGATGACGAACGGCCCGATCGCCGCGAAGCCGTAGCCGATCGACTGCGCCATCCCGGAGAGCGCCGCCGCGTCGGCCCCGTCGCGCGTGCGCAGCACGAAGAACGCCAGCGACAGGCTGAGCGTGCAGGCACCGGCGAGGCCGATCGACACCGTCCACAGCAGCGCGAGCTCCCCGGGCGCGATGAGCAGGCCGAACATCGCGAACAGGCCCAGCGCGGTGGAGCCGAGCACGAGCCCGCGCTGGTCGCGCGCACGGGTCGCCAGCACCGGGACGGCGATCGTCGCCGCGAGGCTGGAGAACTGCATCACGCCCATGAGGACGCCCGCCACCGGCGCGGACACGCCGTCGTCCTGCAGCAGCTCCGGGAACCAGGCGACGAGCACGTAGAACGCGAACGACTGCAGGCCCATGTACGCGGTGACCTGCCAGGCGATCGGCGAGCGGCGCAGCCGCGTGGGCGGCGGGCGGTCGATGGACGGGTTCTCGCGGTCGGGCCGCGCGCGGAAGACGCGCGGGAGCCACAGGAGCAGGCCGGCGACGACGGGGATCGCCCACACGGCGAGCGCGCCCTTCCATCCCAGCCCGAGGTCCTCCGCCAGCGGCACCGACACGGTCGAGGCGATCCCGGCGAAGCCCACCATGAGCGTCACGTAGGCGCTGGTGACCGCCCCCACGCGCCGCGGGAGGTCGCGCCGGGCGAGCGCCGGCAGCAGGACGTTGCCCGCCGCGATCGCCACGCCGAGCATCCCCGTGCCGATGAACGCCGCGGCCGTCGTCCCCGTGATCCGCAGCAGGATCCCCGCGAGCAGCAGCACCAGCGCGCCCGCGAGCGTGCGCTCCATGCCGATCCGCCGCGACAGCGGGTTGGCGACCGGCGAGGCGAACGCGAACGCGAGGACCGGCAGCGTCGTGAGCAGGCCGGCCTCCGCGTTCGACAGCCCGAGGTCCGCCCGGATCTCGGACACGATCGGCCCGACCGCCGTGATCGAGGCGCGGAGGTTGATCGCGACGAGCAGGATGCCCGCCACGACGAGGGCCGCCTGCGGTGGCCCGGGGGTGCGCGTCCGACCCAAGACGCGAGGCGCCTAGCGCCGCCCCGGGCTCACCCTGCGAGCCCGCCGCGGTCGTCGAGGAACGTCGTGAAGAACTCGCGCTGGCGATCCTCGAGCAGTTCGGGGATCGCGTAGTCGTGCGCGAGCCGCTTGAAGTGCGCGGACTCGCCGTGCGCCTTGTAGCCCTCCTCGTCGACGTACTGCTCGTAGAAGAGGAACAGGCGCGGGTCCTCGACCGAGCGGTTCGCCTGGTAGAAGAGACACCCGGGCTCGGCGCGCGAGAGCGGGATCAGCTCCGCGATGACCTGCGCCAGCCGGTCCTCGCATCCCTCCTTCGCCCGCCACCGGGCCACGACGACGTACGCCATTGCTGCGCCTCCTTCTCGCTGTCGAGGCGCGATGATGCCCGACGCGGCGCGTCACACGGCGCGCGGTCGCGCCTGGACCGGCCGGCGCAGGGCCTTGACGACCGGCGCGGCGGGCACGAACGTCTCCGCGGGCGCCGGGCGACCGTGGCGGTTGCCCTCCGTCAGGGCGAGGTCGAGCAGCATGCGCCGCACCCGCTCCTCCCCGCCGAGACGCGGCACGATCGTCGTGGCGTAGCACGCGCACGCCGCGAGCTTGCGGCCGAGCGCGTCGCTGGAGACCACCACGGCGTCGTCGCCGGGCGTCGGCGGGTCGCCGCCGAGCAGGATCTGCGGCGCGTCGCGCCAGAGCGCGACGCCGCCGCGGGCGAACCGCGCCTCGGGCTCGGGGTCGTCGCGCCCGCCGGGCATGCCCAGGGCACGGCGCACCTGGCGCGCGTCGACGTGGTCGCCGAGCGCGAAGGGCGCGAGGACGAGGTCGAACTCCCCGAGGGCGTCGAGCGCCGCCCGCAGGTCCGCGGCCGCGTCGTCGTCGGCGCGGACCGGCCCGGCGGGATCGTCGTACCCGCGCCGTTCGGCCTCGGGGAAGGGCAGGTGCACGATGCGCTGCAGACCGAGCGCCGCCGCCGCCTGCATGTCCTCCACGCGGCGGTCGCCGGATTCGGCGACCGACGCCGCGAAGGCGGTCACGTGCGTGACGCTGTGGCCGTGGGCGGACAGCGTCGCGAGCGTCGCGCCTGCCGAGAACATGGCATCGCCGAGATGCGCTGACACGGCCAGCACGCGCAGGGGGTCCGTCAGCGCGGACCCTGGTCTGGGGGGATCGACCACGGACATGTGTACCGAGCCAAACGTCCCCGGTTAGCGGAACTTGCCCGTCTGGACGAACGATCTACCAGGAACTGTGCACGGCTACGTTCCCTGGGTGCGGCTCGCGCCCCTCACGACCCTGCGCCTGGGCGGCCCGGCGCGCGCCCTCGTGGAGGCGCGGTCGGAGGACGAGCTCGTCGAGACGGTCCTGCGGGGCGGCGAGGAGGTCGTGCCGCTCGCCGGCGGCAGCAACGTCGTCGTCGCCGACGAGGGCCTGGACGCGACCGTGGTGCGCGTGCTCACGCGCGGCGTGTCGATGTCTCGCGACGGCGACGACGTCGTCGTGCGCGCCGCGGCCGGCGAGCCGTGGGACGCGCTCGTCGACCGCTGCGTCGCCGAAGGGCTCGCCGGGATCGAGTGCCTGGCGGGCATCCCGGGGTCGACCGGGGCGACGCCGATCCAGAACGTCGGCGCCTACGGGCAGGAGATCGCCGACACGCTCGCGGCCGTGCGCGTGCTCGACCGCCGCACCGGCGCGATCGAGGAGCTGCCGCCGCAGGCGTGCCGCTTCGGCTATCGCACGAGCGCCTTCAAGCGCGACCCGGGCCACCGGGTCGTCCTCGAGGTGGCGCTGCGCCTGCGCCGCGCGACCGTGAGCGGCCCGATCCGCTACGGCGAGCTCGCACGGGCGCTCGACGCGGCGCCGGGCGAGGGCGCGCCGCTGGCCGACGTGCGCGAGGCGGTCCTCGCGCTGCGCCGCCGCAAGGGGATGGTCCTCGACCCGGACGACCACGACACGTGGTCGGCGGGCTCGTTCTTCACGAACCCGTTCGTCGCGCCCGGCGACCTCCCGGAGGGAGCGCCGGCGTTCCCGCAGCCGGACGGGACGGTGAAGACGTCGGCGGCGTGGCTCATCGAGCAGGCGGGCTTTTGCAAGGGCTACGGCGATCCGCGCGGCATCGCCATCTCCTCCAAGCACACCCTCGCGCTGACGAACCGCGGCGCGGGCACGACCTCGCAGCTCGTCGCGCTCGCGCGCGAGATCGCCGACGGGGTGCGGGAGCGCTTCGGCGTGCGGCTGCAGCCCGAACCGGTGTTCCTGGGCCATGCCTGGCCTGGCTAACAGTGTTAGCCTAAGCGGCATGACGACCTCCCATCCCCTCCCCGCACGTCGCGCGATCGCCGGCGCCGCCGCAGCCGCGCTGGCCGCCGCGATCGCCGTCGTCCTCCTGCGCGAGGGCACCGGCTGGTGGCAGTTGATCGCGTTCGGCGCCGGCCCCGACCTCGCCCTGCTGCTCGGCGCCGGCCGCGACCTGGCGCCCGGCCGACTGCACCCGCGCGCCGTCCCGCTGTACAACGCCCTGCACCGCGTCTGGGGCCCGCTGCTCCTCGCCGCCGCGGTCGCCGCGGGCCTGCTCGGCACGGGCTTCCTCGTCGGCGCGCTCGCCTGGGGCCTGCACATCGCGATCGACCGCCTCGCCGGCTACGGGCTGCGCACCCCGGATGGGTTCCAGCGCGCCTGAGGCGCTCACCCCGCGCGCCCGCGAGATCGTCGCCGCCGCCCGCGCGCTGCTCGAGCGCGAGGGGCGCGACGGCCTGTCCATGCGGCGGCTGGGCGAGACCCTCGGGATCCGCGCCCCGTCGATCTACAAGCACCTGCCCGGCAAGGAGGCCCTGGAGGCCGCGGTCATCTCCGACGGCTTCGAGGAGCTGGCCGAGGCCTTCG
>Ga0180215_1006054_pt1 | contig 10119 bp, 10 predicted proteins | sample eDN3rd37CBELigBY_FD_128871 | JGI IMG/M metagenome (GOLD analysis project Ga0180215, IMG submission 128871) | Enriched backyard soil microbial communities from Emeryville, California, USA - eDNA 3rd pass 37_C BE-Lig BY (version 2) (version 2) | ecosystem: Environmental > Terrestrial > Soil >...
AATCTCGCGCATGGCATCACCACCATTCGCGATCCGGGCACGACCTCCGGCCTCGCGTTCATGAACGAGATCAAGGAGAAGAGCGCCAAGAACCTGATCACCGCGCCCAAGATCAAGACCTACCTGCGCTTCGGCTACTACCCGGATGGCAGCTTCAACCTGCCCACCACCGAGAAGGCGGCGCGCGAGTGGATTCGCATGGCCAAGGCGGCCGGCGCCGACGGCATCAAGGATGCGGGTTTCTCACCAGTCGTGATCAAGGCCGCGCTCGATGAAGCCAAGAAGGTCGGGCTGCGCTCCATGATCCATCATCGCCAGACGATGGTGGCGCGCTGGAATGCGCTCGACAGCGCGCGCGCAGGTGTGACGCAGATGGAGCATTGGTATGGCTTGCCGGAGGCGATGTTCACCGATCGCACCGTGCAGGGGTATTCGACCGACTTCAACTATCAGAACGAGCAGATGCGCTTCGGTCAGGGCGGTACGCTCTATACACAGGGTGCAGCTCCGTACTCCGATAAGTGGAATGCGGTGCTGGACGAGATGGTGGGGCTGGGCTTCACGCTCGATCCGACGATGGTGGTGTACGAAAAGCTTCGCGATTACATGCGCGCACGAACTCAGGAATGGTTCGATCTGTACGCGATGCCGGCCGCGTTCGAGAAATCGCTGGTGCCGAGCAAGGAACATCACGGCGCCTCGCAGCACAACTGGAGCACCAAGAACGAGGTGGACTGGCGCAAGCAATTCCAGCTGTGGCAGACGTTCATCAACGAGTTCAAGAATCGCGGTGGCCGGGTCACCACCGGCAGCGACGAGGCGATGCTGTTCGGTTTCTCGCTGATCCGTGAGCTGGAGCTGCTGCAGGAAGCCGGTTTCGCACCGCTGGAAGTCGTGCGTGCCGCCACCCTGAGCGGCGCCGAGGCGCTGGGTATCGACAACGACACCGGCAGCGTGGAGATCGGCAAGCTGGCCGATCTGCTGATCGTCGATCAGAACCCGCTGGAGAACTTCAAGGTGCTGTACGGCACCGGCTCCATCAAGTTGATGGACGACGGCTCGGTGCAGCGTATCGGCGGCGTGAAGTACACGATCAAGGAAGGCGTGATCTTCGATGCGAAGAAGCTGCTGGCCGATGTCAAGACCATGGTCGACGCCGAAAAGGCCCGCACCGGCAAGAAGATCGTGCAGCCGGGCCTTGCGCAGTAGTCGTCCTGCTGCAGGCAGTGAACGGCGCTTGGTAACAATCTCCAGTTAGGACATGAGCGCAGCGCCCCGGATCGGCGGGCGCTGCGCTCGAGGATGGTCAATGAATCGCATCTTGAAACATTTCGCTTGCCTGGCGCTTGCGGCCGCAGCTTGCAGCGCCACGGCGGCGCAGAGAGACAATCGGATCGAGCCACCGGAACACAAGGAAGGCGAGGGCCCTTACAGCCAGTTGATCCTGCGCAACGTCACCATCATCGAAGGCACGCTCGCGCCGCCGATCAGCCCGGTGGACATCGTGATCGAGGGCAGCCGGATCAAGTCGATCCATCTGCCGGGCGCCGTCGGTTCCTCGGCATACTCCAAGGATGTGCCGGTGTTGAAGCCCGGTGGTCGTGAGATCGACGGCAAGGGCCTGTACGTGATGCCCGGCCTGATCGACACGCACCAGCACATCACGCTCAATCCGGAATACGAATTCAAACTGGATCTGGCTCACGGCATCACCACCATTCGCGATCCGGGGTCGGGGGCGGGGCTCGACTGGATTCTCAAGCTCAAACGCAAGAGCGCGCAGAACCTGATCACCGCACCGAAGATCTCGGCTTTCCTGCGCTTCGGTTTCCATCCGGATGGCAGCTTCAACCTGCCGACGACTCAGGAGCAGGCGCGTGAATGGGTGCGCATGGCCAAGAAGGCGGGCGCCGATGGCGTCAAGGATGCAGGATTTGCTCCCGAGGTGATTCGCGCATCCATGGATGAGATGAAGAAGGTGGGCCTGCGCTCGATGATTCATCACCGTCAGACCATGGTCGCTCGCTGGAACGCGCTCGACAGCTCCCGCGCCGGCGTGGGCTCGATCGAACACTGGTACGGCTTGCCCGAGGCCATGTTCGAGGACCGCACGGTTCAGTATTTCAAGCACGACTTCAACTATCAGAACGAGCAGGATCGCTTCGGCGAAGGCGCGAATCTTTGGTCGCAGGCGGCAGCGCCGTACTCGGAGAAATGGAATGCGGTGATGAACGAGATGCTGGCGAACGACACGACGCTCTCGCCAACCTACACCGTCTACGAGAAGTATCGGGACTACATGCGAGCGCGAACCCAGGAATGGTTCCAGGATTACGCATTCCCGGACGCATATACGCGTCGCTACAGCCCGAGCAAGGAGGTGCACGGATCGGCGATGCACAACTGGACGACCAAGAACGAATCCGACTGGCGCGAACAGTACCGCCTCTGGATGCTGTTCGTGAACGAGTACAAGAATCGCGGCGGCCGCGTGTCCACTGGCAGCGACGAAGCCCTGCTGTTCGGGTTCTCGTTGATTCGTGAGCTCGAGCTGCTGCATGAAGCGGGCTTCATGCCGCTCGAAGTCATTCGCGCCGGCACGCTCAGCGGCGCGGAGCTGCTCGGCATCGACAAGGACACCGGCAGTGTCGAGATCGGCAAGCTCGCCGACCTGATCGTGCTCGACCAGAATCCGCTCGAGAGTTTCAAGTATCTGTATGGCACCGGCGCCGTGAGGCTGATGGACAATGGCGACGTGTCGCGAGTGGGAGGCGTGAAGTACACCATCAAGGAGGGAGTTGTGTACGACGCGAAGAAGTTGCTGGCCGACGTGAAGGCGTTGGTCGATGCCGAGAAGGCCAGGACGGGCAAGCAGATCGTGCCGCCCGGGATGAAGCATTGAAGCGGGGCCGCGTGTCGCCAAGGCTGCGAATCGCAATGACGACGGTTGCGTACAGATGCTGAATCGTCAGAACGCCAAGCAACCGGCTCCCTCGCGGCCGAACAACGAACGGCGCACGCGGCTGCTCGATGCCACCGTGAACGTGATCCTCGAGAAGGGCATCGGCAATCTGACCTTGGACGCCGTCTGCGAGGGAGCGCACGTCAGCAAGGGCGGCCTGCTGTATTACTTCGACGGTAAAGCGGCGCTGCTGGAAGCACTGGCCGATGAGCTGACCGCACAATTGGAAAGTGAGCCCGATCGACAGACGGGTGCGCCGGGCGTAGCCGAAGCCCGCATGTACCTTCGCGCTGTCGCGTGCATGAGCGAGTTGCCGCGCAGTCAGCGGCTCCGCAAGGCGTTGGCATCCATCTGTGTCGCTCATCCGGAGCTGGCGCAGCGAATTCATAGCAAAGCACGCCGGCAGCCGTCACCACCTTCGGCGGAAATGTCGATCGAGGAGCTGCATTTGCGGCTGCTGGCGGACGGACTGTGGTTGGCGGACGTCTATCCGTCCTATCGGATCGGTCCGCAGCGTCGGCAGGAGTTGCTGGCGTTGGTCGAGGCCGATGGCCAGGCCGGGGGGCGTTGAGGGAGTGATGGGCGGTGGCGCGGTCGCGCGTGTCGGGGGAGTTCGATGCCTCGATTGACGCCTCAGGTGCAGCAGCAACATGCGTAAGGCGCTCTCGGCCGCGGGCCCACGGCGACTTCACAAGCAAGATCTTCCAAGTTTCGGCTGCTCGTTGGGTGACATGCGTTCGAAGAGTGGGATGGCTCCCGGAGTGTTCGAAGCAGTTCGCTCATGGCTGAACCGCGTGCACGTGGCTGTGCGCATTACAAACAAAGACTGACGACACAGGATTCCAGGCCGTTCTTTCGGTGATAGGACTTGAACCTGCGAGCGGAACGTTGGCAGGAGGTGGTACGAATGAGTTGCTCGTCCCGAAGAATTCTCGAGCGGTTATGTATGTCTCTTGGGAGGTGCGAGAAAGTCTATAAAAAGCGGCGTTTCTCGATGTTCCCTTTCTTGGATCGTTCATGCATGCTCAAGCCGAAATTGGCAGGAACGCCCCCCAGGGCGACACCCCCGGAGCGGCGGTGAAGACTGCCAAATCGGTGGCTGGAACCCAAGAATTTGGGGTGACACCCCAGGAGTGAGTCGCTCATGAACAAGCTCACAGACGTAGGGATACGCGCGGTGCTGGAGAAACCACGGAACGGTCGCGTCGAATTGCCCGACGGCGCAGTGCCCGGACTCACGCTTCGAATCGGGAAGACGCGGGGCGCGACGTGGTCGTTGATGATCCGTATCGCTGGTGAAGGTGGAATCACCGATCGAGGCCACGCTCTGGTGGGTCCGAAGCGGCGCCTCACGCTGGGTACATACCCGCATGTTTCTTTGCATGCCGCGAGGGCTAAGGCCAGCGCATATCTCGATCAAGCAAGGCGCGGTGAAAGCCCGGTGGAAGCGCTGGAACGAGCAGCTACTGGCCGGCTCACCGTCGAAGGTCTGGCCGAGAAGTTTCTCACCGACTACGTCTATCTCAAGCAACTGCGGTCCGCATACAACTATGAGATCGCCATTCGGACTCACATTGTCGCGGAGGTGGGGCGGGTGGTGGCCGACATGCTTACTCGTGACCAGGTGCGTAGTCTCATGAAGAACGCCATGGTTCAGGTAACTCCTACCGGGCAGGCAAAGGCGCGCCGTCGCGGTGGTGTCGAAGCCGCGAGAAGTGTGATGGGGGTCCTCCGTAAGATGATCAACTGGGGCATTCGTGAGCGGCTGCTGAAGCGCGTAGACAATCCCGTCGCGGGGATGCAGGACAACCTGCCGAAGAAGAGGAAGAAGGAGCGTGTGCTGTCTTTGGAGGAAGCTCGGATCGTTTGGCATGCCGCTGGGACGCTGGGCTATCCGTTCGGTCCGCTCTATCGCCTGATCCTGTTGACGGGTTGCCGACCTGGCGAGTGGGCGCAGTGTCGCCAGTCATACATCGACCTCAAGCATTCGCTGCTGGTCATTCCGGCGCAAGCGTATAAAAGTGATCACGTACATGTCGTGCCGCTTGTGCCGGTCGCCGTTCAGATTCTCGAATACACTTTGACGAACTACGCTGGACGACAGGGTGACTATGTCTTCAGTGGCACCGACGGTCTAGCTCCGGTATCCGGATGGACGAAGGGGCACAGCAGAATGATGCGCGCCGTGACGGCTGTGAGTGGTGAGCGCGACGTGGTGCCTTGGACACCACACGATCTGCGCCGAACAGTTGCAACTCGGATTGCGGAGCAACTCGGCGTCGGCGGCGAGCAACTCATCAAACGAGTTCTCGGGCATGCCGACGGCAGCGTCACAGCTATCTACAACCGATATGGCTATGTGAAGGAAATGCGCGAGGTTCTCGAGCGCTGGGCGGAGGATCTTATGGGCGGGGAATTCGATCCCGCGAGCATTTTCTCTGAGCCCGAGACGGTGCCGTACGTGATTGTCGAGGAGACGAGCGTCTCGTGAGCAACGCGTACGCTGGCTCGCTTTGATGGTCCGCTCGGCACTGTCCGCGCCGTGAAGGCGTGTGGCGCATTTCTGGCGACTGCTGGAAACTCTCGCTCGGCGGCCTTGCCGGCGCGGCGCCACCGAGCGAAGAGAGTTAGTTCCGAGCGATCGGTTCAGCGCCGAGTTAGTGGCGTGTTCGCCGCGATACGCGCTGCCAGCCAAGCTTGCACCTCAGCTTCCACCCACGCGACGCGCCCAGCTGTGAGCTGCACGCGGTGTGGAAAGTCGCCCCGACTCTGCAGCGCGTAGACCTTTGCCTTGCTCAATCCCGTCATGCTCGCTACTTGAGCGAGTCGGAGCATGCGGATTGGCGCGGTAGGGGTCACATCGCTAGACACGTCCGGCTGTGTGGAAGCCTGTGCATCTATCATGTGACCGGCGAGGCTGCGAACCTCGATTCGACCGGACACTGGCGCAACGGGTGTGTCCGATCGTGTTGCGGGTATCAGGCGGAGCGGTCGAGAAGAATCCGTGTTCATGAGCGTTACTCCTGGTCTGATTTCGATGACCGAGCGGCGTGGCTTCACTGCACGCACAGCATTCCCCAGCGGACGTGAAATGTCAGCGGGGAGTTTCGCCGAAAATTCGGCGAATTAGGCTGGTGGGTCATGCATGTATTGGCGTGGTTGCATGGGCGGTGATCTTCAGTCGGCATTTGTCACTCGAACAAAGATCATTCCTGGTCGGCGAGCAAATGTCAGGCGGAGAAATTGACGAGAATTGATAGAAACAGAGGTGTGTTAGCTCTGCTCGGAGGGCGATTGCAAGAGATATGGCCGCCGTCGGTGAGGCGCGTTCCTGATGCGTTTCGCAGGATAGCCGGCGAATCTGTTCAGCTACTCGCGGGCGGGTGTGGCACTGGCGGGGCTCATGGGGACAGCTCTCTACAGGCGTCCGGATCCGTCTCAGCGAGTTTCGCCGAGACTGTGATGCTCTGTTTTTCGATCGGTGTGGTCTATGAGTTGGAGCAGGCACGCGCGGCGCACGTGAGCCGTCCAGCGGCGGAACTGGCCGACTTCATACGCACACCTAGCTGCGAACGGGCGGCCGGGTCTCATCGGAGGCAGGGAAAGGTGGACGGCCGGTCTCAACATGGGCAGGAATTCCCGAATCCGGCGGGAGCAAGCAAGCCACAACGGTCGCCCGGAATTCCTGCCGAAGAGCAGGATCAGTTGTCAGATGCCCCGGGAACTGGCTGGACTCTGCTGCTGACATCGTCGGCCTCCTGTGGGATCGGGTCCCGATGAAATCGTAGACAGGATGCGGTTTCCTGTGTACGATTTCATCGGATGAGCCGTAAAGCAACCATTCCAGGGCGAAAGGCCTTGCCGCCGGCCTTCACCTACACGCAAGCCAGGGCCGCAGGTATCTCGGCCGAGCGGCTCTATGCCTATCGTTCTCAAGGGCTCATCGATCAGGTCGCCCGCGGGCTGTATCGCTGGGCTGATGCACCCCAGGTCGATCAGGATCTATTGGAGATTGCCCATCGGGCGCCCCGAGGCACGCTTTGCTTGGTCACTGCGCTTGCTCGCCACGGACTGACGGACATCATTCCGCCGCGCATCGACATTGCATTACCTCGAGGCAGTCGCACCCCAGCGCTGCGCGAGACGATCCAAGTTCATGTCTTCGCCCGGGAGACATTCGAGCTGGGTCGAGATGAACTCAGTATCGGCGATGGACTTTCTATCGGCATCTACTCTCCGGAGCGCACGCTCGTCGACGTCATTCGACTGCGACATCAGGAAGGGGCAGATGTCGCGTGGAACGCGCTCCGTCGCTGGATTGCGCGGAAAGGTTCGAAGCCTGCTGCGCTTCTCGCGATGGCGAAACACTTTCGAGGCGCGGAGAAAGCTGTCCGATCCGCATTGGAAGTCGTTCTATGAGTCCCGTGGATCGCACGTCAGTTGCCGGTGCACGCTATCTTGATCTCCAGCGCAAAGCGCGACAAACCGGGCGGCCAACAGATGAACTCATACAGCTATACGCGCTCGAGTGCTTTCTCGATCGCCTGACGCGGTCCGAGTATGGGCAGAAACTCGTCCTCAAAGGCGGCGTGCTACTCGCAGCTCTCGACGCCCGCCGCCCAACAAGAGACATCGACCTGGCGGCGACTGCGCTCCGAAACACGGAGGCCGAAATACTGAATGTTGTTCGCAAGATTGCTGGCATCGCGCTGGCCGATGGTATTGCGTTCGACCCCGAGCAGGCGACCGCCGAGTCGATTAGAGAAGAAGACGATTACAGCGGCATACGCGTGACGCTCGGCGGAACGCTGTCACGGGCTACGGTTCGGCTCCACGTGGATGTGAACGTTGGCGATCCAATCTGGCCAGAGCCGCAGCACGTCAACCTGCCGCGGTTGCTAGATGGTGCTCTGCAGGTGCGCGGATATCCGTTGGAGATGGTGCTCGCCGAGAAAGTTGCAACAGCGATTGCTAGAGGCACTGCCAACACTCGATGGCGCGACTTCGTGGACGTATATGCCCTGGCCATGCGGCATCCAGTGGATGGAGCAACCTTCCGAGCATCTCTTGATCGTGTAGCACAGCATCGGAAGCTTGCTCTCGCGCCATTGGCTGCCGTATTAATTGGATACTCCGAACTCGGCCAGGCACGGTGGAGTGCGTGGCTGCGAAAGCAGAGACTTGAGACAACCATACCAACAGAGTTCGCTGCTGTGCTGGACCGCGTAATCTCGTTTGCCGATCCGGTCATTGCTGATCAGGCAGGTCTTGGCATCTGGGATCCGGATCAGCGGCAGTGGCGTGAGCGACGCGGCCAATGACGCGCAGCCCGGCACGGCCTATGCGAGACAGGCGGAGGAATGTCGGCTCCGCCTGTGCTCTGCAGAAGAGCGCCACTAATGACGATATTCGCCGCGACCTGCTCGATGCTGCCCGCGCTTCGAAAATCAATCTGTCTGCCATCCTTGAGCAGGCATTGATCGAGCAATTGCGGGACGCGCAGGATCGCCAATGGCGTGAAGAAAATCGCGAATCCATCGCTGCCTATAACGAACATGTCGAGAAGCATGGTGTGTTCTCGGAGGGCAGTCGGAGCTTCTGATGCGCAGTTCACTGTGTGTAAGAACAAGAATTCGTGGAGACGGCGGTATATCCAAATGTCTGAGCACGCGGCAGGTTAGCCTTTCGGGGAATTAGCATGGCGGCAATCGGTCGGCGAAACGTTCAAGAGCAGAATCGAGAAACGAAGGATCGAATCTTTACTCTCGCCTCAACATTCGAAGCAGAACCTCTGCACTTCTCGTGGCTGATCGAAATCTTGCATGCGAAGTCGATGTCGCCGCTGCATGGGATTCTCGTGGAGGTCAGTCAAGTCTCGGAACAAGATGGCGATCTGTACAGCGGTCTGTGGTTGACCGACCAGGAGAAGTTCTTCAGGTTCGCAGCCCTTATCCCTCGTAATAACGCGGAGCTCCATCTTGAGCAATGGCGGGATGAAACCGCAGGAATCCCCGTGAGTGCGCATCGGCCGGGCACAGGAAAGTCCTTCGGCTTACTTGCCTTAGAGGTCTTACGTGAGAGGCGGGAGACTAGCAAAGGCGTGACGAGCGCCTAAGCCTCGCTGAGTTCACTGCAAAGTTTGCGATAGCTTCCCGGGTTCTTTCTGCGGCGCCATCAAACGCGACGTTGATGCACGCACTCTCGCAGGTCCCGTGCGCTGTAGGATCCCGTGCGGTCGCTTTGCCGTTGCCGTGGCAACTGAACGATGGGTCTTTCGTCTTGCGCGCAAGCGATATTCTTGCGCTGCTGGCCATTCCTGATAAGTACTTCCTTCGAAAGATATGAACTAACGATCGATACGTTTGAAGCTTACTTCGCAGGCTTCTATAGAAGTGCTATGTGTCCCGAATTTCCTTCCGGCGTTTCTAGGGGAATGTGAGGAAGTGCCGAAAAGACTGTAAAAATAGGCATTGCGCGTCTTTTGTAGTTCACGGAGGTGCTCGCTTTCTCAGGCAGAGACGAGCAAAGTAACACCCTGTGGTGACACCCCGGAGCGGCGGTTTGAAACCGCAAATCTGGGGCTGGCACCCACGAATTTGAGGTGACACCCCAGGAGCGAGGTGGCTGATGAACAAGCTCACAGACGTAGGGATACGAGCAGTACTGGCGAAGCCACGGACCGGTCGCGTCGAGTTGCCTGACGGCGCAGTGCCCGGACTCACACTTCGGATTGGGAAGACGCGTGGCGCGACATGGTCGTTGATGATCCGCGTTTTCGGCGAAGGCGGCATCACCGATCGAGGCCACGGGCTGATGGGCCCGAAGCGGCGTCTAACGCTCGGCTCATATCCGCAGGTCTCTCTGCACGCCGCCCGAGCCAAGGCCAACGCGTATATCGATCAGGCGAGACGCGGGGAGAGTCCGGTTGAAGCGCTCGAGCGGGTGGCCACCGGACGCCTCACTGTCGAAGGTCTGGCTGAGAAATTTCTTACCGACTACGTCCATCTCAAGCAACTGCGCGCTGCGGCTAGATACGAGATGGCCATTCGAGCTCACATCATTGGAGGCGTAGGCCGGGTGGTGGCCGACATGCTCACTCGCGACCAGGTGCGCAGCCTCATGAAAGAGGTCATGGTTCAGGCGCCTTCAATTCGTGA
>Ga0180215_1006056_pt1 | contig 10113 bp, 9 predicted proteins | sample eDN3rd37CBELigBY_FD_128871 | JGI IMG/M metagenome (GOLD analysis project Ga0180215, IMG submission 128871) | Enriched backyard soil microbial communities from Emeryville, California, USA - eDNA 3rd pass 37_C BE-Lig BY (version 2) (version 2) | ecosystem: Environmental > Terrestrial > Soil >...
AAAACGAGGGATACATGATTTAATCAATAAAAAATGTATCCCTCGTGTGTCAGATCATTCTTTCATTATGAATTCATCCGTCTTCTTCATATTAAGCTTTATGATTGATAACTACATTAAAATCTGATTGGATACCACCTGATTCGATTATCGTATGAAATTGCTTAAAAGTAAGAGGTTTACTAAGCATATATCCTTGCACATCATCACAATCGAAATCTGATAGGATTTGAAGCTGCTGCATGATTTCGACACCTTCAGCTATGACAGATAATCCTAGACCATGAGCCATTGAAATCATAGAATGGACCATTAATTTATCGCTAGTGTTTTTTGTGATATCTTGAATAAATGGTTGAGCTATTTTTAAGCTGTTTATAGGGAATTGTTTCAAGTATAGTAAGGAAGAGTATCCTGTTCCAAAATCATCAATGGATATTCGAACCCCTAAATTCCTTAAATCTTGCATTTTCATTATGGCTTCTTGTGCATCAGAAACAGCTACACCCTCTGTAATCTCTATCTCTAAATAGTGAGGGTTAAATCCTGTTTCGTCTAGAATTTTAGACATCATATCAACCACGTTTTCATGTAAGAATTGTAATGGTGACAAATTGACTGCAAGTTTTAGATGATTATGTCCTAAGTCATGCAAAATTTTTGCTTGTTTACATGCGTTATAAAGGACCCATTCGCCAATGGGAATAATCAGCCTCGTTTCTTCCGCTAATGGAATAAATTCTCCTGGAGAAATCAATCCTTCCTTCCTGGTATTCCAACGTATTAAAGCTTCCATTCCTATTATTTTCCCGGTTTTAACATTTACCTGTGGTTGATAATGAAGAATAAACTCATTATTGGAAATGGCTTTACGCAAACCATTCTCAAGCGTCATTTTTCGTAAAATATGTTTGTTCATTATAAAAAGATAAGTAATCATGAATAAACTTTTCAAAAGTCCATCCCCCTAGCAACTAATGATAAAAGAATCAGACCTATTTTGTGGCCACTTAAAATAGATCCAAGACAAAATTGCTAGTAAAAACGATGATACATCGGGACGGTTCGAGGCTGCTGAAAAAGTATTCATGTAGACAGGTTAGTCTGCAATACCATCAATATTTAGTAAATAAAGTAAGCTGGTCGGCTACATATTGTAGATAACCAGCTTACTTTTCTTTTTAAAAGGACTTTTTCAGCAATCCCAGACGGTTCTGCCGTTTCTTTTATTTGAAGTTTTTTCCAGAGATGAAACGGCAGAACCGTCCCTTTGTTTCATCATTGAAACAGTAGAATCGTCCCTTTGTTTTATTTTCTATTATTATGCTAAACTAGCATTATTGTTTCTACATAATTCTACATGACTTTCAGTTAGAACACAGACACCTGTCGACCTGGCCTCTCATAGGGAATCCAAAAGGCCCGGTCGTCAAACGAGGAGGAAAAGAATGAGGAAGAGGAGAATATTAGGGATTACGTTTTCAGCCATACTGGCTGGAAATATTCTGTCACCGCTGAACGCTTCCGCTTTAGGCAGCTTTGATTTACATTCAGAAGTGGTGCAAACGGCGATTAATGAGTACGAGGCCGTCCTTGCACCTGGTGTAACAGAAAAACATTATACCTTCGAGGGGAAAGACGGAAAGAAGATTGAGAGTTTTGTCATCGACATTGATAGGCAAACACCCCATCTATCCATTGAAGCAGGAACACCGAATGATGGCACGGCCTTTGGGCTTCAGTCTGTTCAAAAACAAGCTGCTAGTGCCGATCGAGAGAATCATAGAGTCGTAGCGGCTGTTAATGCGGACTTTTTTTATTTTACTACTGGCGAACCGGTTGGAATTGTCCATAAAAACGGACAAGCGCTAAAGACCGATCTCAGCCCCACTCATTATTTCTTCGGCATCACCAAATCGGGTGAAGCGCTCATCGGAGGCAGCGAAGAATATGAAGGAATCAAGGATCAATTGCAGGAGGCACTTGGCGGCAATGCGATTCTTGTAAAAGATAGTCAAGTGTATCAAACACCGAAAACCGGCGGAGATGTCGAACCACGTACAGCCGTTGGGATTAAGGCGGACGGCGACATTTTCTTTGCTGTGATTGATGGAAGACAGGAGCCTTATTCAAGCGGGATCTCCATGCCAGAGTTAGCGCAGCTTATGATTGATTTGGGCGCTGTGACCGCTCTGAATTTGGATGGCGGCGGTTCTTCTACTTTTATCACACGTGAACTTGACGGTAATGGGCTCGAACTTGATAATTCACCGTCTGACCGCTCGGAAAGAAGCGTGGCAAACAGCTGGCTTATCGTGAACAAGGCACCATCTGACCAGGTTTTCCATAATGCCTATATCGAGCCATATGATCAATCCTTTACTCCAGGTTCAACGATTCAATTCCATGCAAAAGGCAGAGATCAATCTTATGCTTCTGCTCCCCTGCCGGCATCCGGTTTAACTTGGGCAGTGGAAGATCCATCCTTCGGTACGATTAATGAGAATGGAACCTTTGTTTCTAGTGGAAAAACCGGCCAGTTCCATATTCTATTAAACTATCAAGGAACAGAGGTTGGAAGATCAATTATTGAGATTGAACATCCAGATTACATGTCTTTTGGTTCACAGGAATTAACAGTCGCAAGAAACAGCGAGAAGCCTTTGAATTTAACCATTCAGTTTCAAAAAAGAGATGTAAAATGGAACCCTCAGGATATCGAATTTGATATTCCGGCAGGTCTAGGAATGATTGATGAAAACGGAGTTCTGCACACTGGCAGCCAAAGCGTCACAGGCACCATTACGGCCCGTTTGAAAGGAACAAACCTTACCGCACAAACGAAGGTATCTGTCGGGAAGCGCCCAGAGGTTCTTTTTAACTTCGAGGAATCGCTCGGCAGTTGGAAGACCTCTACAGCCAATCGCGGAGAAACAAGCCGTTTACAACTCGCTAGTGCCCCTGCACCTGTACAAAGTGGCAGCCATGCGCTAGGGATTGATTTTGATTTTACAGAAGCACAAAAAGGAACGACTCTTGGCGTTTATGCCGGACCTGGTACAACGGTTCCTATTGATGGCGAACCAACAAGCATCGGGATGTGGGTATATGCCACTCCAGAGGCACAGGGCTATTGGCTGCGAATGATGATTGTCGACGGAAATCAGACAAATCAAACATTGAACCTAGCTTCGTCCATCAATTGGACAGGCTGGAAATATGTGAAGGCGGACATTCCCGCATCCTTTACCGGACCTTTCAAAATCCATGGCACACAGGCCATCCGCTTAATGTCAACGAATTCAGGAACAGCTGGACCGATGACAAAAGGCAGCCTCTACGTGGATAATATTCGCGCGGTGTATGGAGAAGATGATGGCGGTGCAGAGGATGATGGTAAAGAAGATGAGCGTGAACCTAGCATGTTTACTGATGTCAATGAACGTTACGCTGAAGCAGTTAATCATTTGCATAAGGCTGCCATCGTAAAAGGAGTCAGTCCAACGGAGTTTGGCACGTATCAGAATATTACACGAGGCGATGCAGCTGTCATCATCGCTGGGTTAATGGGCTATGATACCGAAAATGCCCCAGATGCCGGATTTACTGATTTAAATCCTCGTGTAAAAGGGGCCGTCAATGCGCTCGCCGCTGAGGGAATTGTTTCAGGGGTGACAAGTGATCGCTTTGCTCCGCATGAGCCGTTATCACGCGGTGCCGTGGCAAAAATTCTGGCACTTACATTTGATCTCACAGATCAAGCTGTCGAGACGCCTTTTACGGATGTCAATGGCAGTGTATTTGAACCATACATAGAAGCACTGTACGGGGCAAAAATAACAGCAGGCCGAACAGCCACATCCTATGGCACACATGAACCCATTATGCGCGGCGATTTCGCCAACCTGCTTTTTAAATCTTATCAGTGAAACATCGGGACGGTTCTGTCGTTTCATTTTGAAACGGCAGAGAACCGTCCCCTTTGTTTCACCCTTTGTGTCATTTATATGAAACTTATTCTTTAAATGAACGTACAGTAAATAAGAACGATAATGATTATAAGATAAATGGTAGATTATGCTGTTGAACTAAAACAGAGATTAGGAGGGGAAAAAGCTTTGGAAATCTATATTATTTTAGCAGGATTATACTTTCCTTTTTTCATTTGGCTCTCCTTGACCTATATTAGATATAATAACGTTGGTATTGGGGATTCAAAGAGAAAAGGTATATATGTAGGATTCTTACTAACTCTTAGCTTATTTCATTTTTCGAGTAATATTCTATTTGATTTAAAAGCATCATATGGTTTGTCGATTGTCACTTCAATCATTTTATTGTTTAGTAGTTATATGTTGCGGGCTATAGTCAAAGACAAAAAATCGGCTATGGTTATTGAAGCAAAGCCATAGTCAATTTCTAAATTCTTTTTTCGTCACAACGGGGGCCGTCTTCCTGTCATAAACTACATATGAAAAAAAGCTCAGAGTTCCATATACTCTGTGCCTTCCTTTTATAATGTGTCTTATTCCATTCACCCCAGCCATCATAACAACCCTTCCATGACTACTAGCCGTTGACTAACTGTTTAAGAACTTATCTGCTTAATCCATAAATAGCTCGTTCTTTTAAAAGTGATATACCAGATGATAGCGAAGAATTTGAAGTTTCTTACTCCACCACACTTAAATTTCAGGATTTCATTATTTTCAATTTCAAACTCCAATTTATTACTTCTACACCAATCAATTTGTAGGTACAGCGTATGTAAGCCCGGATTGATTGGATACTCAAAAGTTCCGCTCTCACCAATAGAGCCAACCTCTTCCCCATCCAATATCACTTTATATTTTCTAAGTCTATTAGCCCAACTAGCTTCTCGTTTAATCGAAAGCATTTCATCCCCCCTCTATTTATTCTAACATAAGTTCGCTTTTCCCCCTCAAATGACAGCATGAATTGCATTCAAAATAACGCAGGGACAATAGTTATTCTCGCTGCGTTATACGGTAGAACAGGAAACATCGGGACGGTTCAAGACTGCTGGAAAAGTCCATTGAAGGAAAAAAGACATTGATTATCTACTATATGTAGGCAATCAATGTCTTTTCTTACTGTATAGTGATGGAGATTTTCAGCAATTATTCAAAGTGAACACTTTTTCAGCAACCTCGGACGGTTCTGTCGTTTCAATATGAAACGACAGAACCGTCCCTCTGTTTCACACCATTTAAGATATTCATAAACTCTTCACCTGTAATGGTTTCCTTTTCAATCAAGTACTTGGTTAATTCGTGTAATTGCTCTTTATTTTCCTCTAAAATTTGAATCGCTTTTTGATGACAGGTTTTAATAATCTTTAGGACGACTTCATCAATTCTAGAGGCTGTTTCACCTGACACTAAAAGGGATGTATCCCCTCCTAGGTATTGGTTATTTACTGTTTCTAAAGCCATCATATCAAATTCTTCTGTCATTCCAAACCTTGTCACCATGGCCCTCGCAATTTTGGTTGCTTGTTCAATATCATTAGAAGCACCAGATGTAATGGTTTGGAAAATCACTTCTTCCGCAGCACGGCCACCCATATACGTGGTGATTTTGTCCAAAGCCTGTTCTTTTGACATAAGAATCTGCTCCGTTTCATCGACCTGCATCGTATAACCTAAGGCACCGGACGTTCTAGGAATAATTGTGATTTTATGAACAGGAGCGGAATGGCTTTGTTTCGCAGCCACTAATGCATGTCCAATCTCATGATAAGCAATCGTTAATTTATCTTTCATAGAGATGACCGCATTCTTTCTTTGATACCCAGCAATCACCACTTCAACGGATTCCTCTAAATCACTTTGCGATACTCGAGTTCTCCCCATTCTTACAGCTCTTAAAGCGGCTTCATTGATAATATTCGCTAAATCAGCTCCAGAAGCACCTGAGGTTGCTCTTGCAATGACATGAAAATCAATGTCATCCTCAAGCTTTACATCCTTTGCGTGTACCCTTAGGATCGCTTCACGACCGTTTAAGTCCGGCAATTCGACAGGCACTCGGCGATCGAACCGTCCCGGTCTTAGCAAGGCTTTATCTAATGTTTCCGGTCTGTTGCTTGCCGCTAAAATCACAACCCCTTTATCTGCATCAAATCCATCCATTTCCGTTAAAAGCTGATTTAATGTTTGTTCCCTTTCATCATTTCCGCCCATCGGACCTGAATTTCTACTTTTCCCAATCGCATCAATTTCATCAATAAAAACAATACATGGTGCTTTTTCCTGTGCTTGTTTAAATAAGTCCCTTACCCTTGCAGCGCCCATCCCCACAAACATTTCAACAAATTCCGAGCCTGATATGGAGAAGAAAGGCACCTTCGATTCACCTGCTACGGCTTTCGCTAATAAGGTTTTACCGGTTCCTGGAGGGCCTACTAACAGAGCACCCTTTGGAATGTTTGCCCCAATGTCTTTATATTTTTTAGGATTGTGAAGGTAATCGACGATTTCTTGCAAGGCTTCTTTTGCCTCATCCTGTCCTGCCACATCCTCAAACGTAATACCTGTTTGTGCCTCTACAAACACTTTGGCATTGCTTTTCCCAAAGGAAAGAGCATTGCCTCCCCCCATCTTATTCTGCATTTTTTTAAAAAACCATTGTCCAATGGCAATGAATATGAGCAATGGAAGAATCCATGACAAAATAAAGCTTAGAATAGGAGAAGTTTCTCTCGGAATGACCCTTGTAAATTCAACATCTGCTTCATACAAGCGATCCACTAATTTAGGGTCTTCAATCGTCCCGGTTTTGTAAAGCTTACCGTCCTCTCCTTCATTCGATTTAAAGACAATAGAATTGTTTTCAATTTCAACTTCTTTTACTTTCCCCTTCTCCACCATATTTAAGAATGAACCATAATCGACTTCTTTGACAGATTGTCCGAAAATAGCTGGAAAAATAAAAGAATTTAACAATAAGATAAGGATAATTGTCACTGTATAGTAAAATACGAGTGGTTTCTTGGGTGACTTAACTTCCTTCATTAGGCTTCCTCCATACTTAATCGCCGTCATATGAATCTTGCTGCTGTGTACACTTATCAGCTAATAAATGCTGCTAATGAATTAGCTTTCCATCAAACGTAAGTGTTTCATTGACCAATTTACCCACTGAGTTTTACGGGTTTTTCTTGGAAGAAACTGACGAATCTCATCCTCTTGATAACCAGCCTGTAATCTCTTTTCATCTACGATAATCGGACTTCTAAGTAATCTTGGATGTTGCCCAATTAACTCAAACAGCTCTTGTAAGGAAAGTTCATCCATATCCAAGTCCAAATCTTTATAGGCCTTTGACCTTGTAGCGACAATTCCTTCTGTTCCATCTAATGTCATACGCAAAATACCTTGTAATTCACTTACTGTTAGTGGTTCTTTTAGGATATTACGCTCGACAAAAGGAACACCATTCTTTTCCAACCACTGTCTTGCCTTCCTCGTTGATCCACAATCCCTTCCATAAACCGTTACAGTCATTTCATATTCTCCCTTTATCTATCTTTTCTCATGTGTTACTTGCACGTTTTATTCCGATTTGTAAATTCCATGCTTAATTAAATTCATTCTAATGGTGAATTGTTTCATTGCCTCCTCGTCAGATAATCCCTTTAATGATTTTTCAATAAAATTGTGGAAGGCAATGGCTGAAATGATTTTGAAGATATGAAGCAGGTCTTTCTCTTCTTTCATATTCAAGCGTTGTTTATCAACTAATTCCATAATTTCTTTCACGTATTCGTTATCACGAGTAGCCTCAAACATGTTCGTGAAGGAGTTTTCCACTTTGTTCGTTGTATACAACATGGCATTTTTCAAAAAGTTCTGTTCTTCCTCATCCGGCATCGCAACAAGAAAATGAAAGTACAGCTCCTCCATCGCATCGATAATATCGCCATGATGTTTTTCTAATAAGGTAATAAAGTGTCTTTTACTGACTTTTAATTTCTCTTCTAATAAATAGAAATAAAGATCTTCTTTATCTTCAAAATATTGATAAAAGCTTCCCCTCGGAATGCCAGCCATTTTGATAATATTAGCGATGGAAGCTTCAAATAAAGGAGCTCTTATAAATTCTTTTTCAGCTGCTTCAATTAATATTTTTCTCTTATGATCTGGTAGATTAAAAAACGTTAGTTTCGGCAATCGTCTTCCTCCAAGCTTCAATATATGACACCGTGTCATTCATCCGTATTTGTATCATATATGACATGGTGTCATTTGTCAATTCATTTCATGACACCCTGTCACATTTTTCACTATCAGTAATTGTTTACTCTTATTTTGCCTACCTCATTTCAAAAAAACCCAGCTGAAAAACAGCTGAGTTTCTTATTGAAACATGGGGACGGTTCTGTCGTTTCATTTATTTGGAACCGTTTCTTTGTTTTATATTTATGATTTTCTTCACCACAACTCCCAATATTACTCCTGGAAGAACAAACAACATCGGAAGCCAAACAGGACCCAATAATACTCCAAATATCACTAATTTTGATGAATAAATCAAACCAATTGTCACAAAAAATGCAGTTAAAACATACGGAAGAAAAGAAATCGAATCTTTCCCTCCACCAGCATCTTTAACGGCATCCCACATGGCAAAGAGGTACAAACAAGGATAAAACATCAGCCACTGATAATTCGTATGTTTTATGGCGTCACTAATTTCTCCATGAAAACTCATAAGTATAATCTGATTGAAATGGGATTGTGTATTAATCAGAAGTTCAAGTATTAAAAGTACGGTGCCTTTAAAAAATTTTCCATTTAAATACTGACCAAACCCAGGAAGTGCAATGCTCCATAGTAGTTTTTCAAATATGTTTTTATTCACTGAACATACCTAATCCATTGTTTATCCTATACTTTTTTTGCAATTTCTTTTCTATTAGGAGCAAGTGGGGGCTGTTCCAACCATTGATTTTTCACCATTACGTTATACCATTTTTTTGTCACCAGTAAATTTTTTAGAATAGTTCCTTCATAAGTTGTTATGAGATCTGTTCGCATAGATGCTGCTAATCCTGCTCCATGATAGTTTTGTGCCGCTTGGAACAAGAAACCAATGTGATACATCATTAACTTATCGGAAAAGGGAGAGTCCGTTGAAGTCGTCACTTCTGTTTCCCACGATTTGGGAACGGGCAAATTATCGTCTTGCATGATTTTTGCAAATGCTTTTATTTGACCATCAGCCGTTTTCCCAGAATCAGCTAAGAACTTTCTTACCTCTTTTGTTTGAGCGACTTGACTAAATGCGATACAAAGTGTTTTAGTCATAATGCTCTTTTTAAGGTTGAAAGAAATACTAATCATTTCTGTCGCTGATAAGGTTCTACCTTTTCCAAAAAGTCCATCTGTGAAATCTTGGCTGGAAATAGACTCAGGGTTTTTATCTGGATAAAATAAGGGGTCTCTTTGAAAACTTCCTTTCTCAAGCAATAACTCAATGGTTTGGTGATACATCTTTTTCGCATCGTTATCGCATGAATCATAAAAGTCCCTTAAGTCTTTTCTAACGGAAACCGCCAATGCCGTGCTGTGTCCCAGCAAACCATGTAAGGTCATGATATGTAAATAGTTCAGACAAAATATATCTGTGAATAATCTCGGTTTATCTTGAAAGAGGTCAGACTCAGTAAATCCAATGGGAACTGGGAATCCCTCCTTCTCGATAAAGGTTACGATTTGTTTCTTTTGTTTTTCGAACGTCTTAATGGCGTCCTCAAAAATGGCTTTAATTGCTTCATCCTCAATAATAGAAACCATATATTTATTTACTATATCTGTCGCTGTGCCGTTTATATACTCTCCCCATAGCGTTCCTATTTCTGAGGATGTGAGTTTTAATTGATTCTCATCCACATAATCACCTCTTGGATATTATTCGCCAATTCAGCAAGTGATATGAATTTTCTTTGGAAACATGGGGACGGTTCGGGACTGCTGAAAAAGTGTTCATGTAGACAGGTTAGTCTGCAATACCATCAATATTTAGTAAATAAGGTAAGCTGGTCGGCTACATATTGTAGATAACCAGCTTACTTTTCTTTTTGGCTTT
>Ga0180215_1006058_pt1 | contig 10112 bp, 7 predicted proteins | sample eDN3rd37CBELigBY_FD_128871 | JGI IMG/M metagenome (GOLD analysis project Ga0180215, IMG submission 128871) | Enriched backyard soil microbial communities from Emeryville, California, USA - eDNA 3rd pass 37_C BE-Lig BY (version 2) (version 2) | ecosystem: Environmental > Terrestrial > Soil >...
GTAAGAACTTTTTTATGAAATGGAACTTCCTTAACCAATTATCCTTCTTTTTTTGCTGGGAAAAAAAAAAAACGAGTCTGCTCTTGCTGCAGACCCGCCTCTTCCATTCTATTAAAATCCAACTGCCTTTTTTCCGCCCACAACAGGCAGGCTGATATAACTTTGCCCAAGCTTTACTTCAAACGTGGCCCCTGTTGTTGATGGAATCGTACGTCTTCGATCGCTTCCAGCGATAATGATGCCGATTCGGTGACCTTCCTTAAATACGTAGTCTTCAGGCAATACATCCCATTCAAACTTATAGCTCTTGCCTACTTTTAAAGGGTCATCCTTCTCAATCGTTTTCCAGTTCTGCGGATCAAACCATCCTCTTGTCACGACTTCATATGGTGCTGTGTGAGTGGTTTTTTCTGTTTCTTTGTAACATCCATCATCTGTTGAAATACTTTCTCCCCAACAGCTTTCTGTATTCAGAGTTCGGACTCCCTCTCCCGGGCCTTCATGATGAATGCGGGTATCCTCTCCATAATCGACAATGAGAACTGTCAAATTAGAGTCTTCTTTATTGACCTTTGCCCGAAGTGAAATTTCAGGTATGCCGCTCAAACGGACATCTTCTTCAAGCTGTGGAGATAAAAATGCCAGGCGGTCGCTTTTGACAGCCGTTTCATTGGTTACCATCTGCTGCTCGGTTTGTGTTGGGTTATCTGTAAAGGATTGCTGAAAATTCCCCTTTACAGGCCCTGTGGTCAGCATGCCATTTGTCTGATCATTCTCGCCTGGCGCTAATCGTATTTTAACATTTGCCGCATTTTGATCCGGCCATGAGGACTGGGTTTCCCAATTATCCGCACCTCTTTCAATATCAACGGCAGGCTCGTCCATAATGCCATTCTCGATATCCATCAGCCAGTAGTCGAACCAGCGATGCAGTGTATCAACCCACTCTGCTCTGCGGAAGTCAAATGGATCGACATGGCCAGTCTGGGTGAGCCAAAGTTTTCTCGGAACCTCTTCTTTGGATAGGGCTAACCACCAATCCGCGAGGTGATTCATTTTCACATTGAAATCATTTAATCCATGGACAGCAAACACACTTGCTTTTACATTTTTTACGTCCTTAACGTAATTTCTTTCATCCCAGAACTCATTATAATCTCCTGATGGATCATCCGCTTCCGCATTCAAGCGATCGAACACGGGCTTACAGACATCTTTGCGGGAGCTGCTGGCAACTCTGCTGGCCAAGCCTCCTGGTCCGTTGTTGTAATATGTAAGTCCCTCATAGCGGTAATAATTGTACCAGCTGCTAATGGCTCCAATTGGAACAATTGTCTTTAAGCCTTCTACGCCTGTAGCCGCTACCCCATTAGCCAGCGTGCCATCATAGGACTTTCCGATCATTCCGACATTCCCGGTTGTCCAGTCTGCTTTCACTTCATTATTATCTTGATCCCAAGCTTTTGCCCTGCCATTCATCCAGTCAATCACGACCCGGATGCTTTCAATTTCCTCATATCCGCCTGTTGTCGGGCAGCCATCCGAATTGTTCGTTCCAACCATCTCTGGCAAAGCGACTGCATACCCTCTTGGAACAAAATAATTATCATAAAATAGAGGAAACTTCTCATTAATGCCATCCTTGTCCCGGTCTTTCACTTCACTTTCATTTCCACGCCCCATGCTTTCATAATATGGACTCGCATCCATGATTACGGGAACCTTCAGGCCTTCTTCTGTTTCCTTCGGACGGATGATATCCACAGCAATCCTATCTGCTTTTCCGTTTTCATCCGAATCAAGTGTGGATTCGACATACACAGTCTCACGAATCGCCTCCTCATATGAATAGATTGGCTGAGACTTTACATCCTCAATTTGTGCTGTCTGTACCGGTTTTTCTTTCGCTGCTGCATTTCCGGGTGTGTAGGCAAGTGATGATAGAGTCATAGAAATGACAGCTAACACAGCTGCAGGTCTGAGAAGTTTTTTCTTTTTCATATAATCCCTCCTCTACTATTTGCCACTCATTATATTTCGAGTATGGAAATATTAATAGATTACTTTTTCCTAAAATTCAATATTTTTCAAAAAATGTTACTCGGTTACTAATAGTAGGAAAGTCTGGGGAATAGCGGGATTCCTATCAACGGAACGGTAAAAGACTAGTCGGGGATTTCCAGGTGCAGCTGGAGAGTAATCATTTATGGCAGCAGAAACTAATTACTTTGCAAAAAAAAAACTGGCACTCATTGAGAGTGCCAGGCTTTCCATTAACAAACCGAATCAGTAGATTTCGGGTTCTTCAATCCAAACAGCGGACGGATGAACAGCGCCACGCCCGTTCCAAGCATGGCCATGATGGCCCATACCCAGCCGTGCAGGCTGAAAGATGCGATTCCGCCGAAGTAAGCGCCGATGTTGCAGCCGAATGCAAGGCGGGAACCATATCCCATCAGCAGTCCGCCGACAATCGCAGCACCGGCAACACCAGGCTTGATTTTCCCAGGCTTGAACGTTCCCTGTAATGCCGCTGAAATAAAGGCACCCAGGATGATACCGAAGTTCAGAACGCTTGTAGAATCAGCCAGAACGGTATTTTTTAATGCGGCTAAGTTCGGTTCAGTCGCAAAATAACCCCATGATGTTACGTCAATGCCCATTGCCATCAATGTTTTACCGCCCCATAATGCGAATGCGGATGTGATGCCCCAAGGCGTTCCGCGCACAGTCAGAGTCAGTGCATTCAGCAATGCCAACACAATCGCTGCTGCAAACAATGGCCAGGATCCTCTCAGGATTTTTTTCCATCCGGCTGTTGTAGGCAAAGCTTTCATCATTGGTGCTTTTCGCTTTTTCGCGATTTGCAGAGTTACCCAATAGATTAATGCAAATAGAGCAAGCTGCAGAACCAATGCTCCGCCATAGCCGAGTCCCGTAGATGTAGCCAGGGAGATTGGCGGCAATGCCGGTGTTTCTTCCATCCAGAATGAGAAGTGGTACGCCCCGATCGTGGAACCAGCGATGAAAGAAATCAATGTCAGAATCATCGAGGATTGTCCTCCGCCTACCGAATACAAAGTACCGGACGCACAGCCATTCCCAAGCTGCATCCCGATCCCAAAAATAAATGAACCAAACAGAACGCTAACTCCTACAGGAGACACATATCCTTTAGGCTCGATTCCTGTAAAACTAAAGCCAGTGCTTAAAATAACCGCAAATAGGGCTGAAGCAACTGCCAGCATCAGCATATGCGCCTGCAGCCCCTGCCCGTTTCCGACGCTTGCGAAGCGCCTGAATGCAGATGTGAAGCCGAAGCGGGCATGAAGCAAGGTCATGCCGAGTGCAATTCCAATAATAAATAGAACTCCCTGTGTCATGTTCGCTGCATTTATAATGGAAATGAACAAAATGATAGCTGCAAGAACGCCAGCTGCAACAAAAGGCTTTTGAATTGGATTTAAGTTTGAAACAACTGTTGTTGGTGCTGAAACCCATGATTTGCTTTTAACTTCTACTTGAGCCAACCTCATTCACTCCTTTTCTTATCTTTTTAGTCGGATTAAAGTGTTATTTTATACTATATTTTTTTAAAAGTAAATGGTGAATTTTTCACAAGACCGATGATTTTCCCTTTTTCACCTGATATAATTATATATTTGGAGAGTCATAATTTTACAGACAGGAAAGGAAAGGATATCATTGCTTAAGCGGTTAAAATGGCCATCATGGGCATTATTTTGCATCTTCATTGCAGGCATCTATTATTTCATCAGCTCTGGAGCTGACACCAGCCTGCAGGCTTTTTCCAGAACAGAAACCACTTCCCCGGCAGCTTTCCCCGGATTAAACCTTGAAACCCGGACAAAGGAAACGAAATCTTATACCCTTGCGATCAGTACTCCGATCACTGAAATTGAGAATTTGAACAAACCCATGAAAGAATGGATTCAGGCGCAGGAAATGGAATTCCTGGAACTTGTGAAGGCAAACCGGCAGGTGCTGGACAGTGAAGAATTCCGTGCCCATCTTAATATCAAGGCGGAGCCGAAAAAAGTCTCCGATACCATGTACACCCTAGTATTTGAAGCCTACCAGTACACAGGCGGCGCAAATGGGCAGGCTGCGGTCAAAACGTTCACTATCGACCTTGCGAATCAGAAAATGGTACATCTTGCCGATGTGATTCGTATGGATGAGGAGTCCCTGGCGACTCTCAGGCCGTTGATAAAAAAACAAATCGGCGAGAAAGAAGAACTCCAGGACTATCTGTTTGAGGACCTGCTTGACGAAGCGCTGGAAAATCCGTCGAGCTGGAAATGGGCACTGAGCGGCAAGAATTTCACCCTTTATTTTAACGAATATGAAATTGCGGCCGGTGCAGCCGGAGCGGTCAAAGTGAAAATTCCAATCGAACAGATCCGTCCCCTCTTAAAGGATGAAATCGCCCAGCACTTGAAGCTCCCTGACATTCAGCTTCCTGAACCGGAAGTCAAGGAACCAGAAGCGGCTCCGCTGGATCCAAACGGCAAGTATATTGCCCTTACCTTTGATGATGGGCCACACCCGAAAGTCACACCGCTTATTCTGGATATTCTAAAAAAACATAACGCAAAGGCTACCTTTTATATGCTTGGCAGCCAGGCACAATTCTATCCTGCCCTCGCAAGCCAAGTGGCTGAAGAAGGTCATGAAATCGGAAATCACAGTGACAGCCATGCGGACCTTTCATCCCTCGGTGAAATCGAAATCCGCAAAGAAATGGAAGAAGCCAGCACCAAAATCAAAGAAGCAAGCGGCCAGCTTCCAGCAACCGTCCGCCCGCCTTATGGGGCCATGAATGAAGATGTGAAAAAAATTGCCGGAATGGCCCATACACCGCTTATTCTATGGTCGGTCGATTCACTGGACTGGAAAACACTTAATGCCTCGGCTATTCAAAAAATCGTGAAGGCCAATGCAGTGCCAGGCGCAATCGTTTTGATGCACGATATCCATAAGCCAACTGCTGAAGCACTTCCAGACCTGCTGACCTATCTTGAAAAAGAAGGCTACGAATTCATTACCGTCTCCCAGCTTCTCTCCTTGCAGGAGCAGGAAGTGACCGGTACGTTCTTTGGAAAACGGCAATAATCATTCAACAAGACGCTCAGGGAATTCCTGGGCGTTTAGTTTTTGTCGTTCCTGCTCGAAGATGCGCCAGTATCCTTTTCATATAACTTAATGGAATCCCCGCTCGCCCCGTACACCTCTCCGCTATGTGTCCAGCCGTATTTTTCATAATACCCTTGCAAATCCGTCTGGAGATGGAGCTTCTTAAATCCAAGCTTCGCCGCTTCTTCAATAGCATGATCAAGCAGCCGGGCGCCAAGCTTCTTTCCCCTGCTGCTGGGATCAACGTACAGACATGCCAGCCACGGATGCAAATCCTGCCGGCTATTGAGGTCATTGCGGATTAACGCATACGTGCCTATGATTTCCTCATTCTCGATCCCAACATAAAACCTCGGGATGCCGTCCCCCGATTTCCCTGAATGGATCATGCAATCCTCATAAAAGCGGAAGTTTTGCTCATTCCCCCACTGTTCCCAGAAAAATTGGACTGCGCCCTCAACTAAATGCGGATGTTCGTGAACTGCGATAATTTTCATTTAACTTCCCCCCCACATTAACTATTCCTCTCGAGTTTTGATAATTCCTGGCTGAACTCTTGTTCAAAGACGAAAGATACCTCTTTAGCCGAGGTTTAAAACGCCAGATAAAGTTTATAGGAATAAAATTTTCCAGCAAGCGAAACTTAATAATATTTATGACTTTATAAAGGGGTAACCCGCAATGGATCGATTTGTTATTGAAATAAAAGCAGAGCTTGGAAACAATGGCGATTTTCATCTTCAAAGGGACTATCTTGCGGATGCTGCCGTGATGCTGATGGGATTTAATACACTCATTGATTTTATCAAAACGAGAACGGTGCTTCACAAGCATGCGGAGAGCATCCTTTCGCAGAATCAGCCTTCTGAGGATTTATGGCGGGCCATAGGGGAAGTGATTGAAGGCGATGTCCGGAAAGCCATTTCATCCATATATGAAGGCAAACTGATTATCCATTTTGAAAACACCTCCCGTTTTATCATTATGGAGCCTGTACCTGCTATGCTCGATCGTTCGATTGATACGCCAACAAATGAAAATGTTATTAAAGGAGCATTGGATTCGTTTACAGAAGGTATTGATGCCAATATCGGCATCGTCCGAAAACTGGTGAACTCGGAGGAAATTAGAATCGATTCTTTTTCGGCTGGACACAGCCGCAAAAACAAACTTTCCTTGCTTTATATAGACGGCCAAGCGGATATGGATCTAGTTAATAGCATACGTGATAATATTAAAAAAAATATCCAAATGGAAGCATGTGATCTTCAGGGGCTGGCTAAAATGCTGGGGTTTCCATCATGGAATGCTATATCAAAGTTTAATACGACCGAGCTGCCCCATCATGCGGTTCAGAATCTGAGAAAGGGAAAAGTGGTTCTATTCGTGGATCGCTTGCCTTTTGCGCTCATTCTTCCAAGTCTGTTCTGGGATATGTTTGCTATTGAAAATGACCGGAATTTTCCCCTGCCCCTCATGTTAGCCATTCGGTTAATTAGAATCATCGGCATTTTAATCACGCTGATAACACCAGGGCTGTATGTGGCTCTGGTTTCCGTAAACCCTGAAGTCTTGCAGCTCCAGCTTGCTTTATCAGTTGCCCAAAGCCGTGAAGGAGTTCCCTACCCGGCATTGGTGGAAATTTTCTTCATGCTGCTTATTCTGGAATTAATCCTGGAAGCCAGTGTAAGGCTGCCTAAATCCATTGGCCCCACCATTACCATGGTCGGGGGAATTATCCTGGGGCAGGCTGCCGTGGAAGCGAAATTAGTCAGCAACCTGCTGATCATCATTCTAGCCGCCACTACCATTGCCAACTCAACCATCGTCGGCTTTCAAAATTCTGTTTCCATTCGGCTGTTCAAATATGCCATTGTGGTCCTGGCAGCAATTTTTGGCATTTTAGGACTGGTTGCCGGTTTGGTTTTCGTAGGCGCTTACCTGGCAAGCCTCAATACTTATGGCAAGTCCTATCTCTACTTAAATTTAAAAGGGAATGAGAGCAATGGCGGATAAAAGTTTGCATGTCATGCTGATGTACGTCATCAGTCATTTGGGCCTTATTTTCTTTATGTATCCCGGCAATGTTATTTCAAGCACAGAGCAGGGCCATTGGCTTCCTGTTCTGGTCGGTGTGGTCATTCATTTCATTTTTATTACTATTTATATGAAGGGGCTAAGCTATTTTCCGAAAAAAGACATCATTCGCATCTATGCAGGAATCGGAAAAGGGACAGCTATCCTTTTTATTGCCCCTGTTTTCTTATATTTCTGCATGATTTTATTGATAACACTCCGGGCTTATTCAGAAATTATTACGATTGTCTTTTTATCAAACACACCATTATGGGCCATCATGCTATTATTGATATCCATTTCGACCTATATAGCAGCCAAAGGAGCCGAAACCATTTTTCGCACCGGTCTTCTTCTATCCCTTTTATTTCTTCCCATCATTATCTTTATTTTCTTCACTTCTTTTCAAAACGTGGATTGGAGGTACGTGGTTCCTTTAGATGCAGATTTCGGATTTATTATAAAACGAACATATTTGGAAAGCTTTTTTGCTTTCTCCGGAGGCTTTTTGTTTCTGGGTTTTGTTCAGCCTTATTTCTCCTATAACAGAAAATATATATTATGGGCCGCTGCCTTCCTTATTCCCTTTTTCCTTTTTTCAGTCTATATTCCCGTGCTGACTTTTGGGCAGGCCACCTCAGCCACAACCTTCCTTCCATATGTTGTGGCCGTGGACGCCATCAATATTAATTGGCTGATGTTCGACAGGGTCACGATGTTTTTTCTATTGAGCCTCATCTCCTTTATCATGCTTTACCTTGCCCTTGTGTCCTGGAAGACAATCCGTATCTTAACTCATTACCTTCCTTCCATTAAACCGGTAAAATTGTTGCTAGCCCTATCTGCCGCAGTCTATCTTTCATGTTTCTTCATCCAGGACTGGAAGGATGTCGAGAAATTATTTTGGTGGAATACGTTTCTGAGGTTTTACATTTTGATTGCAGTCCCATTTTCAATCTTTTTCTTTGGACGCCGCATAAAGAGGAAGGGTAAAAATGAAACCAATTAATCTAAAATCTAAAGCCCCTATTACGGTCTGTCTGCTTCTGGCAATGATGACTTTAACCGGCTGCTGGGACATTAGGGATATCAATCACCGGACACTCCCCGTTGTCCTTGGCATTTCTACAGATGAAGATGGCAAATACAAGGTATTCTTGAAAATCGTTGAGCCCATCGAAGATAATTTGGAAGTGAAAGTCGTTACGGGAACTGGAGAAACTATCTCCCACGCCGTCGATGTGATCAGCCGAAACATGGAGACTAGCGTAGACCTGCTTCATGTAAAAGTAATCATGATTGAGCGTAAAACGGCTGAGGAAGGCATGAAGGACATTATTGCCGGTTTCATGAGATCCCGGGAAGTTTCACCCAAAGTGCTAATCGCCATTTGTGACCAGAACATGGATGAGTTTTTTTCAATACTTACAGAATCAAAGGAGCTTCACGGAACCAACATGTTCGATTACTTCGAAAAAAATGCAGGCTGGAATCCGGAAATTGCCCTTACAAGGATATGGGAAGTCTACCGAAGCATTCATTCCTATACACGCGATGTAGCCATCCCCCTGTTAATGACGGGAGAAACGACAACTTACAAGCAAGTTGGCTCTGCTGTTATCAAAAACGGAAAGATGGTAGAGCAGATCAGCAATGACGAAACCCTGCTATTCAATGCATTTAATAATGAAAGCACCCATGGACAAATCGAAGTCCTGGATCACGCAAGTGTCATGATCATCGGCAACTCCATGGACCAGCATATTGAATTGACTGATAAACAGCCGTTTTTGCAGAGCCGAATAAACCTGAAGGTTGTCGTCCTCGAAACACGGGGCAAAACATCCAGTGCCATGATCAAGAAAGAATTAAGCCATCTCCTGTCAGGCCGATTCAGCAGCATGTTAGCCAAACTCCAGGAAAGCGAAGCAGATATTCTGGGCTTGGGACAATTGTATCGCACTAAAATCGATCGAAACGAGCTAAAAAACTGGAGATCCATTTACTATCCAAATTTGAAATCTGATATCCAATTTCAGATAGACATTCAAAATGAAGGGTATTTAAAAACAACCTGATGGGACAGTGAACCTGTCCCTTTTCCGGTTACGCGTTTAATAAGTGTGACAATTAATTGTGCTTGATGCCGGTTTGCTTTATTTGAGGATACTTTTCAGCTCGATTAGTTCCGTTCATTATCAATTTTTCATTGCGAAGGGAACGATTTCACCCAATTCGTGCGCTCCATTTTTCCGCACAAGGGGTATGATTCCACCTCATTCGTGCCCCTCATCAACAACTTCCCCACCCAAAGGACGATTCCCTTATTCGTCCCGCTCACAACTCTCTTCCCTAAAAAGCAGCAGCTCACCCAAACTCCCCCGGCGGCAAATCCCCAAATTTCCCTATTTCCTTCATAAAAGCCAATCTTACTGTCCCAATCGGTCCATTCCGCTGTTTGGCGAGAATGATCTCAATTGTATCCTTGCGGTCGGATTCCTTATGGTAATAATCATCTCGGTACAAAAACGCAATCACATCCGCATCCTGCTCAATCTGCCCGCTTTCCCGCAAATCTGAAAGCATCGGCCGCTTGTCCTGCCTGCTTTCCACACCCCTGCTAAGCTGAGACAAGGCAATGACTGCTACATTCAAATCCCTTGCCATTGTCTTCAGCTTCCGGCTGATCTCGCTGATTTCCGCCTGGCGGTTCTGATGCCTGGGATCACCCGCAATCAGCTGCAGATAATCAATCACCACCAGTATCCGTTTACCCTCGCCGTACTTCCTGCGAGCTTTCCGGACCTTGGACCAGATGTACTGAATATCCATTCCCGCCTGATCGAAAATATGCAGATTCACCTCGCCGAACGCTCCCA
>Ga0180215_1006059_pt1 | contig 10108 bp, 6 predicted proteins | sample eDN3rd37CBELigBY_FD_128871 | JGI IMG/M metagenome (GOLD analysis project Ga0180215, IMG submission 128871) | Enriched backyard soil microbial communities from Emeryville, California, USA - eDNA 3rd pass 37_C BE-Lig BY (version 2) (version 2) | ecosystem: Environmental > Terrestrial > Soil >...
ACGACAGTTGTAGCCTACTTTTTACTACGACGCGATATGCGTAAAGGAACTCTTTCTGTAGGTGGTAAAACTGACTATTCAAATCCGTTGACTAAGGATCTATCAGAGAAAGAAGAAGAACGTTTAAAAAGCTTACTTTCAACATCCGCAAAACGTTTCTTTGCCATATTAATCCCTATCCTTTTCGCCCTAGATGTTGTTGCCATGTCTGTCTTAAATCTTTCCGGTGGAGACGCAACAGCACTTGTTGGTGGGACCTCAATCTTTATTCTTCTACTAATCTCACTTGTTGCTCATAAAAATGCTGGGTTAGAAAAAACAACAACCTATTTAATTGAAGGCTTTCAATTCGGATTCAAAGTATTTGGTCCAGTCATCCCAATCGCCGCCTTTTTCTATCTCGGGGACTCTGGATTTGTAAAAATCATTGGCGACTTCTTGCCAGAGCATTCACAGGGAATAGTGAATGACCTTGGGGTTAGTCTTGCATCAGTTGTACCATTAAATGCCCCAGTCAGCGCGGTTACCTTAACCATTGTTGGTGCAATTACAGGGTTAGATGGTTCAGGATTTTCAGGAATTTCATTAGCTGGATCACTTGCCGCTTTGTTTTCATCCGCTCTTGGGGCTGGTGCTGCGACATTAACAGCACTTGGGCAAATCGCAGCAATTTGGGTAGGTGGCGGAACCCTCGTTCCATGGGCACTTATCCCAGCTGCTGCAATATGTGGCGTCGACCCATTTGAACTTGCAAGGAAGAACTTACTTCCGGTAACAATTGGGCTGGTGGTAACAACAATTGTAGCGATGTTTTTAATATAATCGACCATAAAAGAAGCTCTTACCGAATAAGGGCTTCTTTTATTTTTAATAAATTAGTAATTTACAAAAGTTCCAATAAATTTAATGTTATGAATCTACACTATTTTTCGATATAATATTAGTAGATTCTACATATTCTTCCTATATTAATAACATCGGAGAGAGACACATGTTAAAGCTCTTTAACATTACTTTACAAACTAAAATTATCACATTAATACTTTCTTTAATTGTGTTTGTGATATCAGTCTTAACAGGAATGTTTATTTATTATGAAGCAAGAGAGACCAATGAGGACATGCAAAAGCTTTCTTTACAGGCATCACGTACACTTTCATTAATACCGGCATTGAAAGATGGTTCTCATGAAGACTTACAATCTGGTTCGATGGAAGCAATTACACAGCAAATTAGCAACCAAGTTGGGGCTAACTATATTTTTATCGAATATAAAGATGGGCTAAATTTCTCTTATCCCGAAGTTAGTATCGACCATACTGCTTTTGATGACGAAAACTTTAAAGCGATTGTTTTTGGCAGCTTTTACACAGTCGAAACAAATAATCAACTAGGGAATATTTTGTGGGGAAAGGCACCGATTATTTCAGGAGAATCTGGACAACAAATCATTGGTGTTGTAAGTGTTGGTTATTTAAAAAATGAGATAAAACAAAATATTAATCAGAAGTTACTGAAAACCTTATTTATTGCGATTATTGTTTTAATCGTTGGCTTATTTGGCGGAGTTCTATTAGCAAGGAGTATCCGCAATGACATAATGGGACTTGAACCACATGAAATTGCTTCCTTATATCGAGAAAGGAATGCAATTTTAAAATCGGTAAAAGAAGGAATTCTTGCAATTGATAATAAGGGACAGATTACATTACTTAATAAATCTGCAAAACAAATGCTTGGAATTTCAAGTGACAGTATTAATAAACCAATTGCTGAGATTCTGCCAAACACAAGGATGCTCCGGGTATTAGATACAAATATGGTTGAGACTGATGATGAAATGGTCATCAACAATCGAGTGTTAATTGTGAATCGCATGCCTATTATTGAGAATGGTAAAACAGTTGGAGTCGTTTCCAGCTTTAGAGATAAAACAGAAATTAAGAAAATGGTCGATACCTTAACCGAGATTAAAAACTACTCCGAGGATTTAAGGGCACAGACTCATGAATTCACAAATAAATTATATGTTTTATCTGGATTACTTCAGTTAAAGCAATATGAACAAGCCATTTCCATGATTCAGGAAGAAACAAATCAACTAAACTTTCAAAACGATATATTGTTTAATCAAATAAAAGATCCTAAACTCCAGGCTATTATACTTGGAAAAATAGGAAAGGCATCGGAAAAGAAGGTTAGTTTGATAATTGATGAAAATAGCTATTTGTCTAAATTACCGAGCCATATTTCAATTACGGATTGCATTATCATTATTGGAAATCTGATTGACAATGCAATTGACGAAGTTATGCAAGACGAAGGTGAAGTAACATTTTTCGTAACCGACATCGGAAACGATATTGTCTTCGAAGTGAGTGATAATGGCAACGGGATTCCAACTGAAAAAATGTCCCTTCTCTTTGATAAAGGAGTATCCTCTAAAGGTGAAGAAAATAGGGGCTTTGGACTGTGGAATGTTAAGACAATAGTTGATAAGTTAAATGGTTCTATCGAAATATCAAATGGAAAGAATGGCGGCGCAATTTTTACTGTTTTTCTACCGATAAAAAGTCAGATTAATAAGGAGGAAGACTGATGATAAATGTACTTATTGCTGAGGATGACTTTAGGGTTGCATCGATTCATGAACAATTCTTACAAAGAATTGAAGATGTGAACCTAATCGGTAAATCCTCAAACGCAAAAGAAACCCTTGATTTGTTAAAAAAACATCAAAATATAGACTTGCTTTTATTGGATGTCTATATGCCTGATAAAATGGGTACTGAAATTTTACCAATCATTCGAAATCTATATCCTGATGTAGACATCATTATGATAACTGCAGCGACGGAAAAGAAACATTTAGAAGAATCGCTCCGTGGCGGAGTTTTTCATTACCTCATAAAACCCGTAACTTTTGAAAAGTTTACGGAAACGATAGAAAAATATATTGAAAAGAAAGAACTGCTAAACAGCAGGAATGAAGTCGATCAGACTATTGTAGACCACTATTTCGGGAGCAAACAAATACAGCCTGTTGAAAAGAAAGTACATTATCCAAAAGGGATTGACCCCCTTTCTCTTGAAAAAGTACGAGATATTATCAATCGGATGGATACAGGAATTACTGCTGAAGAAATGGGTGAACGGATGGGAGCATCCAGAACAACCGCTAGGCGCTACTTAGAATACCTTGCATCAACTAATGAAGTAATGGCCGAACTTGAATATGGTATTGTCGGTAGACCAGAACGCAAATATTCAAAACAAAAATAATCACAACGGTCAAGCATCTTGAATCTCTTTCAAGATGCTTTTTCATGAACAAAATGAACAAAAAGATTTTATCGTATTTTATATTACTTATTTTGAAAACGGTTACAAATTTGTGTCTGAACTTTTAAAATAGTTTTATGAGTAATATTAGAACAACTAAGAATTTGCTCTACTATGAAGGGTGTTTAAAAGGGCAAGAGAATGAATCAATAATAAAAAAGATTTAGAGAAAGGAAGGTAATAAAAATGGGGGCAACTAGATTAATTCTACCGATTATTTCAATTCTAATTAGCATTTTCTATTTAATTTCAGCTATTAATCTACCTAAAGCCAAATTGGGAGACCCAAATGGTCCACTCTATTTTCCAATGATGGTTGGTATTTTTCTATTTATTGTGAGTGTTATTTATCTCATAAAAGAACTTAAAAACCACTATCCAAAAAATGATGAAATCAAACTTTTGTTTAAAGGCAGAGTTCCCTTTCTAATTATATCTACATTAGTATTATCATTAATTTACACACTCATTTTTGAAAGAGTAGGGTTCTTAATTTCAACAATTCTGTTCATGGCAGCTGTTTTATTCATCGTTAATGGTAAAGAAAAATGGAAGGTCAATATTAGTGTAGCTGTTTTATTTAGTTTGGGATCATGGTACGCCTTTTCTCAACTTTTAGATGTCAGCTTACCATAGATTAGGGGGGATAACATGGATATCCAAGGAATTCTTGAAGGATTTGCAACAGTACTTAGACCGGAAAATATACTATTCGTCGTATTTGGAGGATTTTTAGGAACCATTGTTGGGATGCTTCCAGGTTTAGGACCGGCAACAGCAATTGCAGTATTAATCCCGGTTACATTCGGAATGGATCCAACAAGCGCATTAATACTAATGGCAACGATCTACTATGGTGCCATGTATGGTGGATCATTAAGTTCAATTTTGATTAACACTCCTGGTGACGGATCAGCTGTTGCTGCTACATTTGATGGTTACCAAATGGCAAAAGCAGGTCGTGCTGGCCCCGCGATTGCGATTACAGCAATTGGTTCACTCATTGGTGGTTTTGTCGCAGTTATTGGCTTTATGTTTTTAGCAAAGCCACTCTCTAATTTCGCTCTACAGTTTGGTCCAGCGGAGTACTTTTTACTTATGCTTTTCACTTTATCAGCTGTCGTTTCCTTATCCATTGGAAATATGACAAAAGGGTTTATTTCGATGGGGATTGGTTTAGTTCTAGCTACAGTTGGTATCGACCTTCAAACTGGGGTACATCGTTTCACTTTTGGCAATGTTCATTTAAGTGATGGCATTAACTTCTTAGTTATTATCATTGGAATTTATGCAGTTGGAGAAATTCTATATAACTACTTAACAATTGATAGACCAGTTGGTAAGAAAAATAAACTTGGACGAGTTTGGATTACAAAGGATGACTGGAAACGTTCAAAGTGGCCAATGTTCCGTAGTTCTCCACTAGGCTTCATAGTTGGTATTCTACCAGGTGCTGGTGGCGCGATTGCTTCATTAATGGCATACAGTACGGAAAAACAACTTTCCAAGCGTCCTGAAGAGTTCGGTAAAGGAGCAATTGAAGGATTAGCTGCACCCGAAACAGCTAATAACTCAGCAGCGGTTGGTGCTTTCGTTCCACTGTTAACCATGGGTATCCCTGGTTCTGGAACAACAGCAGTAATGCTAGGAGCTCTTGTCATGCTTGGTGTAAAACCGGGTCCACTTCTATTCGAAAGTGACCCAAATATGGTATGGAGTTTAATCGATAGTCTATTCTTGGGTAATATTTTCTTATTCTTAATTAACGTATTAATGGTTGGTATTTTTGTAAAAATCTTAGATGTTCCGGCAAAGGTCTTATATCCAATTATTTTAGTCCTTGCATTTATCGGTGCATATACAATGAACTACACAATATTAGACTTCTATATCTTAATTATTTTCGGTGTTATCGGTTTATTCTTGAAACTCTACGACTTCCCGATTGCTCCAATGATTTTAGCATTAATTGTTGGTACAGATATGGAACAAAACTTCAGAAAAAGCATTGTAGCTGGTCATGGTAATTTAGATATCTTTGTTAGTTCACCTATTTCGATTACACTATTAATCTTGACACTTTTATCACTTACTTATCCAATATTCATGAACAGAAGAAGAAAGAAAAAGACAGATCTAAACGAAAATACTTCCCTTTAAGATGACTAATTGACTTAAGTAGTATATTAAAACCCTTAGTAATTTTACTAAGGGTTTTTATCGTTTATGAAAGATTTTCAAGTACGGATTGTAAAATACCACCGTTTTGATAATATTCGATTTCAACTACACTATCCAAACGTACATTAGCGGTGAATTCAATTGGTTCTACTTGGTCTTGTTTCCTTGCAATCACTTGAACCATTTGTCCTGGTTTGATTTCTCTGTTTAGATCTTGTATTTCAAAGTCTTCTCTACCATCTAATTGTAAGGTTTCGGCGCTTTCACCTTCATTAAATTGAAGTGGCAAGACTCCCATCCCTACTAAATTGCTACGATGAATGCGCTCGAAGCTCTCTGCTAGGACTACTTTAACACCTAATAACGCGGTTCCTTTAGCAGCCCAATCACGTGAACTTCCCGTGCCATACTCTTTACCTGCAATGATTAGAAGGTTATGATTTTCTTCTTTATACTTCACTGCTGCATCATAAACTGGCATGATTTCACCAGTTGGAAGATACGTGGTAAAGCCTCCTTCTATTCCGTTAGCTAATTTATTTCGAATTCGGATATTCGCAAATGTCCCCCTAACCATGACATGATGATTTCCCCTTCTTGAACCATATGCATTGAATTCCCGAACTGGAATACCTTTATCTGTTAGGTATATACCGGCTGGGCTTTTTACTGGAATTTGCCCAACTGGAGAGATATGATCTGTTGTAATGGAGTCACCTAACAATAATAAGGCTTTCATGTTTTTGAAATCTGAGTCTTTCTTTATAGTTGAAAGCTCTTCAAGGAAATACGGCGCTTCTTGTATATAGGATGATTGATCATCCCATTTATAAAGCAACCCTTCAGATGATTCAATCGATGACCATGCCTCATTTTCAAAAATATGTTCATACTCCTCTTTAAATAGCTCGTTTGTAATAGAAGAACTGATCACTTCATTAATTTCTTCTGTAGTTGGCCAAATATCTTTTAAATAAACTGGATTTCCATTATTTCCGAAACCAATTGGCTCTGAGTACATATCCAATTGAACTGAACCCGCTAAAGCAAATGCAACCACCAATGGCGGAGAACTTAAGTAATTCGCTTTTATTAGTGGATGTACTCGTCCTTCAAAGTTTCGATTTCCACTTAAAACAGAAGTGACAAGAAGATTATTCTCTTTAATTGCCTCTTCGACAGATTCAAGAAGGGACCCACTATTTCCGCAGCACGTTGCACAACCATAACCGTCAACATAAAATCCAATCTCCTCTAATGCCTTAAGTAGGCCCGATGCTTCAAGGTATTTTGTTACGACACGTGATCCTGGTGTTAAACTTGTTTTTACAAACTCGGGCTTCTTAAGGCCAAGTTCCAATGCCTTTTTAGCCACTAGCCCTGCAGCTACCATCACACTTGGATTTGAGGTATTTGTACAGCTTGTAATGGCTGCGAGTACGAGTGAACCAGTACTGATCACACTACCGTCCTTTAATTCAACCTTTTTATTAAGTTCGGATTCATCTAAGCCATAACCGTCACTAGCAACCGGCTTTGTTACGACTTTAGTAAACTCGTCTTTCATCAAGCGTAATTCAATACTATCCTGTGGTCTTTTCGGACCAGCAATTGTTGATTTAATTGATGATAAATCTAACTCTAGTGTTTCAGTAAAATTCGGATTAGGGGTATCATCTGTTCTAAATAAACTTTGGGCATCATAATATGCCTTTATCAATGCTCGGTTTTCTCCACGTCCTGTTAGCTCGAGATAATCTAATGTCACTTCATCAATCGGAAAATAACCCATTGTCGCTCCATATTCAGGAGCCATATTGGCAATTGTTGCTCGGTCAGTTAAAGAAATACTGGATAATCCCGTTCCAAAAAACTCAACAAACTTGCCTACTACTCCTTTTTTTCGAAGTAAATTTGTAATTGTTAATGCAAGGTCTGTTGCAGTAACACCCTCTTGAAGCTTACCTGAAAGCTTTATTCCTACTACCTCAGGAATCACGAAATAAAGTGGTTGTCCAAGCATGGCTGCTTCTGCTTCGATTCCACCAACACCCCATCCTATTGTACCAAGGCCATTAATCATGGGTGTATGAGAATCTGTCCCTACAAGAGAATCTGGATAAACAACATATTCTCCATTTTCATTTTTTTTGACAATCGATGTAGCCAAATACTCTAAATTAACTTGGTGAACAATCCCGTTTGATGGTGGTACTGCCCTGAAATTAGAAAAGCTAGTTTGTGCCCACCTAACAAATCGATATCTTTCCAAATTTCGTTCATACTCAAGCTTAAGATTATCAGACAGGGATTGTTGATTCCCAAAATAATCAACAATCATTGAATGGTCAATAACTAAATCTACTGGAATTTGGGGATTAATTCGTGATACATCTCCACCTTTTCGTTTCACAGCATCTCTCATGGCAGCTAAATCCACGATAGCAGGAATTCCTGTAAAGTCCTGAAAGACAATTCTAGCCGGCTTGAATGGAACTTCTTTTTTCTCCCATTGTGTCTTCTCCCAGTTTGCAAGTTGTTCAATATGTGAAGTGGTGATTTGCTTTCCATCTAGATGGCGAACAGCGGATTCTAGCAGCATTTTAATAGAATTAGGTAATGATGAAATAGGATACCCACTCGATTCTAGTTCTTTTATTCTATAATATTGATATTCTTTTCCATCCACATATAATGTTCTTTTTAATGTAGACAGAGATTCCGTTACACTCATGAATTTGCCTCCCTTGTTGTTAATAAACATTGAAAAAATAGTCTAGTTGATGGCAATCAGCTAGACTATTTATGATTAACACTATTTTTTAGGGATATATAAATCACCTTTTATTATTCTTCGGGCTGTTCTATCTAAGCCAACAGAAGCAACATCTGCCTGCTCCTTGGTTAATGCAACGCGAACCTCTGCGATACCCTCTGGATGACCGATTCGAATAATTTGTTCAACACTTCCATCTTTCTTTCTGGAGTATTGATTTGGAACGGTGCCCTCAAGCAATGCAGATGAAGCTAAGTTATATAACCCGCTCCCTGCAAAAGTACGGTGAAATTTCTTCATAGAAACCATTTTTGCGACAATATCAATATCGTTCGCGTTAATATGCTTTCCTGCAGAAGTCACATAATCGTGTGGACTAGCAACTATAGCAATTTTCGGTATGGAGGGAATGCTTTTTGCTTCATCTTCGTTTTTTGCGATACCGCCGGCAACTGCCATTTTCAATCGAATTTCCTCTAACTCAGACAATAATTCATGATTCGCTCCTACAACATGATTTAGCTCTGAACCTACTATCCCAAATTCACTTGCTGCTACATACACAAATGGATTAACAATATCAATAAATGATGCTTCATAGATTCTTTTACTAGTAACTATCTTTGTTTTCAGACCAATTGGAATTGTTTTCCCAGTCTTTCCCCCTCCAGGCGAAAGAATATTAACCATGACTTTTGCTCCAGGTGTAACAACTCCTGGCATCAAATAATCTCCTGATACCTTTGCTTTACCGTTTGATAGAGGAACTTTCATTTTTATCATTTTATTTATATTTTTATTAAAAGCTGATACAGTCACAAAATCATCGTTAGAGTTCGTTGACACAAGGCCTTCATCTACCGCGAATGCTCCTATAGCCGCCATTAGATTTCCACATGTTCCTTTATCATCAACAACTTGCTCTCCAATGCCAATTTGATAAAATGTATAATCAAGGTCCGCACCTTCAACAGACGGCTCTGAAATAACCATGATTTTACTAGTGTGAGATGTACCACTTCCTAAGCCATTTACTTGTGAGGGATTGTATGCATCAATTCCCTCTAAAAAAATTTTGTGCTTTAATTCTTTATTTGTTGGTAAGTCCTTTTCATGAAAAAGGATACCTCTACTTGTGCCACCTCTATAAACAACACAACGCACAGAGAATTGAGACATTATTCTTCCTCCCTACTTCATTTCAGGAACAATGGTTTTAGCTATTTCTTGATCAAGATCCTCATAGTCATGAAGTTTAATGGTTTCATATAGTTCCTTACGTGTTTGCATCTTATCTAACACATCACGCTGTGTACCTTTCTCGAATACTTCAGAGAATACAATTTCATATGCTTTCGCTGCTGCTCTCAAAGAGGTAACCGGATAAATAACCATCGAGTAACCAAATGATTCAAATTCTTCAGCTGTAAAGTATGGAGTTTTTCCAAATTCGGTCATGTTTGCTAATAAAGGAACCTCAAATTCTTTGCTGAAAGCCCTGAAGTCTTCTTCAGTAATTAATGCCTCAGGGAAAATAGCATCAGTGCCTGCTTCTACATATTTTTTTAGTCTATGGATAGCAGCCTCTCTACCTTCAACAGCAAATGCGTCTGTTCTTGCAACAACAACCAATGAAGGAGCAACTTCTTTAATGATTTTAATTTTTTGGGACATTTCATCAGCTGCGACCAATTTTTTTCCATTTAAATGACCACATTTTTTTGGTAAATCCTGATCCTCAATTTGAACGGCAGCTACACCCGCTTCCACCATTTCTTTAGCCGTTCTGGCAACATTTAAGATTCCGCC
>Ga0180215_1006061_pt1 | contig 10105 bp, 18 predicted proteins | sample eDN3rd37CBELigBY_FD_128871 | JGI IMG/M metagenome (GOLD analysis project Ga0180215, IMG submission 128871) | Enriched backyard soil microbial communities from Emeryville, California, USA - eDNA 3rd pass 37_C BE-Lig BY (version 2) (version 2) | ecosystem: Environmental > Terrestrial > Soil >...
ATAAGAGCGATCAAAGGCTGGGTCGTTTTGCATTTGCGGGGAAGGCGAGGATGAATGGAATGGAAATAGTTACTTATAATGCATCTTACGAAGATCAGTTATTGGAACTTATCAATAGCCATCCCAAGAATCTGATGCAATCTACCGTATTTAGAGATATTTGCTAAAGTACGCGGCCATATGAAAATTAGCTTTTCAAGAAATCCATTCAGTATCGGATGGACTGGCATTCCCGATTGTTGGCCGCATGTGTTGGAAGGGGTAGTTAAAACAAATCCAACGGATATAGATATTTGGGATGGATATTGGATACGGACAAACGATACAAATGTAGAACAGTTGCGCGATTTCGAAGTGAATATCATTGACAAGATGAGTGAGCTTCAGATGCAGTTCAAGGATTCCCTTACCTCATGTTATGGACCCAAACGGAAAGTATGCGAAAGTTGGCCGCACGAATGGGATTTCTAACAGGGCCAAGCTTTTATTGGATCTCAAGTGAATAGTGAAAGGAAACGGGTGAATCATGATGCTGCAAATAGATAGAGTAACTTCGTTAGATACATATGATTTGAATTCACTAATCGAGGAAAGCATCGCCGAAGGGTATCGTTTTATTAAGAGGTTAGTTGACGAATTTGAGGACGGGAGTAACAGATTTAATAAAACTGGAGAAGCGCTCTTCGTAGCGTTAATAGACAACAGGGTAGTTGGCGTTGGCGGGTTGAATATTGATCCATATCGTGATGATAAAAATGTAGGTCGGGTCCGACACGTATATGTTCTTAAGAGCAGCAGGCGTTTAGGTGTTGGAAAAGAGCTTCTAAGAACTATCATCGAAGAAGCAAAAAAACACTTTAGCATTCTTACGTTGACAACTGATAATCCAGTGGCGGACCGTCTATATATTGCCTCAGGATTCACGAAAGTTGAAGGATGGAATAAAGCAAGTCACATTTATAGAATTGGAGCAAGTAATGATGAAAAAGTACGCGATTGAAGTGTTTTTTAACAAGGAATTCGACGACTACGTCCGCCGATTATGGGAGCAATGCGATGAAAATCAGGTTTCATCCTTTATGAACCGTGTACGGGGAACGGAGCCTCATATTGCCTTGGCCGTTTACATTAAAGCAGATCCGGAAGCGTTAAAAGAAAGGTTCATAGAGTTTATACAACAAGATATGAAAAGCTTCCCTTTAATATTTGACGCCGCAGCGTTCTTTCCCGTTACAGCAGTGACTTACCTGCAGCCCAATGTAAGCAAAGAATTATTAGAATTGATGATCCGGACTCACGAATTCTTCGAGGAATTTGAAAGCCAATGCGACGTGTTTTATACACTGGAACGGTGGTTCCCGCATACGACGGTTGGAAAGAATATGACCCTTCAAGAGGGAAAAAAGACAGTGAACTTTGTCATAGATCAGTTTGTGCCACAGGTTGCTCGGGTGGAACGGTTCGTATTAGTAGAGATCGAATATGTCAATGGTGAAGTGATTTGCAGAAATCTTGTTACCAAAACGTTGTGAGGAGAAAAGCAGTATGGATATCAAGGAAGTCGTCATTCATCCCGTGTTTCATCATGCATTTTCAAGTTCGGAACATCCTGTGGGACAATACCAACATATTGGAGATATGTTAGGGCGAGACTGTATGGTCGAGAAATTCAAAGATGGATGGATGCGCTTGTATGAAGGTGATGGCAGCCGCAATGAAGATTGGTACACCTGGGGAGCCGATGTGTTGGCACCTTTCGATGGAATGGTAGTATCCGTTTATATTAATCCAGTGACGAATACACCTGGCTCACTCACGCCAGGAAAAGCGAGCTCCATTGTTTTTCGAAGGGAAGATGGTGTGCATGTGACTTATTGCCACGTGATGGATGTTTGCGTATCGGAGGGTGACAGTGTCCGAGCTGGCCAGATCGTTGCGAAAGCTGGAAATAACGGGTACTCCCGGATCCCACACATTCATATCGGAGCATGGAAAGAAAATACGCCATTGCAGATTCGTTTTGATTTAGTGGCGATGGGAGAGCAATTTCGGCTGTTAGGTGAAAAAGGTTATCTTTTATAAAGGCCTCCACTTTGCTCAAAAGGCGCAATTTGTTAGAAAATTAGAAAAATTTATCCTAAAGGAGCAGCTTCAATGGTAAAATGATGAAAAACCGGCTCGGAGGTGTTGAACGATGGAGCTGCCGATGGATCAGCAAGAGTATATTACAATTCATGAGATGAATAAATTACTGATTCAAGACATTGAAGGCGAAACGTTGCGCAATATTAGCATTCATGTGGTTTCTCCAGAAATCAACATCGTATTTTTGCATTTTGATGAGTTTGATGTCGAAATCTTCGGCGCATTCGGTTCGGAAATTTTGAAAATTGAAATTGCCATTCGAAGAGACACGTTCCCCACGGTTGAATTGCCGCAACTGAATATGTTCCGCAATCAAAGAATTAACCAAATACGAATCATCGGCGAGGCTTGGAACGGGTACGGCTTCGAGGTGAGCTTTGACGGCATATTTGATAGAACGTTAATCATTCAGTCGATTTATTCCGGAGATAAGCCTGAAGGTTTAGAGGACTGTTTGCGGATAGGAATTGGTCACTACGTGTACTTCTTGGAGGACAAGCTTTGAACATCCAACGTTATTTTGATGAAATTGTTCATTTCTTTCACAGCGAACTTGGAGATCAATTAGCGGGAGTTTATGTACACGGTTCATACGCCATGGGCTGCTTTCACCCAGACAAGAGTGACATCGATTTCCTTGTTGTCGTGAAGGAGAAACTAGCGGCCGCGAATATGAGACGGATTACGAATTTTGCGCTATGGCTGCATGATCGGATGCCGGTTCAACGCGGAATTGAGTTCAGCGTCATTCTAGAAAACTACTTAAACAACTTTAAGTACCCGACACCATTCGAATACCATTACTCCGAGTTTCATAGAGAAAGATACCGTATGGATGAATTCTACATATGCGGCGGCTTTACGGACGAGGATTTGGCTGCACAAATCACGGTTGCTTATCACCGGGGGATTACGCTTTACGGTAAGCCATTAGCCGAAATGTATCCACCCATAGACGAAAAATATTATCTTGCCTCCATCGTAAGTGACGTGGAAGGGGCGGCGCGGAACATTTTCACAAAACCATCTGTCTATTTAACCCCTACGTATATCACTCTAAATTTGTGCCGGGTTTTATATTTCCTCCGCGAGGGAGCGGTCGCTTCGAAACGGGAGGGTGGAGAATGGGGCCTTACCGTCTTGCCTTCCAAGTTTCATCGGGTGATATCGGCAAGCTTGGATGAGTATAACGGAGAAATAGAGCAAAACCTGATAGAGATGTCTGCATTGAAAGAATTTGTTGACTATATGCTAGGGGAAATCAAACGCATCCAGAAGAGAGTGATTCTATGACGATGATCAATTATGACGGCAAAATGTTTCGCACGGCTGAAAATACGGAGAACGGCGAAGTCAACGGGGAAACGATCTTCCATTATCATCAGAGCGGTAACCTGGTATGGGCGGAATATTCGGGTGGCGGGATTGCTCTGGGCCGATTAATAGCTGTTGTGGATGAACATGGGAACTTAGACATGAGATATCACCATGTGAACGACCGCAATGAAATGATGACGGGAGTATGTAAGTCTACACCTGAGCGATTGGCGAGTGGGAAGCTGCGTATGCATGAGGAATGGGAGTGGACTTGTCGGGATCGCTCCAAGGGATACTCCACTCTTGAGGAGGTATGACTCCATGAGTAAACCACAGTTGGTATTGGACTTGGCTGGAGTGATCGTGTCGAATTTTTCGAAAATGTTATGGCGGAACATTGGGTTGAACGTTTCGTTCGAGGAGTTCATTAAGGCATTAATGGAAGTAAAAACCGATCTATGGACAGGAAAGCTGTCGGAGAATGAGTATTGTCAATGGTTACGGAAGTTTGCACCGACCATAGACAAAGAGCGGCTTCGTGCTTGCATACGCGAGGATTTAGTTTACCTGCCGGCTGCCAATCGGCTTGAGGTCTGGAGCAAACTCGCTGACCTCCATCTATTAAGCAACCATCGTGAAGAGTGGATTGATTATGCTTTAGAACCGTTCCGTTCGTTATTTACCAGCATAACCATTTCTAGCAGTGTAGGATGCTGTAAACCGCAAGAGGATATTTACCGTTTGGTTCAATCCCATCTCATAACTATGGATAATGTAACGTTTGTAGATGATCAAGAAAAGAATCTTGCAACTGCAAGACAATTAGGTTGGAACACCGTTCTTGCGGATCAAGAAGGAAGATGGATCGATACTATAGAGCAACACCTAAGGGTGAGGGTTTGAAAACCATATACTTAGTCAGGCATTGCATGGCAGATTTGATGATTTGGATTTGAAGCTGCCTGGCGGAGAGTCATTAAGAGAGGCGATGCAACGCGGAATTTATTTAATTAATGACATTAATAGTAAACACCTTAAATCAAAAAAAGTCGTTTTACATTATAACTTAATGTCGCTAATAATTAAACGGTTTAATAAAATATTGGTTATCAAGACTGGTCAGGGTTACCAAATCCGGATGTGTACGAGCTCCAGATTTCTGATAGCGGCAAGTTAACTGGTTTGCAACGAATATGGAAATGAAAGAGGGGGATCGCATGAGTGACAGTTGGTTTGATTCCTATACAGGACAGCTTCGGAAACTGGTCGGTCACCAGAAGTTAATTGTTCCGTCAATACGAGCGATTGTAACGGACCCAGAAGGGAAGATTCTCTTTATTCGAAGAAAGGGAAACGGATGCTGGGCGATGCCGGCCGGGGCGATTGAACTGAATGAATCTATCTTCGGATGTTTGCAGCGGGAGGTGAAAGAAGAAACGGGGTTGGACGTACATCAGGCAACGCTCATTTCCATTTACACGGATCCGAGATACACGGTGACCACGAGTTATGGGGACGAATATCAGGGGTTCGAGTTCCTGTTTCACGTACATGATTGGAGCGGTTCGCTAGAGTTGGAAACGGATGAAACCATTGGCGCCCAATTTTTCTCAATCGACGATCTCCCGGTTTTGGAGGAAGGATATTTCGGCAAACATCACGAGGAAGTGCTGGAGGATTTTATGGCCTTTAGCGGTGTGCCGTTTGTAAAGTAAGAGTGAGGAGTTGAGGGCGTAATGTTTGCTTACCAAGCGGATGAACATATTCAATTGAGGCTGCTGGAACCACGCTTTGCGGAGGATTTGTTCCAATTAGCGGACCGCAACCGAGCGTATCTTAGGGAGTGGTTGCCTTGGGTAGATGGGACGAGAACACCTATTGATACGAGCAATTACATTAAGTTCACATTAAGTGAATTTGCAAGAAATAATGGCTTCCAGGCAGGTATTTTCTATCAGGGGAATATCGCGGGTTGTATTGGTTTACATAGTATTGATTGGGAGAATAAGAAAACCTCGATTGGCTATTGGCTTGGTTCGGAATTTCAAGGTCGGGGAATCATGACGAGATCTTGTAAAGCGATCATTAATCATATTTTCAACGATCTTGGATTAAACAGAGTCGAGATTCGAGCAGCTGTTATGAATCGTAGGAGTAGAGCAGTTCCTGAAAGGCTAGGATTTACACAAGAAGGTACAATTAGACGCGCCGAATGGCTTTATGATCATTACGTAGATCATGTCGTCTATGGATTATTAAAGGAGGAGTGGGTTCAATGAATCAGGTGAAAGAAGAACTGTTGAAGGAATTTCATGAGTGGGTACATTTTTTGGGAAGGATTAAAGACTGGGACTGGAATAAACCGCTAAACGAAGGCAAATGGTCGATTCACGATATTGTAAGCCATATATACAAGTGGGATGAATATTTTCTGGAGAAGGCGGTTGAACCCATCACAAATGGGGTAGCTCTGACTGTACAGCATCTAAACTTTGACGAATTTAATGCTCAAGCCGCTGAATATGGCAAAACAATATCGAAGCAAGACATTATGGAATTAAGCATTCAGTGCCGCGAGAAAATTATGGAGCACATTGAGAACCAGGATATTTCTAGTTTTAATCAAGAATTTACTGATGGGGAAGGAAAGCCGTTTACCGTTGAAGCCTATCTGAAGGATTTTATTTGGCACGACAGGCATCATATGAAGCAAATCGAAGACCGGAAGGAAGATTTGCAGGTTTAGCTATGGAAGAATTGCTTCGCCAAATGTTTTCCGTGCGTCAACAGTTATTATCAGAATTGGGTCTGCTTAATCATCGCGAGCTAAAGTGGCGCCATATTGAACAAATCAAGGATATTAAGAAAACACTCTGAGGTGAACCATGACAGAAGAAATCATTCAACTTGCTAAAGAAGTTTCCATTACGGCGGTGACGAAGGCCGGGCAAGTAATGAAGGAGCATTTCGATCAACATCTTGGCATTCAGGAAAAAGGTGACTTTGGCGACGTCGTTACAGAGGTTGACCATAAAGCGGAAGACATTATTTTGAATGAGATAGTGAAGGCGTTCCCTGATCATCAAATCAACAGCGAGGAAAGCGGAAATAACGGGAAAGTCAGCGATTGGCTATGGATGGTTGACCCGTTAGACGGCACGAATAATTTTGCGATCGGGCTTCCGAATTTTTCAGCATCGATTACGTTGCTGCATCAATCTAAGCCTGTGCTTGGGGTTATTTATGAGCCTATGGTGAATCGGTTGTACGTGACGAGCAAGGGTAAAGGGGCATTCTGTAATGGAAAGCCGCTGCAGGTGAAGAAGAGGGAGCATATCAAGAAGGGTACGATTGGTTGGATCCAAGGGCATGTAGTACAGAATGATGCCAAAGCGGTAAGGCTGCGCCATCACTTAGATTTCCATTTCAAAAGAATGATGAGATTGTGGGCCCCCACACTGCAATGGTGCATGCTGGCCAAAGGTGATCTTGACGGCATCGTATTGTATAACTCCGAAGGAGATGACTTATACTCTGGGCTCCTTATGGTTCAAGAGGCGGGAGGAATCGTTGTTGACTTTGACGGCAACGCGTTTCGAGGAATGAATTCCGAACCTTATTTGATCGCTTGCCATCCGGAGCATAAGGAATATTTCCTACGTGTGGTTAGGGATGGATTGTGAGAGTTTTGCTGCAAGATCATGAATTTCCTTATTTTTATAAAGATAACTTGCTCGATTGATGTTCATTCGATTTGTTGAACGGAGTACTTCTTCCACGGTGTATCGTTCCTGGTAAGTTGAATTCATTTGCGCTGATGTATCAATAGCTGCGTCTGGTAGACGCAGCTTAACTGCTAGCCCTAGATTTCCGGTTATTGGTATGATTTAAGATGTTATGTTTGGAAAATGAGTCGCTATGGTGGGCGTTGTTGAGATTCGTTGCTGCAGACTTAGAAGCATTAGCTTGGATGGGTTTGTTTGTAAATCTAATAATTCAATAACATCCTTGTTTCGCTCTAAGATCATTTCTTTACCAACAAGTCCAATATCCGCTGCACCAAACTCAACAAAGACAGGGATGTCAATCGGTTTCACTAGAATAAATTCAATGTTTTCAAAATATAAAATGTATTTTCTCGATTCGTCAACATCATTAGGAAGCGGGATACCTGCTCGTCGAAATAATTGCACAATAGGGGTGCTTTTGCCTTTAGGCAATGCACATTTTATGGTGTTCATATGATCACCGCCACAGAGGAATTTATTGCTTTACCATTTTACCAAACTAAAGAAATTATCGAGACTATAATACACAATTTCGCACTTTGTCAAGAATATGGTGATTACATGAAGAACTCCCGTTACATCATCGCTGTGCTTGTATTTATTCTTGCGATAGTAATATATAGCCTATTGACGAGAAACCATGGGATGGCCCTCGAGGAATTGAATGCACAGCTTCAAGCGGAAGGGTTGCAAATCGGTATGACCGAAGAGCAATTAATCGACATATGGGGAGAAGGGGAGTATCTCGAGGGGTTCGGCGGACACGGGCGGAAATATGAACAACGCAGGAGTTCAGTTGGAATTGCGGGTGATCGCGACAATAATCTCTATGGGAAGGTAAGTACATTTACATTTTCAAATCCTGATTATGAGATCTTCGGCATTTCAATCGGCACTTCGATTCAAGAGGCCACGAATCAGCTAGAATCGAACGGATTCACATATTCTGAACAAGGATTTTTCGAGAATGGAGAGTTCTTTATCTCCCTTCAAGGCGAATCCGTGGTGGAATCGATACAGATATGGTTTAGCGATAAAGACTTACGGGATCGAGTTTATTAGTTGCGGTCAGACAGAAGGATGTGGCAAATAGATGTCTCTTAACCGGATGATTGATAGAATAACTGATAGTGATTTTAGTGGTGGAACCCCTGAATTACTTCCCACGGTATCCCGTTACACCGCGAGGGGGGTGTTATACAACGACGAGCAGCATGTAGCTATGATGTATATGTCTAAGTTGAATTTATACAAGCTGCCTGGCGGCGGAATCGAGCAAGGCGACCGTGCAGAGGAAGCCTTCGCCAGGGAAGTTCGCGAGGAAACGGGGTTCACAGCAGAACAGATCCACGAATTAGGCTATATAGAAGAACACAAAAACCGTAACCAATATTTTCAGTATTCATACTGTTATTTGGCAAGGACAATAGAACGAAAGAGCGACGTTGCACTCACAACGAGTGAAATAGAACTTGGAATGGAAGTACACTGGATGTCACAGGAGCGAGCAATCGAAGAGATGGCTGCCGCGTTGAACCACTGTGATGATTATTCCACCAAGTTTATGCTTATGCGGGATCATATGATCCTTATGGAAGCTGCAAAAGTGACGAGGTGACGATATTGATGTGTCCGTTCTGCCAACCTGAGGCACAAACCAAAGCTTTGCTGGAGAGCAAACATAACCTATATATCGCAAGCTGGGACAAAGTCCTTCTGGGTTCCGGCATGATTATTACGAAGCAGCATCGGGAAACCTTGTTCGATGTCACTGAAGAAGAATTCGTTGATTCGTATCATCTTCTTCACGAGGTAAAGAAGATGTTAGATGAACAACTCCATCCGGACGGCTATAACGTGGGGTGGAATTGTTACCCTGTGGGCGGGCAGACCGTTGCGCATGTTCATATGCATATCATTCCGCGTTATCAGGACGAGCCGATGGCAGGTAAAGGAATTCGGCATCACTTGAAACAGATTGAGAATACGAGGACATCCATAAGATAAGGTTAGGGAGGAACCAGCTTTGGGATATGTAGAGGAGTTAAGAGCGATTGTTGGACATAGGCCGTTAATCTTAGTAGGCGCTGTTGTCATTGTATTGGATCCTTCAGGAAAATTACTGCTCCAGCAAAGAAAGCATCCACATGGAAGCTGGGCAATCCCAGGTGGCCTTATGGAGCTGGGCGAATCCGTGGAGGACACCGCAAGAAGAGAATTATACGAAGAAACGAAATTAACGGCAGGCGAACTTCATTTAATCAATGTTTACTCTGGCCCTAATAACTTTCTCGTTGCTCCGAACGGCGACGAATTTTATACAGTAACAGCGGCTTTTTATTCTACGGATATTACCGGTGAACTAACCATTGACCGTGAGGAATCGCTGGATTTCCGGTACTTTGCCACGGATGAGATTCCACAATTCATTGCTGGAAGCCATAAGAGAATTTTAGATGAGTTTATGGCGAAGCATTATAGCCAGATAATGAAGTAAGGAAATTAAGTCGGAATTCCAGGAGGTATTTATGATCTATGTTGCGTTACTCCGCGGGATTAATGTTGGCGGAAACAATAAAATTGATATGAAGCAGCTTAAGAAATCTTTCGAGCAAGCTGGCATGAACAACGTGGTCACCTATATCAATTCAGGCAATATTATTTTCACACACGATAGCCGATCGAAAGCTAACATTGCAGACATTTTGGAAACGGCTATTTTGGAGAATTTCGGATTACAAATCAAGGTGTTGGTCCTTGATTATGATGATATGAAAAGAATCATGGCTTCACTTCCGGAGTCATGGACAAACGATGATCAGATGAAAAGCGATGTATTGTTTTTATGGGAAGAT
>Ga0180215_1006062_pt1 | contig 10105 bp, 19 predicted proteins | sample eDN3rd37CBELigBY_FD_128871 | JGI IMG/M metagenome (GOLD analysis project Ga0180215, IMG submission 128871) | Enriched backyard soil microbial communities from Emeryville, California, USA - eDNA 3rd pass 37_C BE-Lig BY (version 2) (version 2) | ecosystem: Environmental > Terrestrial > Soil >...
CGGGAGCAGCGCGACGGCCGCGGTGCGTACCACGCTCTGCTAGATGTGATGAATTCGGTTCATCGTGATTGACACGGAGTGCTGCCGGCTTCTGGGCTGCTGCCTCCCACAGCGCGCATGGATCAGGCCATGCCGCTTTACGCGGCGCCGTCGCATCTCACACGGTTCATTCGCGACGCGGACGTGGGCGGCCGGGGCGCCGGCGAGGACAGCACGGACCCCCCGTCCCCGGCGTCATCCACGCACACTGACTCGTCCCGCCACCGGGTACGTGATGGCTAAGGAAAGGTTTCGTACCATAGTGCACGAGATGCTTATACAACATGCCCTTCCCATAACGCCAAACGGGCAAAATCCAGCTGCGGGGCAGTGGGTATGACGTCATTGACCTAAACGACCTTGACATTGACGGCCCGGGCAGCGCCAGCGCCATCCGACGCAAGAAGCGACCTCGTATGCGGGCCCACCGACTCACGCTCGGTGCCTGCCTCAGCGTTGCGGCTGATTTACCAGCATGCTTGGTCTGCGTATGGCGCCTCGGTGGCAGTGCTCTGCGTGCTTATCCGGACGCCGGAAGATTCCCTGTACAGCGGTGTGTTCCTGGAGCAGCTGACCGCGGAGGACCTCAAGCGCAGGATTGCCGAGCGCTACAACCTGGACGTCAAGGCCATCACCAGCCTGCTGCGCATCAGCAAAAAGGGTGCGCCCTCGATCGCGCTACAACAGCGAGTTGGTAGCCGGTCCGTTTGTCTTGCTAACGGTGTTTCCCGCGCGGCTACCGCACTGTTGGGCCGTGCCAGGCCTGCCGATCAAGGTCGACGACGACATGGTTGCCGCGTTTGAGGACGAACAGGACTTTGTGATGGAGACGACGTTTAACAACACCGACGGCACCGTGTCGATCACTCTGCGGTAGCCATTGCCCGGCGCGGAGCGTGCGTTGCGGCAGGACGTTGCTGGCTTCGCGCGTTATGTTGCATTTTTGCTTTATACTTGATCGATTTCCGTTGTACATGGTTTCCTTGTTGTATTATCGTTGCGCTTTGATGCATGTTGACGCTGCTCTCAGGTCTATTTACTAGTCTTAGTGACCAATTGCACACTTTGGCCCACCGGTGGAGACAGATTTGGCGCGAAAATTTGAACTCCAGACGACGCTGCCGACCGCGCGCCCGCGCGCCCGACGAGCGAGAGATAAGACGAAAGCAGGGCAAGGACTGAATCGCGGCAGACGAGGACAGGCGAGCAGCCACCGTTCCGTGTCGCCGAGGAGCAAGGCACGTGAAGCCTGCAGGACCAGTGCACGATCGCTGTCGCCTGCTATCCGGGCAGGCCTCAGGGCCGTCGCCTGCAGGATGGATCCCGAAACGTGCGCGTTGGCTGCCCTTGGAACGCGAGACTGCGAGGCACGCCGTGTGTGGCTAAAGCCTGCCTACGTGTTCTCGTTGGCTGGCTTTGACAGGCTGGCGCGGATCGAGCGCAACCGGCAGGCTGCGCTCGCCAAGGTATGGCGCTGGAATCTGCCCATGAACATAACAGCCAGTACCTAACTAACGAGTGCGGCGTGGTTCTGCGGTGCGCCGTGGCTGCACACAGCTCCAAGCCAAGCGAAACATCACAGCTGCTGCTGTGGCCGCCGCCCCCGCTGCTACCAATGCGGCGCCAGCCATGGTGCCGCAACCAGCGGCGCCCGCCGTCCGATCTACGCCTGGCAGCGTCGCATTCCCGAACCTGGAGGCGTTCTACCAGATCGCCCGGCCCGGGAGTGCGCCCGGCACAGTCCAGCCGCTGCGGGCGCCAGCAGCAGGAGCGCCAGCACGGTCTGCGTGTTGGAGAGGAAAGCGACGACGGCGACCATGCGCACGTACGCGGCGGCCGCGCGCAGCGTACGCAGCAACACCGGCAGGTCGTGGTGCAGAAGCAGATGCACGGCCGAGCGCAGCGGCAGACGCCGCTGGCGGCGCGACCACGGCGCGCGCGCGGCAGTGGCCGCCGCGCCAGCTGTGTCGGCGGTGGGGGCGTCGACGACGCTGGCGTCCGACGGGCGGCGCGGGCTCGGCAGGGGGCTGGCGGTCGGGCTTGAAAGTGGGCTCATGGCCTTAGCGTCGTAGAGCTTGATCGACGCTACCATGAGCGCCTCGGCGAGGATGCCCGCGACGGCGGCGATCGACCACATGCCCTGGCGCGACTCCATACCGCCTGCGTGATGATAGAACCAGGCGATGCCCACGAGCAGGACAGCGACGAGGCTGAGCCAGCTGAGCAGCTGCAGAACGATGAAGCGCCAGCCGCCGCGCAGCGGCTGGTAGAACTTCCACTCGGACGGGTGCACGAGCCGGCCGGACACGCCGTGCGTGAGAGCGACGGCCGCTGCGAAGCCAACGCAAGCGAGTATGGCGAGCGGCAGGTACGCGGCGACGCGCGCGCGGTGCGCGTGCAGTGCCTCGAGCGCGAGCGATGCGCAGACGGAGACGGCCGCAGGGAAGATGCACAGCGCGTAGACCACGTACATACTGACGGCGCGAGACGCGGGCTCGGCCACCTTCTTGGTGAGGGTGTGGGTAGGCGATAAAGTGCCGGTTGTGGTGGCCATGACGAGGGGCTCCGGGCGCACCGCGGGTTCGCGCCGGCGCATCATTCTCGGTGAGGCGTGTTCGCTCGTGGCGGCACAGTGGCGGTGTGGCGATCGCTGTGCACGCACGCCGGTTGTAGGATTACGTGAGATTAGGCAATTGCTGCGCCCCTGGCCGCTTCACTCGGTAGGGACTGCTGACTCAGCCGGAGGACGCCGGTGCGTATAGTGACGTACGTCCACTCTGCTTCAGCTCTGCCGCCGCCACCTGCCGCTGTTGCCGCGGGATCACGCCCTCCACGTCGGTCGATACTGCAAAGTCGTCCATTCACGCCACGAAGCGCGACACTGCAGAATCAAAATCGGCATTATTCCCTCGATTCTACTCACTCTTTTGTCGCTTATAAGTCCAAGCCTAGCGACGCCGATAAAACGCGGCACCGTGCGGCGACAACCGTCTGCGAGCCGTTTTCGGTACAGTCCCTAGAGAGCACGCAGGGCGGTAGAGTGTTCACGCCTCCCAGATAGCCGTTTTGCGCAACGTCGGCGCAGCTGCAAATCGCAAACCCCTTCCAAACCGCTCGATCAAACGTGCCATCGGCAGCCAGCCACTAAGCATACGCACACACGCAGGCATATGTCCCAGATAACGGTCCGTAAGGGGCGCGCGTGTGGGTGTAGAGAGGTCTAAAGAGCCGACCACGCGTCGTCGTCGTCGATCGGCGCCCGATTTTTGGCGCGAAACTTCTCGAATGGCACCGCCGCTCAAAGTGGGCGTCTTCTCTCACGGTCACCCATATCAAAAGCGCCCTTTTAGCTCACTCTGCATCAGATGACGTAATGTTGCGTACCCACACTATAAAGGCGCTTTCCATGTTGCATAATGGGCTTGAAGTTGGCCCAAATACTGCGGGAAGGCAGCTTACCCATCGGCACACCTACACAAGATGGGGCCTATTATGTCATTATATCTAGCAATGAGGCGTCAGAAGAAGGGGAGGCTGAGAGCGCGCGAAGGACCGGAAGTTTCGAGGAAGGCGCCACGCCGCGGAGGAACTGCCACGTGGTAGGCCGTGGCACGTCAGCACGTCGACTTGCCAAATTTGGAAATTTTGGGTGGGGGCGTTCCCCACGTGGCCGCGATTTGGCACGTCAGCAAGGCCGCCGACGATACGGTGCACGAGATCATCGCGGCACCCCAAAGGCGTCGCAGATGGCTGGTCAAGGCCCAACTAATGTGGCCAGGTGTAGATGCGTGGCGATCGGATTCAAGGCGTACAGTCTACATCGTACACCGGTCGCGTACAGCTGGCGTCTGCATGCGAACTGGTGGTGCACGCTGTGCATGCTACACAGTCATTCCGGTGCGATACGCACACGTCAATTGATCAAAACGCGTACTTGCATGGCCGAATCGATCGATCTACGCCTACAGCCGTACGCAGTTATGCCGCAGACTGTAGCCGCGCATATACACTGTATGTTTGCCTATGCGCACATACGCAACTGACCGGCGCAAAGGCAACTGGCCACTTTTCGACAACGACTCGATCAATCTCGTTAACCGCGGCAGCGAAGCAAACGGTCTCACTATCATACGTCAATCGGTACGTACATTTACGTATGTATTGCCGCCGTGTATAGGGCCGCTTCTGTAAGCAGCGCCGCGGCGTATATGCTATTGCTTACAGGCACGGACCGCATGCATGCATGTCGTCGCGTACGCAGGTACGTCACGCGGCGCGGGGTTCACGCCTGCGAACGGCGCGAAGTTGAGCGCACCATCGTCATGGAGGACGTTCTCACGGCGCTGCGGTCGCGTCCGTCGACCCTCGGCGCACCGACCGGCACGGCCACAGCCAAGCCACACAGCGACAGCGGTGCGGGCGACGCTTGGACTGCCGGCGGTCGCCCCACGCCTGGCAACCCGTTCACCCTGTCGGCGACGGCGCGCCCATTCACGCAGCAACCGCACCTGCACGGCGGCCACGGCCTGGCACTCCCCTCCATGGCGCCGCCGGCGCCGCGGCCCTCGACCGCCGCTGCTGTGGCCGGCGCGGGTGCGGCTAATACGCCCGACGTACCACCCGCTCGCGCGCTGCGCCCATCCACCACACTGAACCTGGCAGCGCCCCCGCCCCGGCCCAAGACCAACGGTGCGGTGCCGGTGCGTGCCATGCCGCAGACTGCTGGCGAGAACACCGACATGGACGTCGTCGGCGAGCGCACCTCGCCGACGCTAGAGCTGCTGGCGAACGACACCGGAGCCAGCCTCCAGCGCCACCTCGCCGCGGTGACGCGTCTGTACCGCGGCGCCGTTTGGGCTGACGAGCTCATTGTGCAGGCAGTACGCCCAGCTCTCCAGCAGCGTAGAACGAATTACGCACAATTAATCACGTTCCCACTTCCGGGACTCGATCGGCCGGGTCTTGGCTCCCGTCATATAGGAACGTCAGTTGCACGGTGCCGACGATGCCGAGCGCCAGATGGTTGAGGTCGTTCAGCGCCTGCAGCAGGGGCTGCGGCAGGTGGCCGAAGCCGCTGGCGACGCCCAGCACCAAGAGCAGACCTGGCACTCTCGGTGCGTGCAAAGCATTTTGTGCGCATCGTACAAAAACTTTGCATTAAGAGAACCGCGCCTTTATAAGCCTCTTCAGCGATCGATCCTTCACAGAATGCAAGCTACCGCTCGACGCATCCAAGAGACGCTGGACACTGTGGCCAGCGTGGACCACCTCAATGCCGTCATCTGCGAGGCCCTGCGCACTCTCCAAGACACCACCGAGCACGGCGAGCAACGTAAGAGGGCATAATCCAGCCGTATCGCGTGGTCTTGCCCCTGCCGGAACTTATCCTACACGTGCAGCTTCGCATCGATCAACTGGATTTCTCACACACAGAGCTGCAAGCGCTGAATCAGGAGCTGGCGGATATGCCGTCGCTCTCTTCGGATATTGACGCGGCGGCCGATGCCGCCGCCATGGTGGCACAGACCGAGGCAACTGCATCAGATCGGACCATCGCCGCCTTGCAGGACGAACTGGCGCAGCTGGACCAAACTGCGGCCGCCGCTGCTGCGCGGTTGGAGCTCGCCCGCGCGGGTATGACCGATTTGCAGCATGACGCAGTTGCGGCCATCGAGGGAAGCGGTGCCACCGCCGCGGCCGCCGTCGACCGCCGCATCAAGCAGGACCAGGCTGTCCTGCAGCGCGAGATTGCCGCGACCATCGCGGCGACCGAGCTTGCGCGCATCCAGCACGACATCGACACTGTCCGCAACCGGTACGTACAACAGGTGTAGGGAGCGGTGCTTGAATCGTCTCTGAGGCTCTGTATATAAGTCGTTGGCATTCTTTGTCTGCATGCACAGGATGCATGGGGCAAAGGCAGAGACGCAACAGATCCAGCAGTGGGATACGATGATCGTGGAGCTCACGAATGCCCTGCAGGCGATCACGACTGTGATGAGCAATGCCGCTGGCCCCGTGGCCGCCATTGCGGCCTCCCTCCGCGGCCAAGAGCGCGCACTGCAAGACTCAGTAAAGGCTAGCACCACAGCCGCCAGCGCACTCACCGTCGCGACAGCCCACCAGCACGCCAAGGCCGCTGTGATCCGTGCCGACATCCAGGTTCGCCAGCACGACCGCCAGTTTTGTAGACATCGCAAAGCTAACTGCGATCGATCGATGGATACATGCGCGCGAACTCCGTCGGCATGGTTGCCAGGATGCAGAGGCGATGCACTCGTCTCATGCGGAGGAGGCGGGCCGCGCAATTGGGGACGCGATCGAGATGGCTGCTCGCAATGCCAAGACGGTTGCTGCTCGGGTGGCCCAGCAGATGCAGGCGGCTTGCCAGGAGAGCGCCGCTGCCCAGGCGGCATCAGCGGCCACGGCGATCGAGGCGGCAGCGGCCAATCACAATCAGCGTCTGGCCAATCTTTGCAAGGAAGCTGCCGCATGGTCCGCCACATTGGTGCGCGCTCTGTGTACGTGAGGCGCATTAATCTTTCACGACGCGTATCTGGTCGTGGATTGACCATGCGTGCGGACGCGTGCATGACATAAGATATTCATGATTGTTTCAGCCGCCGTATTGGCGTCCAGCGCCACTGTGCCCGAGCAGCGCCTGGCTGCCCAGGCGAATGCGTCGAGCGAGAAGGCTTTTGAACTGGAGCGGGTCCTGGCTCTGCTGGACGACGCCGAGCAAGTATGCATGCTGTCACTGCGCGATGACGGTTCCGGTTGAGGCCCAACGCCTTGCAAAAAGTTGATAATTGCATCTGGATTGCGCGGCCTACAGGCGGATACTGCTGAGTTTGCCAAGCGGTTCGACGCCATCACGGTGCGCATGGGCTCCGCAAATCCGAACGAGCCAAGAACAACTGCTAATACACGGCCCTGTGTCTTTGCGAATGCATGAGTGGCGCAGACGTTTTACCGTGAGGCGCACGAGGCACATGCCGCCAAATCCACGGCGACGACGTCCTCCGTCCCAGTGTCGGTGCCTGTGTCGCCGCAGTCTGCGGCGGATACGGCTCCAGCTGCCAAGTCAGACCAGCGTGGCCGCGCGGCCACCCCCGCGGTGCACCGCACTTCGGCACGTACGCCAGCGGCCGTGGCCCCGCCCGCTGCGCCTGCCCGTCGTAGCTCGTCGGCGTCGGCGGTCAAGGCTGTGCCCGAGAAAGCGCCGCCGATACCGCTGCGCTCCCTGGCGTCCGTGCCGTCGCCGCCGGGCCGCATCGCCAAGTGGGGCGGTGGCCGAACCGCGGCCCCTTCGTTTGTTCGCGCGCCGCTGCCGCCCCTACACGAGTCGAGCGACGACCGCGACGGCGAGGACGACGGCGACGGGGACGACCTCTTTCATTACATTGGCAGCCAGCCGCGCTAAGCGATTCCAGCAAGTGGTGATATCGCACACATGGACGAAGGGGAGTACACTTGCAGATCTGTACATCATGCTGATAGTCAAAATGCACAATGGGGCCCGCCTTCGGCGCAGCGCCCGGAAGCACGCGCTACACGCGCTTGATGTTCCAGTAGGCGGTGGTGCGGCAAAGCAGCTCCAGGTTCGTGTTGAAAATCTCGGTCACCACGGCCGCGGTGCCGTCAGCTGCGTCCAGCGGGATGAGCGGCTTGTCCAAGTCGACTTTAGCCACCGCCGTGACCGTGCCTGCGTGCATACGCGACCAAAGCTTGTAGTAACCGTTAATATGAGCCATTCGAGCTCCTGCCCGCGCTCTGGCACCAGCGCGGGTCTGCACCTTTGGCCTTCTTAAAGTACTCGGTCTCCAGCTTGGTCACGATACCGCGCAGGCCCTGCTGCTGGAAGGTAGAGGTGAGCAGTAGGCCCGACGCCAGCTCGGCGACGTTCATGAGCGCCAGCGCGTGGATCGAATTGAACGGGTTCTTGAGCATGAACCGCTCCGTGATGTCCACGCGGCAGTAGCCCGGTCGAAGCTCGCGCACCCGAGGCGACACCGTCGCTGCGGAATAATCGCGGTGCAGTGACATGCCATGAGGTTAGATCAGGCTCACCGGCTCCGCCAACATTGTCGTCGCTGTCCAGCAGGCAGCGTACCCGAGTACGGCGCAACGTAGCGGATCAGCAGCGCAAAGATGGCCGATCCAAACGGCAAACCCTTCAGCGCGTTCCACACACCCATGATCGGTAGCGGGCTCGGCCCGGCCGACTTGCCCTTGGGCCGCGCCGCGGCCGCGCTGCTGCTCGCCGTGCTCGCGTCGGCCGCGGCCGGCGGCGTCGACGTCAGGGCGCGTCGGGCCAACAACGGCGGGGGCGGCAGCGCCGCCCCCGCCGCACTCGGCCGCAGCAGCCGAGCAAGTGCGGCCGCCATATTTAGTACTTTGAAGCAGCGCCTTGGAACAAAAACTCGTCTTTCACGTCCTCTCCTGTCTTACGCAATGTCCCCTGCACTCGACGCGTTTCCTTCTTGTTCTTCGTCCTCTGGTCGTCCTCTTCGCCGTCCAGGCCGGTCCTCTTCAGCGTCCACTTCGTCGTCTCCTTGTCGTCCGCTTCGGCCTCAGCGCTACTGAAAAAATTTGGCGCGAAAAACACTATCGCGAAAAACGTGAGCCGCCGCGGGAGTACGACCCAGCTGGTGACCGCTATTGGCCACGTACAAGGCTGTAGCGCTGGCTATGAAGAGGACTCCTACACGATAGTGTGGAGTTCAGGCCATGGCCTGGTTAACCAAGGCTGCGTGGGCGGCCGTCCGGCCCATGTCGACCTCACCCAAAGTGGTCAGCCGAGTAACACGGCCGTCCCTGCCGCCGCTGGACCTGCGTCAGGCACGACCGATGCCCGACCGCACCAGACGCTTTCGGCCGAACGTTGGGCTAACCATAGACGCCCTGGTGGACCGCTGGAAACCTCCCTGCAGTTCATGCAGAGGTCGCGAGCGTTGGCCTTGTACAGGAGCTGCCTGCGGGCCGCACGGAAGACGGGCGACGACCGGCTGTGCCGCGAACTCCGCCAGTACGCTCGCAGCGAGTTTGAGCACCGCCGCCACGTCCGCGAGCCGGTACAGGAGCGACTACCGGTGTGCGGAACCTGGCTGACGCAGCTCTAACGCACGGCGGCGGGGGTCCCATGGTGTGGTCGCCATGTAGGCCATGGTGGAGCAGCTGCTGCAGGAAGGCCGGCAGGCGCTGCGGGATATCGAGACGTCCATGATGTACGCCCGCGGATAGCGCAGGCAGCGGCGCCCATTGTACAGAAACACATGTATAGGTAAGGAGATAGTCATAGGAGTGTTACATGGCAGCGATGTACCGCTGCGCGGCCCGTTCGAACGCGCGCTCCTTCGCCTCAATGTCAGCCAGCAGGGGATGCCGGGGGTCGACATCACGGAGTTGCCTGAGTGAGTGACGCCAGCACCGACCAGGGACACAGACAGAAAATGCTTAGTGTCTCATTCCTGCATAACCAATCGCTGGCATGACGCGGACGCACCCGAGGTAGCGGTTGACCTGTTCGGCCGACTTGCCAGTATTTTGGGCGCACACGGCCAGGTTGACGAGCGTCTCCGGGTCCGAGTTGTTCTGCCGCCGCACGCTTGCGCAAAGCCAGCAAGTGTGGGATGCGGTTAAGCCGACTAGGACGCCTAGGGCGCATGCGTGCCGTCCGGACGTACCCGCTCCAGCGCCTCCATGAGCAGGTCCTCGGCCTCACCGTACTTGCCCTGAAGCATGTGGCAGACCGCCTGGCCGTTCAGCAGCTTCACGGTCACGGCGTACTTTTGCGCCAGCTCTTGGTAGATGAAGAAAGCCTCATTGTATTTGTCGCCACCCTGCCGCCCGCGCGCCCAGAAGAGGCACACTGAACGCACGAGTTAGCTGCGCATGGGACACTGCCGCGGCGCTCCAAGACTGATTACACACCAGGTAGCAATCCACCCAGGCCTCGGCCAGCACGGTGAGGGTGGCGTCGTCCTCGATAGACTTCATCCGGGCCAGCTCCTGCCGCGCGAGGTCCACGCGGCTCATCTTGAGAAGGGCGTGCACGGACAGCGAC
>Ga0180215_1006063_pt1 | contig 10103 bp, 9 predicted proteins | sample eDN3rd37CBELigBY_FD_128871 | JGI IMG/M metagenome (GOLD analysis project Ga0180215, IMG submission 128871) | Enriched backyard soil microbial communities from Emeryville, California, USA - eDNA 3rd pass 37_C BE-Lig BY (version 2) (version 2) | ecosystem: Environmental > Terrestrial > Soil >...
AAGGCATTGAACGTACCATCTGTTGACCGTGTGACAACCACTGGTGTATCCCCGATAAAGGTCGTCTTATAATCATTCCGATTTGGCAGCTCTGCTTCTAAGCAAAGATAATTCCAGGTTGGACCGCGGAATATTTGCTTCTGCTCTTCATCATATACATTCTGATCTAAAAAAACTTGATAGGGAACTCTCGTAATTCCTTCCTCCGGCCACTTTAGGTTTAATTTCTGATTCTTTGTTGCAGATTCCATCCTTCACAACCCCTTTTCTATTTTAATAGAGTGCTGATAATCATTTATTGTGAAATATTGTGCCGCGATCCGTTCACGACTCACTTTCGTTCATCAGTGTCAATTGACCACTGTATTTTTTCCGTAATTCCGCCAGACGTCTGCCTGCTTCCCTCGCACCTTCTGCATATTCTTCCGGTACTTTCGTGTAAGGAGGACGGCTTGGACCTGCATTGATATATCCAGCTTCATTAATGCGGATTTTTTCCAGCTGAATATTGTACTTGGCAAACAATTTAAATTCTCCGTCTGGAAAAAAGGTCTGTGAGGCATGCTGCATGCCTTCTGTGATTTCCTGTGCCTTTTCCTCATCGCCAGTAAAAATACTACGTTTTAATTGAACAGCCGGCTGTGGTCCGCAGGAAGCGGCTCCGCTCCAGCAGGCTAAAATTTCAGCTGGTTTCGTTTTCCAGCCTTCATACCAATCCCGCTCCATCGGCAGCATTCTGATTTTTCCTTTTACAGCGTCTACATCATTCCAAAACGCTTGGCCAAGTGAGGTACATTTAGCTGCGATAATAGAAGGGATTTCAGCCAACTGGGCATAAACAGCTGAGCTAATCTTTCCTTTGAAAGCTACCGGATTGTCATAGACGATAATGCCCAGCTCCGGAACAGCTTCTGCCACATCACGGTAAAAGCTGACAATCGTATCATCATCACATTCACACCACATCGGACGGCCTAATAATAAGCCCGAAACGCCCTTTTCCTGAAATGCCTTCGCCCTTACAATGGTGTCCCTTGTATTTAATGTCGTCGCACCAGCATAGATAGGAACTCGGCCTTTGGCTGCTTCCACGACTGTTACAACAAAGTTTAGATGCTCTTCCCATGTCAGTGTTGCGGCCTCGCCGAAAGTACCTGTTGTCATAATCGCATCGACGCCATCTTCAATCATACAATTGACAGCTCTTACCGTTTCTTCATAATCCACCGTATCTGCCGTGGTGATTTGATCTGCACCAGGTATGGCAGGAGTAGGGATAATCGCATAAATTCCTTTTACATCATGAACTGTCTCTCTCAAACTAAGGCACCCTCTTCCACTTTCATTTCAACAAAGCCCAGCCCTGTTACCCATTCCTTCACGTTTTCATATGCAATGACCTGACCTTGATTGGATAAAGAAGCACCAACCACTACAGACCAAGCACGAACCTCTTCTGCGCCATTACCGGCAGGGATGATTTCCTCATCGTTCATGCAGGCAAATTCCTTTGCCCGGCCTGATTGAATCAAATCTAAGACGCGTCGGTCCCATTCTTCATTAACGGTTCCCATTTCTTTCGTACCGACCCAGTGTGACAAGCCGCCTGTCCCGAGAATGGCCACCCTTTCAAAGATTTCCTGCTCTTCAATTGCTTCTCGCAGTACTTTTCCAAATTGATAACACCGCTTCATGGACGGTAATGGCGGTGTAATCCCATTCAACACGACAGGGATGACCACAACTTCCTCTTCTCGCGGTTCCACAAAGTGCAATGGTTGAATGATCCCATGATCAAGAGCCAACTCACCCGCCATGGCCACATCAAAATGATTTTGATAAAGCCTAGACAGAAGGAAATGTGAAAATTCGAGTGATCCTTTATATTCCTTTTGTGGAATGCCAATCCATTTATCAAGCGGGCCTGAATAGCTTTCGGCCACACCTAAAGTAAAAGGAGGGATTAATTGTGGCGACAGGGTGCTCATATGCTCAGCAGATACAATAATAATCGCCTGCGGTTTTTTCTCTTCTAATATGACTCTGCATTGATCATATGCTTCTTGTACTTTTTCTCGCTTTTCGATGGGCGGAGCCGTTGGAATCGATGGAATTAACGGGCTGTGACTCATCGCAAGGGCAGCTACCAGTTTACTCATTCTTTTACCTCCAGATGTTTTTTTCACACTTTGTATCTATGATTCTCGCGACTTTAAGCTTTTTAACATTTCCGGAACTGGAACTTGATGAACGTCTTTGATTCTCATTAAAATAAGACCATTGACTCCATATTCTGTAAGTGCGGCAAAATCATTTTCTTGAACCATCCTTTGTTCCTGCTCGTTCAAGTGATATTCATTCATGACCTTTTCCCGATTCTCTACATATCTTTGCTTCACTTCCTCATTAACTGAAATGGCGTGAAACAGTTTAGTAATCTCATAAGCAGACAAGCTCTTTCTCCCCCTTTCATTTGTCAGATTCGAGCAACACTCAGATTATATTTGAAGTTCAGTATTTTTCTTTTTTAATCGTTCTTGAAGTTCTGCATAATCAATCGAACCTTCTGATTCGCGAAAATTCAGCCCGAAGGTTTCCAGCAGCTTCGAATTTTCCACAAGAAACATTCGGACCGGCTCCTCCTGACTGCCGTTGTAATGCCTGTGCCAGACCATCGGCGGTGTATAAACAAAGTCACCTGTAGACCAATGATAGGTTTTATCACCAATCTCACTATAGCCCGTCCCTGACATCACATAATGAACGGATTCATGGTGATGACGCTGCATATCTGATGCGGTACCCGCTTCAATTTCCTGTAAAAAAATTTCAAAGCTCTTTACCGGTAATTGAAGGACAGGTCCTAAACGAGAAGGATTTGTTTCCTTACCCGGACTGTACCAAGGTATTTCATCTGCATGAACGACGACATGTTCCCAATCATCCTCCGGCACCCTCGGTAATGGTTTCCGCTGCTCTGTAATCACTTTTCGAAATTCTGCTAATTTTTCATTTTTCTCCATGCGCGTCCACTCCTTTAATTAGAAAAAGTTATGCAAGTTTTGTGTTCCGATCACGGCATGATCAGGATAGATGGTTCTTTTTGCGATTCTCCAATCATGGCCGTCTCTTTGTAAAATATCTACACGTTCACCTGTTAGTTGATCATTTATCGTTTGATTGCCTCGATTTCGAACAAATTGAAAATAGCTTTTCACCTCTAATTCGTTTTCATTCCTCCCCTTCTTGATTCGGACATGACTGATAAAATGGCGAGTGCGTGAAGGCGGATCATTGGACCATGCTGATTTCGTATACAAGCGGTCAACCCGCGTTTTCATTGTGGTATAATCATCTTCAAAATAGCTCATTTCATCAATAATATCCGATCCATTTGAGCTCTCACGTGTCACCCGCGCCGGCATGCGGTAGATAATATCTTCGGAAAGCAGCTGAAACCACGATTGATAATCTCTTGTATCCAGCAGTTCTGCTTCACGATAGTAAAACAAGGTAATTTCATTCTGTAATTCTAAATCCATGATATATTGATCATGCTCCTGTATTTTAACCATGAATGTACCTCCTCTTAATCAGGATTCCTTTGACAATAATTCCTGCCAATATTCATAAAAGCCTCTGTGTACTACATCTAGGAAGGTTGTCGGGTAAGCAATACCCGGTCCTGGAAAATCGTCAACTGGTTCTACGAAATCCAGCCCCATCAAATAATTCACAACATTATTAAAATGTAAGCTCTTATCTCGGGCAGTTACACCTTTGCTTGCGTCTGCAAGCCTTGTCCATAATTCAGTATCATCCTGCTCCAAGGTTCCTCCTGGACCAAAGGTATTCACGTACCTTTTATAAGAATTTTCTTTAAATTCATGTGGTGCTTCTTTGTCTACCAATACCCATGACCAAGCTTCAATCTTGTCCGGTCCAAGCGGACGCCATTGCCTGATTGTTAGGAAGTTTGTTAGGTTCTCGTGTTCTCCTTTTCCATGCATTGGACTTAGGAAAGAGAGATTTGGAAAGCAGTTCCCATTGAACACCATTGTATTTTTAAAAACGGATAATTGTTCTTTTGTTAAATTTTCTTGAAACATCGGCCACAGCTCTTCAGGTAGACCCTGATATGGCGGAATGGAAACAGAAGCTGGCGGCTGAATTACGTTTAATCCATGACCGTTTTCGAGCTGGATTTGATAGCCGTTGCTGGCAAATAACGGATCCTTCGGACTGATTCCAAGTTCAACGGTCGATCGGTGTGTCATTGCTGTATGATAAGCATCACCCACAAACACTTCCGCGCTTACCTTCCAATTGGTATCCACAACCCAGCGCTGCGGTGCTCCGATGACCTCCATTCCTTTATTACTGCGGCCAAGCATAATATCAAAATACCATTTTAGCCCGCCTAAAAAATCTTCTAATGGCTCTGAGTCCGGATTAAGGGAGGCAAAAATTAATCCATGATAGCTTTCAACCTTTGGTACTTTCCTGAGCCCCCACTCCTTTTTATCCATATCTTCACCATATAATTTATTTCCAGCAAGAATACCGACCAATTCGCCTTCAATGTTATAAGTCCAGCCGTGATATGGACAGGTAAAGGTTTTCTTATTACCTAAGTCCGCAGTACACAAGTGGACACCACGGTGTGTACAAGAATTGATAAATGCGTTTATTTCACCCTCGCCATTTCGTATGACCAGAACGGGATCATGAACAATCCATCTGGATACATAATCTCCTTTATTCGGAATCTCAGATTCATGGGCGATAAAATACCATTTCTTGCTAAATATTTTCTCAATTTCTAATTGATGGATTTCAGGATCTGTCATGATCCACTGCGGGAGCTTCCCCGTTTGAAGCATGTCTTTTATATTTGATAAATGGTCTTTATTCACAGTTTTATTCAATTTACATTCACATCCTTTTTATATTAAGCTCCGTTCAACTATGTTGTTGATTTTCGTTCCAGGCACTTCGCGCACCTTAGGGCGACCGCCGAGCCTCCTCGACACTACGTGTCTCCGGGGTCTCGCCTGTCTCGCATCTCCCGCAGGAGTCTGCGTGCCTTCCACTACAATCAACCAGCGAAAAAGTCCAAAGTCCATAATGACACTTTAACAATGCTTCTATGAAATTAGCTTTCTTTCAACATACGAATGGCTTGATACTCGATGTATTCAGAGAAACCAATCTCTGTTCTTTCTCTCCCTAATCCGCTTTGTTTAACACCGCCAAACGGCATATCAAGTGAAAGTGAATCCACATTATGACTGTTGATGAAGGTTCCGCCCGCTTCTATTCTCCGGGCTACAGCTAATGCACGCTCTTGACTCTCTGACCATACGGAAGAACACAACCCAAATTCGGTTCCATTTGCCATTTCAATTGCTTCATCGATTGAGCTATACGAGATTAATGGAATAACCGGTCCAAATTGTTCGCTAACGACCAATTCGTGACGAGGATCAATATCCCTTACAATAGATGGCAGCATATAATAGCCGTTTTGCCATTGCTCTGGGTCAACTTTTTTCCCGAGCTGTCTAACCGTCGCACCAGATTGTCTTGCTTTTTCCGCTAAGCCTTGTACATAATCATATTGCTTCTGATTAATTAACGGTCCAAATGTCGTTCGGCCGTCCAATCCGTGGCCGACTTGATAGTCATTCACGATGTCAGACATTGCCTCATACACCGCATTTAACATATGGTTTGGAACATAGACCCGCTTGACAGCAAAGCAGATTTGACCTGCTCTGGTGAAAATTCCTTTACATAGTCTAGGCATGATTTTATTTATATCTGCATCATCCAAAATGATGGCTGGATCATTTCCCCCTAGCTCTAAACTAACCCTTTTAACCGTCGATGCTGAACTGGCCATGATTGCGCTGCCTGTTTGCGATCCACCTGTAAAAGAAATTTTACCTACTAAAGGATGTTCGGTTAATGTAATCGTGACATCAGACCGTCCATTCACCACATTGATGACACCATGCGGGAGGACTTTTGCCATCGCTTTTAAAGCTAATGTCAAGGCAGCAGGGGCCTCACGTGAAGGCTTTACAACGACTGTATTTCCGGCAAGTAATGCAGGAGCTAATTTGGACATGGTCAATATAATTGGAGAGTTCCATGGAACGATTAAGCCAACGACCCCAATCGGATTCTTTTCAATGCTCATCCAGCTCACTGTATTTTCAAAACGTGATGGTTCGAGAAACGCTTCAGCGCGATCCGCCATATTGTGAATCATACTAGCCCCTCGAATAAAATCTGCAGTGGATTCCTTAACAGTCCCGCCATTCTCTCTTATCAGTAAGGGTCTTAAGGATTCTGTTGATTCTTCTAATACCACTGCGGCCTGTTTGACCAATTGAATTCGTTCCTTTACTGATACAGACTTCCATTTCAAATAAGCTTGGTGGGCCGTTTCTACTGCTTGATTGGCTGTCTCCTTTGTCCCTCTTGCCACACTTGCCACTACATCTGTTTTATTTCCTGGATCAAATACTTCAAAATATTCTGTACTTTTAATTTCTTGATGACCCAACACGTTGTTAATTTTTCCAACGGATACATTTATCAATGTGGGATACCTCCTTTTTAAATGTAGTATCAATACTAAAATTAAGTATGAATGTGGATTTCTTTAGGCAGCATCTTTTCGTCAATTGTTTCATTGCTTTCTGCTGTAAATGGCAGAAGGATATGAAACGCTGTTCCTTTCCCCTTTTCACTGTTCACTTTGATTTGTCCATTTAGTTGCTGGATGACACGATACGCCACCATTAACCCCAATCCAGTTCCTTTCTGGCCTTTCGTTGTAAAATAGGGTTTTCCTAAACGCTTCATTTGCACCTCGTCCATCCCTAAACCAGTATCTTGTATCACAATTTCATATTGGTTCTTATGCTGCTTCATCGAAATGGTTAATTCTCCGCCATTTGGCATGGCTTCAACCGCATTTTTCAACATATTTAAGAGAGCCTGCTGCACCACTCTTTTTTCACCAATAATGGAAATCGGAAGAAGATCCTTTTTCACTACAATGGAATTCATATGGGATAGAGGATTAAGAATCTCAATTAATTCCTTGAGTAATTGTTCTACATTGATGGTTTCCACCTTTTCAGGTGCTGGTTTGGCAAAAGTAAGAAAATCGCGAATAATCATATCGGATCTTTCCAGTTCACTTAAAGCAATCCCAATATATTTTTGTTTTTGAGGATCCTTTTCGTTCTCTTTTAATAGCTGGATAAAGCCTTTGGCACCTGTTAAACCATTTCTAATTTCATGTGCGACAGATGCGCTTAAGTGACTGACCATTTCCATCTTTTCCATTTCAAGCAATTCATTTTTCAATTGATGATTTAAAATGATTTTTTCGTATGTCCAAACGGTAAGAACGATACACACTAATTTAATTAAGGCACCTATTAGAATAATGCTGAAGGGAGCAGCTAAGTGAAAAATGAAATTATTTATGATTACACTGAAACACATGTGAATAAACAAAATGCCTATCGAAATCCATAGTTTATGATTCCTATTTGCTTTTAAAAAAAGATGATGAAAAAAGATGGTTAATACCGGGATTAACGCATAGATAGAGGCTGTAATCCAAGAAGTTTCATTAATTCCTAAACCTAGCCGGACAACAAAACCACAAATGTATAAGCAAAAACTGGCTAAGGGTCCCCCATATAAACTGGCGACAATTAACGGTACAACACGGATATCATAATTCATGCCTTCATTACTGGAGAATGGAAAAAAGACAAAAAAGATAAAAGAAACCAGCCCTGATAAGAACACAAATACTTTGATATCTTTCGTTGCCCAATCTTTTTTGTAAACGTCCAGAAAAAGCTGTGTCAAAAAGAGCATAACGAGCAGAAAAAGAACATTGACCAAAATATCGCTCATAAGAAAAACCCCAAACATTTAAAATCTACTAATCTAGTTAGTCAGCCGATCCAAGAATCAGTGAGATTTTGGATCGACGATCATTATTTAACAGGATGTTTTAAGCGAATCAGCCCTTTACCATCGCTGTATTCTACGTGCGTCCCAAATGGTGCGGATAACTCTCCTAAATAGTCAATAATCTGTTCTCCTAACTCACCTTCAGCAAGCCTTGGAATGCCGCCGGTCGTGCGTGGTTTATGATCCATCGTTACTGGATAAAGGACTAGTTCGGTAAATTCTCCTGTCTCATTAAACGTACACACAGGAATGATAGAGCCGAATACTTTCACAGCAAAATGTCCACCAGGCGGATTTAATGGTTTTGGTAAGGCATCACGGGCATCGAAACCGTCTGCCGTTGTCGCTTGGCCATTTTTTAACTCTGGTTCATAGCCAGGTCTGGCAAAGAAATCAGCCGGAAGCCTTGTGACGGTGCTGCTCATGGCAAAGAAATCACCTGGATCGTAAAAGATTGGTTTGCCGTTATAAATTTCAATTCCTCTTAACGGCGCATGGCTGCCCTGTCCGACAAAGACACTTGCACCTGCATCAATACAAGACTTGGCAAAGGATTGGACAAACTCTGCCGGTACATTTAACCCTTTTTCCGGATGCATTTCGTGACTATGCAGGGCGACAATCACATGATCTGCTTGTCTTGCAGCCTCTTTGATTGCTTTTAGATTCCCTGCTGCATCGTCCTCGTCCACTACAGTTGTAATCCCCGGTTCATCCCTTTCGACAAAGCGCTGAATCGCCATCATCAATCCAGGCGGATTAAAATACCATTCCTGCCCGTTGTTGGAGATTCCCCAGCCCATCTTATAAGCAAGATCCTTCACCGTTTCAATGATGGTGCGGTCTGCACTAAAGTAATGACGAAGTGGATTCAGACCCGGTCTGCCCTTCACATCCTGCCTTGTTTCCCCTGCTCTTGCCCAGCCGGTGAACGTAGAACTCATTGAAATGAGTGCAACTCTTCCCTTGGCTGTCTCAAGATATTTCGGTTCCCGAGCTTCTCCCAGATTTCTGCCTGTTCCCGCGTGTACAAGACCTGCTTCATCAAGAGCTTTCCATGTAGAGAATAGACCTCCGTAGGAATAATCTAAGCAATGGTTTGATGCATGGGAAACCATATCAAATCCTGCCCATTTCAATTCATCAGCCACAAAACGTGGTGAGCGCATCCACGTCCAACCGGCCTCAGCTGCAGGGTAGACTTCAGGTCCATCATAATCATGAATATTAGACTCAAAATGGGTATAGGATACATCAGCATTTCTAAGTACATTGACTAATGATAGAAATCCTGGATCTTGTTGAACGGAAATCCGGCGGTTGATAATAGAATCACCTGTCACAGCTATTTTAAAATCCTTCATAGGACACCTCCATTGAATATATGTATCGAAACACATTTGCGGTAAGATGCCAGGCAGCAGAAAAGGATACGTGCCGCTATGAAAACCTGACATCTTAGCGAATGAGTTAGTATTACTTATATAGTAGAATGATTGTTGGACACTGGAAGTCTAAAAATCTATTCTTTAGATTCGATTAAAACTTCATCCCCGTCCCAGCTGAACTTGACATTTAGGTTTTCACTATTGGAAATATCTTCAATATAATTAAACACACCCTGACCTAATGAATCGTCATTTACTACAATTTCCGGTTCACAATTATTGTTGATATAACATGGAATATACGTAACCTTTTTAATTTCTCCATCCTCAATATAGGCCTTGGCAATCATCGTGTTTCTTGCCTCACGGGAAACATAGCCCTTTGGCATCTCTGGATCAGCAGTCACATTATATCTCTCTAATAATCCTGTCGGCGGTCCTCCTGGTCCATCGGCCGTACCAGGTCCGATTTCTGCTGCAAAATTCCCTGTAGAGTAGAAAATGGCTCTGCCTTCATACATTTCAATTCCTTTCGCAATATGGGTATGGGTGCCAAGATTTAAATCTGCTCCAGCATCAATTGCCGCATGGCCGACCTCATGGCAATACATTGGGATGACTGCCGGAATCATATGCTGGCCCCAGTGATAGGACACGATGACAATATCAACTTCCTGCTTTAACTTTTTGATATCCTCGACCATT
>Ga0180215_1006064_pt1 | contig 10102 bp, 7 predicted proteins | sample eDN3rd37CBELigBY_FD_128871 | JGI IMG/M metagenome (GOLD analysis project Ga0180215, IMG submission 128871) | Enriched backyard soil microbial communities from Emeryville, California, USA - eDNA 3rd pass 37_C BE-Lig BY (version 2) (version 2) | ecosystem: Environmental > Terrestrial > Soil >...
CACCTCGCAGCCGCTGACGGGCGTGCGCTCGGTCAGCTTCTCGGCGTCCGACCAGGGCGGCGGCGTGTACGAGGCGGTCCTGCTCGCCGACGGCGCGCCCGTCGCGCGGACGCGGGTCGACGACAACGGCGGCAACTGCGTGCCGCCGTTCAAAGGCGCTGTGCCGTGCAAGCCGTCCGCGAGCGGCGTGCTGTCCTTCGACACGGCGAGGCTGCCGGACGGCTCGCACTCCCTGCAGCTGCTGATCACCGACCCGACCGGCACCAATGCGGCGTCGTACGGGCCGGTGCAGGTGCGCACGCAGAACCAGCTCGCCGAGTGCGACCCGGCCACGACGCCCGGCTCCACGCCCGTGCTCGCCCGCCTGCGGGGCACGCGCAAGAGCACGATCACGCGCCGCTCGGGCCGCGGCACGATCACGGGCCGGCTCGCCGGCGTGGGCGCGGGCACGGCCGTGAACTTGATCGCCCGCGAGCGGCGCAGCGGGGCGGCCGCGGTGGTCGCCGGCACGGCGGTCACCCGGGCCGACGGGTCGTTCACGCTCGCGATCCCGCGCGGCCCGTCGCGCCGCCTGCGCGTCGGCTGGCGCGTGAACCGCAGCGACCGCTACTTCGTCTGCTCCAAGCCGCTGAACGTCCGCGTCCCGGCTCGCGCGACGCTGAAGGCGCGGCCGCGGGCCGTGCGCCCCGGCTCGCGGGTCCGCCTGACCGGGCGCCTGCTCGGCGGCCGCGTTCCCGAGCGCGGCAAGCTGATCGACCTGCAGGCGCGCGAGCTCGGGCGCTGGCGCACGTTCGCGACCGTCCGCACGCGCCCGTCGGGCTCGTTCTCGACCCGCTACCGGTTCCGCAGCAGCGCGCCGCGCCGCACGTACCCGATGCGCGTGCGCGTCCGCCCCGAGGCCGCGTACCCGTACGCGGTCGGCTACTCGCGCTCGGTGCGGGTGCGCGTGCGATGAGGCGAACAGGGGGCTAGTTTTCCCCGCGGCTTTCTATTGCAGCTGTGTACGTACTCCGCCCGAAGGGGTGAACGTGACCGTCTCGTCTCGGCTTGTGCTCGTCGTGGTTCTGCTCTGCATCGGCCTCACGTCGAGCGTTGCATCCGCTCGGACGTACGACGTCCACGCCTGCACGCTTCCTGACGGTCGAGCGACGGGGAGCGATGGCTGGACGGCTTTCGGCGGTGGCGGGCAGGGGTGGCTGAGCAACACCTGCGTGCGCGGAAAGGCGTCGGCCGGGGCGATGTCGGGTTACGGGCGGATGAACTCCTCGGCCCGTAAGGGTGGATTCGTCTTCACGGCGCCTGCGGGCACGAGCATTGTCAAGTTGACCCTGGACCGCGCCGCCGTACCGGACTCATCGTTCAATCCGGCGACGTACTGGGTCGTATCACAGGGCTTGGCGGCGGAGGGGCGCCCCTACGAACTGGAGGCGTGCACGGCCGGAAGTGGTCTCTGCAGCGCGGGAAGGGGCTCGTTCACCAACCGAGCTGATCCGACCAATCGCGTGACTTTCGGTGGATTCCGAGCGCAGCAGGTGTTTGCGTACCTCGCGACATGGCCAGGGGGTACTGACACGACGGCTCCGATCTCCCGCTTCTCCATCTTCGGAGCGGTTGTGAGCCTGAACGACGACTCTCCGCCGATCGTGGACCTGCCCACGGGTGCGTTGACCACCTCCGAGCATCCCCTATCCGGAGATGTCGGAGCGCGGATCACCGCGAAGGACTCTGGAGGCGGAATCGCGTCGGTCGGTCTGTTGGTCGATGACCAGATCGTCGTAGAGCGGCCCGTCAATGCAGCGGACGCCAACTGTCGCCGTCCGTACACACTTGCGCTGCCATGCCCGACCGCGATCGACACTGCGATCTTGGTCGACACGACCCGCATCTCCGACGGTCTGCATCACGCGCGAGTCTTCGCGACAGACGCAGCTGGCAATCGCGGGGCCAGCAGCCCGTTCCTGATCACGGTCCGAAACGAGCGGCGTCCGAACGGGCTCAACGCAACGCGGCTCGCCAGGCTCAAGGTGTGGATGTCGGTGCGGAAGGCGCGCCGCTCTTCAGTGACCTTGTCTTACGGCGGCTCCCGGACTGTTCGCGGCCTGTTGACGTCTCCGGATGGGACGCCGATCTCGGGCGCCACCATCGACATCGTCTCGACCGACGCCAGGGTCGGGGCGCCTGCTCGCACGATCGCTCACGTCACCACGGGTGCCGATGGCGGCTTCACCTATCGCCCGAAAGCGGGACCGAGCCGCACGTTCACGTTCGGCTACCGCGCTTACGTGGAGGACGAGAGCTACGCCGCGGCTGACGTCGCGCGGGTGAGCGTGCGTGCGGGGATCGCACTGCGTGCACTGCCTCGGAGGCTCCGGAACGGCCGTACCGTCACCTTCAAGGGTCGGCTCGTGGGCGGTCCTGGACGCTCGGATGTGTTGGTTGTGGTCTATGCCATCGCCGGCCGGGGGCCCCGCGCGAGAATTCCGGTTGAAGCGGTTCGAACCGACAGTTCGGGGCGGTTTCGGTTGCGGTATCGGTTCCGAACGGTCTCTCGGAGGACCGTGTTCCGCTTCAACGCGCGGGCGCAGCGCCAATCCGGTTACCCGTATGCCAGCGGGGTGTCGCGACCGGTTGCCGTGACGGTGACTGCGCGATGAGCACCCCGCGCGACCTGCCGCCGGTGGATGCGCTGGCCGCGCAGGTCGACGCGCCGCGCCCGGTGGCCGTGGCCGCGGCGCGGGCGGTGCTGGCCGAGCGGCGGCGCGAGCTGCTCGCCGGGGAGGCCGGCGAGGCGGATCTGGGCGAGCGCGCGCGGGCGTGGGCGCGGGCGGCGCGCGCGCCGTCGCTGCGGCGGGTGCTCAACGCGACGGGCGTGATCGTGCACACGAACCTGGGCCGGGCGCCGCTGGCCGAGGCGGCGATCGAGGCCGTGACGCGCGTGGCGCGCGGCTACTCGAACCTGGAGCTCGACCTCGACAGCGGTGAACGCGGCTCGCGGCACGCGCACGTCGAAGGGCTGTTGCGCGAGCTCACGGGCGCCGAGGCCGCGCTCGCGGTCAACAACTGCGCGGGCGCGGCGCTGCTGGCCGCGGCGGCGCTGGCCGGGCCCGGGCGCGAGGTGGTGGTCTCGCGCGGCCAGCTGGTCGAGATCGGCGGCGGCTTCCGGGTGCCCGAGGTGATCGCCCAGGCGGGCGCGCGGCTGGTCGAGGTCGGGACGACCAACCGCACGCGGCTCGCCGACTACGAGCGGGCGCTGACGCCGGACACGGGCGCGGTGCTGCGCGTGCACCAGTCCAACTTCCGCCAGCTCGGGTTCGTGGAGGAGGTGCCGATCGAGTCGCTGTGCGAGCTCGGCGTGCCCGTGATCGACGACGTCGGCTCCGGGGCGCTGGACGAGCTGCACGACGAGCCGCCCGTGCGCCGCTCGGTCGCCGCGGGCGCGGCGCTCGTCTGCTTCTCGGGCGACAAGCTGCTCGGCGGCCCGCAGGCCGGCCTGCTCGTCGGCCGCGCGGACGCGGTCGAGGCCGCGCGCCGCCACCCGCTGGCCCGCGCGCTGCGGATCGACAAGCTCTCGCTGGCCGCGCTCGAGGCCACCCTGCGCCTGCACCGCGACGCCCCGCAGGAGCTCCCCGTGACGGCGATGCTGCGCGCGAGCCGCGCGACGCTGCAGCGTCGCGCCGAGACGCTCGCGGCCGCGCTCGGCGCCGAGGTGATCGAGGGCGTCGCGCGGGTCGGCGGCGGCGCGCTGCCGCTGCTCGAGCTGCCCGGGCCGGTGGTCGCGCTCGACGACCCGTCGCTCGCCGCCAAGCTGCGCCGCGGCGACCCGGCGGTGCTGGCGCGGGTCGAGCGCGGCCGCCTGCTGCTCGACCCGCGCACGCTCGCCGACGACGAGCTGGACGCGGTGATCGCCGCGGTCAGGCGTCAAAAAGCTTCCTGAGCGGAAGCTTCTTGACACCTGAACGGGCTCACCCGATCATCTCGCGCGCCGCGCCGCCCGGCTTGAACATCGGCAGGCAGTTGGCCTCGGGCGCGATCCGCACGTGCAGCAGCGCCGGGCCCGGCTCGGCCAGCAGGTCCGCCATCGCGTCGCCGACCTCGTCCTCGGAGCCGGTCGAGGTCACCGACCAGCCGAACGCGCGCGCCAGCAGCTCCCAGTCGGGGCTGGCGCCGAGGTCGACGGCCGTGCGGCGGCCGCCCCAGAAGAGGTCCTGCTGCTGGCGCACCATGCCGAGCGAGGCGTTGTCGAGCAGCAGCACCTTCACCGGCAACTGCTCCTCGACGGCGGTCGCGAGCTCCTGCACGTTCATCAGGAACGAGCCCTCGCCCGAGACGCAGACGACGGTCGCGTCCGGGCGCGCGGCCTGCGCGCCGAGCGCGGCCGGCAGGCCGAAGCCCATCGTGCCCAGGCCGCCCGAGGTGATCCAGCGCCGCGGCGCGTCGAAGCGCAGGCGGCCGGCCGCCCACATCTGGTGCTGGCCGACGTCCGTGGTCACGATCGCGTCCCCGAGCTGGTCGGCGAGCGTGTCCAGGGCGGACTCGGGCGCGACGCAGCCCGGCGCGGCCGGCCCGGGCGCGGGCAGCGGGTGCGCGGCCTGCCAGCCGCGGATCCGCCGCCACCACTCGGACAGCCGCCCGCGGTCGGCGTCGAGCCGCTCGTAGGCGTCGATGAGCGCGCTCAGCGCGAGCTTGGCATCGCCCACCACGGGCACGTGGACGTCGACGATCTTGCCGATCTCGGACGGGTCGACGTCGATGTGGACGATCTTCGCGTTGCGCGCGAACTCGTCGATCGCGCCGGTCACGCGGTCGTCGAAGCGGGCGCCGATCGCGACGATCAGGTCGGCCTCGTCCATCGCCCAGTTCGCGACGCGGGTGCCGTGCATGCCGAGCATCCCGATCCACTGCGGGTCCGAGGCCGGCAGCGCGCCGAGCGCCATCAGCGTGGTGGTGACGGGCGCGCCGCTGAGCGCGGCGAGCTGGCCCAGCTGCTCGCCCGCGTCGGCGTTGACGACGCCGCCGCCCGCGTAGAGCACGGGCCGGCGCGCGGCCGCCAGCGCCGCCGCGGCGCGCCGGACCTGGCGGGCGTTCGGCCGCTCGCGCGGCCGGTAGCCGGGCAGGTAGGGCGGATGCGTCGCGTCGCGGGCAGGCGCGCCGGCGATGTCGTTGGGGACGTCGATCAGCACCGGGCCCGGGCGCCCGCTGGTGGCGATCCGCAGCGCGTCGACCACGGCCTGGGCGACGTCGTCGGCGCGCTCGACCGCGATCGAGTGCTTGACGAGCGGCTGGGTGATCCCGATCACGTCCGCCTCCTGGAAGGCGTTCGTGCCGCGCAGGGTGGTCTTGACCTGGCCCGTGATGAACAGCGTGGGGACGGAGTCCATCGCGGCGTCGGCGATCGCCGTGACCAGGTTGGTCGCGCCGGGGCCCGAGGTCCCGAGCGCGACGCCGATCCGGCCCGAGGCGCGGGCGTAGCCCTCGGCGGCGTGGCCGGCCGCCGCCTCGTGGCGCATCAGCCGGTGGCGGATCGGCGAGTCGTGCAGGGCGTCATAGATCGGCAGGCACGCCCCGCCGGGGATGCCGAAGACCTCCTCGACGCCGGCGCGCTCGAGCGCGCGGATCAGGGCGTCGGCGCCGCGCATATGCGCTGAGGATGAAGGGCCGTGAGGGTGCGGACGAGCGTGAGTACGAGCATCGAAGGACTCCTATTGGGAGGTGGGCGCCGAGGGCGCGGGGTCAAAGAACGGGAAGCACGCCGGGGGATACTCGTAAGGCGTGCCGGCCGTTCATCTCTTCGATGATGCCATACGGCGGCGCGCTTTTCGAACGGCGCGCCGCGCGGCGCCCGCGACCAGGGCGCCGATCGGCCTCGAGGTCTCGACCGTGTAGCGGCGCTGCTCGCCCGGCGCCTTGCGCGCCCAGCCCCACCACTCGTCCTGCCGGTGCAGCTCGGTGAACGACGGGTGCTGGGCGACGATCAGATCGAAGACGGCGCGCAGGTGCGGCTGCGTGCGCTCGCGCTCGGACAGCTCGCGGTGGACGATCCCGTCGGTGGCCTCGCGGCCCGGGCTGTCGGCGTAGGTCCACTCGAGGTCGTCCATCAGCAGCCAGCCGCCGGGCCGCAGCAGCTTCTCCACGAGCACGACCGCGAGGCCGTCGATCGTCCAGTTCTTGGCGCCGTCGAGGTAGACGAAGTCGAAGCAGGGCTCGACGTTGCCGTGCCGGTCGCTGCGCTCCTCGATGCGCTCCTTGAGCCACCACGTGTAGCTGGAGAACTCGCGCACGATCGTCACGCGGTCGCGCACGCCGGCGCGCGCCAGCGTGTCCTCCGGCGAGGGGTCGTAGGCGGCGCCGGCGAAGTCGACGGTGGTCACGCGCGCGCCCGCGGCGGCCATGTAGGCGGCGCCGACGCCGTGCGCGGTCCCGAGCTCGAGCGCGTCGCGCGCGCCGCTCGAGCGGATGTGGTCGTACACGAGCCGGCCTTGCGCGGGCGACATGAACGGGACGCCCGCGACGGCACGGGCTGTCTCGTCGAAGCTCGGCATGCGAGGCTGGTCATTGAACCATGCCGCTGACGCTGGGCACCGCCGGCCACATCGACCACGGCAAGACCGCGCTCGTGCTGGCGCTGACCGGGCGCGACACGGACCGCCTGCCCGAGGAGAAGGCGCGCGGGATCTCGATCGAGCTCGGGTACGCGCCGCTCGCGCGCGGCTGGAGCATCGTCGACGTGCCCGGCCACGAGCGCTTCGTGCGCACGATGGTCGCGGGCGCGACCGGGATCGACCTCTACCTGATGGTGGTCGCCGCCGACGACGGCGTGATGCCGCAGACGCGCGAGCACGCCGTCGTGCTGGCCGCGCTCGGCGTCACGCACGGGGTGGTCGCGATCACCAAGACCGACCTGGCGCCGCCTGAGCGCGCCGCGGCGGAGGCGGCGGCGCTGCTGCCTGAGGCCGAGATCGTGCCGGTCTCGGCGCGCACCGGCGCCGGCCTGGACGAGCTGCGCAGCGCGCTCGAGCGCGCCGCGGCCCGGGTCGTCCCGCGCACGGCGGACGGTCCGCTGCGCCTGCACGTCGACCGCTCGTTCACGGTCCGCGGCGCGGGCACGGTCGTGACCGGGACGCTGTGGTCGGGCGCCCCCGAGCCGGGCGCGCGGGTGCGGATCCTGCCCGCGGGCCACGAGGCCCGGATCCGTTCCGTCGAGGTCCACGACGAGCCCGTGGAGCGCGCCGACGCCGGCCAGCGGGTGGCGCTCAACCTGGCCGGCGTGGCGCGGGATGAGGTCGGCCGCGGGGACGTCGTGGTGGACGGCGCGCCGCTCGCGCCCAGCTACCGCGTCGACGTCGCGCTCACCTGGGTCACGCCCGACGCGCGGCCTGACGGCGGCGCCCGGGTCGCCGTCCACCACGGCACGCGCGAGTCGCCGGCGCGGCTCGTCGAGCTCGGCGGGCGCTTCTTCCAGCTGCGACTCGAGCAGCCGCTCGTGCCCGCCGCGGGCGACCGCCTCGTGATCCGCTCGCTGGCGCCGCCCGACACGCTCGGCGGCGGCGTGATCCTGGACCCGCAGCCCAAGCGGCACGGGCCGAGCCGCGACCTGCTCGCGCGGCTGGCGCGGCTCGAGCGCGGCGAGCCCGAGCCCGAGGCCCCGCCGGCACCGGCGCCCGAACCCGAGCCGCCGGCGCCGCTCTCGCCCGAGGCGCTCGCGCTCGAGCAGCGGCTCAAAGCCGCCGGGACCGAGCCGCCGCTCGACCACGCCCCCGAGCTGCTGGCCCAGCTGCGCGAGCACGGACGCGCGATCCGGCTCGGGCCGAACATGCACGTCCACCCCGACGCGCTCGACGAGGTCCGTGAGATCCTCGTCGACGCGATCGAGCGCGACGGCCAGATCACGCTCGCCGGCCTGCGCGACGAGCTGAACACGTCACGCAAGTACGCGCAGGCCTACCTCGAGCACTTCGACGCCGAGAAGCTCACGCTGCGCCGGGGCGACGCCCGGGTGCTGCGCCGCCGGCGTTGAACGCGGCCTCCCAGAAGGCGACCTCGTGCGCGCACGAGGTCTCGAACGCGGCCGCCATCCCGGGCCCGTCGACCTCGTCCACCACGGAGCGTGCCCAGTCCGCCAGCTCGGCGAACTCCGCCGAGGCGTACATGTCGATCCACTCGCGGTAGCGGTCCGAGGTCGCGGTGGCCGCGAGCTCGCGCCCGATCTCGGCGTACGTCCACATGCACGGCAGCACGGCGGCCGCGAGCTCGGCGAAGTCGCCGAGCGAGGCCGTCCGCAGCAGGAAGTTGCAGTAGGCCGAGGTCGCGGGCGCGACGGGCTCGTCCTCCAGGTCCGCCACGCCCCAGCGCGCCGCGAACTCGCGGTGCAGCGCCATCTCGGTCTCGAGCACGCCGTGCGCCAAGCCCGCGTACCTCCGCATCCATGACAGGCGCGGCGCCCGCGCGGCGCCGAGCGCGAGCAGTCGCCCGTAGTCGATCAGGTACAGGTAGTCCTGGCGGATGTAGAAGCGGAACGCGGCCTCGTCGAGCGTCCCGTCGCCGAGCCCGCGCACGAACGGGTGCGTCAGCGCGGGCTGCCACGAAGGTGCGGCGTCCCGCAGCGCCTCGCTGCGCGTCAAGCGCCCGCCGGGGTCGGGGCCGTGGGGTCGGGCGCCTCGTCGCCCGCGTGCTCGCGCGCCATGTAGTTCTCGATCTCCATCACGTCGTGGCGCGAGCGCTCGACCACGCGCAGCAGGTCGGACATCGTGGCGACCTCCTCGACCTGCTCCTTGATGAACCACTGCATGAACTGCTCGGAGGTGTAGTCGCCCTCGGCGCGGGCGAGCCCCGCCAAAGCGTTGATCTGCTCCGTGACCCGCTTCTCCTGCTCGAGCGCGAGCGCGACGGGGGCGACGACGTCGTCGAAGTGGACCTGGGGCGCGGCGACGCCGGGGATGATGACCTCCGCGTCGGCGTCGATCAGGTACTGGACCATCATCATCGCGTGGTCGCGCTCCTCGAGCGCCTGGGCGTAGAAGAAGCGCGCCAGCTGCGGGAGCGTCTCGGCGTCGTAGTAGACGGCGCACGCGACGTACTGCTGGTGCGCGGCGTATTCGTGGGCGATCTGTTCGTTGAGGAGCTTGACGAAGGCGTCGGCGGCCATGGGCCCGGATGCTATACCGCCGTTAGGGTGCCCAAAGTCGTCAAGCCCAAGAAGAAGTGCTGCAAGAGCAGGCCACGGTGCAAGAAATGCCCTGTGGTCTGCAAGCGCCTCGTCAATCAAGGACTGGCGAAGAAGGCACCGAACGGCTCCTTCGTGATCACCGTCAAGGTCCCCAAGAAAGCCCTCAAAGCCGCCCGCGGATAGCCATCTGGCTATCCTGCCCGCCCAATGGCCACCTGTCTGGTAACCGGTGGCAGCGGCTTTCTGGGATCACATCTGTGCGACGCGCTGCTTTCGCGCGGGCACCGCGTGATCTGCGTCGACAACTTCGACACGGGGTCGCTGGCCAACATCCATCATCTTCGCGGTCCGGACTTTGTGTTCATGCACAAGGACGTGACGGAGCCGTTCTTCGTCGACGAGCCGGTCGATTTCGTCTACCACTTCGCCTCGCCGGCGTCGCCGATCGACTATCTGCGGCTGCCGTTGCACACGCTGAAGGTCGGCTCCTACGGCACGCATCACGCGCTGGGGCTGGCCAAGCTGCACCGTGCGCGGTTCCTGACGGCGTCCACGAGCGAGGTCTACGGGGACCCGCAGGTGCACCCGCAGCCTGAGTCCTACTGGGGGCATGTGAACCCGATCGGGCCGCGCGGGGTCTACGACGAGGCCAAGCGCTACGCGGAGGCGCTGACGATGGCCTACCACCGCCAGCAGGGGGTGGACACGGCGATCGTGCGGATCTTCAACACGTACGGGCCGCGGATGCGCCCGCACGACGGTCGCGCGATCCCGACGTTCTTGCGCCAGGCGCTCCAGGACCGCCCGATCACCGTTTTCGGCACGGGCGAGCAGACGCGTTCGTTCTGTTACGTCAGCGATCTGATCGACGGGATCATCCGGCTCGCGGAGTCGGACTACCACCTGCCGGTGAACATCGGCAACCCGAACGAGTTCACG
>Ga0180215_1006065_pt1 | contig 10101 bp, 6 predicted proteins | sample eDN3rd37CBELigBY_FD_128871 | JGI IMG/M metagenome (GOLD analysis project Ga0180215, IMG submission 128871) | Enriched backyard soil microbial communities from Emeryville, California, USA - eDNA 3rd pass 37_C BE-Lig BY (version 2) (version 2) | ecosystem: Environmental > Terrestrial > Soil >...
CCGGGCAGCCACTCGAACATCCCCCATGGCTGGGCGATGGCCTCCAATACGCCGCTGAAGCGCTACAAGCAGAACACGCATGGCGGCGGCATCCGGGATCCCTTCGTCATGTCATGGGATCGGGGGATCGCGGCCCGAGGGGAGATCAGGCACCAGTTCGTCCATGCCTGCGACCTGTACCCGACCCTGCTGGACCTCATCGGGGTACAGAGCCCCGAGTCCGTCAACGGCATCGCGCAGATGCCCATCGAGGGGGTGAGTTTCAAGGCGTCGCTCGCCGATCCCGAGGCGCCTTCCAAGAACGTGCCCCAGCATTTCGAGATGTTCGGCCACCGCGGCTTGTGGCTGGCGGGCTGGAAGGCCGTGGCCTACCATCCGCCCGGTACGCCGTTCGACGGCGACCAGTGGGAGCTCTATCACCTCGACACGGATTTCTCCGAAGTGCGTGACCTGGCGGCGCAGAAGCCCATCCTGCTCGACGCGCTCAAGGCGATCTGGTGGGAGCAGGCCGCCCAATACAAGGTCCTGCCGCTGGACGACCGGTTTGGTCCCCGCTTTGCCGAGAATGCCCAACGCATACTCGGCGAGCGCCGGCACTTCGTCTTTCACCGTGGCGTGGGCCATGTGCCGACCGACTTGGCCCCGGACGTCCGCAGCCGCAGCTATACCATCCGCTGCTTCGTGGACATGAAACCGGGCGCGCAGGGCGTGCTGATCGCCCATGGCGACGCCACGACGGGTTATGCGCTGTACCTCAAGGACGGCCACCTGTTCCACGACCTCAACCTCGGAGGCAGCCACGAGATCGTCCAATCGAACCACCGGGTGCCGTCCAGCGCAAGCACACTGGGCCTGCGGGTCGACAGGCTCGAGCGCGGGGCGCAGGGCGAGGCCTTGCGCAGCCGCTACACCCTGCTGGTCGACGACGAGCCCGCGGGCAGCATCGAGAGCACGCGCTACTTCAAGTCCCTCATTTCATGGTCGGGTTGCGACATCGGCTGCGACCGGGGTTGCGCGGTGTCCCTGTACGAGGCGCCGTTCCCGTTCACGGGCTTGCTGTCCCGCGTCGAGGTCGAGCTGGACGACGACCAGGCCTTCGACGGCGAGGCCGTCGGCCTGGCCGAGATGAGCCGCGAGTGAGTCAGAACCGGAGCGTGGGCGCCGGCTAGGGTTCCAGCAGGATCCGTTCATGGCAGTGTGCCTGGATCTCGGTGCGTGCGTACAGCAGCGGAAAGCTCTCGCCGCGCGCCCAGGGTGCGAACAGATTCGCATAGTGCTCCGAGCGTGGGTCGCCCGACTGCCCCGGGGCGTTCATGGCACGGCTGCGATCCCATGCGCCGACGTCCACGACCAGACGAAAGGTCGAGCCGGAGGTTTGCTGCCAATCGGCGTTGTAGGCGGTGTCGCAAACGGTGTCGCCGCTGCCGCCGCGGCTTTGCGGGCCTATCGACAGCAATTGATCGTCGACGCCGCGGGCCAGCAGGCGGGTGCGCATGGGGTGCCGCATATAGGACACATGGAGCGTGCCCCAACGCCAGGAACTCATGTCTGGCCCCAGCCGTTCCACAACCGCGGCCACGGCTCGCGTCAGCGAGTCGCGGACGACGGCGGCCAGCGATTCCCGGCCCGTATGGTCGTCCGGCCAGCCTTCCAGCAAGGCGATGTCCACACGCGCGTCAGCCAGGAAGTCCTCGGCGACCGCCGTGGCAGCCAGTGCGTCCTCCAGACATGCGGCGTCGAGGATGCTGCGGCTCAGCACCATGCGCTTGAGTGCCGGCCGCAGGAACTTTCGATACCAGGTCTCGAATAGGACGGCGGCGGCGGAGTCCCGCTCCAGGCGGCAATCCCATGCCAGCAGCATCTCGAGACCGGGGGCGGCGCCGCCGTCCGGCACGATCCGGCGGATGCTGTCGAGGATGCGGCGGGCGGGAATGCTCAGGACGTCGTTTTGCAGCGCCAGGGAGTGATCGACGGTGCTTTTGGGGATGCCCTGGAAGTATTCCTCGATGCGCTGCTTGCGGTACGGCGCGAACCAATCGTAGGTGACCTTGCGGTGCAGGGGGTGGGTGTCCGGAAGATTGCATTCATTCGCCGAGGCCACCATGCCGGAGGCCGGATTGTGGACCTCGGGCAGCTCGTCGCCATCGTGAAAGCCGTCCCATTCGTAGCGTCCGTCCCCCGGCACGGGCAGGGTCCCGTCCCAGTTCGGGCGGCGCGGCATCAGGCCCGAGGGCTTCCAGCCGATGTTGCCCGCCGCGTCCGCGTACACCTGGTTGAGCGGCGGCGCGCCCCAGCGGTTCATGGCGGCGGTGAAGTCTTCCCATGACTTCGCTTGCATCGATTGTGTCGCTGCCAGGTAGGGCGCCATGCCGGGCTCCAGCCAGGCCGCGCGCAGGGCGAAGGCGCTGTGCGTCCGTGGGTCTTGGCAAATGACGGGGCCGTGCCGGGTGTAGAGCAGGGTTTCCGTCCGTGGCGGGCCGTCCAGCACCTCGATGCTCTCCTGGATGGCGTGCATCGGCTCCCAGCGTCCCTGATACCAGTATTCGAGCGGATTCTCTGGGTTCGTTCGATAGACGTAAAGGTCTTCCTGATCGATGGCGAATGTGGTGAGGCCGAACGCGGCCGTGCCGTTGTGTCCGATGGAGACGCCCGGAAGCCCGGGTTCGCCGGCACCGATCACGTCCAGCCCAGGTGCCGTCAGGTGGGTGATGTAGCGCAGCCCCGGGATCGCAGCGGCCGCCCGGTGAGGATCGTTGGCCAGGATTGGGCGCCCGCTTGCCGTGCGGCTGCCGGCGAGCGCCCAGTTGTTGCTGCCATCGGGCACGAAGCCAGGGGGGCGGATGTCCATTTCGGGCAGGACCGCGGTTGCCAGGTCATAGACGCGCAGGACATCGTCTGGAATCAGCGATAGATCCAGTCCGTCGGGGATTTCCAGTTCGTGTGCGGGTTCGCGCTGGCGTCGCAGGTTCTCGGTTTCCGGCCCGTGGTCGCGCAGGGCCAGGGCGCGGGCCACTTCCTCGCGCACGTTGGCGGCCACGCCATGGCTGCGCATGCGGGGGATGTCGTCGATATCCCATAATTCGGGCAGGTAGCCCAGGGCGCTGAATTCGACGGGCAGGTATTGGGGGTCGGAGCGGCACAGTTGGACGTAGGCGTTGATGCCCGCCACGAAGGCCGACACGATGCGCTTGGTTTCCATGCCGTAAGCCAGCCACTCGCTGCGCATCTCTCCGCGGTAAAGGAACAGGCGGGCGGCCCGGTCGCGTTCGACATAGTCCGGCCCGAAGACCTGGGCGAGGCGTCCCAGGTTGCGCCGCCGCCAGAAGTCGATCTGCCAGAGCCGGTCTCGCGCTGCGTTGAAGCCTTGCGCAATGAAGACGTCCCGCTTGGATCGGGCCTGGATGTGGGCGATGCCCCACTCGTCCACGAGGATGTCCACTGGGTGCTCCAGCGCGTCGACGGTGAAAGTTCTGCTTTGCTGCATTACGGTGATCCTTTCTATAGCAGGCCCAGCAACCGGGGCAGGCCGAGCGTCACTGACGGCACGTAGGTGACGATCATGAGGACCAGGAAGAGCGGCACCAGGAATGGCAAGACGCCCCAGGCGATGCGGCCGATGGGGATGCTCGTGACCGAGCTGAGCACGAAAAGGACCAGGCCGACGGGTGGGGTCAGCAGGCCCATCATCAGGTTGAAGATGATGATGGATCCCAGCTGGATCGGTTCGATGCCATAGGCCGCGGCCGCCGGCATGATCACAGGCACCAGGATCAGGATGGCCGAGTTCGGCTCGATCACCATGCCGATCAGCAGCAGGAATATATTGAGCAGCAACAGGAATACCAGGGGATTCTGGGTGACGTCCAGTATGCCCGCCGCCAGCATCTGCGGCACCTGTTCGCGGCCCAGGACCCACCCGAACACAGCCGCCGCAGCGACGATGAACATGATCGAGCCCGTGGTGGAGGCCGTCGACACGAAGACCGATTTGAAGGCCCGCAGGCCCAGCGTCTTGTAGGCCAGGCCCAGCACGATCATGTAGAACACCGCCGCACCGGCTGCCTCCGTGGGCGTGAAGATGCCGCCCAGGATGCCTCCGAGCACGATGACCGGGGTGAGGATCGCGAATGATGCGGAACCCGCCGCCCTGGCTAGATCCTTGCGCGAGGCCTTCGGCAGGCGGAGCTCCGGCTTGTTGCGGGTGTGTAGATACACCACGATGGACAGGACGGCTGCGATCAGGAGCGCAGGGACGACCCCGGCCATGAACAGGCTGCCGATCGACACCCCCGACACGACGCCGTACACCACAGCCGTGACGCTGGGCGGCATGATGGGCCCGATCAGCGTCGCCGATGCCGTCAGGCCGACGGAAAACCGCTCGTCGTATCCCCGGGCCGTCATGGCGGGCACCTGGATCTTGCCGAGGCCGGCGGCGTCGGCCATGGCGGAACCGCTCATCCAGGAGAAGACGACGCTGGAGGCAACGTTGACATAGCCCAGGCTGCCGCGCACGTGGCCCAGGGCCGCCAGCGCGAAGTTGAACAGGCGATCGGCGATGCCGGCCTGGTTGGCCAGGTTGCCCATCAGGATGAACATCGGTACGGCCAGCAGCGGGAACGAGTCCACGCCGGAAGTCATCCGCTGCAGGACAATGGTCAGGGTGATGCCGTCGGCGAAATGGATGTAGAACAGCGAAGGGATCAGCAGCGAGAAGGCGACGGGCACGCGCATCAGCATGAGCGCCGCCACGCCGCCCAGCAGCCATATCAAGGTGGTCATGCTGCGGTCTCCTCGAGGATGCCGGTTTCTTGCTGTTCCGGCGGCGCGGTGGCTGGAATCCGGTCCAGCGCGACCAGCAGGGCGCTGATCAAGGAATGCAGGGCGATGAGCACCATCCCCGCGAAACTGGCCAAGTACACCCACCCCATGGGGATGGAGGCGGCCGGCGACGAGATGACGAACATCCGGGAGACGAACCGCCAGCCGTAGGGCAGCAGCGCCACGCAGCCGCCGGCAACGATCAGGCGCGAGACCACCACCACCCATTTCACCATGCGGCCGGGCACGGCCTTGTCGATCAGCGTGATGGCGATATGCCCGTCCGTGCTCGTCACCTGGGCCGCTGCGATGAAGATCAGCCAGATCATCGTGTAGCGGGCGACTTCCTCGGTCCAGGTGAACGGATGGGCGAAGAGATAGCGGCTGAGGACCTGCGCCACGATCAGCAGGAACAGCATGAGCAGCAGCAAGGCCGAGATCGTCCTTTCCGCGTTGACGAGCATTCTATTCATGAGGCGTGACTCGCAAGAGGAAAGCGGCGGATGCCCGCCGCCGGATCTGGATGATAGGTGTTATTGAGCCTGGACGAGGTCTCTGTAAATACTTGTCCAGACGAATCGTCCATCGTCCTTGGAGAAGCTTTCTATCACCCGGTTGCGGAAGGCGTCGCGATCGACGTCGATCACTTCGATCGTGTTGCTGGCCTTCCAGCGGTCCACGATAGTGGCTTCCTCATCCTGTATGCAGGCCGCGACTGCGCCCGTCGCCTCGTCGGCCGCCTTGCTCAAAGCCGCCCGCTGGCCGTCATTCAGCGATTGCCAGAACGGCTCGGCGACCATGATCAGGGTGGTTTCGACGACGTGGCCCGTGAGCATCAGGTAATCCTGTTCCTCATAGAATTTCATGCTCTGGATGCTCGGCAGTGGATTCTCCTGCGCATCGATCACCCCTTGCTGAAGGCCCAGGTACACCTCGCCGAAGGCCATGGGGGTGGGGTTGCCGCCCATGGCCTGGAGGTTGGCCAGCATGATGGGCGCATCGGGCACGCGGATCTTTTGCCCGGCCAGGTCCTCGGGTGTGCGGATGGGTTTGTTGGCCGTGAGGTGGCGTGTCCCGTACAGCCAGGTCCCGATGATCCGGATGTTCGCTTTCTTCAGCACCTCATCGTACAAGCGCCGGCCGATTTCGCTGTCGACGAACTGCTTGACGCCATCGTAGTCCTTGAAGGCGTACGCGGCGGTCATGACCGACAGCGGCGGATGCCAGACCCCGAGGTCCGAAGGCGATCCCATGGCGATTTCCAGCTCGCCGATCGCCAACTGCTCGATCATCTGCGGCGCGGTGCCCAACTGGGCGGCCGGATAGACCTTGGCCGACAAGCCCACGTCTGCCTTGGCGATGGCATCGACCATCGGGTTGGCGCCGCAGCGATTGTTGGGGTGCCCCGGCTCGTAGTGGTTGCCGAAGCGCGCCTCGGAGGCGGCAAGGGCCTGGCTCGACAGGAACGTCGCGAGGCACAGGGTGAGAAGCAGGCGTTGTTTCATTGTTGTCTCCTAGAAATTTCGAGTGTTCGATTCGATCGAGGCGGCGGCCGCGGCCCGTGTCGGGCTCAAGGCTCGTAGACTTCGCGCATGGCCTTGAACAGTTTCGAGTTGGTCTCGAATCCGATGCCGGGCACCGAAGGCAGCCCGACGTAGCCTTCTTGCACAACGATGCCGTCCGCGAAGCCGCAGAACGGCTTGAAGACGTCCGGGTAGGATTCGTTGCCGCCCAGGTGCAAGCCTGCGGCGATGTTGAGGGACATCTGGTGGCCGCCGTGAGGCACCACACGCCGGCTGGACCAGCCACGTTCGTCGAGGACGTCCAGTATGCGCAGGTACTCCACCAGTCCATACGACAGCGCGCAATCGAATTGGAGGAAATCCTGTTCCGGACGCATGTCCGCGTAGCGCAGCAAATTGCGGGCGTCCTGGTGCGAGAACAGGTTTTCCCCGGTCGCCATGGAGCCCGGGTAGGTTCGTGACAGTTCCGCCTGGAGCGCATAGTCGAGCGGATCGCCAGGCTCCTCGTACCAGTACAGGCCATAGGGTGCGAGCATCTCGGCATAGGCCAGCGCCGTTGCCGTATCGAGGCGGCCGTTCGCATCCACGGCCAGGGACTGTCCCTTGCCGACGACCTCGAGCACGGATTCGATGCGCCTGCGATCCTCATCAATGGAGGCGCCGCCGATCTTCATCTTGACGACACGGTATCCGCGATCCAGGTAGCTTTGCATTTCCTGCTGGAGCTGACTGTCGTCCTTGCCGGGATAGTAGTAGCCGCCGGCGGCATAGACCCAGACCTTGTCGTCCGCCTGCCCGCCGCGATAGCGGTCGGCCAGTACCTGGTACAACGGCTTTTGCTCGATCTTGGCGACGGCGTCCCAGACTGCCATGTCGAGAGTGCCCACCGCCACGGACCGTTCTCCATGCCCGCCGGGCTTCTCGTTGCGCATCAGGACGTCCCAGATGGCGAACGGATCGAGGTTGTCGTGCTTTTCATCGATCAGCCGGGCGGGGTCTGTCTCCAGCAGCCGGGGCAGGAAGCGATCGCGCATCAGGCAGCCTTGTCCGTATCGGCCATTCGAGTTGAATCCGTATCCGACGACCGGCCTGCCGTCCCGGATCACGTCCGTGACGACGGCGACGACCGAGCACGTCATTTTCGAGAAATCGATGTAGGCGTTGGCAATATCGGACCCGATGGAGAATGTCTTTTCCCTGACATCGATGATGCGCATGTTCCTGCTCCGCAACGTGAATGAAAGACCTAATGGTAGGGACCGGGGTGCGGCGAGGCCAATGCTATATTCGACTGGATCTATGCCGATCAGGACTGACATGGAATTGCTGTGGTTGGATGATTTCCAGTTGCTGGCCGAGACGGGCAATTTTTCCCGGGCTGCCGAATTGCGTCATGTGACGCAGTCCGCCTTCAGCCGGCGCATCAAGGCCCTGGAGGACTGGGTCGGCGCCAGCTTGTTCCTGCGCACCTCACGCGGATGCCATTTGACAGAGGCGGGGGAGTTCTTCCGCCTCAAAGCACCGGAGCTGGCCAGACAGTTCCTGACGCTGCGCGAGGAAACCTGCGCGGTGGCTCAGGCTGATGCCTTGACCCTTCGATTCGCCGCCACGCAGACGCTGTCCTCCACATTCTTTCCCGAGTGGATACTCGGCCTTGGCGAGGTCACGCAGATGGCGTCGCTGCAATTGATCGCCGGCACCATGGCTGCCTGCGAGCAGCAGATGTACCAGGGCAAGGCCCAGTTCCTGCTGAGCCATCAACACCCGGCATTGCCACCCGGGCTGCCAGCCGACAGTTTCGTTTCCGCCATCGTCGGCCATGATGCCCTGATCGCGGTTTCAGCCCCGGATGAGCATGGAAATCCTCGTTGGCGACTCACCGACGGCCAGTCTCCCAGCTTGCCGTACCTGGCTTATACCCGGGATTCGGCGGTGGGGCGCATCCTGGAGCATTGCGAACCCTTGCTCCCGATCCAGTTTGTCCGGGCACCGGTGATGTCCTGCACCCTGGCGGCGGTGCTCAAGTCGATGATCCAGAACGGCAAAGGGATGGGGTGGCTGCCGTTGAGCCTTGTCCGTTCGGCTTTGGAATCGGGCGAACTGGTTCGGGTCTTCGATCCTGTCAACGACATTCAATTGGAAGTGCGGCTGTATCGTCCCGACTTCCCCTTGAGCGCGGCCGCGGAGCGTTTGTGGGCCGCGGTACAAGCAGGGCGGCCCGGCGTTTGACGGGATGGAGGCCCGGTCGGGATCACCGGCTCGGGCGAAGGGGCGAAGCGAGTCAGAACCGGATCTTCAGGTTCAGCGACGCCGAGTGGTCGGCGTTGCCGCCGCCGAACTGGCCGCTGTAGGCCAGCCCCACGGCCGTATTGCGGCCGACCGCCACCTGGGCGCCCAGGTCCAGCACCGCCGCATCCCGGGCGATCGGCGCACCCGACACGCGGAAGCTGCTGCCGCCGCCTTCGACGAAGGACAGGCTGCGTCCCGGATCGACGTCGCCCGCGGCATGTCGCCAGCCCACGCCCGCGGACAATTCCGCGGCGCCTGCGCCGAGTTCGACCCGGGTCTTGCCGCGCAGGCCAAGGGTGAGGGCGGTGATGCCGTCCCTCTGGCTGTCGCTGTGCAGCGCCGCCGAACCGCCCGACTCGGTGAAGCCGTCGGTCTTCTGGCCGATCCAGGTCACGCCGGCATAGGGTTCGATGACGCTGGCCTTGCCGGCCGGCATGGCATAGGCCAGTTCCGTGAACAGTTGCGTGGCATTGGCGTGATAGTCCGCCTTCAAGGTCTGGGCACCGCCCGCGTCCACATTGCGGCGGCTGTCGATGTCATGGCGGGTGTAGGCTGCACCCGCGAGGACGCTAACCTTGCCGGGGCCGGCGTCCCAGGCCTTGCCACCGTACAGGGCCACGGTGTAGCTGCTGACGTCCGAGCGGGAGCCCCGGTCATCGACCTCGATCCGGCCGTCCATGTAGCCCAGCGCCCCGCCCACGCGCCAGCCGTGGCCGAGGTTCCGGTCGCCGCCGACGAACAGTCCGCCCATCCGCGTCCGGGCCGTCGCGGCATTGCCGTCGCCCTCCAGCGAACTCCAGTTCCCCGTCACCTGCGCCCACAGCGGATAGGCAGCCGAGCGGGGCATGGCGCCGGCCGGCAGGGTGCCGCCCGACTGGGCGACCGGCGCGCCCGGCAGCATCCCGATGCCGAGATTGCCGCGCAGGTGTCCGGCCAGTGTGCGTACGATCCGGTCGCCGGACTGCATCAGCGCGGCCTGTGTGCTGGCGTGCGCCTCGCCGGACAACTGGTTCAGCGCGTTCCTGCGTGCTTCCGCCTGCATCTGCAGGGTGGCATCGGCGGCGCTGTTTCGGCCGGCCACCGAGAGCACGCCGTCGAGGGTCGCGTTCTGGTTGCCGGAAAGTCCGCTGCGGTCCGCGGCCTTGCCCGAGTCGACCGACAGGCTGATGCGGACGTTGTCGAGGCCGTACTTGACCGGATCGAGCTTGACCAGGGTGCCGGCAAATGAATCATCCAGCGTGCCGCCGTTGGAGAACGTGTTGAGCACGTGGCCCGCCTCGGTCTTCACGATGGTGTAGTCGTGATCGAGCAGGTAGCCGCCGTTGCCGTTTTCCTGGCGGACGGTCAGTCCGATGCCGGACAGGTCGAAGTCGCCGTTGCGGATGATGATCAGGTCGGACTGGCCGGCCGAGTTGACTTCGGCGACGTAGTTCCCGCTGAAGCCCGCGCTGGTGCCGTAGCTTTGGAC
>Ga0180215_1006066_pt1 | contig 10098 bp, 11 predicted proteins | sample eDN3rd37CBELigBY_FD_128871 | JGI IMG/M metagenome (GOLD analysis project Ga0180215, IMG submission 128871) | Enriched backyard soil microbial communities from Emeryville, California, USA - eDNA 3rd pass 37_C BE-Lig BY (version 2) (version 2) | ecosystem: Environmental > Terrestrial > Soil >...
TATTTAACAGTTTGATGATATATTGCGTCAGGGCTATGCAAATGCCCAAGTGCTGTATAAGAAAATGGTTCAAAAAGATCGGCGGAAACACAGCCAGACCCGCCGACTGACAAGCTCCGTTCAGAATCACTTGTCGCTCCGCCCAGTACAAAGGCATGACCGACAAATACATTCGGTTCATTTACATTCATATTTTTTTCGATTTGATAGATTATTGCTTTCATTGCATCCTGATGAGAATGAATGGTATCATCATCAAGTAATTGCCGGACAATCCCCGGTTCTGCATATGGTACTAAGTAAAAATTAACTCCATTTATTGAAACCGGGCGAAACTGCTTTTCAAGCTTTCCAGCTAGGTAAAACTGATTGCTGCGATACCATGAACTACCGAATGAAAGACGCTCTGCACTGTCATGATTTCCTGATATCGCGACAACTGGAATTTTTAAATCTACATTTATTTTAAATAATATCTCATCTAATAACTCAACTGCGTCAGTCGGAGGTACTGAACGATCATACAGGTCTCCTGCAATAACAACAGCATCTGGTTTTTCTTCTTCTACAAGACTTATGAATTGATTTAATAGAAACCTCTGGTCTTCTGTCATATAAACTCCGTGTACTAATTTCCCTAAATGCCAATCGGCTGTATGGATAAATTTCAAACCGCTTCACCTCAATTTTTCTCATCTCACATTCTCTTATTATAACAAAATTAAAATTGCGGAAGCGAACCTAATTATGGCAGCTCTTGAAGGCGCTTATGAAGAAAGAGTATTAGTTATTTTTCACGAAAACGTTAAAAAACAGCTCAACCATTGGCTGAGCTGTCTATATGAATATAGCAGATTATAATTTTGTTACGTTAGCAGCTTGTGGTCCGCGAGCACCTTCAACAACTTCGAAAGAAACCTCTTGACCTTCTTCTAATGTTTTAAAACCTTCAGATTGGATTGCAGAGTAATGTACAAATACATCATTTCCATCTTCAGCTTCGATAAATCCGAAACCTTTTTCTGAGTTAAACCATTTTACTTTACCGTTTTTCATGAAAAAAAATCCTCCTATTGGCTGTTAAACCATGTAAAATTTACCATTTACAACGTTGATAGCGTTACTTTCATTACTCATCCAAACTTAGGTCAAACCTGTGAATAAGCAGCATGCAATAATCTAACACGGTGCATAACGGTTAAATAAAATTTATCATTATTAGTAAAGAATGTCAAGAATTTGAAAGGCTGAAAACCCTATTATATTAAGGATGTAAGCCTTCTCAAAACGAATGATCATATTTATAAAATTCAATTGCTCGGTACTCAATCCTAAGAAAAAAACTCAAACGTTTATCGTAAACATCTGAAAATGATGGCAAAAAAAGCTGAATCATAATGAGGAAGACTTAACCATTATCCAGCTCCAGCAAAACATCCTTTCTTACTAGATTCTTCTAATGGTTTTGTTCATACCTGTATATGAATCAGCTATTATTTCTATTTATAAAACTCCTACCCTATCCACCAAAGGCCTCAAGAATTTCCTCTAATTCTTTTAAATCCATATCAATTTCTGCCTTTACTTGTTTCTGCTGCTGCGGGGCTTTTTGCCTATTTTTGTTCATAGGCCGAGCTGGTATATCTTTTAGCAATTTTTTTATTTCTGATAATTCAACTAGAATATCATCATGGCTCGTGCTTCCACCACTCATCTTTTTTGGATGTAGATAACTAGTGAGTGCTGACATAACAAGATGAATGAGAGTACTGTTTTCTGCATGATATTCAATCTGCTCTTGGACCTTTTGCGATATTGAAAAAGATTCACCTGATTTAACATCAATGAATTTCTCTGGAATCGTAATCGCCACTTTGTTGACGTAATCTGTGTATATTTTAGACATTTCCGTCACCTTCTACCTTCTACACCTTAACGGTTTCATAATCAGCTGTATTCACTTGGTCTTTCTTTAATTGATTCATTTTAGCCAAAATCATTAGACCAAGAACATTCAGCTTCTCCATATCTTCAGGGAAAAACAATTGAATTGGGCGACCTCTTTCCGCCCATTTAACGGATGCCTGCAGAATTTGTTTTTTAGCTAATTTTGCAGCACCTCCGACTGCTATATATCGGGCAGCACCTTTAATTTCATTCGAATTACTTCTAACGCGGTCAAAATACTCAAGATACTTGATAGCCATCGCCCTTAACTGAGGAATGATGTATTTACTTATATCCTTCTTCACGCCTGCAAACGGCTCTACATACCATTCTGACTGACCACTTGCTAGTTTTTCCTCTAATTCGGAACGAGAATCGAAGCGATAAAGTTCATTTTTACTAACCTTTTGAATAATTAAATCTAGAAACTGATTGATTCCAAATGGTTCACCTTCGACAGAGGCTACCGGTTTATTGTTTTTTATTCCAACAAAATCGACTGTATCTCCACCCAAATCACCGATAATTACGCCTTTAAGGGAATCCTTTACAATCGAGTCATCTTTAACTCCCAGCGTATCCTGATCCCTTGTAAGCCCAAGGTAAGCACATGCTCCTTCAGCACCAATCACAACATCATGGACATGAAGCTTAACCGTCACTTCCTTCGGTTCCGGCAAACCAGGAACTTTATGAAAGATGACCGTATGAGTACCAATTAATCGCTGTTTAAATACATCTTTTTTCTCTTTGTACTGCGTTGTTGGCAGGGAAGCCGCTAATTGATCAATATGGTAATTGATTTCTGTTTCCTCTTGATTTACTAATACAGCATGATATGCTGCCAAACCGAATAACAGGATATAAGTACGATCTTCTTCTACCTTTTGGTTATTAATAGCTGTTAAACTTACATCTCGCTGTTTTGCTGCACTTTTACCAATATAGTAAATTTCCCGCTTATCAACAATGGCATGACTTTTGATCTCAATAATTAAATTCTCTTCTAGTTTAATATCTTCATCATCATATGGCTTTTCATAATATTCTTCATCAAAAAGGGCTAATGCATTTGGGATTTGATATTCATTTACCATTCCAGAATCAGAAGCTATTGCTTTGTACCAGCTGTTTCCAATATCAACGGCTAGAAAGTGTTGGTTATTCATCGGTATCAACCTCCTTCTGAATCTTATGCAGGATGGGCATTTCGTTGTGCAAGTACCTATTTTCAAAATACCAATACGGTTTTATGTCTAAATTCCACGTTTATACTGATTCATATATCTAAGCGGAGAAAGTATACATGCATAGGATAAATGGAAGATAGAAATCAAGGAGGAAAAATAAAAATGAGCGAAGAACAACATAAAAAAGAGTGCATAGATTTGAATATTTCTTCAACATTAGATGAAGTTGCAAGTGAGGAAAGTGCTCCAACGGTAGTCCCAGCACCTGGTCCTGTTCTTATGCATGTACCTGTTACACTTGCACAAAGAACTGTCAGTACGACATTAAGTGCGAATATTCATTTTGACGACCCTGTACTAGAAATCAAGGATGTGAAGAAAAGAGTCAAAATTGTTCAATGTAGTCTAATGCTTCGTCCTACTGATGATCCAACCGAAGTTTTTGTTCCTGAAGATGCACATTTATTTATCAGAGGATTTGTAAGAAAGAATTTCCAATTTGCATCACCGACCTATCGTGCTTCAGACAATTGTGTTTCTTCAGAGATGAGATCACATACCATTGATTTACCGTTTGAACTATCAACAATCATCCCTGCAGCAGATTTTATTTCACCGCCGCAGCGTCCGTTATTAAATACTCGTTCTGAATTTGACTTCTTTCGCTCACAAAAATTAGGAAAAGGGTTCCCGGAAAAAGACCGCTTCCTTTCAAGCGACCTTTCCCAATTTCATCAAATTAGTACACAGCATTACAATCAATTTCCATTCTGTGAGCTTATTTCAAGTGAAATAACTGAATGGGATGAAGCAATCGACCGCAAACCACTTCATGGAGAGGCACCGTTTGAGGAAGGATATTTCCATGATATGGTGGAGAAAATGTTCTTAACATTCACCATTAAAGTATTACAAAACCAACAGGCATTTGTAACTGTTGCGATGACACCGCCTACAACTTTATAAAATAGAAAGCTTCGATACGGATATCAGAAGTAACCAGAATTATCATGAATACTTTAACGAGTAACATGATAATTTTGGTTTTTGCCTAAATTATTTATTCATTTATATTCCATTTCCAATGATAGGTTCCTCTATTCCAGCTTTTCTTATCATAAATAATTTTTCAATATGGAAAAACATAGTGAAATCGTCGTTCAAGGCGTTTTCACTTGTTTTTGTGTGGTTGTCTCTGGGCGAATACCCATACATAGTCATTTGTACGGCATAGAATACACTATTCTGAAGCCCTGAGGAGGAAGATAATATGTCAGATTATAAAAAACACAACCATGATTGTGATGAACACTGCGATTGTGAAAAAAACAAACATCATTATCCGCATGTATCCATTGGAAAAATAGTTACAAAAGTTCCTGTCGTATTGGCTGAACTTGATTTACAAGTTGATAAAACACACGTTACGATCTTTCAAGAACCAGTATTAGAAATTAAAGATATTAAGAAGAGATTGGTCATTACGCAATGCCGCCTTTTACTACCAACAAATAAACTATTTATTAAAGGTTATATTCGTAAAAATATCCAATATGCAACGCCAATTAGTGGAGCTGGAACTGGTCCCGTGGTGACTAATACGGGGGTTCCGCAACAGGAGAATCCTAGCATCCAATCAAGCATACTATCCCAAACTGAACAAATACCATTTGAAGTGATCACTGAAGTAAAGGATTTTATTTCATCACCTGTTATGCCAGAAAAAAATAAACGTCAGGAATTTGATTTCTTTGTATCACAGCCACTACCAATGGGCTACCCTGAGAAAGATGAAATGTTATCAAGTGATCTATCTCAATTTCATCAAGAAAGCAGCCAGCATTATAATGAACTTCCGTACTGCGAGCTGCTATCAAGTAAAATCATTGAATGGGATGAAGCAATCGATAGGGAGGGTGACCTATTTTCTAATGAATTATTAGACGAAGGTACCTTCACTCGATCCGAATCTAAAATGGTTATTTATTTCAAGGTGAAAATTCTCCAAAACCAACAGATTCGTGTTTCCTCTACAACCAACGACCATGACTGGGATCATGATTGTGATTGAGGGGAGCTCATAACATAAAGAAGGGATTATACAAGCATGAACTGTATAATTCCCTTTCAATCTGTTGTAAAAACCTTTTGCGAGAAGGAGGTGTGTGGAAAGGAGGCTACTATAGCAGTCCTTCCTATAGGAAATGAAAAAAGGGAGAAGAAACGTACCCTATCCTCCATACCATTATCAGCCATTTTCATCCCCCTTTACCTACCCAATGGCGGATTTTAGGAGTTACAGTAATGCTGGTGATTATGCTATTACCAATAGGCACACTGATCATAAATCTGTAAAAAAGACTGAGGAATCACATTATACGTCTACTAAACAGGAACGTTCAAACGAAAAGCCAGTGACAAAGGCTTCAGGCCCGATGCTCTTTACACCTCCAGTCGTTCATGACAATGAAATAAAAGCTGAAAAATCAGGGCAAAAAGAGCAGCAGCATAATAAAATGAAAAATCTTTATGAGCAAAAAAAACCCAATCTAATCAGCGAATCCTTAAGCTCACATAAAACCGGCCAGGAGCAGGGTAAGTCAGATTTGCCTGAGGATGAGTCTTCCGTTGATGAGGAGTCAGTCGACCTTTTTATCGCAATGCTTGAAGAATCGTCTTCCATTGATCATTCTTCAAAACCAGCTAAAAATGGTCCTTTTCAAGCGAGGAAGTTTATGTTCAATTTTGATGAATCCTCTTCGTTTGAAGAATCCAGTTCAATTGAAAAAGTGGTTACGAAATTTGAGGAATCCTCATCCATACACGATGAGTCTTCTTCACTATTTATTGAATCCTCCTGTTTTGAAGAGTCTTCTTCACTATTTATTGAATCCTCCTGTTTTGAAGAGTCTTCTTCAATAACAATGGCTTCAATAGACGAAGAGTCATCCTTCTTTGACTGTGAATCATCTTCTATGGATAAACTCGAAACACCCGTTTCTGTGCAGAACGAGCTACCGATCGTTAAAATGCCGGTCGTGCTTAGCATGGTTGAAATTGACTTGGATATATTTGACTCATTTCTTCTTCATTTGCCTGTAAAAGAAATTACAAAGGTTGACTGGAGCGTATACTCATTAGAATGCCATGTACCATTACCAGCACGAAGTCTTTTCGTAAAAGGCGTTCTCGTTGCAGATATTGAATATGTAGAGGATAATGGATGCAGCTCACTTCAGAAAGTTAAAATGCAGGTTCCATTCAATACGACAACAAATGTCGATTGGCTTACTGGGCCTGAAATACCTAGAAGTTATCATGCGGAGTATACGTACAGGGATGTTGAATTTCATCAAGAACTTTCGCAGCAGTATGCACATCCAATTAAATCAGAATTAAAAAATATTCATATCGTATGGCATAATGAATTTATGTCAGAAAATGGTCTACTAAATGTTCAAGGAAGAGTTCAAATGTTCATTCATTTATTGCAAAACCAGTATATAAAACTGGCAGACTAATTTGTTTCACTAGCTGCCAGTAAACAACCATCCTGATTCATATCTGGATGGTTTTCTATTTGATAAACCCCCTTATAATAAACAGCCTGCTAAAGCTGTCTATTAAAAGGGGATTTACGATATAATAAGGTTTAAGGGTAGGATTTATTTGTTGTTGTTCTCATTTTTGTAGTTGTCATTTTTGTCGTTATTTTTGTCATCATCATTATCATTTTTATCGGAATTCTTATAGTATTTTGAGTATTTAGAATCCTTATCATCGACAAATACTTTTTGCATTTGAGATAAGCGAAGGAACAATCTGATTTCTGCCTTTTCAACAATCCTCGAAAATCTTCCGAATCTGTCAACATCTTGGAATAGATCAATCTCTCTGACTTTTGTACCTAAAAGTGTACATTCAATCGGCTCGTTGAAAGTCTCAAAGGTTTCAGAACCTGATACAAATGGATTTGCACCATGTCCTTTCTTACCCATTTCACGATACTCATACAGAGATGACTTTTGACTAAATTCAATATCCTCCTGGCCAAATGGGCTCATAATTGGATTATCAAGCTCTACCGTTTTGACAGTTGAAAATTCAACATCTACTCTTAAATCTCTAACATTTGATGACGCACCCGTAATGTATTGAATATTTTTATGGAGAATTCCTGTAATGAATAATTTTACGGTATTCGGGCAATAAGAGGAAGGAACTGCTTTGCATTGAGTTAATGTAACGTTTTTACGAATTGATTTAATTTCAAGTACTCGCTCTGGCAGTGGAATATCAGCCTCTACATCAATTTCTAAGTCGATGTCTGCCAACGGTACAGATGCATTTAGAAAAGGAAAATCAAGCTTCACTCCAGTCCTCCAAGGTGGGATTGGCATTAAATCAGAACCTACTGTCTTTCCCTCAACGAAAAATGCACTTGTTCCTCCTCCATGATTTTTTCGACTTCTATAATAGCTGCTACTTTTTCTCATAAAAAAATCACTCCTTAACAGAATTATCAAAAGAACTTAGAAAGGTTCGTTTAGTAAACCAATCACACTCTTTTCTTTCGACTTACTATTGTATATGCGTAAAAACTAAATCTGTATGGACAAAGGTTTATAGACTTTTACCTATTTTTTAAATAAAAAAGGGACAGCCACACATTCTGGTAACCGTGAGCTGTCCATTTTGCTTGTTTTTTAACTAGATTTTAGCAAGTGCCTGTTCAAGGTCCTCTATTAGATCCTCCCAAGCTTCAAGACCTACGCTTAACCGAAGTAAATTATCTTCAATTTCCATTCTTTTTCGCTCAGCAGCTGGAACTGCAGCATGAGTCATCGTGGCCGGATGCTGAATGAGTGTCTCAGCATCACCAAGGCTGACAGCAATTTTTATTAACTGCAGTTGATTTATAAACCTTTGTGCTGTTTCCTTTGTTCCTTTTACCGTAAACGAAATCAATCCGCCAGACTTTTTCATTTGTTTATTTTTAATCTGATAATCTGCATGCTTGCGGTCTCCTGGATAATAAATGGCTTCTACCTTCGGGTGGTCCTTAAGAAAATCAAACAGCTTCTCTGCATTTTCACAGTGGCGATCCATTCTGACTGGCAGGGTTTTTAGACCCCTTAATAATAACCAGGCATCAAATGAAGAAAGAACCCCACCTACATCCTTTTGCGTTGTACGAGCAATTTGCTCCATAAGGTCCTTACTTCCAGCAGCTAATCCGGCAATCACATCACCATGTCCACATATATACTTTGTAGCACTATGAATGACAACCTGACACCCTAATGTAAGTGGTGTTTGTAGATATGGCGAACAAAAGGTATTATCGACCACAACGGGAATCCCTTTAGCCTTTGCTATTTCTGCCACCATTTGTAAATCAACAAGCTTCATCGTGGGATTAATCGGGGTTTCAATATAGATGCATGCCGTATTGGCTTGAATGCTCCGCTCAAGCTCTTCCTTCGAATCCATAAGCGAAAAATCATGACTGATTTGATATTTTCGCTTTAATATCTGAAGCAGTCCGTAGGTACAGCCATAAACACCTTTTGAGCATAGAATATGATCTCCAGATTGCGTTAACGCCATTAAAACAGCTGATACGGCTGCCATGCCGGAAGCAAAGGCTAAAGCAGCCTCTCCTTTTTCCAATGCTGCGATACGCTCTTCAAGTATCTTTACAGTCGGATTGCCTAACCTTGAATAGATGAAACCCTCTTCGTTCCCAGCAAACCGCTGTTCACCCTGCTCTGCAGTAGCAAACGTAAACGTTGATGTTTGATAGATGGGAGGAACTAAGCTGTCGTAATGTTCATTTGGTTGATAACCGGAATGTATAACCTCTGTTTCAAACCGTCGTTTATTATCCTTCATACTATGCCCTCCTGCTGTTTTCATGCTGATTAAACTATTTACCTATATGATATGATGATGGCCCCTATTTTGAATGTCATTCAAGGTTATTTCCATACAATAAAAACACCTTAAAGTCTGATGCTTTAACGTGTTTTCATCATTGTCCCAAGATTAAGAATGTCTTTTTTAGAAATGTCATGCATATAGTTTAATGTAATCTTGATCATCAAAGGGGGCTTTCATGATGGGAATCCGTTTAATCCAGATTTCGGCTGTCTATTTTGTTATCGGGGTTGGTTTTGGACTGTATATGTCAATGGCTGATGCTCACGAATTTGTCGGTGTCCATGCCCATGTTAATTTATTAGGCTGGCTGTCCTTAGCAGTCATAGGTACAATCTACAGCGTTTACCCTGAACTTGCGGCCACAAAACTGGCAAAAACTCATTTTTGGCTTCATAATATTGCGCTTCCCGTTATGATGATTGGACTTTATTTCCTTATTCTTGGCCAGGAAGCACTAGTTCCAGTCGTTGCAGCAGGTGGAACTGTCATGGTGCTTGCCATTGTATTGTTTGCATTAAATGTGTTGATAAATGGTAAACAAAGGGCATAATCCTATCATATTCTAATAAAAAAACCACTTTGTAACGTTACAAAGTGGTTTTTACAATGTAATGAACTTAAAAAATATATCGAAGTACCATCATAAAAATAACTCCAGCCATGACCGTCCCTAACAGGCTTTTGGTCAGCAGTGCAACAGCAAAAGCGGGAAGTGCTGCAGCTAATTTTAAGATATTAGCAGATATTGAAAATTGATTATCAGATAATAATAGCTCTTGTGCTAATAGTGCTGCCATTACAGCGACAGGAACATTTTTTAGCCAGCGGATTGCCCATTTGGGTAATTCCATTTGGCTGAGTAACATTAATGGAAGTACCCGCGGAATGAAAGTCACTAACGCGCAGCCAAGAATTAGCACCAGTATGGTCCACCTTATCTCCACTTTTCAATCACCATCCCAACTGTCGAAGCTAAAATAGCTGCAACCATCACACCTGTACTTCCGGAAGAAAAAAA
>Ga0180215_1006067_pt1 | contig 10097 bp, 18 predicted proteins | sample eDN3rd37CBELigBY_FD_128871 | JGI IMG/M metagenome (GOLD analysis project Ga0180215, IMG submission 128871) | Enriched backyard soil microbial communities from Emeryville, California, USA - eDNA 3rd pass 37_C BE-Lig BY (version 2) (version 2) | ecosystem: Environmental > Terrestrial > Soil >...
AGGATCAGTCGCTGTTTGTTGGCAGCGTCATTGACCGCACCGCGACCAACACCGAGGAGGACCTCAAAGACGCGCTGGGGGCGCTCGTGGACGCCGTTAAGGCGCACTACAGTGCAGGTCGCACTGTCGTGGAGGTGAACTCGGTCGTCAACCTCCTGGGCGCGCAGGTCGACTTTGGTGGCTTCTGCTATGTCGGCGACGCGCAGTGCTCGGGCGACAACCGCGACGCGCACTACTCGGGCACGCAGCCCACGGTGACGTTCACGCAGGCGACAGACTTTAGCGTCGTGGTCGGTGTGAACCATCAAGCCTTTGGCACGGCGACTTATTCTAACCTGGTTATCTACAACGGGCCGCGCCAGGTGGGCGTCGTGGGCGTACCGACGTCGACTACTCCGGCAGCGCGCAAAGCTTCCTCGCCGGAACCGACTACGAGGGTTTCAGCGACTATCTGTATGCCTACACCTTTGCGCGCGACTGCACGGGCCTGGGCGACTACTGCGTCGTCGTGCCGACGACGGGCTGGCCGTTCCTGCCCAACTTCGACCCACTTACGCCCCAGCTCAGCCTTGGCATCTTCGTCGACCGCGCATACGTCCACCCAGAGACGCACGTCGGCCCCAAGGAGGACGTCATCCTGCCGCCGGTGCAGCTGCGCTTCTCAGAACTGGCAGCGTAATTGCACGCATTCATCGAGCGCGCCAGTCCGGCAGTACAACTCTGCCTGAACGCTTGATCATATTTTTGTTGTTCTGTTTGGGTCCCGCTAATGAGAACAAATGTGTCGGCCCCGCTTCACGTGTAATTCCTTGCATGAAACAAAATCTCGCAGTGACCCTCCCACCCACTTCTCCCCGTGTAAACAGTCGTTGTTGGCCACCGGCCGCTGCCCGTTCGGCTGCAGCGAGCCCAGCAACGCAGCGCACCTGCTAGGCGGCTGGCTCAATTCCACGGCACGCATAGCCGGCGGCAATACGATGTCATGCGCCTACTCGCTAATTTTTTGCGCCGCAATGTGGACGCCATTGGTGGCAAAAAACCGCAGCTATCCTTAGCGTGCCGGCCCTGTCGGGCTGACGGACGGACCTGCAACGTACCTCTGAGCGTGTATCCATCCGCTGGTATCTCTATAAGACCAGACATCTGGGGGACCAACGACAACATGCTTGCTGGTCCTGCTCGCGGTCGTCGTCAATTCTGGCAACATGCAGTTTGGAAGCCTAGCCTGAGGTTGTGCGGCGCAACGTGCCAACTATGCGCACTCCTGATTTTCCTGCATGGATCGACTCGGCCTCTGGGTTCCTGTGCTGCTCGTAGTCATGCGCGCTCGGCTGGTGTGGCATCGTCCAACCTACAACTCTGCCCAAATGTGCGGGATGACGCACGCCCGCCGATGAAGGAATCATGCCCAGATTCATTCGCCGGGCGTCCACTGTGTGTGCTGAGTACGCTTACAATGCGCATTCCGTGCAGTGCCAACATTTGTGATTGATGACTATACAGTAGCTCGATAGGGACTCGGCTGTGGCGCCGCTCAATACATCTGGTATTTCTTTTCTCGAAGCTATCATACAGACATGCTTGCCAGCGCCTTCAACACAAGACTGAGCCCCTGCAGAATGATGACGAGTACAGCGAGTAAAAGGACTGTGGTGCTGGCGTGTATCGCTGACCGGGGTGCACGTACGACGTTCGCGCCGGTGTCATGGCGAAAGTTAGGATTGATGCAGCTCAGGCTCAGGATGACGACGGTGATAGCCGGCACTAGCGTGATGCTCGACACGACGACGACGCCGACGTTTTGTTGTTGCGCGCCGCACGACGAGCTAGCGTACGCCGCCATCGTAATGTCCACGCAACTCGAGAAAATCACCGCGAGGCTTATGATCGCGACGGTGCTCGTTTGCAGAATCGCGTAGCGGCGAATCTCGTCAAGATTGCATGCGGCCATGGCAAATGTACGTCGCTGCAGGTATGTAGCAGCGACGCAAGCGTATCAGTCTGCAACGCGCAGTGTACGTGGCTTGTTCACGTGGGGGTGACAAGCAAGAACAGCCCTGATCGGACCGCGTGGGGACGTACTCGTGCAAGAAAGACGACTACGCACAATTCCATGAAGTTCATAGTCGTTCTGGTAGAAGTCTGCAACATAGGCGCGCGTCTGTAGTTTTCGATCTTCAAATCCAGCAGCGGCGCACGACTCTCAAGCGCGCGGTGGCCTTTGCGCGCAGCTCCAGCGGAGACTTACGTCCTCCAACCCATCCCTAAGCTATACCTGGCTAGCTCGATCTCCGCTATTTTCGATTTGGAACTGTCAGTCGCGTGCCAATTGCATGGCCGGTTGCGTGTTTGCAGCAGTTGAAGCCGGACGGCAAGTGCGCATGGAGCGCCAAAGAGAGGCCGGGCGCTGCTTTCGTTGTAAGATTTGGACTGGAAGCCATTTCCTTTGCAAGTGAAAACGTTCTAGAGAGTGCGCCGTTTCCTTTGCACGAGAGAAAAAAATTTTTCTCGTGCGGAGTCGACGTCCGGAAGGGGCTGGCGGTTCGGTGCGGGTGCATCGTAGGGTTTGGGTTATGCGCCATTCATTTGCACGATCGCAGATTGCGGTGCCGCAGGGGTCGCCATGAAGGGTTTGGGCTACGGCGAGCATCGGAGCACGGGGCTGCCGGTAGGGTTTGGGGTGCGCGCAGCATGCACCTTTTCCGGGCCTGTGACCGATTGTGCATCGGCTCACTTTGTTGGGAACGCCCGATTAGTTCGCACGAGCGACGATACTCGCGTGGCGTCCCGGTTTTCGCAAGTAGATCCTAGCGGTTTTGAGTTGCTCGACAGCGCTGGCATCCCGTGCCTCGTTCCGGGTCAGCGCATCGTGACGCGCAGTCGTACCCTCGTACAAGTATAGCAGCAGCAGCGGCAGCTTGTCGTGGCGAACTAGCGTGACCTTGAACAAGACACTGGCCAAAGTTCCCAGTGTTTTTCTGTAGCGCCATTGCCGTGCGCTAGCTGGCAGTAACCACAACCATGCCGGAAGCAGCCAAGGGGGAACAATTGATGAAGGCCTCAGAGGCCAACTCCTACGCGTCCGTTAAGTCGTTGGGAATCGTTGCAGCAGCGACTGCGTCGATCACCTCGAGCGCGCGCGACGTCTTCTCCGTCGCCTTCAAAGAGGGTGATTGGGTCGGACAAGAAAGGACCCTTTTTGGCCTATCACTTTGCATCATCATCCTGTCCGCGTTGGTTGCAGGAACAGAGGTCGTACTTATCGCGGTGAAGCCAGGAAAAAAAAATAAAAAAGATGACGCTGACAGTACGGCCAACTACCACTTTGGGGAAACGACCAAAGTCGTCAATGCAATTGCGTCAATGGTCACCTTCCTCATTCTCGTCTTCGAAGCCCTCATCTCTGGGCTGGAGCAGACGACCCAAGGATCCGGTTCGGCTGGGAATGGGACGGCAACTGCAGCGCCATGATCGATACCGGGCGCCTTTGGAGTGTGTTTTGGGGACTAAAGAGCACCTGTCGTTGAGAGGAAATGGGTTGGATCGAGGTTTGGTTTGCAAGGGAAAGTTAGCATGCATCTTTTTGGCAAACGCGAGCTGTAAGCTGGGAGACGGGCTTATTTTTTGATACGCACGTTTCTTTAAAGTGTTTCCGACGACATCGATGCATGCACGCATGTGTGTTTCAGCAAGGTCGCTGTTCAGAGTCCGGCGCCCTCTGTTTGCATACAAGTGTGTATAAACGTGTGGGGCCCTATCACGAGCTTGCTGCATGCATACATCGAGCGACACGTGTGTACTTGTACATGCAGTGACGCACGTGCAACATATGACATATCATATGCACAAATGCGGCCATGCTACGTGTACGTGACTCATGCATGACATACATACACTGACAAACAGCTATTCAATAGGGATACTTCACGAGTCCGTAGTACCTGATTTTCTTCCATCAATCGAAAGCCCTGCCGCATGCGTGTGTTGGCATTCGCATAACATACGTACAGTAGTCACGCTTGCCGGAATTTACCAAGCGTTTGTCATAGGGATGCGGGGTCAGCCGGCGGCGACTGGAACTGCTACACGCACTGCAAAACCTGCGCCGTAGCCTGTTTATGACTGAACGCGCGTTCATATTCAAGTTAGGATCAGCCCGATTGCGCATAATCGAATGCGACGCTTTGTGCCTTGTGTTGGTTGATTGAACGGTGTGTTACCAACGTATCTTAAACTAGCTTGTATTAGTGGCTGTGATGCTTGTGCCAGCAAGGTCGTTTGTATAGAAACACACGCGGATCCGCATGCATCGATGTTCTATAGCGGCTGTACATGGGTTACTGAATTAGACTACGTTGAAATACTCCAATCTATCCAATCTAGCTCGGCGGAGCCGACATCGCATCACCCGCGTTGATCACGGCGATGCATGTCCACTCGTCGAGGTAGTTGGCTGTGACCCCGCGACGCATTGGACCCCAGCAAGGTATCGTCAGTCGACGCCCCTCATGCCCACGTTCACGTCGCGTGCCCCGACGCACCTTTCCACAACCGCACTTTGCCGTCGTCACCGCTGGAAGAGAGCACGGTGCCTGTGACATTCCACTCGACTTTCCACACCTCGGCCTCGTGGTCCTGGAAGGTGGCGATGGGCTCGATGCGATCCTTGGTCGTGTCCGGTTTGATGCGATAAATGCGCACGCGGCCGTCCATGCACGCCGTCGCAATCAGGTGATAACTGCGGCCGAGCGCCGGCGCCCAGCTCACGTCGTGCACGACGCCGTTGTGGCCCACCAGCATCTCGCCGGCTTGCCACTGCCGGCTTCCCTCCTGGTGCCGGTAGATCTGGGCAGCCAGCCATTGAAGTGGTGACGATGGTCGCAGCGTGAGTGCGCACGCACATCGGAGTCAGGGCTCGTGTCAGCGCGGCATACCCGCGCCTGGTTGTCGAGGCAGCTGACCACCATCATCGTCGGGTGAAACTTGGACGGACACCAGGAAACGCATAGATTGCCGTCCTGCTCCTTCATGTTCGGCGCCACCGTGATCGACTCCTACGCAGGGGCGCGCAGAAGCGAGGCGCGACGCCGGTGCGGGGTTAGCAAGCATGTACCACGGGTGCTGTGCTGTTCCCGGACGCGGCTTTACCATGAGGTTCCATCCGGACAGGTTCATCACGTCCATGGCCTCGTAGATGCGCACCACGCCGTCCGCCGACGCCGTGGCCTGGAGGGAAGTAAAGCGGCCTGGAAAGACATGTCACCCATAAAATTAAGCCGCGATGCAGGTTTCCTCATGCCACGCGGTCGGCCCACGCACAAGCTTGAGGCCAAGGTGCTTGGGCGCAAACTCAATGTCCTGCACCGTCCGCGCGTGCGGCAGCCGTGCGCGCTCCGCCCAGCGCTTGCCGCTTTGCTTGGCCTCTGCGGCGGCGACGAGAGGTACGTGGGGTCATAGGAGGGGAAGAGGGGGGTGAGTGCCACCGGCGCTTCATGATAGACGGTAGATGCGTGGCCTCACCGTGCTCCTGCTCTTCCCAAATCCGCACATGGCGGTCCACCGACGCCGATGCCAGGACCTGCCCAAACTCAGGGTGCGCCCACGTCACGCGCAGCACGGCCGCGTCGTGCGCCTGCATGGCGCGCAGGCCCACAGCAAAGCGGAAAATAAAAGGTTAGTTAGGAGAGCTGCCGCCTGCTTCGCATCATGCTCAAATGTTTGCCCCGAACCTTGAAGCGGTCATTCTCGGTCCAGGCGCCTTTGCCGTCCTGTTTTGCGGCCTAGCGTCAGATTTAGACTATCCATTAGTCACTCTTTGGGCACGAAACCGCGTCCGGCAACCGCGGCGTACCGAGGTGGCGTTCCAGTCAAAGATGGTGATGGCCAGGTCACTCGCACAGGTGGCGAGGCGCTGGCCGTAAAAGTCGTACGCAATGTCGTGGACAAAGTCCTGATGGCGCGTGTCGACCGCAGCAACGCGCGGGCGGGCCGCCATGGTCGAGGAAGCGATGTGTTGCAGGGCACTGGTTCCGGCAGCCCCAAGAAAAACAGATTGAGGGTGGTAAAACGAGCGTCGCCTCTCTCGCGTTCGATAGCCGCGTCCAGCCGCGTTCTCGTCCGGACTCGTCGTTTTCGAGGTGGAATCGCCCCTGAAGACTTGCTCCAACGGTGCAGTCTTTTATCCGCGACAGTGCTGTTTCTGTCCGCTGCTACTTCGTCCTCAGCAACATTGCTCCATTGGCCTTGGAGTCCTTCTGCTGCTTCGTCCTCTTCGTTGTCCCCTTCGCCGTAGTTCTCTTCGCCCTCTGCGTCGTCGTCCACGTCCTCCGCGTCCTCTCCTCCCTCCCCTCCTTCTTACCTGCCCGCCGTCCGTCCTCTCCCTCCTCTTCCTTGTGGTTTTCGACGTCCTCCTCTGTCATCTACTGCCTCCTTCTCTGCGTCCTCGTCCTCTGCGTCCTCGTCCTCTGCGTCCGCTGCGGCGGCGTCTGCCGCTCGGCCGCATCCACGTGGCCACAAAATGACGTCATCGTGGCAGAGGGACGCAGGACGCCGACCGCGACAAGGAAGCGGACGCAGAAGCCATCGAGGGCGGTGTCCAGCACGTGCGTCAAGGTATCTCCGCCCACGCCAGCGGTGCACGCGACGAGGCACCCAACGAGGTACACCGCTGCCGCGGTTCCCGCCGGCCCCACCCACGCTGCCCGAGCTGACCTGCCGCGCCGCCATTTCACGCTGTGCTTGCTGCAGCCTGCACTCGCGCTTGCCCATGCTGCCGCGAGCCCCGGTGCCGCCTGTGGCGAGCCGTCCTCGCCGCGCACCAAACGCACCCTTGCGACCGCCGCCGGCCTACGCCGGCGTGCCTCAGAGTGCTGCTATGAGCGGCCGCGCGACCGCCGCCCTCGTGGTTGTGCTGGCTGCGGCGTTCGCGACCAACCCCGACGACGAGTCCTTCAAGCGGTACATCGAAACCGAGCTGCACAAGTACCGTGCGATGCCGAAAAATTACTGCACATGGCTTCGTGCATTAACCGGCTTGGGCCATGCCATGGTCGGGCGCACATAGGTCTGGTGCGTCGTGGCTAGAGCGCAAGCTGGTCTCCACGGTTGGTGCGCTGGCCTACCCGCGCAAGGTCCGGCCGGCGTGCAGACGCCTCGCTTGGCGCTGGGCTGCATGCGCTGACGGCCTTCGCCCATATTGTGACCGTTGGCAATCTCCAGGACTATAAGTTCTTTTCGGTAGTCCGTGTGGAGGACCTGGACCGCCTGTATGTGGGCGTCTTTGGCACGTGGTTCCCACTGAGCTGGCCGCGCGACGATGCACAGCCCGCCGACCCGGCGCCGCGCCGCTTCTCGTGAAATGTGGTGGCTCTGCAATTCGATGTGCGCGCAGCGAAGGGATGTTACAGAGGAACCGGTTTCTCTATGTATCCGCACACAAGTGTACAGGAGGACTATGTAGTAACAGGGCAAGCGCACACCCAGGGCTGTACAACATGCGTGGCTGGCGGGAGGGACATGTTGGGCATGCAGCGCCGCAAAGGGACGCCCACCCTCGTTGCGGCGGCGGCGTTAAGTCACACAGCTTGTCTGTTGCTGATAATAATTAACTGGGACATCAAACTAAATAGAACAAAGTGCAGGCGCGGCGAGAAGCAGGCGGGCGGGCGCGGAGGAGCCACCGGCGCATGCACGGCGCGCGGATGGGCCTAACTGGATGCAGTGCGCGCAGTGCTGCTGCCCGTGCTGCTGCCACCGGCGAGGCGTCGCTTTTCGGCGATGGCGAGCTCCACGTACGGGCGCCGCTCCTCGGGCGTGAGCGCGTTCCAGCGCTCGCCCACGAGCCGGCCGACGTCGCCGAACGGCAGCGTCGGGTTTTCGCGCGCAATGACCGGCCGTATCGCCGTCATGAAAAAGTTGTACGAGGTTCGTGCACGTCGGCTGCTGCTGCCCTCGCCCCAGCCGCGCTGGCTGTTGCCGCCGCCTGCCGCGGACGCGGCGGCCATCTCCTCGCCGTACGCGCTCATGGCCTCGGCGTACCGGCGCTGGTCGACCGCGGCCTTGGCCTCGTATACCTGCGCGGTATGGGCGTGGTGAGAGACCTGATAATTGGTCAGTAAACTTCTGCTGCCACCATGACCTATACATCCACACAGCGCGCGCGTCCTACCTTGCGTTCTGCCGGAGTGAGCGCGGACCAGAGCTGGCCCATGTACCGGCCAATGCCGCCAAAGTCGAGCTCGGGGTGCGCGGCGGCGACCTCGGTACGGCGCTCCTGCATAAACACCAGGTACGCCGTCAGAGGGCGCTTGGGCCGTGTGCGCTGCGGTGCCTGTGCCGGAGCCACGGATGTCATAGTGCGCCATACGCAGGGGTGTTGTTACGATAAGCGAGAGCGGATGCCGCCCGCCGCAACCCGCCGAACGTACCCCGTTCCGGGCGCGCCGCGCCCCTGCCACTGCCCCAGCGGCGTAGGACGGGGCTCGAGCTGTCTGCAGGCAATGCTGGAGTTGCTGATGCGGGTACTGCTGGTACTGGTGGTGCAGCGCCGGGGGCGGCTTCTCGGTGAACTTGCCGTACTCTGCGCCGCTCGGCAGCGGCATGGCGGCGGCGCCGTTCGTGGCCATGGTTGGGCCCGCGCGAACCCCTCCAAGCGAGAGCGTGCAATGGTAGAGTGGCGTGGCGCCGGGATCCCGCCGAGCACAGTGCGTATCTGCCGCGTGCGTGGCGTGCGCCACAACGGCGTCAGCCGCTTCCCGTCGTACACCGCTGCTTGCTGACGCTGCCCACCGTGGAAGTTCGTCGCACGCCCTCCAGCTGACGCGCGCGCGCCCCGACGTGGCCACGGTTCCGGTTCTCATCAGACGGCGCACGCGTGCGGTGTGGCGGCGAACGACGACGACGTGCGGGAGGGCCGGCTGACGGTGCCGTGTTCCGCGCCGGGATCTGCTCGTCGGGCGGCGCCGCGCCCCCGTCAGCGTTGAATCTTCACGTGCGTCTTGCGCTGACGCGGCGGCGGCAGTCCTAGATCCCGCGGAAAGGAGTGAAGATGCGGCAATTAAACGACCAGGGAGTGAAGGCTGGTAGGAGGGCAGGGCGGACGAGAAGGGAGGAGGGCAGGAAGAGGAGAGGAGTGGCGGGCGGGAGGGCAGGGAGGGCAAGGAATGCAGAGAGGGCTACGGCACGGCGTCGCATTTCAAACTTTCGCGCCAAAAAACTTTGTAAGTAAATATTCTGATCGCGTCGATCATTGTGAGACGCTTGACCATTGCTACTTGTATGGATTCTCTTGGACGCATGGCAGACATGCGCACATGGCATCGTCGGTGGTGAAGCTAGCATTCGTGATTGGCAGGTTGCGTGTACGGTCTACCACTTTCGACGTGTGCCTGCGACGAATGGCGTCGGCAAGTTTCGCGTCGCAACCACGGCAACAAACGTTGACGTATGGCCCTCCCACAACGCGCCTGTGAGCTTGCCGATGTAACTTAACACTGTACAATACACAGCTGTACATTATTTGCGAACAAATTGATCGTTGTCTAGGGGCCTCCTGCGTCGCCAATGGTCGCGGGCGCCATGCCGTCGGCGACCGGCGCGGGCCGCACCCAGCCGACGGCCACAAAGTAGTCGTAGATCTTGCCCGTCTTGTTGACATCGATACGGAACATCTGGCGCGCCTGACCGCGTTTGAGGTACCCCTGCAGGTGCGTCCGCAACGACCAAAGGCAGACGCTAGGATTTAGCCGGGCGCCCATCGTATGAGACGCGTGCCGCACGCGCGGCGGTGGCGCACCCGCTGATTGTTCTCGTTGATCATAGCCTCCTTCATGGTTAGGTACGCGCGCGGCTGGAGGCGCAGCGTCGAACAGAGCTCGTACTCCTTGGCCGAGAGCAGCTGGACGTCCTCGGCCGAGGAAAGGTCCAGCGGCATTGGGCCGGCACGCCGCACTAACTTGGCCGGGGGCAGCGTCGTCGTCTGCTGCGATGGCGAGAACCACGTGAACCTAGCGGGTCGCGTAAGCCACCACGCGCAATCTCGCATGCAGCCGACGCCACACTGCCATACCTCGTCCAAGCCGCGGCCGCCGCCGGTGCGG
>Ga0180215_1006070_pt1 | contig 10094 bp, 14 predicted proteins | sample eDN3rd37CBELigBY_FD_128871 | JGI IMG/M metagenome (GOLD analysis project Ga0180215, IMG submission 128871) | Enriched backyard soil microbial communities from Emeryville, California, USA - eDNA 3rd pass 37_C BE-Lig BY (version 2) (version 2) | ecosystem: Environmental > Terrestrial > Soil >...
TTAAATAGGGTTTTCAAAGTCCAATATGACTAGCTTTTGGCGGGAGAAGGTGGGAATCGAACCCACCTGACGCCTCACGGACGTCACACTCGGTTTTGAAGTTCGCACCTCTCCGCTTTATGAATAGAAATGCCGTTAAATCAACGGAAATCATCGAATATCATCTTTGTACATGTTCGGATTTAGCAATGACCTTCAACGGTCTGTATTTGAGGATATTTTAACAGATAGGGGAGAGGAGGACAAGAGGGAAGGGGTGTTTGACCTCGAAAGTTTCAAAAAATTCCCGGGAATTTTATTTTAGATTTCGATATTTCGTAATTCAGTAAATCGTGATGGGGGGTCTCGACTGTCTTCGATAGGGATGGAGGAGACTTCTCGTTGACTGTCGTTGTCCTTCGTTTATTGTCGCTTGCCTTTCGAAGGTATTAAATTTACCCCTTACGGTATTATTCCCCTTTTCAGCAATCGAAGGGGGGTGGCGGGGGTGTATGCCCCTTACCAAAAGTAAGCGAATACCCACCGACAACCAAACAAAAGGACGAAAGACCAAGCCTTACGTCCAACTTAATTCTTCGACTGCTCGCTCTAAGTCCTCATGAGAAGGCTGTGTATACACGAGAGTCATTTCTATGTTAGGCGTTCCATTCGCTTTCATATGTCCAGCGAGACGAGCGACAACATCGAGAGGAACCTTATTGCTTACGAGTTCATGACAGAAGGAGTGGCGAAGTGCGTGAGCGGTCAAGTTCTCTATTCCTGTTAGCTTGCGATACTTCTCGATGATATGCTGTACTGCTCTAGTTGACATCTGTGGGGAACGCTGAGAGTCGAAGAGATACTCACTCTCGCTGTCACGACTTGAGAGATACTGTTCGAGGACTCTTCGAGCGTCTATATTCAAAGGAACCTCTCTTCTTCTGTTATGTTTACCCTTCCTGACTACGAGATTTCCTTTTCGCACCGTGAGAGTGATATCTGTCAGCTTCACATCGCAAAGTTCTTGAACTCTTAATCCTGTATGTAATAATAACGTAAAGATCGTTAGTTCCTTAATGTCGCCATTTCTACGAACCGCTCTAATAATAGCGTTCTGTTCGTTCTTATTCAGCCATTTCGGGGTAGTTCTTGCAACAGTGACAGCGTCGACATTCTCAACTGGATTGTCTGGAGTGTCACCTAGCTCTGTGAGGTACGAGAAGAACGCTCGGACGTGGAGGAGTGTCTGCTTCACTGTGGAAGGACTGAGGTTCTCCAGCATGACTCTTTTGAAGCGAGCAATATCGAGTTGAGTCGCTTGTTCAGCGTCTTCACCATCGAACCACTTAACAAAACGGTTCCAGCTTGAACGATACTGTCTGACAGTCAGTTCTGACTTACCTTCTAGTTGTAACTTCTCTATAAACTTCTCGAATTTCATACCGATATAGACTCCCTTCATAGGATATATGACGAGATTTTCTTGAGTTAATTAAGCTACTTATCAATGTTTTCCTGTATTTACTATATCAAACTCGTCGTATATTCTCAAGGAAATATGACGAAATATATTTGAAAAGTTTCGAAGAAAGACGTCTGCTTGCTGTGGTTTGTGAGGTTGTTCGAGGAAGGGTCGAAGGGTTGACGTTGGTTGTTCGTTGGGTTCGAAAAGTTTCGGGCTTGGGAAGTGGTAGGCACGTTTTACAGGCTTTTAACGACACTCCTTCGATCCCCCTCGAAACACTCAAACCCTTGATAGATCAACATTTTAATGCTGTAAAGCGAGGTTATAAGCGATAAAATACGAAACTTCCGAATTTCCCCCATTGGAAGACTCTGAACTCTTATCGAACCCCTCCTTTGATTTTTAGGACTCTCCCCAAGGTTCAATCATTTATAGTCTACAGGTTGTAGACATTAAAACATCTCAGTCAAATCGGTCTCTCGTATCCTTCGACCATAACAAAAAATAAGAGGCTCTCCGAAGAGAACCTCTCGAATGCTTAATATTCAATTTTAGAATTTCACGCCACGTCTTGAAAGGTCTCTCTCCATTTTTTCTTTGAAGTCCTCGTAAGAGTCCGCATAGATCGTATAATTGAAGTTCTGAACAGGACTCGAAACATTTCCGTTAGGGTTGTAAGTCTGAGGACTTCTAACACTTGCGACAGTCACCGCTGGAGAGGCGACAGCATTGAGGTTTAACGCCATTCCGTTTACAGCCTTTTGAAGTTTTGGAAGGCTGTCAGTGATACCGTCCGCAAACATTTGAACGAAGTTAGGAGACCATTCGTCTGAATTACTTGCGGGACCTTTCTTTGTTGGAGAAGAGAAGCCAAGGAAGTTAGAAATTGTTCGGGCTGCACTCTCAACAGCGTCATAGATACGATGGAAAGCAGACCAGAAACCGTCGACAAACATATTTACTAGGTTTCTTCCCCAATTCCAAGCGTTATCAACTAGACTATTAAAGCCATTAGTTACCATGTCCCAAGCCCCTTGAAGCGTAGAGACAATCTGTTTCCATTTCTCTTGAACTTCTTTGAGAATTTGATTGAATAGTTTAGCCAAGGAATTATAAATCTGGTTCCAGGTCGTTTCTGTGATTGACTTCGCAGTCTGCCACGAACCCTTAATAAATTCAATCTGGGACTGAAACACCGTTTTAAGGACGTTGTAGGCTCCATTTAAAAGAGAAATCACAGCGTCCCACAGACCTTTCCAGATTGATCTTAAACCTTGGTCAAGTTTCTTCCAATCCCCTGTGAACAATCCAACGAAAACATTGAATATCCCTGTGATGATGTCGATAGCACCGTTCAAGACGCCTACCACAGTATCCATAGCATTCTTAAATAGGGATGTTATCTGACCGCCAAGTTCACTCCACAACCGAACCCCAAAGTCCTTTATTGATTGCCATAGGTTCACAATCTTATTTCTGAATTCTTCGTTCGTGTTCCATAACGTAGCAATTATAGCTATAAACCCAGCGATTGCACCAACAGCAATCAGAACAGGAGAAGAAATCGCCCCGATAGCAGTCGCCATCATACCAAGTCCAAGAAGAACGGGACCAATAGCCGCTACAAGTGACCCGATAACAATGATGATCTTTTTCGTTCCACTGTCCATTTCTGAGAACTTACTAACTAAACCTGTCAGTTGTTCCGCAACCTTTCGAACATAAGGAGAAAGAACTTCACCGAAAGAAATCGCCAAACCTTCCACAGCACTCATAAAGGAACGAAACGCTCCCCCAATATTGTCCTGCATAGTGGTTGCCATTTGTTCAGCTCGTCCATTCGAGTTTTCGAGTTCCTTCGTAAAATCTGAAAGAGTGTCGGAACCTACGTCAAGGACAGCGAGCCATCCAGCCATTGCCTCTTGTCCAAAGATTGCTGAAGCAGCCGCAAGTTTCTCGGACTCACTCAAACCAGCCATTCCTTGTTCCATCTGTTTGAGAATTTGACCGATAGGTAACATGTTCCCTTGAAGATCAGTCGTCGCAACGCCTAACTTCTTCAAAGCGTCTGCCGCATCTTTTGGAGGGTCTGACAATCGAACAAGAGCCGCTCTCAATGCTGTCCCAGCTTCACTCCCTTGGATACCAGCGTCACCCATCTTTCCAGCGATAGCCGCCGCCTCCTCCAGACTCATACCGAAAGCCTTCGCAACAGGAGCCGCATACTTCATGGTCTCTCCAAGCATGGAAATATCGACGTTTGATGAACTTGCCGCTTGGGCGAGAACGTCAGCGACTCTACCAGCTTCGGTTGCCGCAATACCGAACCCAGACATGATGTTCGAAGCTATGTCCGCTGTTCTTGCAAGATCAAGGTTTCCAGCACTTGCAAGGTTTAACATCGAAGGCATGGCAGACATGACCTCGTGTGTTTTGAACCCAGCTTGAGCGAGGAAAGCCATACCGTCAGCCGCTTGACTTGCACTAAAAGCAGTTGAAGCACCGAGTTCCTTCGCTTGGTTCCTTAATGCTTCAAGGTCTTTTCCTGTGGCTCCAGATATTGCGGATACTTTCGACATGGAGTCATCAAACTTACTGACCGTTAATATAGCCGCAGTACCTAGTCCAAGAATGGGAGTGGTTACACCAGCGGTCAAAGTCTTTCCAACACTGGTCATCTTTGAACCCAAGTCTTGTAGTGACGACTGGACTTTCTCAAGGTTTTTCGTTATCCCTCCGATGTCTGCTGTTAGTTTTACAACTACTTCGCCAAGTGTACTCATTTACTCACCACTCCTACCTTTTCGTATTTCTTTACAACAGCATTAATTTGAACATTGACTTTCATTGGAGTTGGGAAGAATGATGATCTCGCCCACTCCTTAACACGTTGAACACACTCGGGACAACAGGGAACAGGTTCCTCATTCTCGACCGTATGACTCCAAGATGTCTTTGGAATGTGAAGAAATAGCTTCTCGATACATTGCGAGGTCTCTCGACCGCACGAGGCACATGTCATTGACTTTCCTCCTTTTACACTTGTAAGAAATAAAAAGAGGTCAGCCGAATGATCGACCAACCTCACAGAAATTACTGAATTTAAAACATAAGGCTCTTTTCTAAAAGATTGTTGTTTTTCGTTATAAAAAGGTCTCCTACAACATTAAATGTAAAGAAGTCTTTACAACGGTAAATTGGTATGATATAAAGTATGTAAAGGTATCTTTACATTCAGGTAGGCGGTGAAAAATAATGCCTGTTAGAAACAACATTAAAAGCATTAGGAAGGAAAGAGGTATTAAACAATTACAATTAGCAGAAGACTTGCAAGTAACTCGACAAACTCTTACAGCCATCGAAAATAATAAGTATAACCCAAGTCTGGAACTCGCTCTAAAAATTGTTAAATACTTTAATCTTCCAATTCAAGAAATCTTTATATTAGAAGAGGAGGAGAAAGAATATGGAAAAATGGAATTTAACTTTTAGAGCAATCAATATGCTGGTTGGTGTAATTCTTGGATTAACCATTGTTTACATCATCAAAGAAGAGTTCGATTTGAATGTTTTACTTGGTGCTATAACTGGCATAGTTATTTTAATCGTTATCAATGTAATTAAAATTTGGCTAAAAAGAGATAGAACACCTGATACAGATGAAAGAATCCAAAAAAACATGCTTACTTTTCACCTTTTTTCATCACATATATTTATAGGTATATTATTTGTTGCACTCTGTATATCAATGTTCATAGGGATAAAATATATTTCAACTATCTATCTATGGATAATAATAATCGCCTATATATGTTTTAGTGGTATCGGGGCTTTTATTGTTAGTCGTAGGTAATTAACAACCTCTACATTGAGGTTGTTTTCTTATGCACTCCTTAGCATATCCATTGTTATATGATTAGATTTTTGACACGCTGAAATAAGCATTTGCTCTACACGTTTATCAAATGCCAAATCTTTCCCCCTAAATCAGGCCAACGAAACCAAGAACAAAGGGTCTACCTTCGAACTCGTCTCTCGAACTTTCAGATTTCAATTCTTTTCTTGTTTTTCGATGATCTTCTTTTTTCTTATCGAATCCATACTTCTACACTATCAACAGGAAGACCATCGTCAACGACTATACGGTATCTGAGGAAACTTCTGTTCGTACATACGAAGCAATCGTTCATTCCTTCGGAGAGGTGAACTGTTTGACGCAAAGTGAAGTTCTTCTCATCGTCAGAATCTTCGAAGACGATATTGACAGACTGCCTTCGAAGATTTCCGGCAAGAATCCGAACTTCAAAAACTTTCTTGTTGAACGTCTTGATCGGTTCTCCAATGGCTTCATAGTAAATTTCCTCATGCTTGATTTGTCCTTTAGCGATGAAAACTCCAGTATGAACCTGTGTCATTTTAACGACTCCTTCCTTTTTTGAAGTTTTTCCTCGAAAGTTCTTCTCCTTCTCCACGCCCAAACGGTCGCATTATGGACGTTGAGCACTTCTGCAACCTCTTTATTCGTGAGATTATGGTCAGTGATTAAGCGAATCGCTTCGAAGTGAATATCTTCAAGAATCATGTCTGGAGGACGCCTACCTTTCTTATAGGCTTCAATCTTTGCTTGAAGTTCTTCATCTGGAGGAAAAAGTGTATCTTCGGGTTCGTTATCGTCAAGGAGTGGTAAGACGTCAACCATCGTCCTACCATCCACGACAATCCTCTCAAGAGTCATCTATGAGTCCTCCTTTTCGCCTTTATCCTTGGTTTCTTCGTTCTTCTTTCGGTTAGCTTCGAGTTCTGCAAATCCAAGAGTTAAAAGTTCGATACCACTCAGTTTCTCTCTATGTTCTTTGAGGCGGTTTTGATATTCTTCGAAACTTGAGGGATTATGTGTTCCTTCGTCTGCCTTACTATAATGCTCTTGAATTAATTCAAGTCCCGTTTTATCGTTCATTATTTCTTTGCCCCTTTCTTCTTGCTGTCGATGTATTCTTGAACTCTGACAGGAAGTTTCCCACTGTTCAATACATTTGAAATTTCTGTTTCAGTAAGAGCGTAGATCGTTCCTCCTGTTCGACGAGAAGGAAGATAACCTCGCGAAGTTGCGAACGGTACTGAATAAAGCCATAGTTCGGGAGTTCTTAAAACAGTTTTATCGTCTCCTATCTCTGTTCCTACTTCATTCTGTAGTGCCTGTACGTCAGCATTCAGAGCGTCAAACTCCTTCTTGATCGAGTGAACTTCTTGAAGTTTTAGGCAATACGTCACAAGAGCGTCGATAGTATCCTCCAGTGCCTTTTCGTGTTTCTTTTGAAGGCTTTCTTTCTTCTTGCTTCTCCAGTCTCGAATAGCAGGGACAAGATCAGCAAGTGCTTGAATCCGTCCTCGTCTGTTCGTTTGGATACGAAGTTCAATCTCCTCGAGTTCATCTTCAAGGGTTCTCAACTTCTCTTTCATCTGAGGCTTATCAGTGAAGACCTTTCCTCCGAGTTCATCCTCTTCAATCCTTGCTTCAAACTCTTTCCGAAGGTCATCGAGTTCCTTCTTGAGTTGTCCCTTCTGGAGTAAAAGTTCCTCGTGTCTCTTATCAAATTTTTCCTTTGTTTCTGTTACAGTGTTGAAGATTTTCATGTTCAATTCGCTCCTTTTGGTTGGTTTTGGTCTTGCTCAGTGTTACTCCTCGTCTTCGTCAACAGGGTCGATGTCGATGGCTCTGCGTTTTCTTCTTGCAGACTCCCATTTCTTTCGACGTTCTGCATAGTTCTCGTCGATGTCCTCAAGTTCTCGGAGAACTCGCGAAATATCAGCTTCTATCTCTTCGTTAGAAGGTCGCTCATTTGAGTTAATTTGAAGTTGGTTCATCTGTACTTCTGGTTGTAAAAGTCCTTGGGTCTTGAGGAACAACTCGATATGTTTTGCCGAGCCTTTCTCTTCGATCTCTTTCATCAATCTTGCGTACACTGACGAGGTAAATTCCCCGACCTTTTGGGTGGCTCTCTTTTTGACTTCTTCGAGAAATTCCTCATTCTGCCTCCAATCATAGAGAAGACGTCTGGACACCCCGACTTGATCCGCAACAGCAGAGTAATTGATTTTCCCGGGTTCTGATAATAGTTCAATGGCGTGTAATTGCTGTGGAGTGAAATACGTCTTCCTTCGGTTTGCTGGTAGTTTAGCCATCGTTTTTCCCTCTTTTCTTGATTTCTTTCGTTACTCTAACGAGTTCCTCAATCTGGTCGTCAGTTAATGCGATTGACTCTCGAATCCTTCTTGCTACGTCTGGGAGTAACGGTCTGTCATGACGTTCAATCGCTCCGATAGTGGCTCCAGATAGACCCGCCATTCTTCCGAGTTGTCCCTGCGACAGGTCGAGGTTCAACCTACATATGCGAATTATTTCTGGTGTTAGCACTCTTTTAGACCTCCTTTTGTCTTGTAGTAGTTTTAAGTTGCTACATGCTTATAAATAAAAAAGGAGCGAATCTCTCGACTCGCTTACTCTATGCAGACGCTTACTTCGTGACGCTTGCTCAAGGCGTCTTCATAACGTATAACCGACTATTACCGTTAATTAAAAGGGAACCGAGTCTTCCTCGAAAAAAATTGGTATTTCCCATCTGTTCTACTGATGTTTTATATCATTGGATTGCATAAAAAGTGAGGAAAACTGGAACGGTTCTCCTTAATTCTATACAAAACGGAGGTAATGACATGTTGAATCGGTTCACACTGAAGGCACTAAGAGCAATGTTTGAGTTAAGACAAGCCGACATAGCAGAAGGTATCGGAATTAGTGCAGAACACGTCGCAAGACTAGAAACGGGGAAACACAAAATGTCTCGAAAAACTGAAGCCAAGTTGATCGAATTCTTCGGGCTTACACGAGAAGAGGCAATGGCATTTGAGAAGGCACAGGAAGCAGTTCGAGAGAGGTTCTTGAGGAAAGGCGAGAGCAAATAGTTCTCGTCTTTTTCCTATCTAAACGACAAAAAAGCCTCTCCCGAGTAAGGATCGAGAGAGGCAGAGACGAGGAATTGAGTAAGTAAGACTCAATAAACCAAAGAAAGGAGTTGAAATCAATATGAGCATCATCCCGTTAATGACGCTTTTGATCGTTGTTTTTATGACTTATCACGCAGAAGAACGGATCGACGCTGAAATCTATCGTCATAGACAAGCGACTCGATAGTCTTCCTCATTTTTTATTACCAACAGGAACGCCAATATACAATATTTTAATGTTATATGAACTCACTCGGTTCTGTGACCAATTTTAAAGGCGTCCAGCGATAAATTCTCGTTGGACTTTATTATTTAATGATAATAGGAGGAATTATCATGTCAGGAAACAATCATAACAGCGAAATTTTCGTGAGGTTTTATATAAACGCATATAGAAGTGGTCTTGTCGCAAGTTTGGGAGCAGACCTCTGGACTACACTTGAGGCAATTGCAACATTTATGAATGAGAAAGGGTACTGTTTTCCCTCTCAAGAAACGCTAGGAGAACAACTAGGAGTATCTCGGAAAGCAGTCAACCAACGAATTCAAAGACTGCTGGATTTTCGTTGGAACGGTCAAGCAGTAATTGAACGAGAATATATTGGTGGATCGCAGCACACTCGTTGCAAGTACAGAATCCTCCCTACTTCACAGCTTGCCATTTTCGGGGGAACAGTGTCCTCGGGAGGTTACACCGAATATGAACCAGTGTCCTCTGAAGGTAACACTGAAATTGATGTCGAGGTACTACCTTTCGAACCAGTGTCCCCTAGACGTAACACCAGTGTAACCTTGAAGGGACACCAGTGTAACCCCGACGTAACACCAGTGTCCTCTGGAGGTTACAATAACAATATCCAATTAACTATAACCAAAGAACAAGATCCAAAGAAGGATATAAAAGACATCACCCTAACGGGTGACCCCAATTCTTCTATCGTTCAAGAACTTGAAAAAGATATTACGACAGAGGAGATAGAAGAGATTGGAAAAGATTGCGAAGTATTCGAAATTCCCGAAGATACTCCCATCAAGACCGTTCAATCTTTAGAAGATAAATATAGAGAGAAAAGAACTGAGGACGCCAAGCCAGCCGATCCAGAAACCGCAGAGGACGTCCTGTCGTTATTTCAGAATGAATACTCGAAAGCATACGACGGAGGCGAATACGCTGGAGACCACGACAAAGATATCAAGCTGATCGAGGAGCACCTAATGGAATTGACTCCTCTTCAAAGACGTTTGACTGTCGAGTTTACCGTCGGATATTACGCTAACTTTTGGAGTACAGAAAGTCAGCCCTTTCCTACTGTCGAAATCATGTGCAAGAGTCCTCGCCTAGTCAAAGAGGTCTGGGATATGGTTCGTAAGAAGTCCGCAGAACTCGAAACCTTTCAAGAGACTTACGAAGATCACGATGAACACGGAAGACAAGACGTCAATGAAATTCTTGCGAAACTTCGTGCAAGACATCGGAAAACCGCATAATCCAACGATCTTGGACGTTTCCCTTTCGATGGGAGCGTCCTTTTTTCGTTCTACCACAGGAAAAGGAGCCAATCAAAATGAACAACGAAATCTGGAAAATCAATAATGAATATCTGGTCGCCTATGTTGAGGACAAGAACGCAATGAAAAAAATCAA
>Ga0180215_1006071_pt1 | contig 10093 bp, 10 predicted proteins | sample eDN3rd37CBELigBY_FD_128871 | JGI IMG/M metagenome (GOLD analysis project Ga0180215, IMG submission 128871) | Enriched backyard soil microbial communities from Emeryville, California, USA - eDNA 3rd pass 37_C BE-Lig BY (version 2) (version 2) | ecosystem: Environmental > Terrestrial > Soil >...
AAATAGGCTGTATTTCTACCTTTCACCAACAATTTGGCATCAAATACCTCTTTATAAAACTTAATAGAGATTTCTAAATTAGACACCGAAAATAAAAAATGATTAATCCCTTCTATCGACATTTCCTGCACCTCAACTATATGGACCATAATTTAACATTCAGTCACTTAGTAAAAATAAATGTATTAAAAAAATTCACCTGCATGCAGAAAAACTATTCCACAAAATCATTATTCATTAATTTCGAAAATCAATATATCAAATAACTTTTCATCCGTATAAAGCAACATTGCCCATTCTCCGGGAACTGGAATGTTCACACTTGAAGGTATGTGTGCATCAGCTCCGTTATTCTCCCCTCCGAGATTCATCGTCCAACCAGATGTAAGGATTGGATGGATGCTATTCGTTTCTCTGTGAAGGCCAACTACCGTTAGTTTAGTCTCTCCTATACTATCAATTCCCCAGAGATGCCACATCCATTTTTGGTTGTTGTTTAAGCTTGGCATATTCGCACCAATCACACCTGATTTCTTAATATTACCCATCATATTCCCATTGAACATCACCGCTTTTTTATTCCAATCGACGGCCTCAAAATCACTTTCTTTTATAAAATTGGGTAAATCATCTGGGAAAGCCAACTTATTTTCATCTGTTTCATTTTGAGAACAGCCAAAAACCATCAAAAGCATACCCATTAAAATCAGGGTCAAAGATTTAAGCTTCAAAATATCCCCCATTTACAAACTGTTTTTATAATTTTACCATTTTTCCAACTATTTTCTACCATGCAAAATAAGCAAGTAGTGGAATCCAAGATTGTCCTAAACTGACTCCTGCCATCTCCCGGACTGGCACTTTTTTCGACTTCTACTGCTTTATATTCTATAAGGCGGCGATCAATGAAAATAAGCGCATTCTTATTTAAGAATGCGCCTGATAGCGGAAGTAAGTATTATATAAGTAATTTTCACCGACTTCAGTTGTTCTTACACAGCCAACCGTTTGGAAATTCTTTAAATCGTCCAGTGAGGAAAATGTTCATTCATTTTCCATCAAAGTTCCGAGGATTACTCACCGACCATACCGTCATGATCATTATCTTGCATATATGGGTATAGCCAATGATCGCTTGTTATCGGCATACTAAAACCGGCTGCTTTTGCTTCTTTTATCGTTACCTGTCCATTACCGTTTGTGTCCACACTGGAAATATCACCCTTTTTGTTTGAACCAGTTGGCTCAGAAGGCTCACTATTTGTTAAACCGAGGGATGCGTTTACTTCATCAGGGTTCACATTGTCGAATTTATCAACGACCTTGTTGCCTCTGATCGTATAGGTATACTGATAGCTCGAAGGAATCTGCGTTTCCGTATTTGGATATGTGATAATCGCTTCAAAATTACTAGCTCCACCCGCCTTACGAATCGCGTCTTCCAGATAAGCTTGATCACCATGTCGGTTTAGCGTACTATCTTGTGGGGTAATATTATAAGCATTCGATACCCCTCCAAGAGAATCTGCAATGATATGTCCTTCATCCAGAACGGCACTTTCGACACCAGGAACCTTTGCCTCATCAGCATAGTATCGGCCAGACGACGTGACAGGTTCGCTATTGTCATCCTGCAGAACGATTTCGTCCGCAATGACACGTACCAGTTGCCCGTATTCATTCGTAAAGGCCCAATATTCACGGTCCCCAAAACCAATATCAACAACAACGTTAGGTTCACGATAACCCGACAAATCACCACCATCAACTTCAATAAGTTTGTATCCCGAGAATTGGTCATTAGTTGATTCTGTAGGTGTCTCCTCTACTGCCGGATCAGCAACCGCAGCGTCAGTTTCTTCATTTTCGCTAGTTTCGACTGTGGCTGCCTCTTGTGGATCTGTTTCAACATCTGTAACGGATGCATCTTCGTTTGTACAACCAACCATGATGATGGCTGTTAAAAGTAAAATTAAATAGTTTATTTTCATTTTAGGACTCTCCTATAATCGTTTCTACTGTTCATTCTTAAAATCCCAGAATTGATATAGATTAGATTAACACTATTAACCTGTTGTTTATAGTATATTCCAAGATTAATTTAATTACAGTAGATACTTTTTTGGAAGTAATCCATTTCGTTCCATATTTATTGGGTATTGCTGCGATAAAGGTTCTTTGCAAACACGCCCAATCGTTGGATAACATAATTTTTTGTTTCTTTGAGTTATCTATTGGTTATATTCAGGTTCCAGCCGCATCATTGCACCAAAATATTGTGAAGCAGTCGTAAAAGAAATAAATGCACATAATTCGCTTATTTCCACTTCACTGAAATATTCTCTCAATACATCAAAACTTGATTCAGCTATATCACTCTTTTGTTTTAAAAAGACTTCTGCAAACCCTACTGCAACAGAGGTTTTTTCATCAAAACTAGCTGCATCCGGCTTTCCTTTGGCCTTACAATATTCACATCCGTTTCCTTGCGCCAATGTTCTTCTTACTTGTTCCTTTAACATAGATGTCAAAAAACCGTCTTTTTCCAACACATCACCTAAATGACTCCATCCTTCCATAACCTTCTGATTATGCCCCATTAGTCTTTGGAATGGTGTGTCCCCGAAATCAGATTCAGTAATTCTTGCCATATGAGCCCCTCCTTGTTATGTTTAATTATAGAAAATAAAATAGCTAAATCACATTAAATTGAAAACGAAAAACAAGTAAATAATATTTAAAATTAACGATTACCGGGAGAAAACTTTAAATATGAAAATAGATGAAATCGATAAAAAAATTTTAGATGAACTACTCAATAACAGCCGTTTGTCGATGAGCGAGCTTGGAAGAAGGATAAATTTGTCCTCCCCATCAGTAACTGAACGAGTACGACAGATGGAATCCTTTGGAATTATAAAGAAAAATACTTTAGTGGTAGATTATGAAAAATTAGGTTTACCCATCCAATGCATCATTGAAGCAACCGTTAAGAATGGCGATTATCAGTCTTTTAAGAGTTTTATAGAAAAACATCCAAACGTAGAATTTTGTTATCGGATAGCCGGGAATGCTTGTTATATGTTTAAAATGCAGTTTGAAACCTTTGCTAATGCAGAAAAATTCATAAATGAAGTCAGTCCCATCGCACAAACTGTCACACATTTTATTTTTTCACAGGTTCCAACAAATTTAAGATTTAATTTAGACAAATAATTCACCTAGCCGAGGCAATAAAGAAACCTATTTGAATACAAAGTTTAAGATTGAACGAGTTGAAATTAGTCCACTATTTGGTTCGTTAACGGGATAGGTTTGAGCCTTTAAATTCTCAAAATAAGAAAACCCCGAATAATGCACTTTACGAAAAGTGACATTATTCAGGGTTCAGATAAGGGTGGCTTTACAACTTCTCCCCCATCTCAGGTGATGATTTAATTAACGGTTGTTGTTGTTATTGTTGTTTTGGTTGTTATTATTACGGTTGTTGTTATTATTGTTGTTGCGGTCAAAGTTTAAATCTTCAGCAAACTCCTCACGGTTATTGCGGTTGTTTGCATCATTATTTTGACGGTTGTTGCGTTGGTTGTTGTTGTTGTTTTGTGCCATGTTCTTCTCACCTCCACATATACTTTGTGAAGGTTGCTGATATTTTATTCGCCTAAAGTTATTATTCGTAAATTTAATTGCGTATTAAATCCATTCTAATAGAAATAATATATGAACGCCGATCGATAAGTGCACTGTCCACTACCTATAGATTGAGCACAATTCATCCCTGGAATTCTGCTCAATTTTTTGAGAACCCTACCTTTCCAATCCAATGGTTCCAAATCCTTCCAACATTTTATGAATATAAAAAAAATCTCCTTTTTCAAATTGATTTCTCCTTCTCAACTAAATACGCCTTTCCATTTCTACGCGCATGATCTTTCCATAACTAACTACAGCTATTTGTATGTTATTTTCCCCTGACTTTTCAGTATGATCAAATTATTTTAATCCTCCGAACACCCACTAGCAATCTGCCTTAGGTATGTCCTATCTATTAAATTCAGAAAAAATAAAACTTTAACAATATTGACTTTAATTTTTCTGATGATATACTTTTTGAAAAGTAATAAATTTTACTTTTATTAATAAAATGTAAAATACAATACATTTAAGGAGGATGAACATGATTAACTTACAGATGAATGAGTATCCTGAACTTTTGCCTGATGAAATAATTGTCAGGGCCTCCAAACTGGGATCGGCATTATTATGTGATGGAATGCTGGATTTAGGAATTCATATGGAGGGGGCATTGGAAGCTGAGATTCTACCTGTAGTCCCTTCTATGGTTACAGTTGGAACCGCTTGCACAGTGGATACATCGGATGGTGATAACCTCCCTATTCATCTAGCTTTATACACAGCAGCACCCGGTTATGTCATGATGATTGCCGGAAAAGGACATCGAGATCACGCATACATAGGCGATTTAATGATTTCCACAGCAAAGGCAGTCGGCTTAAATGGAATTATTGTCGATGGCAATATACGTGATCGGGAAGAATGTATGAAATTGGGCTTTCCTGTATTTGCTAGAGGTTTTATGCAAAGAGGACCTGTTAAACAAAGCCCCGGCGAGATTAATTCCCCGGTACAGTGCGGAGGAATTTTCGTAAACCCTGGTGACCTTGTCCTTGGGGATGCAGATGGGGTTACCGTTGTTCCAAGGGAAAGAATTGAAGAAGTTCTTGAAAAGGCAGAAAAGAAAAATGAATATGAAAAAGCTCGCAGAAAACTGATTTCTTCTTATGAAAAAGCACGCATAAATGGAGAAGCGTTACCCGATTTAGCCCCTGATTGGGTGAAAAAAATGTTAAATCAATAGAAGGATGTGTTCAAAATGATCGTAGGGTTCTTGGGATTTGGAGAGGCTGGTTCAAACATAGCAGCCGGACTAAGCAGTGAAGGCATTCGCGATATTTATGCTTTCGATGTTTTATATTCCAATAAGGAATACAAGGAAAAATTAAAAGAAAAAGCTGAGTTTACAGGAACAGTGCTTTTAGACAATGCACATGAAGTTGCAGCGATTGCCGATATTATCTTTCTTGCAGTGCCAGCAAACTTTGCCATTAACTCAACTATAAATATCGTGGACTCCTTAACTAAAGGAAAGATTTATGTCGATGTGACGACAGCAAGCCCTCAAGAGAAGAAGGAAATTTCTCGGGCTGTAGTTGAAAAAGGGGCATCTTATGTGGATTCGGCAATGTTGGGTGCCTTGCCTAAATACCAACATAAAGTTCCAATGCTGATAAGCGGGAATGGGTGTGATCAATTCATCCAAAAAATGAAAGCGTTTAACATGGACTTAACGAAAGTCAATGAAACCCCTGGTGCTGCTACTAGCATTAAATATATCCGCAGTATTGTTACAAAGGGTTTACAAGCGATTCTAGTGGAAGCATTGCAAGCAGCACAGTATTTCTCGGTAGAAGATGTTGTCGTCGAATCTATTATTGAATCTATGGACCTGCCTTTTGAGGAAATCATTAACCGGTATGTCGGCAGTGTGATTATACACTCTAACCGCCGAGCCCATGAAATGGAAAATGTTCTATCTATGCTGAAACAAGCAGATATACCATCGACTATGACAGAAGCAACAATGCAAAAAATACTTTGGCTAGATCAAACAAATGCTAGAGAGAAATTAGGCGGAGACATGCCAAAGGATTGGAAATATACACTGGAACATTGGGGATTATAAATTCTTACTTTTGTAAGGAGTTGTTCTAGTACTTCCATTATTTAAGGGGTGCTATTGCTTTAATCTTTGGAGTTATTTATTCAATATAGGGGGATGGGGATACACAATGTTAAGCCTTATTGCATATTTAATGATTATTATTTTTATGGTTTTAGTTATCACCAAGAAATTAACTGCCTTCAATGGTTTGATCGTCAGTTCTCTCGTAGCCGGTATAGCAGCTGCTTTGGTTAATGGGCAGGATCTATCGATTATTTTTGATTGGATTAAGGAAGGTTTGTTTGTTTCGGTAGATGAATCAGGTGAAGTGAGCCTAGGTACAATCAACTCGGCGATTATGATTTTGTTTGCAATTCTTTATTTTAGTCTCATGATGAATGTAGGATTGTTTGATCCTCTTTGTACGTTCTTGATTAGAAAAGCAAAAGGTGATCCTCTTAAAATCTTGCTGGTTACAGTACTTACAGCATCAGTTGTAACTTTGGATGGTGATGGAACTACTACAATCTTAATTATTACAGGTGCCTTTGTGCCGTTGTACAAACGAATGGGGTTAAAGCTTTCCTATTTAGCCATGCTCATCATCATGCCTACCACAATAGGCAATATTTTACCTTGGGGTGGACCATTAGCAAGGGCTTCAGCCGTTATAAATGTAGAAGTCAACGAATTATTCGTCACATTCTTGCCTGTTATGCTAATCGGACTTGTCTATTGTATATTCTTGGGCTATTTCTTTGGTATGAAGGAAAGAAAAAGATTGGGCTATGTTGCTGGCAAATCCGAAATTGTTACGAAAGAACAAATTGAGGAGATGTGTAATTCGATCACAAATACCGATAAAGAGTTCAAGAGACCGAAATTATTTATTTTTAATTTAGTTCTTACACTTCTTATGATGTATGCATTAATCGAAGGGATTACAAGTGGTGCCATCATCTTCTTAATCGGTACAGCGATAGCTTTAGTCGTAAACTATAATGAAAAAGATCAAAAAGATAGATTGGTAGAAAATGCTGGTGATGCTTTATATGTTTCTTCTATTATAATCGCTGCGGGTGCGTTCATTGGAATCTTTACAGGAAGTGGAATGGCGGATGCCATCGCAACAAGTTTAATTAGCATCATTCCTGAATCTATGGGTGGCCATTTATCGATATTCTTCTCGTTTATTGGAGCGGTTGCTTGTTATGCTTTACCAGTAGATGGATATTACTTTGGAATTCTTCCTGTGGTAGTACCCATTGCTGAAGGATTTGGCATTACACCTACAGAAATTACCATGTCGGCGCTTATGGGGCAAGCAATTCGATATGCGAGCCCGTTAGTTCCCTGGTTGTTCCTATTAATCGACAAAACCGAAATGACCTTTGGAGATTATCAAAAATTATTCTTTAAATGTGCAATTCCATTATTCTTTATCTTCCTAATCAGTTCATTATTATTAGGCCTATTCCCTCTATAGTTTAAGTTAGGGAGCTTGCCAATTTACTTTTTATGGACATAAAGCCAGCACAGTTTTAAAAGGCTTGGGGATAATTCTCCAAGCTTTCTTTCATATATCATCATGCATCATAATATCCATTTGTTTCAAAATATGCTCTGAAGCCTGAAGATTTTCTTTTGCAAGATCTTGATTTTGGATTGTGCATATTCCTAAGATAATCTCTGCAATCAGCGATGACGCTATCATTGAATTACGGAAATCTACACTTTCACGATTGGCAATAAATAGGTAATCCGCATGCTTGGCAAATGGTGAATGATAACCATCCGTTATTACTACTACCTTTGCCCCTTTTTGATGCACAAGATTTCCGATTTTATAAGTGACTTTCGAATACCGCGACATTCCAAATATAAATAACATATCTTGATCCGTTATACGACGAATTTTTTCGGGTATATCACCACTATTGGAATCTAAAAAACTGCATTTATTAAATAGGCGATCAAGGTTAAAGCTAAAATTGTGCGCTACACCAAAGCTGCTTCTTGTTCCTACCACGTAAATATTGCGGCTATTCTTAATATGTTCGACAACTTTTAACACCTGATCATAATCAAGTTTATCAAAGGTGTTTGTAATATTTTTGATTACTCTTTGTGTAATTTCCATCATTAGATTGCTTTTAGAAGTTGCTTCTATCATATTAATTTCCATTTTGGTAGAAGGAACCGTGGAACTTTTCAAAAATTCCTGCAAAGTATGCTGAAAATCAGTATACCCCGTATACCCTAGATATAAAGTAAGCCTCACAATTGTTGTCGTACTAATCTCTAATGTTTGAGCGATTTGTTCGATTGTCGAAAATGCAGCTTCCATTGGATTTTTCAATATATAATCTGCCGTCTTCTTTTGCAGGTTGGTCAGATTATCCATTTTTTCTTCTAATTGCCTAAGAACATTTACCACCATGTAGAAACCACCTTTAAAATCACTTTCAAATTTATGCTGTAACTCTAAAATACTTTGATTTTTGAAGAGAGAAACAAAATCTCAATGAATCCCTTAATATTTCTAATGTTCTATTTTATTATTCTACCACATGATATCTGTCAACCTCTAACTAAAGTGACCGTTATCATAGAACCTATTCATTCTGTTATTAGCGCCATCCTTTTTTGAAGAAAGCACCTTTTACTTATTCGGCTATGGATCGTTGTGCGCAATCTTGCTCAAGATTTGCGCCGATTGTTGACACTCTCTATTCGGATAGAAGTTCCAGATTCCTAAACTTATTTTTATGTAGCAGCAAATGAATTTTGTTGTTTAATCTCATGGATGGATAAATGCATACTATAATTTCCGAATTCGAGAAGTTTATTAAGAAAAAGGTTTAGTTGATCATGGGACTTAACTTTTATTTTCAAGTGATAACACGCCTCTCCTGAAACCCGATGAGCTTCAAGCACCTCATTTTGGTTATGAACAAAACGAATAAAAGAATCATGGTTTGCTGTTTTCATATAAATTATGACAAAAGCTGTATATGGAAGTCCTAATTTCATTTCATCAACTATCACTGAGTAAGCTTTAATTACACCATTATCTTCGAGTTTTTTTATACGATTTCCCACCGCTTGTCCCGTCATATGAATTTGTTCCCCTAATTCTTTCCATTGAATCCGTGAATTTTCGGATAGTATATGAAGTATCTGAAAATCAATGTTATCCAGTTCCATAACAAATTCCTTTCACCATGAAAATTTTTACTAAAAATGTGTTTCGCCAACTTATCGATAAAAAACAATATTCAACCTATGATTATAGTGTAACAAAATACTTTAAACGGGGTGGAGAATAATGAGCACAGCTCTAATTATTGTAGATATACAAAATGACTATTTCCCAAATGGAAAGATGGAGTTAAACAAACCTATAAAAGCAGCGACCAATGCAGCTAAAGTTCTGGATTGGTTTAGACAGAATAACAAAAATAATATTTTTCATGTTCAACATATCGCAAGCAGCCCAGAGATCGGCTTCTTTCTTCCAAATACTGTAGGAGCTGAAATACATGAAACAGTTCTGCCATTAGTACACGAAACTATTATTGTAAAAAACTTCCCAAATAGTTTTTTAAAGACTGATTTAGAAAGCAAATTAAGAGAAAATGGTGTAACCAAGGTAGTGGTTGTCGGCATGATGACGCATATGTGCATTGATGCAACAGTTAGAGCGGCAGTTGACCTGGGTTTTGAAACTACGCTCATTGAAGATGCCTGTGCTTCCAGGGATTTATCTTACCAAGGTAGGGTCGTCCCTGCCGAACAAGTTCACAATGCATTTGTCGGCGCACTTGAAAGTATGTATGCCCAGGTAATTTCGACCGAGAATTTTCTAGAATCAAAGAACTAAATAAGATTGAAAGAGTTGGAACAAAACCCGAAGATACCATTTTTCCTGAGCAGAAAAATGGTATCTTTGGGCTGTAGTCAAAAATTTATATCCGCTTCGGGTACGCGTGGGCACGGGTACGGGCACGGGTACGAGCTGAGCCTGTAAATAACCGGAGTTATTCCTTTTATTATAGAAATGTCCTAAAAATCGGATGGAATAGACGGAGATATTCCGCTTATCAGCTCAAAAAACGTGTAAATTAAAGGATTTTCTTGAAATAGTCGGAAATTCCACCCTTATTCTCCCCGCGAACATGTCCAACTCCGCAAATAACGGAAAAAATTCCGCTTATTTCTGTTTCGTTAGTTCCGTATATGGTTGGGCGGACTTGAAATCAACTTTTGGCCATCCGCACCAATAAATAACCGGAAAAATTTCGCTTATCTTAGAAATTTTCTAAAAATTGGCTGGAATAGACGGAGAAA
>Ga0180215_1006073_pt1 | contig 10092 bp, 8 predicted proteins | sample eDN3rd37CBELigBY_FD_128871 | JGI IMG/M metagenome (GOLD analysis project Ga0180215, IMG submission 128871) | Enriched backyard soil microbial communities from Emeryville, California, USA - eDNA 3rd pass 37_C BE-Lig BY (version 2) (version 2) | ecosystem: Environmental > Terrestrial > Soil >...
CCATATGACACTTATACTCTTTCTTTTTTGATAGTAAAAAAGACAAAGAGTAAATATATAATTTACCCTTTGTCCCGCGATTCAATGTTTAAACAAGCAATGCCTCGATCAGTTCTGGTTTATATTCTCCAGTTTTAAGCATTTCTATTTCAAATTTATATGGTGCCTTTTTATTTTTGGCATCTGATCCTACCCATGGTGTTTCGAGAATTTTTGGTATCTCTTTGAATGCTTCGTGGTGAACAATTGATTTGAGCGCTTCAAATCCAATATGACCAAAGCCAATATTTTCATGGCGGTCTTTACCTGCTCCGCAAACATTTTTACTATCATTAATATGAACAACTTTAATACGGTCAACTCCGATTAGCTCATCGAACTTAGCTAAAACCCCATCAAAATCATGAATAATGTCATATCCAGCATCATGCGTATGACAAGTATCAAAGCATACCGATAGACGGTCATTATTTTTTACACCATCAAATATTTGAGCTAACTCTTCGAAGGTTCTACCGATTTCAGTACCCTTACCTGCCATTGTTTCCAACGCAATTTGAACCGGTAAATCTGCAGATAATACTTCATTTAAACCTTCGATAATTTTTGCAATCCCTGCTTCTACTCCTGCACCAACATGAGCACCTGGGTGTAGAACGATTTGAGTAGCACCTATTGCTGCTGTACGTTCGATTTCCTTTTGTAGGAACTCTACACCTAGTGCAAAGGTTTCTGGTTTTGTAGTATTAGCGATATTAATTATATAAGGTGCATGGACAACAATATTTGAAAGACCATTTTCTTTCATATGTGCTAATCCTGCTTCTATATTCAACTCTTCAATTGCTTTTCGTCGAGTGTTTTGAGGAGCACCTGTATAAATCATAAATGTTGATGCACCATAGGAAGCTGCTTCTTTACTAGATCCAAGTAGCATCTCTTTCCCACTCATCGAAACGTGTGAACCTAACAACATTATCAAGACCTCCATATAGCAAAGCTTTTCTAGAATCTCTAGTTATTTTTGGCGATTTTTCTTGCGTCTTTCTGCCTTCTTAATTTTATCCATTTCCCAACGCATATTTCGTTTGTAACCTGGTTTTACTTTTTTCGGTTTACGAACTTTTGCTTTTGCAATCGCATCAATTTCATTTTCATGTTTCGCACGATTTTGACGTGAATGACGCTCTTTTAACTCGATCCATTCACCGTTTTTCACATCTTTTTGAACAAATGGAATACCCATTTTTTCAACGCGTACTACTGCATCTTCATCTTCTGGTTCAAATAATGTAATAGCTGTCCCCTTATTACCAGCACGTGCAGTTCGACCCACACGGTGGATAAAGAATTCAAGATCATCTGGAATTTCGTAATTAATTACATGAGAGATTCCTTGAATATCAATTCCACGAGCTGCTAAATCAGTCGCAACGATATATTGATATTCTAGGTCACGAATTTGTTTCATCATTTTTTTTCTATCACGTGGACTCAAATCTCCGTGAATTTGGCCAGCTCGAATTCCTTGTTCTGCTAAGTATCCCGCAACAGCTTCTGCATTTTTTCTAGTGTTACAGAAAATTACCGCTAAGTATGGATTAATTGCTTCGATTACTTCAACTAATCTACGATTTCTTGATTTTGAACGAACCGGAACAAGGATAAAATCAATTCCTTCTGCTACAGGTTTCTTATCATTCATATGAATATGGACTGGTGACTCCATATATTTTTTTAAGAACGGCTGTAACTTCTCAGGAATTGTTGCAGAGAAGACAAACATCTCAAGTTTTTCAGGCATATGTGCCGCAAAACCATCAATGTCTTCAATGAAGCCCATATCAAAAGCAAGATCTGCTTCATCTACCACTAAGATTTGTGCTGTATGAACAAGTAATGCGCCCTCTTTTACTAAATCGCGAATACGTCCAGGTGTTCCTACTACGATTTGAGGTTGTGTTTTTAACTTATCGATGGCTCTTTGTTTGTCTGTTCCACCTATCAACAACTTCGCCTGAATATCAGTTTCTTCTATAAGTTGGTTTAATGCATCGTAAATTTGTTGTGCAAGTTCTCTCGTTGGTGAAGTGATCACCGCTTGGATTTCTTGCTTTCCTTCATTAATACGTTGAACTATAGGCAATAGAAAACTATGTGTTTTCCCTGTCCCAGTGTGCGCTTGTCCAATTGCACTTTTACCTTTTAAAATGAGTGGAATCATTTCCTTTTGAATTGGTGTTGGTTCTGTAAAGCCAAGTTTTTCAATTGCATTCTTTAAAAATGGCTTAAAATCATAATCTGAGTACTTCGACATTTTTCGTACCTCCTAATATGTTTCATATTGTACCATCTAAAAGATATAAAGAACAACTAAACATCTATCAAACTAAGGTATATCAAGGCTTTTAGAATATTTAATTAATTCCATCAAATAGATGTCCGTCTTAAAAACACAGTTTGCTCTTCATTTTTACAGACTCTCATTTCTTCATTCTTTGTCAACCATATCTATTCCAATCAAGCAAAATAAAAAAATCAGGAAAATTCCTGATTTTTTATTTTCGCACATATTTAATAAGGCATAATTTTTTCTACTGGTTTTGGTTCTTTGATCTTCGGTAGAATTTTGTCTATCGCTACTGTACGTTTAATTTCATGAGTAGTTGGATCATTTGGGTCAAATTTTTCTAAAAATGCGATGACCTCTTTTACGATTGGTGTTGGAGTTGATGCCCCTGCTGTTACAGCAACCGACTCAATCCCCTCTAACCATTCCAATTTTAACTCTGAGATGTCAGAAATACGATGTGATGGTGTATTTGCAATTTCTTCTGAAACTTGTGTTAGACGATTCGAGTTATTCGATTTTGGGTCACCAACAACGATTAGTAAATCTGCTTTACCTGCTTGATTTGCAACCGCTTCTTGACGCACCTGAGTCGCAAGACAAATTTCTTCATGAACTTGAATATGTGGATATTTTACTTTTAAATAATCCATTGCTGCTTTTACATCCCATTGACTCATTGTCGTTTGGTTTGTTACAAGCAATTTATCATTATCTAATTGTAAATCATCGATATCCTCAACATTTTGTACTAAATGCACATGATCTGGCGCTACACCAATAGCTCCTTCAGGTTCTGGATGGCCTTTTTTACCGATATAGATAATATCATAGCCATCAGCTGACTTCTCCCGAATTAAATCATGTGTCACAGTCACATCTGGACATGTTGCATCAATTGATACAAGTCCTTTTCTTCTAGCAATCTCTCGTATTTCAGGTGAAACACCATGTGCTGTAAAGATAACAGTTCCTGAATCTACTTTTTCAATAATTTCTTTACGGTTTTCACCATCTAATGTAATGATTCCATCTCTTTCAAAAGCGTCTGTTACATGTTTATTATGAACAATCATACCTAATATATAAATTGGTCTTGGTAATGTTTTATCTAATGAGGCATTTCGAGCAATAACCATTGCATCTACTACACCGTAACAATAGCCTCTTGGATTTATTTTAATGACTTGCATCATGTCACTCCTTTTTGTTATACAAAACTTATTATAACGGAGCGACACGTTTAATTCAAAACTTCCTTTTGGCTTTTCAACTTCTATTCATCAAATTGGAATGGAGGTTGGAAGATTCTTGGCATAGAAGGACGAGTAGTCGCTTTTTTAGGTATCGTTTTTTCATTATAAGTAGGTGATTCAGATAAATCGAAATCTTGTCTTTCTCTTCTGCCCGATCTTACCGGTCTTGGTGGTTTTGCAAATCGTTCTGATCGCACTGGACGTCTTTCTGGTCTTGCAAAGCTCTCTTGTTTTTCTAAACTCTCTCTTCTTTCAGCTCTTTCCGGCTGATCGAAGTCTTCTAGAAAATCTGAGCTCTCATCAAAATCAAATGGTTCATGTTCTCCATGTCCCTTTGAGTCTTCATTTTTAGGTAATCCTTGGAATCCTTTATAGATTCTCCAAAGAGCCGGTAAATTCCGGAACATTGGTGTTGCTTGTTGTACTAATGGTTGAAAACCTTGGGCAGTTGCTAAAAACCGATTGGCAGTATCCATGAAGGATTGTATTTTAGGTGATAATCCTCCAGCACCTGCAGCACCCGCAGCACCCATTCCTGGAATTCGACCTTGAGTAGGAGGTGGCATCATTCCAGGTTGAGGGAACCTAGGCGGTCTAGGTCCGTAGAAACCTCTAGGTGGTCCTTGAAACTGATTATATGGTCGAATAGGTGGCATTTGCGGACGGAAACTTTGAGGACGCATAAAAATCTCCTTTCTTCATACTCTAGACGAAGTTGTTCTAAAGGTATCATATGCAATTAGGGTTTTAAGTGTACGTTATAAATAAAGTCTTATTGTATCGTAAAGGGCATTGATGATTTTAATTATCATAAATGCCCTTTTGTGTACTATTATATGTAACCGTTGTTCTACGTTGCGGCGGACGCTTTATACGGGCACTGCTCCAACTAATTTTTTTCGCTAGTTACTCCTGCCGCTACTCTTTCGTCGCAAATAAATTTGCTGTTCTGAGCAGAAAGCTTCGGAAATCTTCTTTGAGTCCTGTTCGGTCTGCAGCACAAGGCGTAGCCGTCACCTGTACTCGCTGCCGTAACGTAGAACATCTAGATTGAGGTTCTATTCAAACTATCTATCAAGAAACCATGTGCAAATACAGAACTTACTTCTGTCCGGCCTCTAAGGTTCTTTCTATATAAAATAATGATTAATTGGTCTACCTACCCCACCATAATGAACATCTACAGAGATAAAATTTTGTTTTTCTAAAAAGTCTAAGTACCTTCTAGCTGTTACACGAGCTACTCCGATTCCAGCTGCTACTTCGTCTGCAGAAACGCCTTCTTTTGAAGATTTAACAAAGTGCATTACTTTATCCAAAGTAGTACGATTAAATCCTTTTGGCAATTCCGTTAATAAGGTAGTCTCTATACCGTTTGATTCCTCTATATCACGGTATGGATGAATCATCTCATCTAATTCCTTTTGTGTAATATCCTGTACGCCAAATGACTTTAATTTAAAATTGAAATAATTTAATAATGTTTGCTGTATTCTCTCAAACGTAAATGGTTTCATAATGTAATCATAGACACCTAGATGTAAAATTTGTTGAATGGTTTGCATATCATTTGCTGCCGTTACGGTAATTACATCAACAGGTAAGTTAGCATTTCGAATTTTTCTAAGTGTTATAAGACCATCTTGCTCTGGCATAAAAATGTCCATAATAACTAAGTCTGGCTTTTGTTCTACAATCTTGTTAAATCCATCGACTCCATTACTACACATTGCAGTGACTTTAAATCCTTCAACACGCTCAATAAACTGTCGATTAACTTCCCTTACCATTGGGTCATCTTCTACGAGTAATACTTTAATCGTTTCCAACGATGATTCCCCCCTTTAGATTTCAAAAGTAATGATAAACGTGGTCCCTTTTCCTTCTTCGCTTATTACTTCAATTGTTCCGCTTCCTTTTTTTACAATTTCGTTTACTAAATATAACCCAATTCCTCTATTTTCTTTATCCTTTGTCGAAAATCCACTTTCAAAAATGCGAGATTGTATTTCTTCAGGCATTCCTATACCGTTATCGCTTACTAATATTGCTAAGATTCCATCATTATCATCAATTGAAATATGAACTTCCTTTTCTTTATGGTTCATGTTATTGAATGAGTCAAAAGCGTTTTCAATTAGATTACCAAATAAAATCACAAAGTCATGATGGTCTAGCTTTTCTGGGAATTTTGTAAATTTACTTTCTTTATCTAGTTGTACTGAAATGCCAAGCTCTTTACCTCGGCTTATTTTACTTAATAATAAACCTGAGATATTTTCATTGTAAATGCGTTCATTTAGAAATTTTGTTACACTATCATGTTCATCCTGAACCTGGGATAGATACTCTAATGCTTGTTTAATATGGCCCAAATGCAAAAGCCCAGATATTGTATGTAGTTTATTCTTATATTCATGGGTTTGCACTCTTAACGCTTGTACATACGCTTTAACTCCTGTAAGTTCTTCTGCTAACTGTTTAAATGCTGTTAAATCTTTAAAAACCGCAACAGCACCCACTTTTTTTCCGTCCACAAGAATTGGAACGCGATTACTTAAAAGACTGTGCTCATTCACATATATCTCCTGATCAAAGACGGGTTTACCTGTTAAAACGATTTCAGGTAATCTTGTATCAGGTAATACATCATAAATATTTTTTCCTATATAATCTGAGGGATTTTGATTAACGCCTAATATCTCACTAGCTTTTTTATTGAAGATCGTAATATTTAGATCTTTATCGACCGCAATAATACCTTCATGCATCGCATTAAATGTTTCCGTTCTCTCTACATACATCTTAGATATTGCGTGTGGTTCTAGACCGAACATTTGCTTTTTAATATGTCTCCCAAGTGTGTGTGCTCCCCAAATACTAAATAATATTGAAATGGCAATAGTATACAAAATCTCGCTCTGATAATCACTGAAAATCTGCAGAGGAGATGGTAGAAGAAAACCAACAAGGGCTACGCCAATTTGAATATTATACTCATTCATGATAGGTACAAAAGCACGAATTGTTGTTCCTTGGTCACCACTTGCCTTTGAAAGATAATAATGTTCAACAAAAGCTTCATCCATATCAGATGATTTGCTTACTTGACCTATCTCTTTCTTTGATGGATGGGAGTACTTCATCCGATGGTTATCCATAATAACGATATAATCAGCTTGGTTGATAAATCGAATATCTTCTACAATTTCATTTATTTTATTGGATGAAGTCTCAAAATCTTCACTTTGCAACAAAGATTTAATCTCAGGTAAATTTGCCACTGTTCGTGCTACAAGCATCGCTTCCTGGCCGATATTTTCCTCTTGCTCTTTTAATATGCTACCAATAACAAATGTCCCCGCAATTAAAAAAGAAAAGACAATAATGAAAAACGTTAACATCATTATTTTCTTATTCACCGATAACTTTCTTAATTTCATTATTGTCACTCCTATAAATAACACTGTTACATTACTGTCTAAATGTTTATAATAATTTGTAATTATAATAGAATAAATTAGGACGTTTTATCATAAAACTATGCAGCAAATCTTCAAAAAGTTAGTTTACTCTAAAAATCTTAATTAATTATTGTGGTGAGAAAAATGAAATACTTCCTATCTGGCTCTTTTATTACCATCATTATCTTAATCGTACTATTTAGTTATCGTCAAAATATTTTTTCAACGACAACGCTTCCTTTTGATGATGAACAACAGGGGTTAGATGAACAAATCACCATTCTCTTTAGTCATGTGGTTGCTGAAAATACACCAAAAGGAGTAGCAGCCGAAAAGTTTAAAGAGCTTGTCGAAGAAAAAAGTCGTGGCAAAGTGATCGTTCAAATTTATCCAAATGGTATGTTATATAATGATGGAAATGAATTAGAAGCACTTCGGGAAAATAAAGTACAAATGATTGCACCAACCATATCAAAAATGACGGATATTGTACCTGATTGGCAGGTTCTAGATCTGCCCTTTATTATAGAAAATAATAAACAGTTACAAACAGTTTTAAACGGACAAGTCAGTAAATCTCTTTTACAAGAACTTGAGAAGATTAATATAAAGGGACTAACCTTTTGGAATAATGGCTTTAAACAAATTTCTTCAACTACACCCATTATCGAAGTCGAACAATTTAAAGGCAAAAGAATCAGAGTAATGTCAAGTGATATTTTACATGATCAGTATGAACTTCTAAAAGCTGAGCCAATAGCGACATCATTTGGAGAAGTTTATTCTGACTTACAAAAGAATATCGTTGATGCGCAAGAAAATACAATTTCAAATATTTATTCAAAACAATTTCATACGATGGAAAATCAAATAACCCTCTCCAATCATGGAATTTTAGCCTATACTGTTCTAATAAATGATGATTTCTGGAATAGCCTTGATGAAGACATACAGAAGATTATTACCGATTCCCTTTTTGAAATGCAGGATTGGCAATTTCAAAAAGCGGAACAATTTAATAGTGAAGACTTATTGTATCTTAAAGCAGATCCTAAGGTTAAAATCTATGAGCTAGATGAACAAAATAAGAATAAATGGAAAGAGGAATTACAACCAATCTATACTCAATATGAAAAACATGTTAATGACCAATATCTTGAAAAGCTTAAAGATGAGATAAAAGATATCAAATAGATTTATAAAGAACAAAATGAACAATATTATGCTACCTTTCAAGAAAGGTAGCTTTTTTTATTTAGCCCCGACTTTGTACTATAACAACTTTTATCTTTTTCAAATTAGTATTATAACAGAAAAAAACCTTATTTCATCGCCTTTGTGAGTAATTTCACAAGCAATTGAACAAAATGAACGATAAAACCATTAAAAACTAAACAGTTTTTTTAGAAAACTATGCGTTATTATAGTTTCAGATATTGAAAGCGATATCATTTATCTCTTGCTAAAATACAAGGAGGATGGAAGTTCAATGAATATACGTAAAAACCTAACTGTCCAAGTTCTTATTGCAATTGTATTGGGTATAATTGTTGGGGCAATTTGGCCAGAATTTGGGGCAAGTTTAAAAATATTAGCTGACTTATTTATTAAATTAATCAAGATGTTAATTACTCCAATCATATTCTTAACAGTTGCAATCGGTATCGGTGCTATGGGTGATATGAAAAAGGTTGGTAAAATTGGTGGTAAAGCATTAATCTACTTTGAAATTGTTTCAACTATCGCATTAGCTATTGGTATTGGAGTTGGTGTTTTTGTAAACGCTGGTCACGGCATTAATACAGATTCTGCGAATAATGCCGACGTTTCACAATATACAGAGGCAGCTGCAGATCAAGAACATGGAATTGGTGCATTTATTTCAAGTATTATTCCTGATAATTTCATTGGTGCATTAGCTAATGGTGAGTTATTACCTACCCTTTTAGCTGCAGTATTATTTGGTTTGGCTGCTGCTTCATTAGGTGAAAAATCTAAACCTGTTATTACATTCTTTGAACAAGTATCAGAAATCTTCTTTAAAATTGTTGGTATGGTAATGAAGTTTTCACCAATCGGTGCTTTTGGTGCAATGGCATACACAATCGGTAACTTCGGTATCAAATCACTTGGAAACTTAGGATTATTAATGGCTGCAGTTTACCTTACTATGGCATTATTCTTAATCGTAGTTTTAGGTTCAATTGCAAAATTCTTTGGCTTTAATATCTTTAAATTTATCGCTTACATTAAGGACGAAATCTTCTTAGTAATTGGGACATCATCATCTGAATCTGCTCTACCAACAATGATGCGTAAATTAGAGAACTTCGGTTGCTCAAAACAAGTAGTAGGATTAGTTGTTCCAACAGGTTATTCTTTTAACTTAGATGGTACTGCTATTTACTTATCAATGGCTACATTATTCATCGCACAAGCATACGGTGTACATCTAACTTGGATACAAATTATTACACTTCTTGGAATCTTAATGATTACATCTAAAGGCGCAGCTGGTGTTACAGGTTCAGGATTCATCACTTTAGCCGCTACATTAGCAGCATTCCCAATGATTCCTGTTGAAGGGATTGCCTTATTAATCGGGGTTGACCGTTTCATGTCAGAAGCTCGTGCTGTAACGAACTTAATCGGTAACGGTGTTGCAACTGTAGTTATTTCTAAATCAGAAAAAGAATTCGACGAATCCGCACATGCAAAACTTAAGCAATCGCGTGCGTAATTAAATATAAAACAAGCTTGGGACAAAACCCTGCTAACGAAAAAGGACATTCATGATTTTTAATATCATGAATGTCCTTTTGTCTACTATGTAACCGTTGTTTTCCGTTATGGCGGAAGCTTTTCAAGGGTACGGGTACGGCTCCAACTATTTTTTTTGGCAAGGGCGCGAAAAAAATGTATTGTCCGCTCGGTGCTCCTGTCGCTTCGCTTTCGTCGCAAATAAATTTGTTATTCCCGCAGAAAGCTTTGAAATGCTTCTTTGATTCTACTTCGCTCTGCA
>Ga0180215_1006074_pt1 | contig 10092 bp, 10 predicted proteins | sample eDN3rd37CBELigBY_FD_128871 | JGI IMG/M metagenome (GOLD analysis project Ga0180215, IMG submission 128871) | Enriched backyard soil microbial communities from Emeryville, California, USA - eDNA 3rd pass 37_C BE-Lig BY (version 2) (version 2) | ecosystem: Environmental > Terrestrial > Soil >...
AACCTCCCTCATTCCGTGTACAGAACCAAATAGATCGCTCATTTCGGGTCAGGCAGACTGCGCGCAGGCACGGGCAGGCGCGGCACGGGCAGGCGCGGCACGGGCAGGCGCGGCACGGGCGCGGCAGCTGCGGGCACGCGGAGGCGGGCATGCGCGGCGGGTCAGAGGTTGAGGGCGGAGAGCTGGCCCATCACCTGGCGCGCGATGGTGCGGCCAGCACGGTTCGCGCCGATGGTCGACGCCTGCGGGCCGTAGCCGGCGAAGAAGATGCGCGGGTCCTTCCAGGATGCCCCGCGGCCCACACTCACGCCGCCCTCCTTCTCGCGCAGCTTGAGCGGTGCCAGGTGCCTGAGCTCCGGGCGGAAGCCGGTAGCCCAGATGATGGCGTCTGCGGGCTGGAAGCTGTCGTCGTCGAAGCGCACGCCATCCGGCTCGACCGAGGTGAACATGGGGCGAGCATTTAGAACTCCGCGCTCGATACCCGCAATGATGCGCCGCGTGCGGGGAACCCCGGTTCCGCTCACAATGCTCGGCAGTGCGCGACCGGCCCTGGCCGCCTCGTCCTGCATCGCGACGGCGGCCGCACCCGCCTCGAGGTTCAGCTCTCCCGCCTCGAGAAACTCGATGGGTCGCCGACTCACCCAGGTGAGGGTGCCCGCCGTGTGCTCGAGCTCGAGCAGGAAACCGATGGCGGAGGTGCCTCCGCCCACCACGACCACGTTCTTGCCAGCGAACTCCTCGGCGCTCACATAGTCGACCGTGTGCACGTGTCGGCCCGTGAACGTGTTCATTCCCGGGTACCAGGGCACGAACGGCGACCCCCAGGTTCCTGTCGCGTTGACGACCACCTGCGTTGCCACCTCGCCCTCACCGTGTTCGTCGGTGTACTGCACGATCAGGTCGAGACCGCGGTCGAAGACGGAGCGAACGGATGCGGGGCGGTGCACCTGCAGGTCGTAGTGCTCCTCGTACTGCCGGTAGTAGTCGGCAACGACCTGCTTTGCCGGAAGCGAGCGGTCGGCATCCTCGAACGAGAGGCCCAGCTCGTCCAGCCCGGGCAGGTCGTTGATGCGGTGCGCCGTGCCGATGCGCAGCGCCTCCCAGCGCGACTGCCACGCACCCCCGGTTCCCGGGCCACGGTCGAAGACGATGAAGCCGTCGCCCGGCTCGAGACCGAGTCGTTTGAGGTAGTACGACACGGAGAGGCCCGCCTGGCCGGCGCCGATCACCACGACGGATGTTCTGACGGGCTCTGGGGTCACGCCATCACGTTACCGGGGATGGCTGAATGGAGCATCCCACCAGAGGATGACGCCCCCGCCCCGAAATGCCCCACATGCTAAAGTAGGAAGTTGGATTTGAAGGAACCTTGTTGGTCAATCCCGAGCCCGCAGTTGCGGCCGTCGGGCAGGAATCGTAAGGGGGTCAAGCCATGGGGCGCGGCCGTCAAAAAGCAAAACACACCAAGGTGGCCCGCGAGCTGAAGTACTTCAGCCCGGAAACCAACTACAACGCTCTGGAGCGCGAACTGACTAGCGGGAGCAAGGGGTCGTCGTTCACCGACCCCAAACTCGAAGAGGACCTCGAGAAGTGGCCGGAGTTCGCGGCCGACGGAGACACCCGCACGGCCTAGTCCTGCTCTAGGCGTACTCTCCCGTCAGGCGCACCGCGCCACCGTTGACGCCTTTCGCTCCCTGCTCGAACCCGTCGAGGTCGCGCGCATCCGTCGACACCCGACCGGCAACCCATGAGGGAATGCCCTCAGCGTTCATGAAGTCGATGACGGATGCCGCTGCCGCCTCTTCGACCACGGCGAACATCCCGATTCCCAGGTTCCAGGTTCCCTCCGTCTCGTGCAGGGTGATGGCGCCCAGGTCGGCGAGCGCACGGAACACGTTCCGCGGCGACCAGGTGGAGCGCTCCACCTCCACCCAGGAGCCCACCGGGAGCACGCGCGCCAGGTTGGCCGCGATACCGCCACCAGTCACGTGGCTGAGCGCGTGCACAGCTCCCGGCTGCGCTTCGAGCAGGCGTGCCAGCGGGCCCGTGTACAGGCGGGTGGGTTCGAGCAGAACCTCTCCGATGACGCCGCCGAGGTCATCCGAATGCTCGGTGAAGCCCAGATCGCGGCCGGCGAGGATGTGCCGCACGAGCGAGAATCCGTTGCTGTGCAGGCCGGAGGACTCCATGGCGACCACCAGGTCGCCGTGCTGCACGCGCTCCGGGCCGAGCAGCGCATCCGCCTCGACCGCGCCGACGGCGGCACCTGCCACGTCATAGTCGTCTGGGCCAAGCAGGCCGGGGTGCTCCGCCGTCTCGCCGCCCACGAGCGAGGTGCCCGTGTCGGAGCAGGCCCGCGCGATTCCTGCGACGATGTCGGCGATGCGGGCCGGCACGACTTTGCCGCAAGCGATGTAGTCGGTCATGAACATCGGCTTCGCGCCGACCACGATGATGTCGTCCACAACCATGCCCACGAGGTCTTGCCCGATGGTGTCGTGCTTGTCGAGGGCCTGGGCGATGGCCACCTTGGTGCCGACGCCATCCGTCGATGTCGCCAGCAGCGGCCGCCTGAAGGAGGTGAGGAACGAGACGTCGAACAGCCCGGCGAAGCCCCCGAAACCGCCCACCACGTTGGGCCCGTGCGTCTTCGCGACCGCCGCTTTCATCAGGTCGACGGCGAGGTCGCCCGCTGCGGTGTCGACTCCAGACTCGGCGTATGCATCAGACATGGGTCATCCTGTTCGTCGGCCCCGTTCGGCATGAAAGACTGTTACCACCATCAACTCTAGGGTCTGGAGTCTGCACCGAATGTGCGGCATTGTCGGCATCGTCTCGTCTGAGCCTGCCAACCAATCCATCTATGACAGCCTCCTGCTGCTGCAGCATCGCGGGCAGGATTCCACTGGCATCGCCACGGCGGATGGTTCGACCATCCACATGCACAAGGCCAAAGGTCAGGTGCGTGAGGCATTCCGAACGCGCGACATGCGCGCGCTGCCCGGAACCATCGGGCTCGGGCACGTGCGCTACGCCACCCGCGGGGCTGCGGAGAACGAGGAAGAGGCGCAGCCGTTCTACGTGAACGCGCCATACGGCATCGTGCTGGTGCACAACGGCAACCTCACCAACACCCGCGAGCTGAGCCGTGAACTCTTCCACGTCGACCGGCGCCACCTGAACACAACCTCAGACACCGAGCTGCTCGTGAACGTGCTCGCCAACGAGTTGCAGCAGCAGGTGTCTGGCACAGACCTCGACCCCGACCAGATCTTCGCCGCAGTCTCACGCGTGCACGAACGCGTCGAAGGCTCCTACGCGACCATCGCGCTCATCGCGGGCCACGGTCTGCTCGCCTTCCGTGACCCGTTCGGCATCCGTCCCCTCGTGCTGGGGCGGCGCACCGCCGGGCTGGTGGGCACGGAGTGGGCGGTGGCATCCGAGTCCCTCGTGCTCGAGAGCGGCGGCTACGACTTCGTTCGCGACGTCGAACCGGGTGAGGCCGTGTTCATCGCCATGGACGGCGAGATGGTGTCGAGGCAGTGCGCGGCGAACCCGCGGCTCATCCCCTGCTCGTTCGAGTACGTGTACCTGGCCAGGCCGGACTCGATCATGAACGGCATCTCGGTGTACGAGGCCAGGCTTCGCCTGGGCAACCGGCTGGCAGACACCATCACCAGGCACATGCCCCTCGGCGACGTTGACGTGGTGATGCCGATCCCCGACTCCTCGCGGCCGGCAGCCATGCAGGTGGCGCAGAAGCTGGGCATCGAGTACCGCGAAGGTTTCTACAAGAACCGCTACGTGGGTCGCACCTTCATCATGCCGGGGCAGGCCCAGCGCAAACGCTCGGTCAAGCAGAAGCTGAACGCCATGGGCAGCGAGTTCCGCGGCAAGAACATCCTCATCGTCGACGACTCGATCGTGCGGGGCACCACCTCGAAAGAGATCGTCGAGATGGCACGGCAGGCGGGAGCCAACAAGGTGACGTTCACCTCTGCAGCCCCGCCCGTGCGGTACCCGCACGTGTACGGAATCAACATGCCGTCACGGCAGGAGCTGGTGGCGCACGGCCGCAAGATCCCGGAGATCAACGCGGAGCTCGGAGCAGACCACCTCATCTTTCAGGAGGTCGAAGACATGGAGGCCGCCATCATCGAGGGGTCGTCGGTCGAGTCGCTCGAGATGAGCTGCTTCACCGGCGACTACGTGACCGGAACGGTCACCCCCGAGTACCTCGACTGGGTCGAGCGCACGCAGCTGAGCTGACCGCCGCCTTCGCGGATCAGCACGAGGTCTCAGCGCTCTGGACTGCTGTCGTCGGCATCCGGCGCTTGCTCCAGTTCCAACTCTGGCTCCGGCTCCAGCTCTGGCTGGACTTCTGGCTGGAGCACGCTTTCGCGCTCGACGGCGACCTGCGTGGTGTGTTTGCGCGAACGGCGGTCGAGGATGAGCGCCACGATCGCCCCGAGAGCGACCCCGGCCGGAACGCCGTAGAGCATGAAGTAGCCGAGCAGCGGGCCGAAACCGACCTGCTCATCAACGGGGAATAGTGCGGTGAGGATGAATGTGACGAGCGCTCCGACACCCCCACCCAGCACGAGGAACATCGACATCTTCGGCGCGCGCCTGATGGTGGCCTGTTGCTGCGGTTCCCTGTTGTCGGTCATGTTTCCATTGTCGCCGATCCGATCAGTCGTCGCTGACCTCGGATGCCTGCGCCTCGCGCTCCCACACGATGGGCAACTGGCTGCTCAGGTCAGCGCGCTGGCCGGACGCCGACACGCGGGCGGATGCCACGGCATCCGTCCACGACAGGGAACCGGTGGCGAGCGCGAGCCACGTGGCCGCGTCGGTCTCGATCACGTTGGGCGGAGTACCACGCGTGTGGGTCGGACCCTCGATGCACTGCACGGCACCGTGGGGCGGAACGCGCACCTCCACGGTGTTGCCGGGCGACTCGGCGGCCAGCAGCTGCAGCAGGTAGCGCACCGCCGTCGCGACCACGGTCTTGTCGTCCGAACCGGCGAGCGCCTGGCGCACGGCCGCCTCACCCACGAGGGCGACGATCTTCGCTTTGGCCATCCCTCAACGCTAACAACCTCAGTGCGAACCGGCCACGGGATGTAACGGGTCACCTCGGGGTCGGAGTGGTAGATGACGAGGTCGTCGAGGTCGCTCGCGAGGTGCGGGCGCAAGGTCAGCCTGGCCGTGCGGATCGGATAGCTCGGTGCCCACGAGCGGGCTGTGCTCATCCGCCCATGCTAATTCGCCCCGTCGAAAATGAAGGAGTTCGGGGCGAACGGATGCTTCTGGCAGCGTTTCGCGCATCCGCCGACCGGATCTCCTTCGTTCTTGTCATGCTGAAAGTGGGCTCACCGCCGACCGGTACTCTGACAGGGTGAGAATCCTCGTACTCGGTTCTGGTGCTCGCGAGCATGCCATCGTCACCGCGCTCCTGTCGGAGAACGCGGGCCACGAGGTGATCGCGGGGCCTGGGAATGCAGGGATCGCGGCCGTGGCATCCGTCATCCACCTCGACCCCGAGAACCCGAGCGTCGTCACCGAGTTCGCGGCAGACAACGCCGTCGACCTCGTGGTGATCGGGCCGGAGGCTCCCCTGGTGGCCGGGGTTGCCGACCACCTGCGGCAGCGCGGCATCCCGGTGTTCGGGCCGAGCAAGGCTGCGGCACAGCTTGAGGGCAGCAAGGCGTTCGCGAAGCGCATCATGGATGCCGCCGGCGTTCCGACCGGCCGAGCGGTGCGGGCGGAGAACCGCGAACAGCTGGCGGATGCGCTCGACGAGTTCGGCTCCCCCTATGTTGTGAAGGCCGACGGCCTCGCCGCGGGCAAGGGTGTGCTGGTGACTGCCGACCGGGCGGCCGCGATCGCCCACGCCGAGCACTATCTCGGGCACGGCACCGTTCTGGTCGAGGAGTTCCTCTCCGGCCCCGAGGTGTCACTCTTCTTGCTCTCCGACGGCGAGAACGTGCTGCCCCTCTCGCCCGCACAGGACTTCAAGCGCCTGGGCGACAACGACGAGGGCCCCAACACGGGCGGCATGGGCGCGTACTCGCCGCTGCCGTGGCTGAGCGACGGCTTCGTCGATGAGGTGATCGAGAGCGTGGCCCTGCCGACTGTGCGGCAGCTGGCCAGCGAGGGCACCCCGTTCGTCGGCCTGCTCTACTGCGGCCTCATCCTGACGGACGCCGGCGTGCGGGTTATCGAGTTCAACGCCCGCTTCGGCGACCCAGAGACCCAGGTGGTTCTGCCCCGCCTCGTGACGCCGTTGAGCGGCCTTCTCTACGCTGCCGCGACTGGCGGGCTCGGCTCGCTGCCCCGCCCGGAGTTCTCCGACGAGGTCGCCGTGACGGTGGTGCTGGCCAGCGAGGGCTACCCGGAGCAACCGATCACGGGCAGACCCATCAGCGGCATCGAGACCGCCGAGGCCATCCACGGGGTGAGCATCGCGCACGCGGCGACCGCCACCATTGACGGCCGTTTCGTCTCCACGGGCGGCAGGGTGCTGAGCGTCGTCGCAGTCGGCGACGACTTCGCGCAGGCACGAGCCCGCGCCTACCGGGCCCTGGGAGCGATCGAGCTGCAGGGCGGACAGTTCCGCACCGACATCGCCCTCAGGGTTTCTGACGAACTGGATGCGTCGTGACCGAGCTCCCCGGGTGGGTTCACGTCTACTCCGGCAAGGTTCGCGACCTGTACAGCTCCGACGAGCATCCGGGGCAGCTGCTGGTTGTGGCCAGTGACCGCATCAGCGCGTTCGACCACGTGCTCGAGCCCGGCATTCCCGGCAAAGGCACGCTGCTGACGCAGCTGAGCCTGTGGTGGTTCGAGCAGCTCGACGACGTGCCGAACCACCTGGCCGCGCCGGATGCTCAGGCACCGGCGGGGGTCGAAGGGCGCGCCATGCTCGTGAAGCAGCTCGACATGTTCCCCATCGAGTGCGTGGTGCGCGGCTACCTGAGCGGCAGCGGCTGGAAGGAGTACCAGGCGACGCAGAGTGTGTGCGGTGTCGCACTGCCGGCCGGTCTGGCAGACGGCGATCGCCTGCCTGAGCCCATCTACACTCCCGCGTGGAAGGCTCCCCTCGGCGAACACGACGAGAACATCACCTTCGAACGCACTGTCGAGCTGGTGGGGACGGATGCCGCTACAGCCCTCCGCGACCTGTCGCTGCGGATCTTCACGCGGGCATCCGCCATCGCCGAGCAGCGCGGGGTGATCTTGGCCGATACCAAGTTCGAGTTCGGGGCAGACGCAGACGGAACCATCACGCTCGCAGACGAGGTACTCACGAGCGACAGCAGCCGCTACTGGGACGCCGAGCTGTACGCGGCGGGCGACCGTGCGTCGAGCTTCGACAAGCAGATCGTGCGCAACTGGTTGCTCGAGCATTGGGACCCGTCGGCCGGTGCTCCGCCCGCTCTTCCCCAGGAGATCGTGGAGCGCACCGCAGCGCGCTACCGCGAGCTCATCGAACGCCTCACCGCCTGAACCCTCCACAGCACCATTGCGTGCCGCGCATCCGTTTGTTACGATAGTTGAACGTTCAAATAATTCGAATCGCAGGAGAACATGAACACGCAGGCCGCACGACAGGACATCCTTGCCGCCGGCACCGCCATGGGTGCCGTAACGCTCAAGGTCGCGAACCTCGACCGCATGATCGCGTACTACCAGCTCGGCGTAGGGCTCACGCTCCTTGCGCAGGAGGGCGACAGCGCCGTGCTCGGCCGCCCGGGCAAACCGGCCCTCATCCTCGAACTCGCCCCCGAACTGAAGCACGCATCCGCGAGCTCGGCTGGCCTGTTCCACACGGCGTTCCTCTTCACCGAGAAGGCCGACCTCGCGGCATCCGTCTACTCGGTCGCGCAGAAGTACCCCGGCACCTTCACCGGCAGCTCCGACCACTTCGTGAGCGAGGCGTTCTACTTCGACGACCCGGAAGGCAACGGCGTCGAGCTGTACTGGGATCGCGACCCCAGCCAGTGGCAGTGGAACGGCAACACCATCCACATGGGAACCGTCTACCTCGACCCGAACCGTTTTCTGCAGGAGAACCTCACCGAGGCTGGCACACTCGGCACCGGCGACGGTGAGACCGGCGTCGGCCACGTGCACCTCAAGGTGGGCGACATCCAGACCGCGAAGCAGTTCTATGTCGACACTGTGGGGTTCGAAACCACCATCGAGTACGGCACGCAGGCGCTGTTCGTGAGCGCGGGCGGCTACCACCACCACCTCGGCATGAACACGTGGCAGTCCTCCGGCGCCGGAACCCGCACCCCCGCACTCGGCCTCGGCGAGGTGTCGATCACGGTCGAATCAGCGGATGAGCTGGGCGCCCTGCGCGAACGACTCACCTCCCGCGGTGTGCAGGTCGCCGGGGACGGCCAGGAGCTGCGTTTCGACGACCCGTGGGCGAACCTGGTGCGCGTGACCGCCGGGTAGTCGACCCACGATCGCCGCTCCCCGCGCCAGAAACCGCCTCGGCGCATCCGCAACTTCTGGGGCGCCGAGTCACCCAGTGGCGCGGCGAGCGTCACCACGACCAGGTGGGGTACGGATGCCCGCTAGCCTGAGGGCATGAAGGTCCTGACAGTGCCGCTGCTGTGGCTTCTGCTCTTCGCGGTGCTCGCACTGGGCAGCTTCTTCATGCTGCTCTCGGTCGTGCCGCTCTATGCGAGCGAGACCGGGTCGGGCACTATCGGGGCGGGTCTCAGCAACGGTGTCATGATGGCGGCCACCGTGGTCACTGAGCTGTTCACCGCGCGGCTCCTCACGCGCTACGGGCAGCGCACGGTCATCGCGGTGGGTGTGCTGCTGCTCACACTCCCCACACTCGTGCTGCTCACCTCCAGTGCGTTGCCCGTCATCCTCGGCGTCAGCATCCTGCGTGGGGCAGGCCTGGCCATCGTTGTCGTGGCGGGTATCGCGATCGCCGCAGCCATCGGGGATGGCGCCAGGCAGGGTGAGGTCGTCGGGATCTACGGAGCCGCATCCGCCATCCCCGGCGTCGTCGCGCTGCCGCTCGGCCTCTGGCTGGTCGAGCACTTCGACTTCGCCACCACGTTCTACGTCGCCGTGGTGCTGGGAGTCGTCTCGTTGGTGGCTGTGCCGTTCCTGCGTGCGCATCCGTCCGAGTCGCCGCAGGGGGGAAACCCGCTCGCCCTGCTGCGCATCCGGGCCATCGTGCGCCCGTTCATCGCGTTCACCCTGGCCACCCTCGCCCTCGGAGTTGCGACCACGTTCCTTCCGCTCGCGACAGAGGCCCTGCTCGGCGTCGCCGCACTCGCGCTCCTGGTGCAGGGCATAGCCACCATGGTCTCGCGCTGGCTAGCCGGCCTGCTCAGCGACCGATACGGCAGCCGCCGGTTCCTCGTACCGGCAATGCTGTGCGCCTCGCTCGGAATTGGGCTGCTCTACTTCACCGACAGCCCCACCGCCATCATCATCGGGATGGGCCTCTTCGGCGTCGGCCTGGGCGCGATGCAGAACCTGAGCTTCACCATCATGCTCGAGAACACCGCGAAAGGTGACTACTCACGCGTGAGCGTGCTGTGGAACATCGCATTCGACGGCGGCATGGGAATCGGCCCGATTGCCTTCGGCTACCTCGCTGTACTCAGCGGCTACCCGTGGGCGTTTGCCTGCCTCGCGATCGTCATGGCGCTGACACTCACACCGGTACGGGCGCGCATCCGCCCCTGATCTCCGACAGCGAGCATTGCCCTTCGCAACACAGGCAATATACTGCGATAGACTCATTAATCTCTCGGATGGAAATCAATGTCTTCTTGAAGACCAGATCCGACTGAGGTAGGCAACACTTCATGGAGGGTGGAGCTGTGCGCACGAAGGTGATCGGTGTGCTCGCACTCCTCCTGGGTGTTTTCTGTTTCGCATTCGCCGGCAGCTGGGCGGTTGATGCGATGTCTGCCTCCTCTGTGGATTCCACCACACTCGTGCCAGGCGCTGGCGGGCAGGCTGGGACCGCCGGCGCAGACGGCGCGGATGGTCGCGACGGCGTTGACGGTACTGACGGAATCGACGGCACTGATGGGAGCCACGGTA
>Ga0180215_1006076_pt1 | contig 10089 bp, 12 predicted proteins | sample eDN3rd37CBELigBY_FD_128871 | JGI IMG/M metagenome (GOLD analysis project Ga0180215, IMG submission 128871) | Enriched backyard soil microbial communities from Emeryville, California, USA - eDNA 3rd pass 37_C BE-Lig BY (version 2) (version 2) | ecosystem: Environmental > Terrestrial > Soil >...
ATAAAGTATTCTTCTTCCCAGAATTTATGCGTGATTTATTGCGCTGGAAGCTTCAAAACTTGCAATAGCTAGGCAAATGAAACTCACATTTTTTCTTCCTATTACATAAGTTGATAAGGAAGAAAGGAGAGTGTAGCAAGTGATTGAGCTTTCACCTATTGAAATCAATGGACACACTTTTTTAAGTGTATCAGTTAAACTTCCAAAAACGAATTTGCTCGTAGTGAGTAATGATAAAGGATACATCATGTGTGGTGCTCTTGATGTGGCACTTCTCAATGAAAAGCTTAAGGATAGAAAAGTTATTGCCGGTAGAGCAGTTGGTGTTAAAACCATTGAGCAGCTTTTAGAGGCACCTTTAGAATCCGTTACGTATGAAGCGGAAAATTTAGGGATTACAAAGGGTATGCTTGGAAAAGATGCTATGTTAAAAATGATTTAAAAAGGCGCAGAATATGCGCCTTTTTTTACTTTTAATTGGAAATAATGGTAATAGGAAATAGGTTTGTCCTTATTCATAAGTAAAAGTAGTCATTTGGCCTATTTATTTTTAAAATTAGGTACTAAAGTATGTTGAAATTCAGTCGATAATAGAGTTATCTTAAAAGATAAAGTAGGAATTTGTCAGGACTTGTTGAATAATGTCAGTCAGACTAATACAGGAGAACTATAATGAGACTAGTAGCTACCGCTAATGTAGAATCTGGAACTATACTAGGAAAAACAGTTAGAAGTGATAAAGGTCAGATTTTACTAAGCGAGGGAGTAGAGTTAAACGAAAAAATGCTTAATCGCTTACAACTGCTGGGCATCACCTACATATATATAAAAGATTCTGTAACAGAAGGGATCGAGTATATTGAGGTACTCCCGGATTCGATTCGAAAAGAGGCTGTCCAAACGATCGAAACCACCTTCCAAGAACTTCAAATGAATAGCAAATTTAATACCACGTTTGTTATTGAAAAAGCGTCAAAAAGATTTAAAGATCTGATAAGACAGCTTTTATTTGAGTTGAAAAGTAACGGAAATTTGTTAACCATGTTAGCTGACGTCTATACATATGATAACTATATCTTCACACATTCCTTACACGTGACCATGTATTCTCTTGCGATTGGAATGAAGTTAAAGCTTCCTCCTAAAGAACTTGAAACACTAGGTATGGGAGCCATACTTCACGATGTAGGGAAAATGAAGGTACCATGCGAAATTCTTCAGAAGCCTGGAAAATTAACAGATCAAGAATACGATGAGATTAAAAAGCATCCAGAAGAAGGATTCCAAATGCTTCGTAATGTTCCAGCGATGTCCCTTATTGTCGCTCATTGTGCGTATCAGCATCATGAACGGCTAAATGGGACCGGATATCCACGCGGTATCGAAGGCGAAGATATTCATCAGCTTGCGAAAATCATTGCGGTAGCTGATGTGTTTGATGCGGTTACCTCAAATCGTGTGTATCGTGATGCTATGTTACCCCATCATGGCCTAGAAATTTTGTTTGCCGGATCAGGAACCCTTTTTGATCCAAAAATAATAGAGGCATTTCGTAAAGGGGTAGCCATTTACCCTGTTGGAATTACGGTTATACTTGATGATGGCCGTAAAGGAGTTGTATCCAAACAAAATATGGGAGTCAGCGACCGGCCGGTTGTAAGGATCATTGAAGAAGATGGTAAAAGCATTGACCCGTACGAACTAGACCTAAGCAAAAGCTTAACAACAATGATCGTCGAATGCGACACGACCTTTCCTAAAAAAGCGTAACTAGTCTATCAAAGAGAAAAAAATTCATATTTTTGCGCTAGTTCCCTCCTTTACAGCATACATATAGCTTGTAAAGGGGGGATTTGTCTTGCGTAAATTTCGCGGTCGTCTGCCGCGGAGAGGTCCATTGCCGTTCAGATACGTTTTTTTACTTACCTTCGTGTTCTTCATCTTTTCAACAGCAGCTGGTCTTTGGATAATAAATGAGGGGCTAAAGCCTACACTTGTTAGCTATGCAAACTCACAAACTCGAAAAATTGCTTCACTCGTCATAAATAATGCAGTAAGTAAAAAAATAACAAACGTTATGGATATAAAATTCGAAGAGACCGGTGATGGAGATGTGGTGTTCCTAAACGCAGAACATCTAAACCGTGTGAAAGCAGAAGTAACTGAGTTGGTACAAGACAATATTAAAAAAGCAGAAAAAGGAGACCTTTCAGAGCTTGAATCCTTCACCGATATTGAAATCAATACGGATAAAAAGGAAAACGGTATCGTTTATTATGTTCCATTAGGTCAGGCTACCAATAATGCCCTATTAGGGAACTTAGGGCCAAAAATACCAATAAAATTTAACTCCATAGGTTCAGTAACCTCCACCTTCAGGACAGTGAAAGAAGAAATGGGAATTAATAATACGTGGGTGGAAATTCATGTTCAAGTGGAAGTAAAGGTACAGATCATCATTCCATTTGCTACGGAAATTATTACCGTTAAAGAGGATGTGCCGGTTGCGACTGGTCTAATAAAAGGTGAAGTTCCTCAGTTTTATAACGGTGGCGGCGGTGATTCTGGTGCATCAATTGAGCTGCCAATGGACAACTAATCAGTAAGTGAAAAAGTCAGAGGATAGTTGTGTTCTTCTGACTTTTTTTCTATAGAAAAGTAGGAAGAAAGGGGTGGATGAGATGAAGAGAGGAGGGAAAAGAAGTATGCGAGAATAATATTCTGAAATGTTAGTCTTTTCACATTTTTAAAAACTTCTACTATATTAACGTGTTAAACTAAATTATTATTCTGAAAATAATGTTTTGACAGATGGACAAAAAATAGCTATACTAATTTTAGATTAAATTAAATAATCAGAAAATATAAAAAGTTCCAATTATTTTCTAAAATAAGGAAAAAAGTTTGGGACTCAGTAGGAGGTCATTTTTACTATGGATAATCGTCCACAATGGGGGACTCGTGCAGGTTTTATCATGGCAGCAGTTGGTTCGGCTGTAGGATTAGGAAATATCTGGCGTTTTCCCGCAGTAGCTTATGAAAATGGAGGAGGAGCATTCTTTTTACCGTACTTATTCGCTATTTTAACTGCTGGTATCCCGCTTCTCGTTCTAGAGTTTACACTAGGTCATAAATATCGCGGATCAGCTCCATTAACATTCGCTCGTCTAAACAAGAAATCTGAATGGCTTGGCTGGTGGCAAGTTGCGATTTCATTTGTTATCTCAACATATTATGCTGTTATTATCGCTTGGGCAATGTCATTTGCTTACTTCTCTTTCGGAGAAAAATGGGGCAAGGATCCAGGAGCATTCCTTTTCGGAGACTATTTAAAGCTTGCTGAAGCACCAGGCCAGGTTGGTAGCATCGTTCCTAGCGTTTTTATTCCTTTAGTACTAGTTTGGGTAATTGCACTTGGTGTTCTTTTCAAAGGTGTTAAAAAGGGTATTGAAGCAGCGAACAAGATCTTTATTCCGGCACTAGTTATTTTATTCCTTGTAATCGTTGTTCGCGCTGTAACATTAGATGGAGCTGCTCAAGGTTTGGATGCATTCTTCAAGCCAAACTGGAGCTTAATTGCAGAACCTAAGGTTTGGGTTGCTGCATACGGTCAAATCTTCTTCAGCTTATCTATTGGTTTTGCCATCATGGTTACGTATTCTAGTTATCTACCAAAGAAGACAGATTTAACAAATAATGCTTTTATCACAGCTTTTGCTAACTCTGGTTTTGAATTATTAGCAGGTATTGGAGTATTTGCTGCACTAGGTTTTATGGCCCAACAACAAGGTGTGGCTGTCAGTGAGGTAGTTGCAGGTGGAGTAGGGTTAGCTTTCGTAGTTTTCCCGCAAATCATTAGTGAATTCCCTGCATTTAACGGTCTTTTAGGATCTATTTTCTTCCTATGTTTAGTATTAGCAGGTTTAACATCTTTAATTTCAATCATTGAAACATATGTAGCTGGTATTCAAGACAAATTTAAAGTATCACGTAACAAAGCGGTAGCAATTGGTGGAGGAATCTCTGCGGTCATTTCGATTCTATTTGCTACTCAAGGTGGATTATACTTCCTTGATGCTGCTGACTATTTCATCAACCAATTTGGTATTGTTGTAGCTGGATTTGCGGAAGTAGTAATTGTAGCTTGGGTATTACGTGAAATGAAGGTTCTTCAACAGCATGCTAATAGCATGTCAGATATCCTTTTAGGTGCGTGGTGGAAAGTTTGCTTAGGAGTAATTACTCCAGTTGTTTTAGGATATATGATGATTCAAAACTTCATCAATAACTTAAAAGATAACTACGAAGGATACCCAACAAGCTTCCTATTATATACAGGTTGGGGAGTAGCGTTAGCTGCCATTGTTGTTGGATTTGTATTCGCTGCTTTCAAGTGGCAAAAAGGTGCATTAGATTTACCTTCAACTGATAGCAAGGAGGTTTCAAAATAATGTCAACGAGTGCGATTGTTATGATGGTTGTTGGTATGGTCGTTTTATGGGGTGGATTTGCAGCTAGCATTGCTAATGCAGTTTCCAAAACGAAAAAGGCAAATTAAAATATATAAAAGAAGGACTAGCGGATTTAAATCCGTTAGTCCTTTATTTTTTTCTTTTACTTGCACGTTCTTGACGTTCCCAAAGTTTTAAATGCGGAAACGGATCATAGCTCCATTCTGTATATCCATTATCACGATACATTCCATAATGAAGATGGGGCGGAAATTTACCTGACGTACCAGGAGGTCCATAACCAGAACTTCCGACACCGCCTATGACCATTCCAGGTTCAACGATTTGTCCTACCTTTAAGTCCTTACTAAAGCCGCTTAAATGGGCAAAATAATGATAGTTATTGTTTACATCACGTATCCCTATTCGCCAGCCGCCAAAACGGTTCCAGCCTTTCATCTCAACAATGCCATATGAGGTTGCACGAACAGGAACGCCATAGTGGGCAAAAATATCTGTTCCTTCATGCATGCGTCGTCCACCCCAGCCACGAGCGTCTCCCCATGTGTTTCGATAGCTATAATCGGATCTAAGAGGTACAGGAAAGGCGTGACTATCAAGATCCAGTCGACCATATTTTTTATAAATTTCGGACTTTCCGATAATAATCCCTACTGTTTTATCTCGTTTATAATAATCCCAAAGACCAATCTTTATATTATCATGGTCCGTACCGTAAGATAGGATGAAGTTTGCAAAAGCAAATAGAACATCTTCGTCATCTTTCAAACTTGCCTTGCCATCCCCGTTCCCATCGACTCCAGAACCATTAAAGTACTTAATGGACATCGGATTCTCATCTTCATGATTTGGGTTCAGCGGGCCAACCCATTCCTCTGGTTTGTAGTAAATTCCAGTAAGACCCTCTGCTTTCGGCAAATCACGTCGAGACTGCCTAAGACTTCTTTCATATTGGTCAACAGCGGCCATATAGTACCAAGGAATATTGGTAGCTGCTTCAACTTCTTTATATAGCTCGAGTCGCTTTGCATAAATGGTCTGTTGATCGGTTTCAGCTTGTGCATATCGATCAGAAGGTAATAATAGCATCATAACAAGAAAAATAAAGATTCCTTTTAGCAGTTTCCGCACGATGATCCTCCTTCAAAAGAATTAACATGCTTTAGTTTGTCTTAAAACATTTAAAACAATATATATCAATTACTGGTAATAGTAAGTCTCTTGCTTGTCGTATAATCTTCATTATGTTAAAGTGATTCAGGAGTAGTCTGAAATAGCTACATAGTGTGAAAAAAACACTTATCATATAAGGATGGTGTGGGAAGTTGAGCAAAAACCAAGAACATTTACGTAAACCCGAGTGGTTGAAAATTAAATTAAACACGAACGAAAATTATACAGGCTTGAAAAAAATGATGAGAGAAAAAAAGCTTCATACCGTTTGTGAAGAAGCAAAATGCCCTAATATTCATGAATGTTGGGCTGTTAGACGTACTGCTACATTTATGATCCTAGGTGATATTTGTACTCGTGCTTGTCGTTTCTGTGCGGTTAAAACTGGTCTTCCGACAGAACTTGACCTTCAAGAACCAGAACGTGTGGCTGATTCTGTTGTGTTAATGAACCTAAAGCATGTGGTTGTTACGGCTGTAGCGCGTGATGACTTAAAAGACGGTGGTGCAGCAGTATTTGCTGAAACCGTTCGTGCCATTCGCAGAAAGAGCCCTTTCACAAGTATTGAAGTACTTCCGTCAGATATGGGTGGAGTAGAAGAGAATCTTCGTATGCTAATGGATGCGCGCCCTGACATCTTGAATCATAATATTGAAACGGTGAAACGCTTATCGGATCGTGTGAGAGCACGTGCAAAATACGACCGTTCACTTGAGTTCTTAAGAAGAGCAAAGGAAATGCAACCGGATATTCCTACAAAGTCTTCCATTATGATTGGTCTAGGTGAAACAAAGGAAGACCTACTTGAAGCAATGGATGATTTACGAGCAAATAACGTTGATATTTTAACAATTGGGCAGTATCTGCAGCCGTCTAAAAAGCATCTACCAGTTGAAAAATACTACCGCCCTGAAGAATTTGCTGAACTAAAGGAAATTGCCCTTAGCAAAGGCTTTAGCCACTGTGAAGCTGGTCCGCTTGTACGTTCCTCTTACCATGCAGACGAGCAGGTAAATGCAGCAGCTAAGCACAAGCAATTATTAGGTGAAAAAGAAGCGAAGGAAGCATAATACGAGAAAAGAGGCATTACGAAGTTCGTAAGCCTCTTTTTCTTATTGGTTCATTTTCGCCTTCATCTGTTGGCTTATATCATCTTTGTCCATGTCTTCATTAAGCTCGCCCTGGGCTTCACCATTCGCATTTTCACCTGTGCTCATGCTTTTTCCTTGAGGAGAAGCTAGCATTTGCTTAATGAGCTGGTTGATTCCAGTTTCCGTATTTGCACTATTCGGACCGAGGTTGGCAAAATTCTCTACATTTGGACGAAGTGCTTCATTATCACTAACATAAACATGGTACCATCTCGGTATAACGGACATAGCCATACGCTTTACTTGGTCAGCAGTTAAATTGCGATCACTAGAATCGGTATGGTACACTATGAGAACTTCCTCATCTGTTACTAATGTGGAGATATCGTCTACATTAGGAACATCTGTGCAATACTCACCGATGATATCGGCCACTTTTTCACGATCAATGGCAGCATAGTGATTTTGGGACTGTGTACGAGCCATTTCGTCCTTTTTATGTCTTACATAGCCAAAATCTTCAGAGCTATTCTTATCTCGATTGTATATATCACCAGTTGGGTCATTAACGCTTAGTGCATTGCTTCGTTCGTTCTGAACATCATCACGCCCAAGATTATTTTGACAAGCAGTAAGTGTTGTCATTGCACAAATTCCAAGGATTATCATTGAGTTTTTCAAGATTTACACCCCCTCTTTTATAGAATGACCACGATAATTCTTTTTTCCTCTTAGTAATTCATGGAGAATCAGTTATAATTTAAAATAGATGAGTTAGTGAGGTGGACAAATGATCTGTATCGGGAATATATGTTACGAAGTTGTAGAAGAACGAACAAATGGATTCAATGAAGAGGCATTTAAGGCACGTTACAGCGATATATTAACGAAGTATGACTATATCGTGGGTGATTGGGGTTACGGTCAACTCCGTCTACGAGGGTTCTTTGAGGATAGTAATCATAAAGCAACATTTGACACGAAAATCAGTACATTAACAGAATATCTGTATGAATACTGTAACTTTGGGTGTCCCTACTTTGTAGCTAAGCGTGTAAAAAATACCAATACGATAAAAAATGACGTGTAGCGGATACACGTCATTTTTCGTCCATGAATGGATGATTCTTATAAGGAGCCTGAGTATCCCTTGTTGGATCATCATGTGTTGGATGTGCTCCGTCCATTTGTCTAGGGAGCCCCTCATGGAGCGTTTTATTTTCGTAATTGAATGCACTATAAGAACGCTGTTCCGTTGCCCCTGCAAGTTCCTGTTTGCCTTGTAGAGGCTCGTCTGCCTTATAAGGAGAGCCATATGGACCTTCTGGTGTTTGTTGAGGAGGAATATAACTTCTCCCAACCTCTACATTTGAAAAATCTGTATACTTCTCATCACTCATGGTCTTTCCCCCCTCTCTCGTTAGTATGTGAGAGGATAAGGAAAGAATTCAAAACTTACGTTAATTCCATTAAAAAGGAACGTAATTCTTCCGCATCTTCCTCAGAAAGCTGAAAAGCATACTCTAAATATCCTTCTTCTTTTAAATCATCTGGACCAATGATCGCAAATCGACTACCTTGAATATCAAGAACAATATGTTTGCCATAATATCTATCTGATTGAATAATGGCTAAGTCAAATCGAGTGTTTTCACCCATAAAGCTTATAAAACGTGTTTTTGTATTCACTAATTCATCATATAGAAAAAAACGATCTCCCATCCTAGTCACCCCTATGTCTCAATGTAACGTCTACTATCATCTTAACAGAACAAACAAGCCCATACTAGATGCTTGTTCTAAAGAGAAATATAGAATAGGAAAAGACTCTAGCTTTTCCTAATTTATGTTACAATGGAAATAGTTTTCACCGCGAACTTCTGAGAGGAATGAGACGAAATGGCATGGACCACGAAGTCATTAAATAACTTATTACAGTGGAGAAAGGTAGTCTGGCCTCTTAGGTCCATTCGAATGTATCCTCCACAATTCGTCATAAGAGATCCCATTATTCAAGGGGTACAAAAATCCTTCAATCAAGGCCATGAAGTGGCTGTTATTGTGTTTAACATATCTAATATAAAAGACATTTATGAGCAGTTAAGTGAGACGCAATATATAGATTTTATTAAAAAGTTAAAGATGAATTTTCAACACGTTATTCAAGAGCAAATTGAGGATGATGATCTGCTTCTGTTGCACGATTACAACAGTGATGGAGTCACTTTATTTATTAAGGTAGATCATGAACAGCACTGTATTTCTGAAATCGATCAGGTGATGAAGAAGGTTTTACGGGAAACAGAAAAAAGGGTATGTGACCAATTTCCAAGCTTATACATTCAGTTTGAATCAGGCTATATGTTTGTTGAAAAGAAGCAATACTCCATTCAGGAAGCGATCTTAAAGGCTGGGCAGCAAGCGTTGGCAATGGCAGAAAAGCGAGTGCAAACTGAGTTTAATGAGCTTCTTTATAGTCTGAGCAGAATTGTCGCGCAAAAGAATATTTTGCTTCTCGCCCAACCGATCTTTGATGTAGCCACGAAGGAAATCCGTGCCTGGGAAATGCTAACAAGAGGACCAAAGGGAACGGAATATGAAAACCCATTACATCTATTTTCGGTTGCACGCCAAACAGGAATGTTATATGACTTAGAATTAATTGTTCTAGAAAAAGCACTGCAACAAATTAATGATACAGGATGTACACACGATATTTTCATTAACTTTACCCCGATTACGGTGGGAAATCAAAAGTTCATTCGTGACCTAAAGAAGCTGATGGGGAAATATAAAAATATCTCGCCAACTCAAATTACGATTGAAATTACAGAGAGAGATTCCATCGATGGTATGGAATACTTTATTTATAATATCAACCTCCTAAGAAATTTTGGATTCCGTATTGCGGTGGACGATACGGGTGCAGGTTATGCGTCATTAAACACTATAAGTGAAATTATGCCTGATATTATAAAAATTGACCGTTCTGTCATCCAGGATATTGACAAAAACTCAGTGAAAGAATCTATGCTTAAGGGACTTCTTCTTGTTGCCCGTGAGGCCGGATCCCTCGTTGTTGCTGAAGGAATTGAAAGTGAAGAGGAAGCCTCTGTGTTATCCAGAAATCGTGTTGATTTAGCACAAGGATACTTATTTGCTAGGCCAGCTTCGTTAATTCATGGACTAGCATCTGTATAAACAAAAATTGTGCTATTAGGAAAGGAGCTGACGATACGTGTACTTTGTTGATAGAGAATTAATTGAGGAAAGATTAATTTATTTAGAAAAGCAAATACAGCAGTTTGAAGGAAAGAATGAGTGGAGTACGGCTCTTGAACAGGCTGCACTTG
>Ga0180215_1006078_pt1 | contig 10084 bp, 7 predicted proteins | sample eDN3rd37CBELigBY_FD_128871 | JGI IMG/M metagenome (GOLD analysis project Ga0180215, IMG submission 128871) | Enriched backyard soil microbial communities from Emeryville, California, USA - eDNA 3rd pass 37_C BE-Lig BY (version 2) (version 2) | ecosystem: Environmental > Terrestrial > Soil >...
TCTGCATTCTATCTCCCTTTTTCGTTCAATAGGAGTTTTGTTACTCCGAAAATGCCGATACCGCAAAGGATTAGACCGACAATTAGCATAATGAGCTGTACAACTGCAGGGATAGTTAAAATGATCCCTAAAACGACTAAAATCGAGCCCGTTGAACATAAAAGCGCAAGCAACCTAAAGCTAGTTAACATGATATATGGCCTCCGAATTTCTACTGCATAATATATAGTCCTTAGTTTATCCTTCATAACCATTGAAATAAAGCTATCATCTATAACTTTCTTCAAATTTCCGACAAGTCTATTTTTATTGTTGTCTTATCAAATATTAAGTCGAACGATTTTAATTCTATTCTTTCACTACTAGACAAATTTTACGGAATCTCTTTTATATAATAGTCGCTAACACTATCTATCAAAGGAGATGTTGAAAATGGCAAATATTGAAATGATCAATGAAAAGACATCGGGGCTATCTTTCTTTAAGAGTTTCTCTATTAAGAAAACTAGTTTCTTGATACACATTTTCTTTTTATTGTTGGCGTTGTTTCTATCAAGAGCAGTAATGTTTGAAGCGGCCGTTCCGTTTTTATTACCTCTTTGGGCAATTGTCAAACAAAGATACGAAAATGAGAAGTGGGCGGTACTGGTTGGAGGCTTAATAGGAGCTTGTACTTTGAGTTTAGGACAAGGATTTATTTTAGGGTTGCAGCTTGTACTCTACGAACTCATTAGCCGATTTAAGTATTGGAAATTTCCGATAGGGATTTCAGTTAGTTTGGCAATCTTTTTTGGACAGTTTATATGGCAGGGAATAGTACATGGAGGAATACCGCCATTAATCGTTCAACTGTATATCTATTATGAAGTCATACTGGCATTTTTGATGACAATCTTTGTGAATCTGTTTTTAGTGCAGCCTCATCGATTTTGGACTGCAGGTTGGAGCTATGAGCGGGTCGGGGCGGGACTTGTCATACTAGCAATGGTATTAACTGGAGTTCAATCGGTAATAGTTTCTTATTTTGGTTTATATCCATTTTTGCTGCATTTAGCAATTTGTATTGCGGCAATAACAGGTGGAGTTCCCATAGCTGCAATGGTAGCAACCATCGTAGGTGCTTTAGTGGGGATAGCGAAACTATCTTTTACAGGAATGATTTCAGTTTATGCGATGACAGGCGTGGTTGCAGGCTTATTTAGTAAGGTTGGCCGCTTTGGCGTTGTAATCGGTAGTGTGGTGCCCAGTGTGTTCTTTTTCTTTTACGATGCAACCCTTCCTCTTGATACAGTGTATTTTGTGTCAATTGCTATGGCGGGAATCGTTTTCTTTGCTTTGCCAAAACGTATGTTTACATTCCTGCATGATGTCATACATCCAAAACGAGACGAGGTCTTGCTTCAACGACAGCAATGGTTGACAGAAAATACAACGGAAAAGTTGGAGTCCTTCCAAAATTTTGTTTTATTTATGAAAGAGCTGGTATTCGATCGTTTTACATCTACAGAAACAGTGAATGAGGAGAGGAAGGTAGAGCCATGTGCAACATGCTTAAGTTGTTTTCGATATGATAGCTGTTGGGGAGCAAGAAATACAATGGAGCCTATTATCGAGGATTGGTTCGTGGCAAGGTCGGGTATTAAGGAGTCTGAACAGATCAGAGCAGAGAAACGTATTAAAGCACAGTGTGTGAAGTCAACAAGGCTGTTGGAAGAGCTGGACCATCAACTCTATACGGACAAGATGAACGGCCAATTCTATCACGGGAAAAAGATGATTGCCCTGCAACTGCGGGATTTAAGTAATCATTTAAATAAACTGATGGAGGATATGAGAGATGAAACCCTCTCTTTTCGAACAATAGAGGAAGAATTAGAACAGCAATTTAAAAGAGCACAAGTGCAATGTTTCCAAATCGATGTTTTAAATAATACTGTAGGTGAACGAATTGTAATTTGTTCCTTTGCACAGAAAAATCGAACTCATGAGGATCAATATATGCTTTGTGAACGAATTGTTTTACCGATTTTGTATGATGTCTTTTCTGAGCCGTTTCAAGTGGAGAAGATTTCAGATCAAAAGAATCCATTTGCTCATGTGCAAATACGCTTCCGTTCAGCAGTTCGCTATGAAATAGAGTATGATATATATAGCAGAGCAAAAAATTCAGCCTGGGTTTCTGGAGATACACATGCTATTTTCCACATCCATCCCGGACTCGTTGCAGTTATGTTATCTGATGGTATGGGGCAGAGTAGGGAGGCGCAGCGGGAAAGCCGCCGCCTAGTCCGTTTAATGAGAGAATGTTTAAGCTATAATATGAATCCGGAAACAGCTATGCATACCCTACATTATGTTATGTCTCTAAATCGGGAAGTAGACATGTATGCAACGATTGATTTTGCTTTAGTTGATTTGCAAAAAGGCTCCCTCTGGTCATGGAAGGCGGGCAGTATGTCCACATACATATTGCGCGGGGAGAAATTATTGAAAGTTGATGGTGCAGCTGCCCCAGTAGGATTCATGCCGGTATTTTCAATCGAAACGGAAAAAGTAAATTTACTTGCAGATGATTTTGTCGTGATGGTATCCGACGGTGTATTTTCAAGTGAGTTTGATTGGGAAGAACAAGAACGATATCTTGTGCAATTATTAAGGGCACGCATTCAAAATGATTTGCGGATTGAAGTCATCTTGTATGATGTGATGGAGCAGTTTGGAGAAGTATATCCGGTAGACGATGATTGTACCGTTATTATGTTTACTGTTAATCATGTTGTTCCTAAGTGGGCTGTATTTAGTCCTTTAAGCAAAGAAATTTCATAACTGATAGGAAATTTCGGATTTAGACTGAGGTGAGAAGATGTGTCATTTGAATTAAAAGTACAAAAATATATTTCCGAACAACAACTAGTAGAAAAAGGAGACCGTCTTCTCATTGCTTGTTCCGGTGGAATTGACTCGATGGGGTTGGTACACTTTTTTAATAAGTTCCAACATAATTTTGAAATTAGATTATTTGTTGCCCATGTGGACCATATGCTAAGAGGGGAGACATCAGCAAAGGATCGAGAATTTGTTGAACAGTTTTGTCGCCAAAATCATATTCCTGTTTTTAGCACCTCAATTCCCATTCCTCAATTACTTCGAGAACAAGGTGGAAACTCACAAGCCCTTTGTCGGAGAGAACGCTACGCATATTTTGAAGAGTTGATGGAAAAACACCACATCAATAAGCTGGTAACCGCCCATCATGCAGATGATCAGCTGGAGTCAATTCTGATGGCCTTAACAAAAGCTGGAACCATTAGTGGCATGAAAGGTATGTATGAAAAAAGAAGTTTTTCCTCCGGTACAATGATTCGCCCATTTTTGGCGGTTACAAAAGAAGAAATAAGGGAATATTTAGAAGGGAGCGGGGGCTTGTATCGGGAGGATGCAAGTAATGCAAAAGACGATTATACACGCAATCGCTTTCGCCATCATGTCGTGCCCCTATTAAAAAGTGAAAATCAGCATGTATCTTCGAATGCTGTACAGTTCGCCAAAAATTTGCAGCAGGATGATGACTTATTAAAATCCATGGCATTAGAGCGTTTTCCCCATGTTGTCATAAAAAATGGAAAACAATCATATACACTTAAAATTCCCTTATTTCAAAAAGAACCAGTTGCTTTACAAAGAAGAATCATTTTAATACTATTAAACTATCTTTACAATAGTTCGCAATTTAACCAAAGTCATACACTGATTTCCTCGATTTCTAGTTTGTGCGAATCCAATCATGGCAGTGCAGTACTTCATTTGCCGGAACAGTTTGTGGCCAAAAGAAATTATGATGAAGTGATTTTTAGTAATGCAAAAGACGTGATTTCAGTTGAGCTTCCTCATCAAAAGGTATTGATGGAAGAGTGGACGCAACTTCCAAATGGCATTCGATTATACATAGGAGAAGCCTCTAATGTTGTACACACGAAGGGAACGAATATAAGGGAGTATTACTTTAATTCGAATTCGGTTGCTGCACCTCTGTTTGTGAGAACCAGAACAAACGGTGATCGTATTTCATTAAAAGGGATGGAGGAGCCAAAAAGACTGTCCAGACTGTTTATCGATGAAAAAATTCCGTTGGAAGAACGACAGCATTGGCCGATACTTGTAGATGCCGATGATCAAGTCCTTGCTGTGATAGGATTGAGGGTCAGTAAAAACCTCTCAAGCCTCAAACAGGAAAGTGACGATTTAGTTCTGATGTTTGCAAGTGAAAATAGTAACGATTCCTCATTAAAATAAGTTATTATAAAAGGTAATGACTGTTTTATTTAAGTAAGCGCAGTTTACGTAATGCGTTATGCTAAGGAGTCTATATTTTTCATATAAAGTTAAGATAAAAACGATTAAAGTTTTAATCAATTGAACACATTTTTAAAGGGTCTTTACATTAATTTTAAATTAGTGATTTTAGGTGTTTGAAAATTCAAGGAGGAAGTACCATGATTCAAAATGATATTGAAAAAATTCTATTAACAGAAGAACAAATTCAAGAAAGAATAGCTGAACTAGGAGCTCAATTAACAGAAGAGTACAAAGATCAGTTCCCGCTGGCAATCGGGGTTTTAAAAGGTGCTGTACCTTTTATGACAGATTTAATGAAGCGTTTTGAATCATATATCGAAATTGACTTTATGGATGTATCGAGCTATGGAAATGCCACGGTATCTTCAGGGGAAGTAAAAATTTTAAAAGACTTAAATACAAGTGTCGAAGGCCGCGATGTCATTATTATTGAAGATATTATCGACAGCGGTTTAACGCTAAGTTATTTAGTGGATTTATTTAAATATCGTAAAGCAAAAACAATTAAAATTGTCACACTATTAGATAAGCCATCTGGGCGTAAAGTTGATTTGAAAGCAGATGTTGTTGGATTTGAAGTGCCTGATGGATTTGTAGTTGGATATGGACTAGATTACGCAGAAAAATATCGTAACTTACCGTACATTGGCATCCTGAAAAGAGAAGTTTATTCATTCTAAAATTTTGATTTTTGTACACTTTTCAACAAAAATTGTAAATTGTGAATTTTACTAGTGCTTTTCGTTGTATGAAAAAATAATCGTATGTTAAGATTTTACTTATAGTTTTTCTGTTATGTTGTGAGGAGGCTGGGGATGAATCGAATATTTCGATACACCATATTTTACTTATTAATTTTTCTCGTGATTATCGGTATTTTTGGAACTTTCAACGGAGGGAACAACCCTACGGAAGAGTTAACGTATCATGAGTTTTTACAGGCTTTAGACTCAGGAAAAATTGAATATGCCAATATTCAGCCTGATGCGCAAGTTTATGTAGTCGAAGGGGCATTGGAGGGTTATAAAGAGGGTCAAACCTTCACGGCTAACCTCCCTCGAGATAACCAAGCGTTAAATACGAAGCTTACTGAAGCTACGGAAACAAATCCAGAAATTACATTCTTAAAAGCGCCGGAAACAAGTGGATGGGTTCAATTCTTTACTGGTATTATCCCGTTCATTATTATTATCATTTTATTCTTCTTCCTATTGAGCCAATCTCAAGGTGGCGGCAATAAAGTGATGAACTTCGGTAAAAGTAAAGCAAAGTTATATGATTCGGAAAAGAAAAAAGTACGATTTAACGATGTTGCTGGTGCAGACGAAGAAAAAGCTGAACTGGTAGAGGTAGTAGACTTCTTGAAAGATCATCGTAAATTTACTGATATGGGTGCACGTATTCCCAAAGGTATTTTACTGGTAGGTCCTCCGGGGACAGGTAAAACATTACTTGCTCGTGCGGTTGCCGGTGAGGCTGGCGTACCATTCTTCTCGATTTCAGGTTCTGACTTCGTAGAAATGTTCGTTGGTGTCGGTGCAAGCCGTGTTCGTGACTTATTCGAAAATGCAAAGAAAAATGCACCATGTATTATCTTTATCGATGAAATTGATGCAGTTGGTCGTCAACGCGGCGCTGGACTTGGCGGTGGCCACGATGAGCGTGAACAAACGCTGAACCAATTGCTTGTTGAAATGGATGGTTTCGGTGTAAATGAAGGTATTATCATTATCGCAGCGACAAACCGACCGGATATTTTAGACCCAGCTTTACTTCGTCCAGGACGCTTCGACCGTCAAATTACAGTTGGTCGCCCAGACGTTAAAGGTCGTGAACAGATCTTGAAAGTACACGCGCGCAACAAACCGCTGCGTGAGGATGTCGACCTTAAAGCTATCGCTCAACGTACACCGGGCTTCTCTGGTGCGGATTTAGAAAACTTATTAAACGAAGCAGCACTTGTTGCTACTCGTCGAAATAAGAAAAAAATCGATATGCTTGATATTGATGAAGCAACAGACCGTGTAATTGCAGGTCCTGCGAAATCAAGTCGTGTAATATCTGAAAAAGAACGCAATATTGTTGCCTTCCATGAAGCTGGTCACGTAGTTGTAGGTTTAACTTTAGACCAAGCAGAAAAAGTGCATAAAGTAACAATTGTTCCTCGTGGTCAAGCAGGTGGTTATGCAGTAATGCTTCCTAAAGAAGACCGTTACTTCATGACAAAACCAGAGTTATTAGATAAGATTGCCGGACTTCTTGGTGGTCGTGTTGCCGAGGATATTACATTTGGTGAAGTATCGACAGGTGCACATAATGACTTCCAGCGTGCTACTGGCATTGCTCGTTCGATGGTTACAGAATATGGGATGAGTGATAAATTGGGTCCAATGCAATTCGGTTCCAGCCAGGGTGGCAACGTGTTCCTAGGTCGTGACTTTAACTCGGAACAAAATTATTCGGATTCAATTGCTTACGAAATTGATAAAGAAATGCAGTCAATTATCGTTGACCAATATGAACGTACAAAACAAATTCTAACGGAAAAACGTGATTTATTAACTTTAATCGCGAAAACATTACTAGAGGTTGAAACATTAGATGCTGCTCAAATCGAGCATTTAAGAGATCATGGGACACTACCGGAACGAAAAGATTATTCAAAAGTTGAAGAGGAAAATACGACGATTGAAATATCCAAACAAAGTTCTGAAAACCCTGAATCGAAAGACCTTGCAGTTGAAACTACAGGTAATACTTCGTTAGAAAAAGAAATGTTAGGTCTAAAACAAGACCCGACTGTAACAGATCTGCCAAAAGAAAAGGATGTACCTCAATCAAGTGACTCAATCAATGAAGATCGAGAAAAATAATCCTCTCTTTATGTAGTATCCAAACCAAAGAATCGAATCGTTAAGGACTGAATGAGTATGCTAAGGCCATGCTCATTCAGTTTTTTATTTGTCTTATTGTGGGTTGGGAAATCTCGATAGAAAAGTATTTTATTTTAGCTAGAAGCCGCAGCCTATTATGTAAACTGCACATTTTATCTAGAGTGAGGAAAAGAAAAAATTGAGAGTGCCATTTACATACAGCCGCCGAATTCAAGGAAGTTATTTCGTACAGTTGATATAGTTGTTATGACTGTATATATAAACCAATAATGTGATATTATTTTTTAAAATCGGAATAAAAATTGGGCGTGATTAGATGATTCTTGTACTAAATGTGGGCAATTCCAATATTGCCTTGGGAATATTTGAGCAAGATAAATTAAAGCAACATTGGCGAATGGAAACAAATCGTCATAAAACAGAAGACGAGTATGCAATGCAGATCAAAGCATTTTTTTCGCATGTTCAAATTTCCTTTGAACAAATCGAAGGAATTATAATCTCCTCTGTTGTTCCACCAATCATGTATGTATTAGAAGAGATGTGCCGAAAATATTTTGATATTAAACCATTAAAAGTTGGTCCAGGCGTGAAAAATGGATTAAATATTAAATGCGAGAATCCGCGAGAAGTGGGTGCTGACCGTATCGTTAACGCGGTGGCGGCTTTGGAAGAATACGGCGGTAAAAGTCCATTAATCGTAATCGATTTTGGAACAGCAATTACTTACTGCTATATGAATGAAAAAGGGGATTACTTAGGAGGGGCGATTGCTCCTGGAATGGCTATTTCCACTGAGGCGCTATACTCTCGAGCCTCCAAATTACCGCGTATTGAAATTTCCCGCCCTTCGAATGTTATTGGTAAAAATACAATATCTGCTATGCAGGCTGGTGTAATATTCGGATTCGCAGGACAAGTCGAAGGGATTGTCAGTCGAATGAAAGAAAAAAGCAAAGAGGAACCACTCGTGGTGGCAACTGGCAGTTTAGCTAGGCTAATTGCTAGTGAGACAACGATGATTGATATTGTAGATGATTTATTAACCTTAAAAGGTCTTCATGTTATTTATAAAAGAAATCAATAAGAAAAGGGGAATAACTTCATGAGTGATTACTTAATAAGAGCATTAGGCTTTAATGGAAAAGTTCGCGCCTTTGCAGCAAGAACCACTGAAACAATTGGAGAAGCGCAGAAGCGCCATAATACATGGCCAACTGCAACTGCTGCAATAGGTCGTTCAATGACGGCTGCTGTGATGATGGGAGCTATGTTAAAAGGTGAAGATAAAATCACCGTAAAAATAGAAGGAAACGGTCCAATTGGTCCTATGATCATCGATGCCAACGCAAAAGGGAAAGTTCGTGGTTATGTAACAAACCCACAAGTACATTTCGACTTGAATGCTGCTGGAAAGCTGGATGTCCGTCGTGCAGTAGGAACGGAAGGTGCTCTTACTGTTGTTAAAGATTTAGGTCTGCGAGATATGTTTTCAGGTCAAACTCCTATTGTATCTGGAGAAATTGGAGAAGATTTTACGTATTACTTCGCAGTTTCTGAACAAGTACCTTCATCTGTCGGATTAGGCGTACTTGTAAATCCGGATAATACTGTATTAGCAGCAGGTGGTTTTATCATTCAATTAATGCCTGGCTGTGATGAAGAAACAGTTTCAGAGATTGAACAACACCTGCAAAATATAGAACCTATTTCAAAAATGATCGAAAGAGGTTTAACCCCTGAGCAAATTTTGGAAGTCGTTCTAGGTGAAAATAATGTACAGGTACTTAGTCAATCTCCGGTAGAGTTTAAATGTCAATGTTCAAAAGAGCGTTTTGGTGCAGCAATCATGAGCTTGGGAGCTGCGGAAATTCAAGAAATGATCGACGAAGATGGCGGAGCGGAAGCTGAATGTCACTTCTGTTTAGAGAAATATCATTACAATCAACAAGAACTTGAAGGTTTTATAAATGAAATCGAAGCACAATAATAATTCAAATCAAATAACAAACCAAACGCAACTGTCAAAACGGAGACTGAAAACAAAACCAACTTTAACATTATTGGCCATTTTATTTGCAGGAAATGTTCTTTGGTTCATTCTTTGGCTATGGCCGGATGGGGAGCAAAAACAGGATGGCGGCGATGAAATTGTCGCTGCCATTGATAAGAAAAAAATTACACGCCAGGATTGGATGGCGGCCATGGAGAACAGATATGGGAAAGAGACGCTGCAAACTTTAGTAAATGAAACAGTTATGGAGAAAGCTGCAGAAAAATATGAGATTAAGGTTACGAATGAGGAAATAGATTTGGAGATTGCCCTTATACGTTCGGCTCAAGATAATACGGATACCACAATTCAAGAATTAACTGATGAAGAGTTGCGTAAAAAAGTGCGCTCCCAGCTAATTCTTGAAAAGGTGCTGACGAAAGATGTAGTTATCGATGCAAAGCAGGTAGCCGATTACTATGAAGACAATCAATCACTTTATAATATCCCTACGACATACAGAACAAGCATCATTATAGTAGAGTCAGAGAAGGATGCGAAAAGTGTTAAAGGTGAACTGGAAGATGGTTCAGATTTTTCTGTTCTTGCACGGGAACGTTCATTAGATACAACTTCGGCAAGTTTAGGAGGAGATATTGGCTTTATAACCAAGGCGCAAAAAAATATTGATACAAGCATACCGCATGCTGTACAAGAACTAAGTGCCGATGAAATAAGTGAACCATTTGTTATGAACGATGGCCGTTATGGCATTGTTTACGTGAAAGAGGTTAACGATGGCAAGTCGTTTACATATGAAGAGGTTAAGGGGCAGATTGAA
>Ga0180215_1006080_pt1 | contig 10083 bp, 8 predicted proteins | sample eDN3rd37CBELigBY_FD_128871 | JGI IMG/M metagenome (GOLD analysis project Ga0180215, IMG submission 128871) | Enriched backyard soil microbial communities from Emeryville, California, USA - eDNA 3rd pass 37_C BE-Lig BY (version 2) (version 2) | ecosystem: Environmental > Terrestrial > Soil >...
CAGGGGCAGCGCGGCCACCTCGGCCAGCCACCGGTCCTGATCCTGACGCTGCGAGATCTTGCCGTAGGCCGACGCCAGCGGGCCCAGCACCGAGAACACGTACGCCATCCCGCTGCGGTGGGTCATCAGGTCGTCGAACGTGATGGGCCGCCGTGCCGGCACCGTCTGGTCGAGCGGGCCGCGGGGCTCACGCAGCACCCGCATGTTCGACAACTCCGGCAGCCACGCGGTCACCGGGTCGGCGAGCGCGAACTTGCCCTCCTCGGCCAGGGCCATCGCGGCGGCCACGGTCACCGGCTTGGTCATCGACGCGATGCGGAAGATCGTGTCGCGCTGCATGGGCAGCCGGGCCTCGACATCGCGGTGACCGAGTGTGTTGACCTGCAGGACCTTGCCCGCCTGCCACACCAGGGTGACCGCGCCGGCCAACAGGCCCGCGTCGATCGCCTCACGGATGGACGTCTGGTTGCCGTCGAGGTTCACCCGGGCCAGCGTAGTCAGCGGTTCGCGGCGGGACGTCGGGCTCAGCGCCGCTGCGCCTGCACCAGGAAGAACGCCGCATCGAATTCGTCGGCCCCGCCCTCGTCACCGGAGCCGGCCAGGGCCGCACCCGGAACCCGGATGGTCTCGGTGGTCAACGACGTGATGTCCCATCCGCCGTCGTCGAGGCTGCTGCGCAGTGTGTCCTCGGACACCCATGCGGCCTGCCAGTTGTCGTGTTGCAGGTTGGCGTCGGAGAACGCGCCGAGCAGCAGGGTCGCCCCGGCGCGGGTGGCACGGTGCACCGCGGCGGCGTAGCTGCGTTTCGCGTTGTCGGACAGGCAGTGGAACATGCCGCTGTCGACGACGGTGTCGAACACGTCGTCGTAACCGTCGAGACGGGTCGCGTCGGCCACCGCGAACGTCACGTCCACACCGGCGTCGGCCGCGCGCCGCTCGGCGGTGATCAGCGCGGTCGGAGAAATATCGAGTGCGGTGACACGGTAACCTTGTTGCGCGAGGTAGATGGCGTTGTCACCCAGGCCACATCCGATATCGAGCACGTGCCCGTGCACCAGGCCGGCCTGCTCCCAGGCGACGACATTTTCCTTGGGTGCCTTGGTGTCCCAGGGCACGGACGTGATCGGTGGCACACCCTCGGCGGGACTCTCGCCGCGGTACAGCGCATCGAAGTCGAACTCGGATCCGGTGGGGCCTGTCATTTTCCCCAGCGTACTGCGGCTCTGTTAAGCTGCCCGGCAGTTCGACGTCCTTTAACGATCCGTCCAGCGAGGCGGAGAAGGAGGTCTGGGTTCATCATGGGCTCTTCAAGTACCGACCGGGAGTTGCTGTCCGCGGCGGACGTCGGCCGGACAGTTTCCCGCATCGCCCATCAGATCATCGAGAAGACCGCTCTGGACGATCCCGCCGAGCGCACCCGCGTGGTATTGCTGGGCATCCCCACCCGCGGCGTGATCCTCGCCACCCGGCTGGCCGAGAAGATCAAGGAATTCGCGGGCCAGGACGTACCGCACGGCGCCCTCGACATCACGCTGTATCGCGACGATCTCAATTTCAAGCCGCCGCGTCCGCTGGAGTCCACCTCCATTCCCGCGGGCGGTGTCGACGACGCGATCGTCATCCTCGTCGACGACGTCCTGTACTCGGGTCGCTCGGTGCGCTCGGCGCTGGACGCGCTGCGCGACATCGGACGGCCCCGCATCGTGCAGCTGGCGGTGCTGGTCGACCGTGGGCACCGCGAGCTTCCCATCCGCGCCGACTACGTCGGCAAGAACGTCCCGACCTCGCGCAGCGAAAGCGTCCACGTGCTGCTCAGCGAACACGACGACCGCGACGGAGTGGTGATCTCGAAGTGACGAAACGTCATCTGCTGTCGGCGGGCGATCTGACCCGCGACGACGCCACCGCGATCCTCGACGACGCCGACCGGTTCCGGGAGGCACTGCTGGGCCGCGAGGTCAAGAAGCTCCCCACGCTGCGTGGGCGCACCATCATCACGATGTTCTACGAGAACTCCACCCGCACGCGGGTATCGTTCGAGGTGGCCGGGAAGTGGATGAGCGCCGACGTGATCAACGTCAGCGCCTCCGGGTCCTCGGTGGCCAAGGGCGAATCCCTGCGCGACACCGCGCTGACCCTGCGCGCCGCGGGCGCCGACGCGCTCATCATCCGCCATCCGGCCTCGGGTGCGGCGCAGCAGCTCGCCGAGTGGACGGTTGAGGAGGACGGCGGCGGGCCCAGCGTCATCAACGCCGGTGACGGCACCCACGAACATCCCACGCAGGCGCTGCTCGACGCGCTGACCATTCGGCAGCGGCTCGGCAGCGTCGAGGGCAAGCGCGTGGTGATCGTCGGTGACGTGCTGCACAGCCGCGTGGCCCGCTCCAACGTGACGCTGCTGCACACCCTCGGGGCCGAGGTGGTGCTGGTGTCCCCACCGACGCTGCTCCCCAGGGGCGTCGAGAACTGGCCGGTGACCGTGTCCTATGACCTGGACGCCGAACTGCCCGCGGCCGACGCGGTGCTCATGCTGCGCGTGCAGGCCGAACGCATGAACGGCAGTTTCTTCCCGTCCGCGCGTGAGTACTCGGTGCGCTACGGATTGTCCGAGAAGCGCCAGGCGATGCTGCCGGACCGCGCGATCGTGCTGCATCCCGGGCCGATGGTGCGCGGCATGGAGATCTCGTTCCCCGTGGCCGATTCGCCGCAATCCGCAGTGCTGCAACAGGTTTCCAATGGTGTCCACGTGCGGATGGCGGTGCTGTTCCATCTGCTCGTCGGCGCGGACCGGGAGGCGATCAACGTATGAGGGACCACAATTCGACCGCACCGGTGCTGATCCGCGGAGTGAAGCCGTACGGCGAGGGTGACCCCGTCGACGTGCTCGTCGACGACGGCCAGATCGCCCGGATCGGCGCAGATCTGCCGGTCCCGGAGACCGCCGATGTGATCGACGCGCGCGGACAGGTCCTGCTGCCCGGATTCGTCGACCTGCACACGCACCTGCGTGAGCCCGGCCGCGAATACGCCGAGGACATCGAAACCGGTTCCGCGGCAGCGGCGCTGGGCGGCTACACCGCGGTGTTCGCGATGGCCAACACCGATCCGGTGGCCGACACCGTCGTGGTCACCGACCACGTGTGGCGCCGCGGACAGGAGGTCGGCCTCGTCGACGTGCACCCGGTCGGGGCGATCACCATGGGTCTCAAGGGTGCTCAGCTCACCGAGATGGGTTTGATGGCGGCGGGCGCGGGCCAGGTCAGGATGTTCTCCGACGACGGTGTGTGCGTCGAGAACCCGCTGGTGATGCGCCGCGCGCTGGAATACGCCACGGGTCTGGGCGTGCTCATCGCCCAGCACGCCGAGGAACCCCGTCTCACCGTCGGCGCCGTCGCGCACGAAGGGCCGATTGCGGCCAGGCTCGGTCTGGCCGGGTGGCCCCGCGCCGCAGAGGAGTCGATCGTCGCGCGTGACGCGCTGCTGGCGCGTGACGCCGGTGCGCGTGTGCACATCTGCCACGCGTCCACCGCGGGTACCGTCGAGCTTCTGAAATGGGCCAAGGCACAGGGGATCTCGATCACCGCCGAGGTGACCCCGCACCACCTGCTGCTCGACGACTCGCGGCTGGAGACCTACGACGGGCGCAACCGCGTGAACCCGCCGCTGCGTGAGGCCGAGGACGCCGTGGCACTGCGCCAGGCGTTGGCCGACGGTGTCATCGACTGTGTGGCCACCGATCACGCGCCGCACGCCGAGCACGAGAAGTGCTGCGAGTTCTCGGTCGCGCGCCCGGGCATGCTGGGCCTGCAGACCGCGCTGTCGGTGGTCGTCGAGACCATGGTGCGTCCGGGGCTCTTGACCTGGCGCGGTGTGGCCAAGGTGATGAGCGAGGCCCCGGCGGCCATCGTCGGCCTGCCCGATCAGGGCCGCCCGCTGGAGGTGGGCGAGCCCGCCAACCTGACGGTCGTCGACCCCGACGCCACCTGGACCGTGGCAGGCACCGAACTGGCCAGCCGGTCGGACAACACGCCGTTCGAGACCATGACGCTGCCCGCGACCGTGACCGCGACCCTGCTGCGCGGCCGGGTCACCGCGCGCGACGGCAAGTCCGCTCCGGCAGGTGGGGGCTCGGTACAGTGAACACACCGACGCTCATCGCCTCGCTGGTGATGGCGGCACTGCTCGTGGTGCTGATCGCGTTCCTCATCCGACAGATGTTGCGTGGCTGGGTGCACCGCGCGCAGCGTCAGGTCGAGCTGATCGGGAGGCTGCCCGCGCTGCCCGACTCGGTGGGGCCCGCGATCGTGGCGCCCACCAAGGGGCTCTATGTCGGCACGACGCTGGTGCCGCACTGGAACGACAAGGTCGCCGTGGGCGATCTGGGGTTTCGCGCCAAGGCCGTTTTGACGCGCTTCCCCGAGGGAATCATGGTGCAGCGCACCGGTGCCGGGCCGATCTGGATCCCCGACGAGTCGATCGTCGTGATCCGGACCGAGCGCGCCATCGCGGGCAAGGCACTGACACACGACGGCATTCTCGTCATCCGCTGGCGGCTGCCGTCGGGTGTCGAGATCGACACAGGGTTCCGCGCTGACGTTCGCGCGGAACTGAACCGCTGGCTGGAGGAAAACGCATGACGCGCAATGGAAAGCGGGGCGGCGAGAAGGCCGTCCTGGTGCTTGAGGACGGTCGCGTCTTCACCGGGGTCTCGTTCGGGGCGGTCGGGCAGACGCTCGGCGAGGCGGTGTTCTCCACCGGCATGTCGGGTTACCAGGAGACGCTCACCGACCCCAGCTACTACGGGCAGATCGTGGTGGCCACCGCGCCGCAGATCGGCAACACCGGCTGGAACGACGAGGACGCCGAGAGCCGCGGCGACAAGATCTGGGTCGCGGGTTACGCGGTACGTGACCCGTCGCCGCGCGCGTCGAACTGGCGCGCCACGCGCACCCTCGACGACGAACTGGTCGCCCAGGGCATCGTCGGCATCGCGGGCATCGACACCCGCGCGGTCGTGCGCCATCTGCGCACGCGTGGGTCGATGAAGGCCGGCGTGTTCTCAGGCGACGCCCTCGCCGACGACGACGTGCTGCTCGACCGCGTGCGCAACCAGCCGTCGATGTTGGGCGCGGATCTGGCAGGCAAGGTCACCACCGGTGAGACCTACGTCGTCGACCCCGAAGGCGAGCACCGGTTCACGGTCGCGGCCGTGGATCTGGGCATCAAGACCAACACGCCGCGCAACTTCGCACGCCGAGGTGTGCGCACGCACGTCCTGCCCGCCGCGGCGACGTTCGACCAGATCGCCGATCTCAAACCCAACGGGGTGTTCCTGTCCAACGGGCCGGGCGACCCGGCCACCGCGGACCACATCGTCGAGGTGACCCGCGAGGTGCTCGGCGCCGGGATCCCGTTGTTCGGCATCTGCTTCGGCAACCAGATCCTGGGCCGCGCGCTGGGCCGGTCCACCTACAAGATGGTCTTCGGGCACCGCGGGATCAACATCCCGGTGGTCGACCACATCACCGGGCGCGTCGCGATCACCGCGCAGAACCACGGCTTCGCGCTGGAGGGCGAGGCCGGCGAGAAGTTCGACACGCCGTTCGGCACCGCGGAGGTCAGCCACACGTGCGCCAACGACGGTGTGGTCGAAGGTGTCCGCCTGGTCAACGGCAAGGCGTTCTCGGTGCAGTACCACCCCGAGGCCGCGGGCGGCCCGCACGACGCGGAGTACCTGTTCGACCAGTTCATCGACCTGATGGCGGGGGAGCACCACTCGTGACCCGCCGCCCGTCTTTTTCCACCGCGAGCGTGCGTGTCTGTCGCGCGCCACGCCGTCAAAACATCTGCAAGCACGCACGCTCGTGCCGGACTGGGGGTGCGCTCAATGCCACGTCGTTCTGATCTCAACCACGTACTGGTCATCGGGTCGGGCCCGATCGTGATCGGCCAGGCCTGTGAATTCGACTACTCGGGCACACAGGCCTGCCGCGTGCTGCGCTCCGAGGGGATCCAGGTCAGCCTGGTCAACTCGAACCCGGCCACGATCATGACCGACCCCGAGTACGCCGACAACACCTACGTCGAACCGATCACCGCCGCGTTCGTCGAAAAGGTCATCGCCCAGCAGGCCGCGCGCGGCAACAAGATCGACGCCCTGCTGGCCACGCTCGGCGGGCAGACCGCGCTCAACACCGCGGTCGCACTGCACGAGAACGGTGTGCTGGAACGCTACGGCGTCGAACTCATCGGCGCGGACTTCGAGGCCATCCAGCGCGGCGAGGACCGCCAGAAGTTCAAGGACATCGTCGCCAAGGTCGGAGGCGAATCCGCCCGCAGCCGCGTCTGTTTCACCATGGACGAGGTCCGCGAGACCGTCGCCGAACTCGGTCTGCCCGTCGTGGTGCGGCCCAGCTTCACCATGGGCGGGCTGGGCTCGGGCATGGCGTACTCGGCCGAGGACGTCGAACGGATGGCCGGTGACGGGCTTGCCGCGTCGCCGTCGGCGAACGTGCTGATCGAGGAATCGATCTACGGCTGGAAAGAGTACGAACTCGAGCTCATGCGCGACGGCCGAGACAACGTCGTGGTGGTCTGCTCGATCGAGAACTTCGACCCCATGGGTGTGCACACCGGCGACTCGGTGACCGTCGCGCCCGCGATGACGCTGACCGACCGCGAGTACCAGAAGATGCGCGATCTCGGCATCGCGATCCTGCGCGAGGTCGGTGTCGACACCGGCGGCTGCAACATCCAGTTCGCGGTCAACCCGAGAGACGGCAGGCTCATCGTCATCGAGATGAACCCGCGCGTGTCGCGGTCCTCGGCGCTCGCGTCGAAGGCCACCGGGTTCCCGATCGCCAAGATCGCGGCGAAACTCGCCATCGGCTACACACTCGACGAGATCCTCAACGACATCACCAAGGAAACCCCGGCGTGCTTCGAACCGACGCTGGACTACGTCGTGGTCAAGGCACCGCGGTTCGCGTTCGAGAAGTTCCCGGGCGCCGACGCCACGCTGACCACCACCATGAAGTCCGTCGGCGAGGCTATGTCGTTGGGCCGCAACTTCATCGAGGCGCTCGGCAAGGTCATGCGGTCGCTGGAGACCACTCGCGCCGGCTTCTGGACCGCGCCGGATCCCGACACCACCGTCGAGCAGCTGCTGACCAACCTGCGCACCGCGCAGGACGGCCGCATCTACGACATGGAGCTCGCGCTGCGCCTCGGTGCGTCCGTCGAACAGGTCTCCGAGGCCTCCGGCGTGGACCCGTGGTTCGTCGAGCAGATCGCCGGGCTGGTCGACCTGCGCGCCGAACTGGTCGAGGCGCCCGTCCTCGACGCCGACCTGCTGCGCCGCGCCAAGTACAGCGGCCTGTCGGACCGCCAGATCTCGGCGCTGCGACCGGAACTGGCCGGTGAGGCCGGCGTGCGCGCGCTGCGCCAGCGGCTGGGCATCCACCCGGTGTTCAAGACCGTCGACACGTGCGCGGCCGAGTTCGACGCCAAGACGCCGTACCACTACAGCAGCTACGAGCTCGATCCCGCGGCCGAGACCGAGGTGGCGCCGCAGACCGAGAAGCCCAAGGTGCTGATCCTCGGATCCGGGCCCAACCGCATCGGCCAGGGCATCGAGTTCGACTACAGCTGCGTGCACGCCGCGACCACGTTGAGCGACGCCGGTTTCGAGACCGTGATGGTCAACTGCAACCCCGAGACCGTCTCGACCGACTACGACACCGCCGACCGGCTCTACTTCGAGCCGCTGACGTTCGAGGACGTGCTGGAGATCTACCACGCCGAATCCCTTTCGGGTGAAGGCGGTCCCGGAGTGGTCGGCGTCATCGTGCAGCTGGGCGGCCAGACCCCGCTGGGCCTGGCCAAGCGCCTGGAGGACGCGGGGGTGCCGATCGTCGGCACCAGCCCCAAGGCCATCGATCTCGCGGAGGACCGCGGACACTTCGGCGAGGTGCTCACCGCCGCCGGGCTGCCCGCGCCCAAGTACGGCATGGCTACCAGCTTCGACCAGGCCCGCCGCATCGCGGCCGACATCGGCTACCCGGTGCTGGTCCGGCCGTCGTACGTGCTGGGCGGCCGCGGTATGGAGATCGTCTACGACGAGGAGACCCTGCGCGGCTACATCACCCGCGCGACGCAGCTCTCGCCCGAGCACCCGGTGCTGGTCGACCGGTTCCTCGAAGACGCCATCGAGATCGACGTCGACGCGCTGTGCGACGGCACCGAGGTCTACATCGGCGGGATCATGGAGCACATCGAGGAGGCCGGTATCCACTCCGGTGACTCGGCATGCGCACTGCCGCCGGTGACCCTGGGCCGCAGCGACATCGAAGCGGTCCGCCGCGCCACTGAGGCGATCGCCCACGGCATCGGCGTGGTCGGCCTGCTCAACGTGCAGTACGCGCTCAAGGACGACGTGCTCTACGTGCTGGAGGCCAACCCGCGCGCGAGCCGTACGGTGCCGTTCGTGTCGAAGGCCACCGCGGTGCCGTTGGCGAAGGCCTGCGCGCGCGTGATGCTGGGCGCGACCATCACGCAACTGCGCGACGAGGGGCTGCTGAGCAAGACCGGCGACGGCGCCCACGTGGGCCGCAGCACGCCGGTCGCGGTCAAGGAGGCCGTGCTGCCGTTCCACCGCTTCCGCAGGGCCGACGGCGCGCAGATCGATTCGCTGCTCGGACCGGAGATGAAATCGACCGGTGAGGTCATGGGCATCGACCACGATTTCGGCACCGCGTTCGCCAAGAGCCAGACCGCCGCATACGGTTCGCTGCCCACCGAGGGCACGGTGTTCGTGTCGGTGGCCAACCGCGACAAGCGCTCCCTGGTGTTCCCGGTGAAACGCCTGGCGGACCTCGGGTTCCGCGTCCTGGCCACCGAAGGCACCGCGGAGATGCTGCGCCGCAACGGTATTCCGTGTGCCGAGGTGCGCAAGCACTACGAGGACCCGAGTGCGGCCGATCCTCGCCCTTCGGCGGTCGAGGTCATCAAGGCCGGCGAGGTCAACATGGTGATCAACACGCCGTACGGCAACTCGGGTCCGCGCGTCGACGGTTACGAGATCCGCTCGGCCGCGGTCTCGATGAACATCCCGTGCGTCACCACGGTGCAGGGCGCCTCGGCCGCGGTGCAGGGCATCGAGGCCGGCATCCGCGGCGACATCGGCGTGATGTCGCTGCAGGAACTGCACAGCGAACTGGGGTCGCGCCGGTCATGACGGGATTCGGGCAGCGGCTCGACGCCGCGGTGTCGGCGCGCGGGCCGCTGTGCCCCGGCATCGACCCGCATCCGGAGCTCTTGAACGCCTGGGGCCTGACGGTCGACGCCGAGGGCCTGCGTGCGTTCTGCGACATCTGCGTCGCGGCGTTCGCGGGCTTCGCCATCGTCAAACCGCAGGTCGCGTTCTTCGAGGCCTACGGTTCGGCGGGGTTCGCGGTGCTGGAGGGCACCATCGCGGCGCTGCGCGCCTCAGGTGTGCTGGTGCTCGCCGACGCCAAACGCGGCGACATCGGCTCCACGATGGCGGCCTACGCCGCGGCGTGGGCCGGTGATTCGCCGCTGGCCGCCGACGCCGTGACGGCGTCGCCGTACCTCGGATTCGGTTCGTTACGACCACTTCTGGACACCGCGGTGGCCAACGGCCGCGGCGTGTTCGTGCTCGCCGCGACCTCCAATCCCGAGGGTGTCGGCCTGCAACGCGCCGTGGCAGGCGACGTCACCGTCGCGCAGTCGATCGTCGACGCGGTCGCGCAGGCGAACCGGGAGGCGGATCCGGCGGCGCGCGACGGCGATCCGGTGGGCCCGTTCGGTGTCGTGGTGGGCGCGACGGTGGCCGATCCGCCCGACCTGCACATGCTGGGCGGCCCGGTGCTGGTACCCGGCGTCGGTGCGCAGGGCGGTAGACCGGAGGCGCTGGGCGGCCTCGGGAATGCGCGACGCCTGCTGCCCGCGGTCTCCCGCGAGGTGCTGCGCGCGGGACCCGCCGTCGACGACGTGCGGGCCGCGGCCGAACGACTGCGCGACCAGGTGGCCTACCTGGCCTGACGGGCCCACCACGCGACAGCG
>Ga0180215_1006081_pt1 | contig 10083 bp, 10 predicted proteins | sample eDN3rd37CBELigBY_FD_128871 | JGI IMG/M metagenome (GOLD analysis project Ga0180215, IMG submission 128871) | Enriched backyard soil microbial communities from Emeryville, California, USA - eDNA 3rd pass 37_C BE-Lig BY (version 2) (version 2) | ecosystem: Environmental > Terrestrial > Soil >...
ATTTCCTTCCACTATATACTTATTTTTATACTGTCTGTTTTTCTTTCAATCTTGGCTAAAATTTAGAGCAATTTCTTCCACAACACGTCTACTCTTTTTGCTTCGCCGATCAATCATTACATTTGTTACTGTGGCCTCTACTATCTTCTCACCAAATTGATTAAAAATATCTTGTTGGAAAACAAAACTCGTGTTTCCAAGCCTAGTTGGGACAGTCTTAACTTTTAGTAAATCTCCTAGTTTTGCTTCCTTCCTATATAATACTTCAAGTTTTAAAACAACTGTAGAAACCGCCCTTATGCGCATTGTATCAAAAGGGATTCCTGCGCAACTGTACCAATCTCCTCGAGCTATTTCAAGATATGTTACATAAACGCTATTATTAACATGCTCTAGCTCATCAATGTCTTCGTCTTTTACCTTTATCTCAGTGATGGTTTCCACTAATATCACCAACTCTTTAAAATTAATTATTGTTAAATCCCTTTCCAAATAGGTGTTCTTCTTTCAAGAAAAGCTTTTGCTCCTTCCTTTCGATCTTCGCTTTCATAAACATTCGGTCCTATATCAAGGTGAAGAGCTTGAAATAAAGGGGAATCCATCGTTTTCCATATGGTTTCTTTCATTCTTTTAACAGACAATGGTGCACAGTAACAAATTTCTTCGGCAATCTCATTTGCTCTTTTTATTAAACTGTCATGATCAGGCAGGACTTCATTTAGCAACCCTATCCTTTTTGCTTCATCCGCATTGATTAAGTTCCCTGTATATAAAAGATATGCTGCCATATTCGGAGAGATCATTTTAGGGAGTAAAGTGGCACCAAAGGTAGCGCCCATTCCTCTTTTTGCCTCTGGTAGTCCAATCATACTATCCTTAACCGCCAGCTTTATATCACTTGCAAGTGCTATTTCGCATCCAGCTCCTACCGCCGCCCCATTCATTGCACAAATGACTGGCTTCCAGGTTTCGATGATGGTTTCAAATAGTTTTCCTCTTGAAGAAGAACGAGCTTTCCAAGATTCGTCATTTTCAATGGATTCTTTTAAATCGATTCCACTACAAAAAGCCTTGTCTCCTAATCCAGTCAAAATTAATACCCTAGAATCTTGATCAGCTTTAAATCTATTTAAATAGTCTATAAATAATTGAGTTGTTTGGGTGTCAATTGCATTCCTTCTCTCTGGACGATTAAGGAAAATATAGGATATATGATTATCTTTTTCATAAATAATTGAACTCATCATTTACTCCTCTATTTTATTTATATTAACCACTTGAAAAATAAGACTTCCTCCATTTAATAGGTGAGGGAAGTCTTATATTAATAAGATTGTAGAGTTTATTTTCCTTTAAACATAGGTTTTCTTTTTTCAAGAAAAGCAGCTACGCCCTCTTTATGGTCTTCTGTTTCCTTAATAATTGCCATATGTGATGAAATCATATCTAAAGCTGGCTCTAGGTCCATATTTAATGAATGTTGAACGGACCTCTTTACCATACGAATTGCTACTTGTGGGCCGGCTGCAATTCTTTCTGCTAACTGTAAAGTTTTGTCCATAAATACTTCTCTCGGGTAAACATGATTAACCAAACCGATCCTAAGTGCTTCTTGTGCATCAATAAAATCACCCGTCCACAGAAGTTCATACGCTTTGCTTTGACCAACAATTCTTGGTAGAAAATAAGATCCACCATCTCCTGGAATTAAGCCTACCTTTACATAACCTTCATTTACCTTTGCTGTATCTGCGATAGTTCTAAAATCTGCCATTAATGCCATATCAAGACCTGCACCCACCGCAACACCATTAATAGCAGCAATAACAGGTTTATCCATTGTTTTTAATAATAATGGAATACGATGAATACTTTCCCAAAGTACATTCTTAGCATCTAGAGGGGTAGGGTTGCCTCCTCCCATATTGCTTACATCGCCTCCTGAACAAAAGGCATCTCCAGCTCCGGTTACGACGACAACATTAACCTTGTCATTATGCTTTGCCTCTTCTAATGAAGCTACCCATGCATCAATCATTTCCTTATCAAACGCATTTTTCTTCTCAGGTCGATTTAACGTAATGATTTGAACCTTGTTCTCGATACGAGTTAGTAATTTAGAAGTCATTTTTTATTCCTCCAATATTTTCTAATCTATCATTCGGGTTATATCTAATAACGATAAATTTCATGAGATTGTTCCTTTATTCAAGTGTCCTCCTCCGTCAATGATGAAACTTGCACCTGAAACATAGTCGGCAAAATCACTGACCAGATAGGATGCTAGATTGGCAACTTCTTTGGGAACACCCATTCGCCCACTCGGAATTCTATTTAATACTGCATTTTCTAATTCTGGAGTTGCCCATAATTGATCAGCAGCACCTGTTCCCTCAATTGGACCTGGTGCAAGATAATTTACTCTTATCCGATGTTTTGCCCATTCTACGGCCAATGTTTTGGTTAACGCTAAGACCGCTGCCTTTGCGGAAGTTGAATGTGCTGTACCTGGATTACCTGACCACACATGGGTCGATCCAATATTTAGGATAGCCCCCCCATGCTTCTGAGTGACCATCTGTCTGGCTACCGCTTGACTACAATACCAGGTCCCATTTAAAACTATACTAACAACCGTGTTCCAAGCATTTGAGGACATTTCCAAAGAGGGAACTCGGAAATTGCCCGCTGCATTATTAACTAAAATATCAATTTTCCCAAAATCTTTTACAGTTTTTTGAACCATCTTTTCAATTTGTTCTGGATGCCTAACATCGGTTTGAATAGATTGAACTTTAGAATTATGAATAGCAATTTCTGAAGCAGCCTTTTCTAAATGTTCTTGATTTCTACTCGCAATAACAATATTTGCGCCCAGTCTAGCAAATTCGATGGCCATTGATTTCCCAAGACCCGTTCCTCCTCCGGTAATAATGGCCACTTTTCCTTCTAAGGCCCCTACAGGAAGCATTGCTTTCATCTCCTTTCCATCCACTCTGACTCACTTCCTTTTTTTGGTTCATAAAGTAGTGAGTTAAAGACTGCCCTTTTCTACTAAGTGACAAGATACAAAATGTTCGTCATTCAGATGATAGGGATTTGGAACAACCTTTTCGCAAATCTCTGTCTTAAATGGACATCTTGTGTGAAAATTGCAGCCCAGTGGAGGATTAGATGGGCTTGGTACATCCCCTTCTAGAATGATTCTTTGTCTCATCATTTTAGACTTAGGATTAGCCATCGGCACCGATGATAATAGTGCCTTTGTATAAGGATGCTTGGGGTTTTCAAATATTTCTTTTCGAGTACCAACTTCAACCATTTTTCCTAAATACATCACTGCCACTCGATCACTAATATGTTCGACAACACTCAAATCATGTGAAATAAAAATATAGGTTAAATTAAATTCATTTTGTAAGTCTTGAAGCAAGTTTAAAAGCTGAGATTGGATAGAAACATCCAAAGCAGATACAGGCTCGTCACAAATGACGAGTTCTGGATTTAACATAAGAGCTCTGGCAATTCCGATTCTTTGCCTTTGTCCACCGGAAAATTCGTGGGGATAGCGTTCTAAATGCCGAGCACTTAACCCTACCATCTCAAGTAAATCTGTAACTCTTTTTTCGATTCGGGATTTTGAACCAAACTTATTAATTAAGAGAGGTTCACTAAGTATTTTTCTAATCGTATGTTTTGGATTTAAAGAACTGTACGGATCTTGGAAGATGATTTGAACTTTACGGCGATAATCTTTTATTTCCGATTTCCCTGAATCAAATATATTTTTATTATTCAGAAAAATATCGCCAGAACTTGGTTTTTCTAACATCGATAAACACATACCTGTTGTACTTTTTCCACATCCAGATTCCCCAACTATACTGAAGGTCTCCCCTTTTCTGACACTAAAGCTTATATCATCAACCGCTTTCACATTCCCAGTAATGCCTCCAAATACACCGCCTCTAATTGGGAAGTATTTTGTAAGATGATTTACTTTTAAAATTTCTTCCTTCTTTATACCCTGTGCCAACATCTTACCTTCCTCCCATCTTTCAATTCTTCTAAGACAGGTTCATGCTGCTGGCAATATTCTGTCGCCACCTCACATCTTGGATTGAAACGACATCCTACTGGCATATTACTTATGTCTGGCACTGTTCCTTTTATCATATGAAGGCGTTTTTTAGGACTACCTAATTTCGGCATTGATTGTAATAAAGCCTTTGTATAAGGATGCATTGGGCTATCAAATATTTCCTCTACGGTGCCTTCTTCCACAATTTGCCCTGCATACATGACAATGACTCTTGAACAAGTTTCTGCGACGACCCCCAAATCGTGGGTAATCATAATCACGGTCATCCCAAACTCGTTTTGCAAATTTGATAGGATTTCTAAAATCTGTGCTTGAATGGTTACATCCAGCGCTGTAGTTGGCTCATCAGCGATTAATACTTTTGGATTACATGCGAGTGCCATTGCGATCATGATTCTTTGCCTCATTCCTCCTGACAATTCATGAGGATAAACTTTTAACTTATCCTTAGGATCAGGGATCTTAACCTTCCTTAATAGTTCAATTGAATGTTCTTTTATCTCTTTTTTCGTATAATTCGTGTGATACTTAAACACTTCGGCAAGCTGATTTCCTATCGTAAATGAAGGGTTCAGAGAAGTCATAGGTTCCTGAAAGATCATAGCAATTTCTTTCCCTCGTATTTCGTTTAACTTTCTTTCAGATAAATTAGTAAGATTCGTATTTTCCAAAAAGATTTCACCCGATGATATTTTTAAACTTGATTCCGGTAGTAACCCTAAAATAGAGAGGGCTGTCATACTTTTACCAGAGCCACTTTCACCAACAATCGCGAGGGTCTCTCCAGTTCGAACATGAAAATGGACATTATCCAAAATTGTATTAGGAGATTTACTAAGGGTTTCTACACTAAGATTTCTTACTTTCAATAATGTACTCAACTTATCTCCCCCTTTATTTTCGTTTTCTAATAATATGCGGATCAAAAGCATCACGTAGTGTATCTCCAAATATATTGAAAGCAATAACCACAACCATTAGAGCTAATCCAGGATAAACTGCAACCCACGGTGCAGTTGATATAAACCGTAATCCATCCTGAATCATATTTCCCCATGTAGGAGTTGGAGGTTGAATCCCTAAGCCAAGAAAGCTTAAACTTGCCTCAACCCTAATTGCAGATGCCATATGAAGTGTTGCCATAACAAGAACTGGCCCGAGAATATTTGGAAGGATATGAATCATAAGAATTCTAAAAGTGCTCGCGCCCGATGCAATAGACGCTTTCACAAATTCTTTCTCCTTTACTTCTAGAGTTGGGCCTCGTGCAACCCTTGCACAGCTTACTGTCAATCCTAGGCTAATCGCAATCACTAAAGTTGTCATATTGGACCCAAGTGCTACCAATAACATAAGACCTAATAACAGCATGGGAATAGCCTGGATTGCTTCCATTATTCTCATTAATACCTCGTCTAGTACTCCGCCTTTATAACCTGCAATCATCCCAATTGTTGTACCAATAACGCTACTCACCAGTACAGAGATAAAACCTACTAATAATGAGGTCTGAGATCCGTAAATAATTCGGCTTAAAATGTCCCTTCCAAATGAATCCGTACCTAGCCAGTGGTCACTTGATGGAGGGAGCATCCTTTCTGATACATTTTGAGTAATAGGATCATAAGGAGAAATTAAAGGGGCTAATATCGAAATAATCGTTACAAATAGAAGAAAAATCAAGGAAAACATTCCGATTTTACTTTTCCGAAAAACGGACCATAATAAAAGCTTTGGTTGTTTTTTAATGTCAGGGAGCTCGTTGGAGCTATAAGTGTTCGACAATGGATTTTCTTTCATAACTGGTTCGCTCAAATTAACTCCTCCTTTTTACTAATTTTGTCGAATCCTTGGGTTCAATAAAGAGTAGCTAAGGTCAACAATTAAATTAACAAATACAACCAATCCACAGAACAAGACTAAACAGGCTTGAAGTGTTGGGTAATCTCGTGTTTCAATCGCACCCACTGCCAAACTACCTAGTCCAGGGCGACTAAATACAGTTTCAGTTAATACCGCACCACTTATTAAAGTCGTCATATTTAAACCAATGACCGTTATGACAGGTATAAGAGAGTTTCTTAAAATATGCTTTAAAATGACCTTTTTCTTCGGAACACCTTTTGCTTTTGCTGTTCGTACATAATCCATATTGACTTCTTCCATCATACTTGAACGAGTAATTCTCATTACAATCCCAGCCTCAATCAAACCCAATGTTAAAGCAGGTAAAGCAAGGTGTGATAATGAATCTATAAAACCTTCTCCAGCACCCATTGATGGAAACAATGGAAGCTTTAAAGAAAAGACGAGCATTAAAAGAATACCTAAGAAAAATGCTGGCATTGAGATTCCAATCAAAGCAAACAATCTAAAAAAAGCATCAGGGATTGAATCCCGCTTTATTGACGAGTAGATGCCAATCGGAACACCAATAATTACAGCAATAAAAAGACTGGCTAGTGCTAATTCAAAAGTGTACGGGATTAAACTTAGGATTTGTTCAGAAACCGGTCTTCCTGAAGTCAAGGAATTTCCAAAATCGGCTTGAACGGTGTTTTTTATAAATTCCCAATATTGCACCCCAATAGGGTCATTTAAACCCAAGTTTTCTCTTAAAGCTTCTAAAGCTTCAGGGGTAGCATTATCTCCTAAAATTACACCGGCAGGATCACTTGGTAGAATACGAAGAACAAAAAATATCACCGAAATCGTTATAAAGATTGTCGGAATGGTTAACAGGATTCTTCGAATGGAATATTTAAACATTCTCTGCCCTCCTTCAATCGTATCTTTGTACGAGGGGACATTCGTTTCCCCTCGTACTATGACAGCGTTATCATTTTTTGATATCTGTATTTTCATCAACGTAATAAAAATAAATCATTGTTCCCTCTATCTGATTACTGTTATAGCCTAAATCCACTTCTTTTCTTCTAACAAGAACTGTATCTGATTCAGCAATTGGCACAAAAACATAATCTTTTTTAATTTGTTCTTGAGCAGCTTTATAGATTTCTTTAGCTTTTTCTAAATCTAATTCAACTCTCCCATTTTCAATCAAGTCGTCAATATTTTCATAATGACTATAATTTGTTACAGCAGTTGATTTACCGACCGTTGATGGACCGTAGAAAAATTGTGTTAAGGTTGAGTCGGCATGTGGGGATCGAACATATCCATATAGAATTACATTGTTAAGATCATTTCTTGCATTTTCATGGTAAGTAGAATGATCTACCTGCTCAAGTGGCATTTCGATTCCAACATTTCTTAACTGATCCTGTATATATAGCATCTTATCCAGGTAAGAAGCTAATGTACTGATATATTGCTTTGGTAACGTCAATCCATTTTCGTAACCAGCTTCCTTTAATAATTTCTTTGCTTTATCTGGATCAAATTCATAATGGCCAACTTCTGAACGACCAAAGTACCCAGTTGGTACAGAGCTAGATGGAATCTTAGCAGCATCTTTTCCCAATACATCATTAACCAAAGTTTCAATATCAATTGCATGAGCGATTGCCTGTCGAACACGGATATCATCTAATGGAGCTTTGGAGGTATTCAGATACATCCCCCATAATAAAGGTGGAGAAGTATATTCCAAAATTAGATTCTCATTCTGTTTCCTTTCATCAATCCATAGTTGGTCGTTAAGTCCCGCCGCTAATTGGATTTCGCCTTTTTCCAAGGCGATCTCTACCGCAGTTGGATCGGTCATAATTTTAAAGACTAGTTTATCCAGCTTAGGCTCGCCTCTAAAATATTCAGGGTTTTTCACCATCACAGCTCGATCTTTTGCTTTGTACTCTTCGAAAATAAATGGACCTGTGCCTACTGGGGAAGTCATGTACTGATCTCCCGCATCTTCAATTGCTTTTTTATTGACAATCATGCCCCCATGATAGTTTAGAACTTTTAATAAAAAGGATGCATCAGGTTCCTTTAAGTTAAAAACAACCGTGTATTGATCAGGCGTTTCAATGCTTACAACGTTTTTGTAGTCACCTTTCCATGGTGAACCCGTTTTTTCATCCATGACTCGTTCAAAAGACCATTTCACATCTTCTGAAGTGAGTTCTCCATAGCCTTTGTGCCATTGAACCCCTTTTCGCAAAGTAAATGTCCATTGTGTAGCATCTTCATTCGTCTTCCATGATTCCGCGAGGTCCCCTTCAATTTCATCAAAGTTCACAGTTCCAGTTGGAAAACGAACCAGCCCATTAAACATTGTTTGTACTACGCTTACCTCTGTTACTGGGGAGGCAAAATGCGGGTCAAGCTTATTTGCTTCGCCATTAAGCGCTATATTCAAGACTTTTTCACCAGTATCAGAATTGCTTCCTTCTACGGTTTCCGTGCTATTCCCCTTACAACCAGAGAGAATAATTATCGCTATTAGGAAAAAAAGAAATGTACTTTTGATTGATTTTGGTTTCACCTTTTTCCACTCCTATCTAAGCATTTTCCTAGCAATGATAAATTTTTGAATTTCTGTCGCCCCTTCTACAATTCTCATCACTCGGATATCGCGGAACCATCTTTCAAGCGGTAATTCTTTCGTTAAGCCCATACCTCCATGAATTTGAATCGCACGATCCAGTACCCTGAAAGCCATTTCAGTCCCATATAACTTACACATAGATGCTTCCTCTAAGACATCCTCCCCTTGCTCCAATCTCCACGCTGTCTCATAGGTTAGTAAGCGAGCGGTTTTTATTTCGACAGCAGAATCAACAAGCATCCATTGAACGGCTTGGCGGGTTGCAAGTTGTTTACCGAATGTTTCTCTTTGTTTCGCATGCTGAATCGACATATCTAGAGCCCTTTGTGCCATTCCTAAGCAAGTTGCGGCCATACGGATACGTCCATATGCAGCCCACTCCTTAAATAAATGAAAACCTTGACCAACTTCCCCTAATATTTGAGATTCCGGAACTTCTACATTATCAAAATATAATTCTGTAGAATATTGAGGACGGATGACTGGTACTTTACGATTGACAGTAAAGCCAGGTGTATCAGCGTCTACTAGAAACATTGTAATCCCACCGCGCCCTCGCTTTTCTTTATCCGTTACGGCTGTAACAAATAGAAAATCTGCCTTGTCTGCTAGAGTACTAAACAACTTGGTACCATTTATGACCCATTTATCTCCTTTTTTTACAGCGGTAGTTTGAATGGCAGCAGCATCCGAACCAGCGCCAGGCTCAGTGTTTGCCATCGCTGATCTGATTTCACCTCGAATCATTGGGAGCAAATATTTCTCGACTTGATCTCCTTTAGCATTGTACAAAATTCCTGGTGGCTCTCCACCGAATGGACTGTGATGAGCAGTTCCAATCGTAGTTTTAGATTTTTCTTCCTGTGCAACAACCATTCCTAACGGTCCAACACCCCCGCCGCCTAAATCTGCTGGTGTAGAAAGAGCCCATAACCCATTTTCTTTTAGTTTGTTTGCAATCCGTTCATGCTCCTCTTTTGGTAGTTCAACCCAATCAGGATCAGTGTTACACAAGTGTTGTTCTAACTCTAGGCATTCTTTTTCCACAAACCTTCTAATTGTTTTTTGAAGCATTTCTAATTCTTCAGGCAATCTAAAATCCAAATTAAACACTCCTTATTAATTTTTTCTTTTCTTCAACCATTACAATTGCATCAACAATCTTAATTTCATCCTCAGTAATAACAACTGGATTCATATCAATTTGTATATCTTGATTCAAGCTAGCGCAGAGTTTGGAAAACCTTGCAAGAAAGTTTGCTAAAATCTCAAGATTAACAGCTTTTTTCCCTCTGGCACCTTGCAGAATTGGAAATCCACGTAATTCTTTAATTAGTTTCATAGCCTGATTCTGTGAGATAGGTGGCAATACTGTCTTGGTATCCTTTAAAACTTCTACAAATATCCCACCCAATCCAAAAGTGATAGATGGTCCAAGTTGAGGATCAACCGTACACCCAACAAATATTTC
>Ga0180215_1006082_pt1 | contig 10081 bp, 9 predicted proteins | sample eDN3rd37CBELigBY_FD_128871 | JGI IMG/M metagenome (GOLD analysis project Ga0180215, IMG submission 128871) | Enriched backyard soil microbial communities from Emeryville, California, USA - eDNA 3rd pass 37_C BE-Lig BY (version 2) (version 2) | ecosystem: Environmental > Terrestrial > Soil >...
GTCCTCGGCAACCTTCACCCGGCCGTCGCGCGGCGACGTGCTCGAGCTCACGATCGATTCCCTGGCCCACGGCGGCAACGGCGTCGCCCGCCTGGAGGGTTACGTCGTGTTCGTGGCCGGCGGGATCCCCGGTGACCGCGTCCGCGCGGTCGTCGGCAAGTCCAAGAAGGCCTACGCCGAGGCGCGCGCGATCGAGATCCTCGAGCCCTCGCCCGAGCGCATCCCCGAGGTCGCCGACCATCCCGGCGCGCCGTGGCAGGTGCTGTCCTACGAGCGCCAGCTCGAGGTCAAGGCCGAGCAGGTCGAGGACGCGCTGCGGCGCATCGGCAAGCTCGACGGCTTCGAGCTCGAGCCGATCGTGGCCGCCGAGCAGCCCTGGCGCTACCGCAACAAGCTCGAGTACTCGTTCGGGACGGGCGAGGACGGCGAGCTGGTGTGCGGCTTCCACGCCCCGGGCCGCTGGAACGACATCGTCCACATGACCGACTGCAAGCTCGCCAGCGAGCGCTCGAACGAGCTGCGCGAGCAGGTCGTCGCGTTCTGCCGCGAGCACAAGCTGCCCGCCTGGGACCGCAAGAGCCACCGCGGCTTCCTGCGCAACCTCGTCGTGCGCGAGGGCCGCCGCACGGGCCAGACCCAGGTGCGCCTGATCACCTCGCCCGGCAAGCTCGACGTCGACGCCTTCATCGCCGCCGTCGACGCCGACGGCATCTGGTGGACGCAGACCGAGGACCTCGGCGAGAGCACTTACGGCGGCGAGACCGCGCTGCTGGCGGGCGCGCCGCAGCTGACCGAGCGCCTGCACGACCTCGACTTCCTGATCTCGCCCGAGGCCTTCTTCCAGACCAACACCGAGATGGCCGAGCGCCTGTACGCCGTGGCGCTCGAGTACGCCGCGCTGCGCGGCCACGAGCAGGTCTTCGACCTCTACTCGGGCATCGGCACGATCGCGCTCACGCTCGCCACCCGCGCCCGGCGCGTGGTCGGCCTGGAGATCGTCGAGGCCGCGGTCGCGGACGCGATCGAGAACGCCCGCATCAACGAGATCGACAACGCCTCCTTCTACGCGGGCGACGCGCGCCTCGCGCTGCGCGAGCTCGTCGAGCGCGAGGGCAAGCCCGACCTCGTGGTGCTCGACCCGCCGCGCGCCGGCCTCTCGCAGAAGGTCGTCCGCCGCGTCGTCGACGCCGCCCCGTCGCGGATCGTCTACGTCTCCTGCAACCCGACGACGCTGGCGCCCAACGCCGCCCAGCTCGTCGAGGCCGGCTACCGCCTGGTCAAGGTCCGCCCCGTCGACATGTTCCCGCAGACGCCGCACATCGAGTGCGTGGCGCTGCTCGAGGCGGGCCCGGACGGGGTCAAGAACCCCGACCGCGAGTAGCGAGCAACGTCGTCCGCCGGCGCGGGACGGCCGGCCGTCTCGGCCGCGCGCTTAGAGCGCGCCGCCGAACGGCGGGATGTTGCGATAGGCGGCCGGCCGCGGGTCGTCTCCGAGCGGCGGGCGCTCGGCCGCCTCGGTCGTCTCGACCGTCTCCTCGGGCTCCTCGACGGGCACGAAGCGGCCGTTCTCGAGCCGCATCTTGACCTTCCGCCCCGGGGGTGCACCGGCCGTCTGTCGCTTCGCCGGCTCGTGTCTGGGCATGGAACCGAGTCTAGGCCGCCTGCGCCCACCCGGACGCGAACGAGCCGAGCGCGTGCCCGACCTCGGCGTAGACCTCGGGGTTCAGCCCCATCCCGAGGTGCGAGGCGCGGACCTCGATCTGGGTCGCCGCCGGGTCCAGGCAGGCGCGCCAGTCGACGACGCCGTCCGTGCGCGAGTAGAGCGCGGTGAAACCGACCTCGGGCGGGAAGTCGCCCGCCAGGTCGACGCGGAAGTCCGCGCAGCAGGCGCCGCGCAGGCAGCTCATGCGGAACATGCCGGGGACGCGGCCCGTCCCGAGCGCGCCGACCACGAGCACCTGGGCGAGCACGAGCGGGTGCGCCGAGAGCTGGCTGACCGTGGGCGCGCCGAGCGTGACGATGCCGCCCACCAGGTCCGGGCGGCGCGTGGCGAGCACGCGCGCGAAGACCCCGCCGCGGCTCTGGCCGACGATCGAGACGCGCTCGCCGGTCTCGAAGGCGAGCTCCTCCAGCCGCGCCTCGAGGCGCCCGAGGCAGTCCTCCGAGCAGCCGACGTTGGCGCGGATCCCGGCCCGCTGCGTGCGGTAGCCGTTCGCGCGCAGCCAGCGGGTCATCGCCGCCAGCGAGCCGTCCCCGGCCAGGAAGCCCGGGACCAGCAGGACCGGGCGGCCGTCGCCGTCGGGCACGCCGCCGCCGCGCCAGACCGCGCTGTTGAACAGCCGCGCCGCCTCGACGCCGGCGAGGCTCTCGCGCCAGAGCGGGGGGAAGCGGGGAAGCGGGACGCCCACGTCCATTTTCTACCTGAAGTGGCGGCGGGAGCACCCCCTCCCAACGGGGAGTACCCTCGCGGGCATGCGAGCCGCCACCATCGTCGACGGCCGGATCGAGGTCGTCGAGCACCCTGATCCCGAGCCCCAGGACGGCCAGTTGCTCGTCCGTGTGCGCGCCGCCGGCCTGAATGGGGCCGACATGCTGCAACTCGCGGGCAAGTACCCCGCGCCGCCCGGCGCGCCGCCGGACATCCCGGGGCTCGAGGTCGCGGGCGAGGTCGTCGCCTCCGGGCGCCGCGTGACCCGCTTCCAGCCCGGCGACCGCGTGATGGCGATCGTCGCCGGCGGCGGCCAGGCCGAGCTCGCGGTCGTGCACGAACGCACGGCGATGCCGGTCCCGGAGGAGCTCGACTGGACGGCCGCGGGCGGCGTGCCCGAGGCCTTCACCACCGCCCACGACGCGCTCTTCACCCAGGCCGGGCTGATGTGCGGCGAGCGGCTGCTCGTCCACGGCGCCGCGGGCGGCGTCGGGGTGGCCGCCGTCCAGCTCGGCGTGATGACGGGCGCGCGCGTGACCGCGACCGTCCGCGACGAGCACGCGCGCGAGCAGGTCGCGGCCTACGGCGTGCACGCGGTCGCCCCGGACGAGTTCGTCCAGCAGGGCCAGTACGACGTGATCCTCGAGCTCGTCGGCGCGCCCAACCTCGCGGACAACCTCGAGGCGCTCGCGATCGGCGGGCGGATCTGCATCATCGGCGTCGGCGCGGGCGCCAAGACCGAGATCGACCTGCGCAAGCTGATGGCCAAGCGCGGCCGCATCCACGGCTCGACGCTGCGCAACCGGCCGATCGAGGAGAAGGCGATCAACGCGCGGCTGATGGAGAAGATGGTGCTGCCGGGCTTCGCGTCGGGCGACCTGTCGGTGCCCGTCAGCGCGACGTTCGGGCTCGAGGAGGCCGCGAAGGCCTACGAGCGGTTCCAGGCCGGCGGCAAGTTCGGCAAGATCGTCCTAGAGATGTAGCGACGCCAGATCGGCGTCGGTCTTGGCCCACTCGCGGGTCTCCGGCGCGATCGCGAACGCCCGCTCGAGGTGCTCCAGCGCCAGCTCGCGGCGCCCGCCGAGCGCGGCGAAGCAGCCGAGCTGGTAGTGCAGCCGGCTGTTGTCCGGGTGGTGCTCGAGCCCTTCCGACGCGATCGCGTACGCCTGCTCGTAGTCCCCCGCGCGGTAGGCGGGCTCGGCCCGGTACCAGTACTCGAACGGTGACGGCGGCCCCGCCGCGCCCGGCTTGCCGCCGATCACGAGGATCGTCGTGTCCGGCTCGAGCGCGGTCGCGCCGCGGCGCTGCTCGGGGCGCGCGAAGACCAGCGTCCCCGGCGGCGCGTCGTGGCGCTCGCCGTCGAGCTCGAACTCGGCCCGGCCGGTCATGACCACGTAGAGCTCCTCGTGCCGGCCCGAGCCCTCGCCGAGCTCGTCGTGGCACTCGATCACCACGTCGCCGGGCGCGTCGCCCGTGTAGGCGTTGATGCCGAACGCGGTGATGCCGAGCGCGCGGGCGATCGGCCGGTAGACCAGCTCGCCGACCCGCACGCGGTCGAGGGTCAGTACGGAGGGAAGTCGCTCCACCAGGTTCCCAGCTCGCGGAACGCGTGCCAGAACGCGCGCTTCGCGGACTCTTCGTCGAGCGAGCGGTCGATGTCGGGCACGTAGAGCGCCTCGATCGACGGCGTCAGCCGCTGGATCTCGCCCGGCGACTCGTGGATCTCGCGCGCCAGCGGGAGCTGCAGCTCGTTGAGGACATCGAGCGCCTCGGGGCCCATGACCACGACGATCTTGGGCTGGACGATCGCGAACTCCTCGACCAGGCGCGCGACGCACTCGGGCGCGGCGAGCATCGGGTCGGCGACCGGGCACTTGACGCACAGCGTGCCGTAGACGACCAGCGGGTCGATGTCGAGCCGCTTGAGCGACTTCATCAAGGCGGTGCCGGCGCGGCCGTAGAACGCGACGCCCTCCTCGACCTCCGCCGGCGTAGGCGCGTGCTTGAGCAGCATCACGTCGGCCTGCGGGTGACCCGAGCCGAGCACCGGCATCAGGTTGCCCCGCGGGCAGCGATCGCAGCTCTGCAGCTCGCGTGTGAACGTGTTGAGCTCGCGGATGGCGCGCTCGAGGTACTTCTCGCGGATCTCGTCGTCGGTGGCGGGCATTCCGCCGACCGGGTTCACCCCTCGGCCTGGTTCCCCTCCACCCTGCAACTCACTGCCCGCCGCGCCCGGCGACCGCCTTGGCGACCTTGCGCCGCCGGCTGGCGGCGCGGGCGGCCGGCGGCCGCGCCTTCGTCTGCAGGAACTTCAGGGCCTGGACCTGCGCGTAGCGCAGCGAGGACGGCTTGGCCGCGATGTCCGCGTCGCGCAGCGATTCCAGGAACTCCTCCGGCCCGTCGAAGTCGCGCATGCGGATGCGCACCGCGCCCAGCCCCTGGGCGACGTGTGCATCCGTTCCTGCACCGCCGACGATCCGGTACTTGCGCGCGAACCGCACCGCCTCCTCGTTGAAGGCGGGGATCGCGATCCGCGGGTTGAAGACCTCGATCGCGTCGATGTCGGAGACGATCGCGAGCATGTGCTCGTAGTCCGGCACCGAGTGCATGCGGTCGAACGGGTGCGGGACGTACACCAGCCCCCCCTGGCGGCGGATCTCGGCGATCGTCTCCTCCAGCGTCATCCCGCGCGGGATCTTCTCCTGGATGAAGAGGCCGATCACCTCGCCCTGGTTGGCGGTCTTGACCTCCTCGCCCACGATCACCTTGACGCCGTACTCGGCGGCCTTGGCGGCCGCGTCGAGCGCGCCCGAGATCTCGTTGTGGTCGGTGACCGCGATCGCGCCCAGGCCGACGTCGCGCGCGGTCTTGAGCAGCACGTCGACCGGCGTCGCGCAGTCGTTGGAGTGGTCGGTGTGCATGTGCAGGTCGACCTCGATCAGCGGCTTGCGGGCCACCCGCGCGCGCACCTCGGGCTTGGGGTCGGGGTGGTGGCGCAGCGCCGCCAGCCGCTCGTAGATGCGCTCGACCTCGTCGGTGACGCGGCTCCAGGAGAGTTGCTCGCGCTCGGTGGCCGCGCGCTCGGCGAGCTCGGCGCGCAGGCCCTCGTCGCGCACCAGCCGCTCGAGCTGCTCGGCCAGCACCTCGACGTCGCCGACCTGGAAGAGCGCGCCGAGGTCGCCGTCGCGCAGCACCTCCTCGTAGACCGGCACGCGCGCGGCCAGCGGGACGGCGCCCGCGCCGAGCGCGCGCACGAGCACGCCGGGGGCGGTGACCTGGCCGAGCGACGCGGCGACGACGATGTCGGCGCCCGTGAGCGCCGCGCCCTCGTCGTCGACGACGTGGACGCGGTGGCGCAGGCTCGAGCGCAGCGTCGGCACCGCGCCCGTCTTGGAGTAGACGACCGCCTCCCACGGCAGGTCGGCCGGGAGCAGCCGCAGCGCGCGCAGGAACAGCCGCAGCGCGCCGCGCTCCTCGCGGTCGGCGAACGCGATCCGCAGCGGCCCGCCCGCGCGCCGCTCGGCGCGCGGCTCGCTCGTCACGCCGGGGCGCAGCAGCTCGTAGTTGGCCGGGAAGTAGCGGTTGAGCAGGTCGGCCGTCGCCCGGTAGCTCGCCGTGCGCGCGTCCAGGCGGCCGAAGAACAGCTCGACGAACTTGCGCGCGACCTGGGTGGAGAGCACGCGCTCGGCCGGCGCGTGGAAGGAGCCGACGTTGAGCGCGCGGCTGTGGCGCAGCGCGACGCTGCCGGCGCTCGGCGCCCACGGCTCGTGCACGTGCACGAAGTCCAGCGGCGCGATCGACAGCACGTCCTCGATCGTGCGCGCGATGTCGACGGGCGGCGCCGGCGCGATGCCCTTGCGCCCGGCCGCGAACAGCAGCTCGCCGACCGCGAGCGTGCGCACCCCGCCCTCGGGGGCGAACAGCGCCTCGGGGCGCTCGCGCGCCGACCGGATCAGCTTGCGCGACTCGCGCACGAGCGCCGGCTTGCGCGACGGCGCCAGCAGCAGCACGCGGTGCCCGCGCCGGGCGAGCTCGCGCGAGACCTCGGCGGCGAACGTTCCCACCTCGTTCGCATCCTCGAGCGGATGCGGCGCGACCTGGGCGATGGCGAAGCGCTCTGCCACTGGCCGCCAGGATAGACAGGGCGCGCCGCAGGCGGGCGGCGCGCCCCGTCGGGAGCCTTACTCCTTGACCGGCTCGGCCTGCGTGACCTTCGGCGCGGCGGCCTGCTCACGCGCGGCGCGCGCGACCTTCTCGGTGCGCGCGTGGTGGGCGATGAAGGCCTCGGTCGCCTCGCGCGCCTCGTTGTCCGGGCGCTGGTTCATCGGCGACTTCATGAGGTACGACGAGGGGCCGTCGAGCTGGCCGCCGACGCCGTGGTTCATCGCGAGCTTGCAGCAGCGGACGGCGTCGATGACGATGCCGGCCGAGTTCGGGGAGTCCCAGACCTCGAGCTTGAGCTCGGCGGTCAGCGGGACGTCGCCGAACGCGGCGCCCTCGAGGCGGATGTGCGCCCACTTGCGGTCCTCGAGCCACGGCACGTAGTCCGACGGGCCGACGTGGACGTCGTGCTCGGGCATCTCGTGGTCGACGATCGAGGTGACCGCGTTGGTCTTGGAGATCTTCTTGGACTCCAGGCGCTCGCGCTCGAGCATGTTGTAGAAGTCCATGTTGCCGCCGACGTTGAGCTGCGAGGTGCGCTGCAGCTCGACGCCGCGCTCGCCGAACAGGCGCGCCAGCGAGCGGTGGACGATCGTCGCGCCGACCTGGGACTTGATGTCGTCGCCGACGATCGGCAGGCCCGCCTTCTTGAAGCGGTTGTTCCAGTACGGCTCGCGGGCGATGAAGACCGGGATGCAGTTGACCATCGCGCAGCCCGCCTCGAGCACCTGCTCGACGTACCACTTCGTGGCCTGCTCGGAGCCGACGGGCAGGTAGGAGACCACGACGTCGGTGCGCGTGTCCTTGAGGACCTGCGCGATGTCGACCGTGGAGCCCTCGGCCTTGGTGATCTTCTCGGACAGGTACTTGCCGAGCCCGTCGTGGGTCATGCCGCGCTGGACGGTGACGCCCAGGTGCGGGATGTCGTCCTTGATGAACTTGATCGTGTTGTTCTGGCCGGCCCAGATCGCCTCGGAGAGGTCCTTGCCGACCTTCGTGGCGTCGACATCGAAGGCAGCGGAGAACTCGATGTCGCCGACGTGGTAACCGCCGAGATCGACATGCATAAGCCCCGGCACGCGCGCAGCAGGATCAGCGTCCTTGTAGTAGTGGACGCCCTGCACGAAAGCGTTCGCGCAATTGCCGACGCCAATGATGGCGACCCGGACCTTTTCGTTCTGGTAGCGGCCGTGGCCGTTCGATGACGTCAAGAAGCTTTCCTTCCCCACAAGTTTGGTGACCGTCGGTTGATAAGAACCCGGCTAGGCGGGTTCAGTTACAGGCTTGGTCAGCTCGGAGCGCACGTGGAAGATGCGCTGGAAGACCGTGATGACCGCCATCGCAGCAAGCAGGTAGACCGCGGGCTCGATCGCCTTCAGGTCGCCGAAGACCAGGCCCGCGGACAACACGACGACACGCACCGCGCGGTCGGCGATGCCGACCTTGCACTCGACCCCGAGCGCCTCGGCGCGCGCCCGCGTGTAGGAGACCATCAGTGAGGCGATGACCGCGACGACCACGACGATCACGGCGATGTCGCCCGAGGCGATCACGGTGAGGTCGTCGTCGCGCGAGAACTGGTAGGCGACCGCGGCGAGCACGACGCCTTCCTCGACGCGGTCGAGCGTCGAGTCCAGGAACGCGCCGAACGGGGACGCCTTGCCCGACATCCGCGAGTAGCGGCCGTCGAGCGTGTCGCAGATCGAGCCCACGATGAACGCGATGCCGCCTGCGATCCACCAGCCCTGCAACACCAGCGCCGCCGACACCAGACACAGGAAGAACCCGGTCAGGGAGATCGCGTTCGGGGTCAGCCGCGACTCGATCAGACGATTGCGGAAGACCTCCTGATATGCCCCGCGGGGGCGCGGGGTGCGTTCGACGGGAGGTGTGGCCATCGTCGGTGGAGCCTATCCAGCCCGCGCCGGGGCGGGAAGGGCGTCGGTGCGCGACGGCTCCCAAGCCCAGGCGTAGGGCCGCACGCGGGCGAACACGGTCTGGGCCGCCAGCGCCGACACCGCGGCGACCGCGGCGCCGGCCACGGCGTCCAGCACCCAGTGGTTGGCGGTCACCACCACGACGAGCGTCACGAGCGGCGGATAGAGCGCCCAGACCACCTGCACCCAGCGCCGTTTGGCCATCCGGATCATCGGCAGCGCCAGCATCAGCGCGAAGCCGACGTGCATCGACGGCACGGCCGCGTAGGGGTTGAAGAGGGCGTTCACGGACGCGTCGGAGGAAACGCCGGTGAACTCCGAGACCGAGTCGCTGAACCCGAGCTCGGGCAGCATCCGCGGCGGCGCCGTGGGGTAGAGGACGTAGCCGACCAGCGCCAGGCCCATCGCGACCATGAACATGTTCCGCACCCAGTAGAAGTGCTCGTTGCGGAACAGGTAGATGAACGCGAGCGTGACGGTGGTGACGCCGAAGTGGGTGTTGAGGTACATCCAGGACGCGACGTCGTCGAGCCAGCCGCTGCCGATCGCCCAGCTCTGCAGCGAGCCCTCGAAGAACAGGCCGAGCGCGCGCTCGGCGTCGACGATCTCGCGCGCGTGCTCGAACGCGGCCGCGGACTGGTCCCACACCTGCCCGCGCACCAGCCGGTAGACCCAGTAGGCGCCGCAGAACAGGAGGATCTGCCACAGCAGGTCCCCGGGGCCCCTGGGCAAGAGCTTCCGCCACGACATCGACTTCGCAGGCTAGTCCCGCGGGCCGCGTTACTCCACGGGGGCTAACACCCCTTTGCGCGACGAGCCTGCTCCAGCCCGAAGCGGGCCTGGACGAGCACGACGCTGCGGCCCGGCAGCGGCTCCACGCGCGTCCACCCGCCGCGCGTGCGGCTCAGGCAGGCGTCGCTGGTCGACCAGTAGCGCGTGTAGCGGTAGCGCACGGTCGTGGGCCGGCGGGCGTCGACCATGAACCAGTTCGGCCCGGCCGCGAGCAGCTTCGCGCCGTTGGAGGCGGGCGGCGCGGTTCCGCGCACCTTCCAGATCCGCCAGCGCGGGGACTCGTACTCCAGCTCGAGGAACTTCGCGCCGCGCTCGAGGATGGCGGCCTCCTCGCGCGCGGAGTAGTCGAGCGGCGCGTTCGGCAGCGCGACCCAGTGGACGGCGTTCTCGCGCAGCCACGCGTGGTACGCGGACGCGGTCAGCGGCTCGTCGTCGTAGAAGATCGGGTTGGCCTTGCGGTCGAGCTGGCGCTCCCACCCGCGCGCGAGCGGGACGACCTTGGCCAGGTCCGCGGCCTCCCAGTGGTTCATGGTCAGCGGCACCTCGACGCGCTCGCCCGGCGCGGCCACGCGCTCCAGGAAGCCGCGCGCCTCGGCCTGGAAGGCCTGCCGCGTCGACGGGTCGCCGTGCGCCTCGGCGACCGCGCGCACCGCGGGCAGCCACTGCAGGTAGACCAGGCCGATCGCGACGGTCGCGATCGCGTACACCGGCACGCGCTTGCGGTGCGCGAGCACGAGCACGGCCGGGCCGGCGAGCACGCCCA
>Ga0180215_1006083_pt1 | contig 10081 bp, 9 predicted proteins | sample eDN3rd37CBELigBY_FD_128871 | JGI IMG/M metagenome (GOLD analysis project Ga0180215, IMG submission 128871) | Enriched backyard soil microbial communities from Emeryville, California, USA - eDNA 3rd pass 37_C BE-Lig BY (version 2) (version 2) | ecosystem: Environmental > Terrestrial > Soil >...
CACAGACAATGACTTTATTGCCTGCTTTCATAAATCTCTCAGCAAACGCAAACCCAATCCCTGCTGCTCCACCCGTAATCAGTACTGTATTCCCTGAAAGTTTCATCGTATCCCTCTTTCGTTTTTGTGGGACGCAGGGACAGGTTCCCTGTCCCAAGTCAAGTTCCCTAAGTATTCATTTGGGACGCGGGACCTGTCCCTCCGTCCCTGATTCCTCATAAATATTCTACCCTTTTTAACTCCCCTTTCAAAACCAAGGTGATTCCATTTGCTTTCAGATTACATTTACCCTTTCCGGTCATTCACTACCAATTATCCTTAAAGAACTTATGTGGGACACGGGACCTGTCCCTGCGTCCCGTCGTAAACTCCAAGCGAAATTTGGTACATGACAGATAAAAAAAGCTCCTGATTCTTCATCAGGAGCCTTAAGCTAGAAACGGAGGGAATCTCTTTCCCCTACAGCCCTATTAGTTGCAAATAGATCGGAATAATGAGAAGCATTATGAGAACATATTTGACATTCCAACGAATGGATACTTCCATTAGGTCTACTTTTAATAGATTCGCTAATAGGTTGTTTACGGCTGTAGCTGGCGCAACGGTGTTCGATACTCCCCAACTGGCTAATAGAAGTACAGCAAAGTACTCTGGGCTAAACCCAATCAAAGCTGGATTAATACTCGTCACATAGATGGTAATCGGGACAATTGGGTGAATCCCCACTAAAGAAGCTAGAAAAACAATCCCTGAAAGGAAGAAGGCGGTCCCCATATGAAAGGATCCAAATACCTGTTGAATAAAGCCAACCAAAATTCCACTCATGTCTGAATGAACAAAAGCCCCGCTAAAAAAACCAGCAATTAAAAAAAGCACGATCTCCTTTTTCATGCGCGGAATGCCAGAAAATAGATGACCTTTAAATTCTTGAGCATACTCGGTCCCCTTGCCTTTCAAAACACACCATAATAGCGGAAAAATAAGTGAAACCAAGCAAATCATTAAGACAATCGATGAAGACATCATAAATTCTAGTCCCAACACGGCACCGGTAATAATAAATAAGTAGAAAAAGAGTTCAGCTACCTTTTTCTTGGCTGCTTTCATTTCTTCCTCATCATAAGCCAGAACTTCTTTGGTCGATTGGACATTCGCTTTTATGAACGCGCGATCTAAAAGGAGGCTTAGAAACAGGCTGATAATAGACAAGCCAACTGAATATAAGACAATTGACGACCACTTTATCGGCAACTGACTAAGGATTAAGGCCATCGCTGAAAAATAGGGCGACCAAAAGATCGTCGTTACAAACCCTCGATTAATTGCATTGGCGACCAAACGAGGCGATCTGATATTTGAAGCTTCCGTTAATTTACTTACAATCGATACCGCGCCAATGTTCAAGACCACCCCAAGAACATGCGTCAACAATTTTGTGCCCAAATAAAAGAAGTAAGGCTGATTCATTTTTTTCCTTAACACCATTTTTAATGCCTCAATATAGCCCCCTGTTTTAACTGGGATTCCAAGTAACGGTACCACTAGAAAAATAGCAACCAGGGTAAGATTGATTCGTATTGAGGCTATCCACTCTTGACCCGGAACTTGATAAAACAGCATAAGCACCACGGCCGTACTCAACAAAAACAAACTGATTATAAGGGTGGATCCTCGTACCCCAGGCAAAACCCAAATGATGACGGCTAATATCAGGAAACTAATGAAAGTCTCGATTCCCTTGATTGGAACAATCTGCAGTAAAATAAACCCAATGGCTAGGAAGCCAATGAGAATCCCTTGTACCTTTTCATTCCTCTTTCCTTTCACCTGGGGTTCCTGTTGGGCTAGCATGGGGTCTTGTACTTTCACAACGTACTCCTTTCTAGACGACTTTTACTAGTCGTTCTGGGTATCTCCATACATCTTGATTGGATTAACAACAATACACATTTTAGTTAAAACCAAATTTCTTCTCTTCCAAAAATGCCCGTAAATGAGCTCTCCGAGGTCCTTTATGCGTCTCAGACACATAGTCTGACCACGTTTGGCTTCGATTGCCAGTAGACCTTGTTTCATAATAATTTTTCATGACCTGATTGTATTCCTCAATTTGCGCAACCTGATTCTCAACCACATACTGTTCTTCGTGAACAATCGCTGTTAAGGGCAATCTTGGCTTTTGTTCATTGATCTTTGCTAAGTCCGGATAGCCAAGGCACATTCCAAACACAGGGAAAACATAATCAGGAATCGTTAAAAGCTCACATACCTTCGCTGATTGGTTCCGAATACCTCCGATAAACACACCACCAAGCCCTAATGCTTCAGCAGCTAAGAGGACATTCTGTCCGTAAAGAGCGGCATCCACAGTCGCGACTAGAAATGGCTCAACGGTATCCAAAACATAAGGTTTCTCTTCAAGTTCATGGCAGAGCTTAATTCGATTTAAATCCGCACAAAAGACTAGAAAAACAGGGCATTCCTTGACATGAACCTGATTCCCGCAAAGCTCGGCAAGTGCCTGTTTCTTCTCCTTGTTTCTTACAGTAATGACCGAATAAGCTTGCAAATGGTGCGAAGTTGACGCCCACCGGCCACTTTCTAAAATTTGTTGCAATACCTTCTGTTCGATGTCCTTCTGTAAAAATTTCCGGACAGAGCGATGTTGTTCTATGACTTCTAATGCTGTTTTCATCTAAACACTTCCTTCTTTAAAAGTACTGTTTTCATAAAAAGCTAAAGGAGAAAAAGCCATTGCACGCGCCCTTTCTCCCCTAAATAAATTCAACCTACTTATTGAATAATGCCTGCTGATTTTAAGACCTCTTCGTTCAGATCATAGTCACGTTTCATGATTTCCCCGAACTCTTCAGGACCAGCATACAATGGTTCTACTCCTAGCTTTTCAAATGTTTCAATAACCTTTGGATCTTCTAATGCTTGTTTAAAAGATTCATGGAGCACATCGATCACTTCTTTAGGCGTCTCAGGTGGCGCAATTAGTCCAGTCCATACATCAGAAGCAACATTTACCCCTACTTCAGACAACAAAGGAACATCCTCATAGCCTTTGGATTTAAATGAACCTGTGTTGACTAGAGCACGAAGCTCACCAGCTTCAATCTGTGGGTATGCCTCTAGAGTTTGAACAACCGCACCGTCGACATGACCCCCAAGTAATGCCGATACAGCTGGAGCTCCTCCCTCATACGGAACGTGCTTTAGCTTAACGCCTGTTTCGGCAGAGAAAGCTTCCATCGTAATATGCTGTGTCAGTCCAGCACCCGTTGTAGAATACGTGAACTCACCAGGATTTGCCTTTACATATTCAAACCATTCTTCATAGGTTTGCCATGGGGCATCCTTTTTGACAACTAAGACATTCGGAGTCGCTACTACCTGCATAATTGGTTCAATCGTATCTGGAGAATAAGATGTATTGTCAGTATGGGGCTTGATGGTCATTGGCCCAACCGTTGTCATCCCAATTTTGTAACCATCTGCCTTTGCATTGAACACTTCAGTTGTTCCAATGACACCGGCACCGCCTTCTTTATTCACAACCGTTACATTGTATCCACCTGGTAGATATTCAGAAACAACCGAAGTTAACGCTCGAGACGCTGTATCCGTTGTTCCTCCTGGAGCATAAGGAACGATAATTTCGATATCACGTTTCGGAAAACTTACTTCCTCTCCACCTTTTTCACTGTCACTGGCACCTTCACTAGAGCAGCCTCCAATAAACATTGCTGCAACACCTACAATGGCTAGCTTTTTGAACAAAGATTTCATTACATATACCTCCTATTTTTAGACAATGATTAGTTATGCAGAAAGACTACTATCATCCTCTTCCTCATTCCCCTTGAAGCGATTCCAAAGAGATTTTAAAAGTGGAAAAACAAAACTTACAATCGCAATGGTCAAAAAGATACCAGAGATGGGTCTTGTAAACAGAACAGAAAGATCTCCACTAGACTCAATAACTGTCCTTCTTAAGTTTGACTCAATAATAGGTCCAAGAATAATCCCAAGAATCAGCGGTGCTAATGGGTAATTAAATTTTTCTAATAAGAAACCAATTACTCCGAATACAAGTGCAATCCAAACATCAAATAGATTGTTAGAAAGAGAGTAGCTTCCGATAAAACAAAGAGTAACAACGATAGGAAGCAAAATATTCTTTGGAACATCGACAATCTTCCCAACAAATCTGACTGCAAATAGACCAATTAGTAACATAAAGATATTGGCTATGATAAGTGTGATAAATAAACTATTCACTAGCGTCCCATTGTTTTGGAACAATAATGGTCCAGGTGTTACACCCTGAATCATCAATCCTCCTAAGATAACCGCTGTGACGACATCGCCTGGAATTCCTAATGTAAGCAGTGGGACCAAGGCACCGCCTGTTACGGCATTATTAGAGCTTTCTGATGCAATGACACCCTCTGGAATCCCGGTTCCATATTCCTTTTTTCTTTCTTTTTTAGCAAAACGCTTTGACTCGTTATAGCTTAAGAACGTCGCAATCGATGTCCCAGTTCCCGGAATAATGCCAATAAACGTACCAATAAGAGAAGAGCGAAGATAATCTTTCCAATACGAAAAGTGTTCCTTTAGAGAGATGCGCTCCCTTTGGAACTTTATTTTCTTCTGCTGGGATCCCTTAACCTTTTCTTCCACTTCCTTGATAACCTGAGAGACTGCAAACAATCCAATTAGGGCTGGAATGAAAGAAACTCCACTTGTTAAATTAATGCTACCAAAAGTGAATCGAGGTACACCGCCAATCGGATCCATTCCAACCGTGGCAATGAGAAGACCTAAGGCAGCAATGACCATCCCTTTGATCGCATGCTTTCCAGAGATGGTCCCAACAATACTTAAACCGAACACCGCAAGCGCAAAGAACTCGGCTGGACCAAACTTTAATCCAAAAGAGGCAAGCTGTGGAGCGACTAGAATCAAAATGACACAGCTGATGATTCCTCCTACGAAGGAGGCAATCGTTGCGAAATTTAGCGCTTTTCCTGCCTGCCCTTTTGCAGCCATGGGATACCCATCCAACAAGGTCGCGGCTGCAGATGGTGTCCCCGGAGTACGAATAAGAATGGCTGTGATCGCGCCGCCGTACATGCCACCGATATAGATACCAAGCAACATTCCAAGGGCAGGAACCTGTGGCAAGGAAAATGTGTAAGGAATCAGTAAGGCTATCCCCATTGTCGCAGTTAAGCCTGGAATGGCACTAAAAAGGACACCTAGGAAAACACCTAAAAATACTAGAAGTAGGGTTTGAAGTTCAAACACCTGAGCAAATGCTTCAATCATACATGCTCCCCCTTTCTACGAAATATGGACATTTAAAAGAAGCTCAAAGAAAAGATAAATTGCACCAACCGCTAGGACTGAAACAGAGAGCAAGAGTTTGTAGCTTTTCACTCCTAGTAAAACCATTAAGGAAAGGATTAATAAAAAGGTACCAATTTTATAATCAATATGAGACAAGCTGAAAACATAGGCTGTCATGATCACAACCATGATCAAAAATCGACCAAAGTGAAATTCAATGTTCCCCCCCTTATTCTTTGCCTTTGTAAACACCAAAACAATGAGCTGTAGGACATTGAACACGATAATCGCATACACAATCAATCTCGGGTAAAATGCGGGTCCTAACTCATCCGTTGCGGCAGGTACTGGTAATCGTTCCACTGCATAAAGCATAAAACCACAGAAGATGAGCATGACTACATTGACAATTCCTTCGCCTTTCACCTAACATCACCTCCAAAATAATCTCGCTGGATGAATGTAGAAATCAACCCATAAAGGAGCGCTGTTCTTTCAGCCAACGAATCAATCCATAAAAATTCTTCAGGAGAGTGCGCACCCCCGCCAAACACCCCTAGGCCATCTAGTACAGGTGTACCTGTTTCAGCAGCAAAGTTTCCATCACTCCCACCACCAACCATTGCTTCTTCCAGCTCGATACCTAGTAAACGACCAATCTCTTGGGTCAACTGAAAAAGCTGGTTGGTCTCTTCCGTTTTTACTAATGGGGGGCGATATACAGAACCCGTAATGTGAAGCTGAGTTCGCGGATTGCGAACAGTTAATTCTCGAAACGCTGTTTCGATTCTCACCGCTTCACTTAATTCAGAAACACGCACATCGATGATAGCGCTACCATAATTTGGTACAACATTGAACAACTGTCCACCGCTAATCTCACCGGTATTAAGGGTTGTTCCCTTCGAATGATCTGCGAGAGGAACAATTTTGGTAATTTGATAAGCTAACTCCTCAATCGCATTTGCTCCATCCTCTGGGTTCAAACCCGCGTGGGCAGAAATCCCCTTGACCTCCAGAGTAAACTTCCCACTCCCTTTTCGGGCCGTCTTTAACGCACCACGATCGGTAGCTGGCTCTAAAACCAGGACCACTTGACTTCTAGCCGCTTCTTCTTTAACAATCTTTTTTCCATTAGGACTACCAATTTCCTCATCAGAAGTTAACAGCCAGACTATTTGATAATCATCTAAATCGAGATCAGCGATCAACTCGAAAAGATGATACACCATAACATAGCTTCCCTTGATATCAATCACTCCAGGACCCTTCGCTTGATTTCCATCGACTTGAAAAGGCATCCTTTCTAGAGTTCCTCTTGGATAGACCGTATCAAGATGGCCAATTAACAGAATTTGCTTCTTTCCCTCCCCAAGTTGAAAGCGAAGATGGTTTCCTACAGTCTCTTCTTTTATACATTCAGCTTGAACAGGGAAAGAAGAGAAAACCTCCACTAAATGCTTCCCCAACTGATCAACGCCTGCTTTATCATGGGAGAAGGATTCCAATTCTACAAACCCTTGCAATAATCGCAAAGACTCTTCTCTCTTAGAATGTAGTCTAGCTAAAAGATCGAACAGTTCCATTCCCTCCCTAAACAATGAAAGCTGGCTGCCTTTTTTCGATTACATCAATAACATTCTGAGCAGTCAGTATGCCAACCTCTCGCAAAGCTTCTTCTGTATACCCTGCCATATGTGGGGTAGCTACAAAGTTCGGCAACGATAACAAAGGGGCTTCCAAAAGTGGCTCCTGTTCAAACACATCTAGTGCAGCTCCTTTGAGCTCACCATTGACAAGTGCCTGATACAAAGCTCGCTCATCAATAATGCCACCTCTGGCTGTATTAATGAGAAATGCACTTTTTTTCATCGCCAATAATTCCGCTTCACCAATCAGTGCGTTTGTTGCATCATTTAAGTCAGTATGAATCGTGATAAAATCACTTTCTTTCAGCAACTCCTCCAAGGATACATACTTCCCAAGGCCCAGCTGCTCAATATTCTCATTCGGGTAAAGATCGTAACACAACACCTTCATCTGAAAACCTTGAGCTCGGCGGATTACCTCTTGACCAATTCGACCAGTACCAATGACCCCTAACTTCTTCTGAAAAATTTCATTGCCAATGATTCGCGGCCACTTATTCCTTTTCACATCTTGATTCGCTTGCGGGATGCTCCGCGCAATCGATAAAAACAACCCAAAAACCATGTCCGCAACCGCATGTCGATTCGCTCCAGGAGCATTGGTCACGACAATCTTTCTTTTTCCAGCTTCAGCTAAATCAATATTATCGACCCCTGCTCCATGCTTCGCGATGACCTTTAATTTCTCAGCCCCAGCTAAAACCGTCGGTGTAATTTTCTCTACGCCAACAATTAACGCGTCCGCATCTCTTAATGCTTCTGCAAACTTCTCCTCATTGGATGTAATCTCTCGATATAAAAACTCAATCTCATATCCTTTTGACTCTAACAAGGAAACTGGATCATTCGAATACAACCCAAAGGTTGGAGAAGAGGAAACGACTTTCACCAAATGGAGCACCCCACTTTCTTTTACACGAACAAGATTCTTCTATTATTCTCATTATCTAGTTAACAAATTTACTACCGTCTCTATATTACTATTTGAATATAAAAAGAAGCTTAGCCCATAAACCGGCCACCATTAACATCCAGGACCGCTCCCGTCATATAACGCGATTCATCAGAAGCCAAAAAGACAGCTGCATTAGCAATATCTGATTTCTCTCCTAATGTTTTCAGTGGAATCTCCGATAGGGTTTGTTGGCGAACCTCTTCGGAGTTTTCTTCATAGAATAAGTGACGCATTCGTTCTCCACTGATAATCAATCCCGGAGCAATAACATTGACATTAATCCCGTATTCTCCGACTTCCTTTGCGAGCCTTCTAGAGAAATTCAAGACGCCACCCTTTGCCGCCGCATATGCGACTCCGGTTACTAAGCTGGCTGTTCGCCCACCAATTGATGACATATTGATGATTTTCCCGCCACCCTTTTCCTTCGTATATTGAACAAAAGCCTGTGACATCAGGAAGGTTCCTTTTAAATTAACATTCAGAACCCTATCCCAATGCTCCTCTTCAATCTCTTCAAGAGCACGAGGTGTATGCAAACTTCCTCCTGCATTATTCACTAAAATATCCACTCGTCCAAACCGCTCCAAGACTTCCGTAAACATTCTCGTGACATCTGCTTTATTCGATACATCTCCAACCACATAATCGACTTCATATTGATCTTGCAATTGACTTGCTGCCTCTTTTACTAGAGTTTCATTAATGTCGTTGAGGATAACCTTGGCACCCTCCTCCAAGAAATGCACCGCTATATCGAGTCCAAGACCACCTGCTGATCCGGTGATAAATGCAATCTTTTCTGCTAATCTCCCCATCGTTTCACCGCTTTCCTCCAACTCTACTAAAATCAAAATCTAGACGTGAACAACAATATTTCCGTTTTCTTCCTTTACCTCATACGTCTTTACTTTTACCTTCTCAGGATTGAAAATCGAACAACCCGTTTTAATATCAAATTCCCAGTTATGCCAAGGACACTTTAACACTTCGCCAACCTTTTCAAGCTTGTATTCTCCTGGCTCCGTCGCCGTACATGTCCCATCAAGTGAACCATCCGAAAGGGCAGGCCCTTTATGTGGACAAACATTTCGTAGCGCATAAAGCTCACCCTCTTGGGAACGAACTACAACAATCGCCTTATTTTCAATCGAGACCGCTTTCATTTGTCCCGTTTTCAGTTCTTCTGCTTTACAAACTGGATAACCCATCTAACCTTCCTCCCTCCATGAAGTGATAAAAGCTTACAATTTATAAAGTTCTCTCGCATTCTCGTATAAAATTTTATGTTTCAGTTCATCAGAAATCTTTGGTGGAAGCGTCCGCTTCGGTGCATCAAAGTCCCAGTGCGGATAATCCGTTGAGAACATTAGCATATCTTCTGAGCCCATCATGTCGATAATACTCAAGAAATGCTTTGCCGAAATATCATGCCATGGCTGGGTGCTGAATCTCATGTTGTCACGGAAATAGTCACTAGGCATCCGTTTGACCCAAGGTGTTTCCTGCCTTAAGCCTTTATAAGCAGCGTCCATGCGGTTCATCATGAAAGGAACCCACTCGAATCCACCTTCAATCATCGCGACCTTCAGGTTCGGAAACTTATCGAACACTCCGTTGGTAATTAAACTGATGACTTGAGTCATATAAGCCTGCGGGTGAGCAGAACGCCATGCCACATAATATCGGAGATACTCTCCACCTTGGAAATTAATATCCGCTGATAAATGCATCCCAATTGCTAACCCATGACGGTCAGCTGCTTCAAAGATTGGGTGATAGCGAGGATCACCCCAAGCAAAGTTTCCAACCGACATCATGACTTGAACCATTTGTGGATGTGGACCAACCCGGTCAATTTCACGAACAGCCGCCACGGGATCTGCCGGAATCGTAATTGATCCTAACAAACGCTTATCTTTGTTTAACCACTCTTCGATTGTGTAGTCATTGTAAGCAGAAGCTCTTGCCGCCGCGAATTCAAACCATCCTTGAGCAACCGTTGCTTCATGGAACCACCCTCCAAGAACGGCATGTGTAATTTCATGTTCATCAAGCAATTGCTTTTTCAATAGCTCAAAGTCAGAGCCTGGTGGCTTTTTATCTTCCGTAAAGG